>Ga0255441_1041_pt1 | contig 18376 bp, 15 predicted proteins | sample ANMaggSeSYBR02C5_FD_182645 | JGI IMG/M metagenome (GOLD analysis project Ga0255441, IMG submission 182645) | Sediment cell enrichment communities from methane seep in Santa Monica Basin, California, United Staets - ANME aggregate JGI... | ecosystem: Environmental > Aquatic > Marine > Cold seeps >... | reverse complement strand
ATGCTCCTATATGTGGCCTGTATCCGAAGCTGCAAGTCAAAAATATTGACTCATATATTGCTTCCAGTATCATAGTCGCCGCCCTTTGAAGCAGCTTATCGCTCGTCGCCGGAATACCCAAAGGCCTTAATCTTCCTCCGCCTTTCGATATAAAACGCCTTAGTACCAGTTTCGCCCGATACCAGCCTCCTTTAACACTCTCTGCAAGTTTCGCTATGTTGCCTTCGAGATTCTCTTTATATTGCCAGGCTGTCACCCGATCAACACCGGGTGCCGACTTTTTGTTGAGTTTCCTCCAGCACCAACGCAAAAATCCTGCCGTGAGCAGTATCATCAGATTCTGAAATCGGTGTTCCTTATGTAGTGCAGATTTCTCTGCTATTCTCTGCAGTGAGGTTGGCATTAATTCTCCAGCCCTACATGTCCGGTTAATGTTTCCTTTACAGACTACATAACTTTGCTCACCCCTTCCCCATGTGATCGGCTCTCCCGTCTCGGAGTACTATGAGTGAGTATGACTCCCTGAAAGTCATCAGCCATCCTCCTTCTTATCGTTGGGTAGGCTTACCTGATTACTATCAGGAACTGACAGGGTCTCCCAAGTTCTTGTGTGCTTCTCTTCATACATGCCACGCCCTGAGGACACCGGCAGACCCTCCGGAATCTCGCCTGTTCAGTGCCAGAGCAAGCCCTGCAAAGAACTAACGATTCCATTGTATTGGCTTCCGTCACGTTAAAAACGTCGCCATCTGCTTTTATGCTCTTAACGATGCTGTACCATGCTTCAGAGGTGCGCATAACCTCCTGTGGCCTATATGATTCTCTGTGTACGCTTCGTGTGGGTCGTTCGACGGTATGTCTATCCTTCCCAATCACGCAACACTCAATACGGGTGGTTGGCTAAACCTTGCCCGACAGGGTCTTTCACCCTGCAAGAAGCACCAAGCTTCGCTTGGCGCACTAACGTAGAGCTGAGTGGCTGGGCAACGATAACCGAAAAACTATGATAAAGGTAAAAACTTTCGGTCAAATACTGCCTTTCAAAAGCGGCACGGCTTTGCCCAGTCCATCTCCAGCGCATGGTTGGAATTTATGACTCTTCATGCACTTCGGATAGCTTTTCGGGTATCGTCAATTTCGTTTCGATCTTCTTCAGAACTTGCTCCATTGGGATAAACCTCTCTTTCTTCTCATCTTCCGTCATTAGCGAGTTCCTTTACCCTCTGGTCCAACCTCTCTTTCTGATTTCTTATGGTTGTTTGGTCAGAATGTCATTTCCCAGAGACAATGAGCCAAAATTTCGGAGTCGGAGTAGTCCTGCTGGCTTGCTGGGTCGATTTCCATGTCGAGCCACTCTTCCCATGGAGCCATCTCAAGAGCGAACGATGCTTCTGAATTTGCGTACTCGCTATCCTGCGGTTTCCAAAGATGTTGGAAGTCCGACAGATTCCTATTGAGAGTACCGTTTTTTCCAGATACATCAACAAACGGTTGCTTATCTATTCCATCATGGAGGACCCTTTCAATAAAAATCCGCATGTTGGTCTTCTGCGGAATCAACGATGAAAGCGTGGATAAAACCAACTCATATCCTTCAATACTTCTTTTAGCGTCTGGATAACCATTGATCAAACTCGCTTTCACGTCGCACCAGATAGTACTACATACAAGTTCTTTGAGATTCATTAAAATCTTTCCTCATGAATAGTGAATCTTATCTTTGGCTTTCAAACGATTTGCATCACAGACGTGAGTTTACGAGCGTCCTTGTGTATACACAAGATAGAAGAAAGCGTCCATCATGCACTCACTGCCTACTGACTACTTAGTATTCTCCTTTGAAAAGGTAATTTCACCGCTTATAATCATCTTAAACTCTGGGGAATAGCCCACGAATTTGCCACTGATCGTGTCACCGTATGCAGTCATTTCCCCAACAATCGTACCCTTTTGAAACACATGACCCTGTTCATTTTCGTATTCGAGTTTCAGTAGGTTTCCGTCAAATACCCCATTGTACAGTCATTGATCAAACTCGCAGTCGTCTCTGTGACAATCGGAATTCCCTTGTCGTTCTTCTGTAAGAATTTGCCTTTCCAGTTCCCAACGAGATAATTGAGCCTTTTTTCTGCGGGAACAGGGTACTGCCTCTGCTCATACCAACTCTCAACTATCAAGGTGATGATCGGTGCACTCACCGTCCCGATGAGTCCTATGACCGCCACTAATATCATTATTTGGTTTCGTTTCACGGGGACCTCCTTCAATTGCCTTTCCAACAATTATTCTGCGAATGTTCGTATTTTTTTAAAATAACGATTTTTTAAATTTAATATGATAAATAATTGACATTTAATCAAGCACTTAATATAAAAAATTTAATAATTGCAGATTTGTATAATAATATATTTGATGGAAAAATTTTCGAGAATTTCTAATTAATGAAAAATCTATTCTTTTAAAAAATATCAGATTTTATCAAGTATGGGTAGATAAATTTTTATCATATTCAGAGGGGTACTTTTGACCCTTATTAATTTTGAGCAAGGGTCAACTGTGACCCCATTTTCTTATCATCGACTCATGGATTCCTGTTTGCCTATCTTTGGTATGAATTGCTCCACCTTATAAAATGCTATTTATGGCAGTCAGCACAATCTTTGTGCCCTTTGTGGCATTCAAGGCAATCTTTTTGGGGGTTGAAGCCTTCTTTGATTTTTTCATTGTGCGTTTTCAGCAAATCGGTTTCCATAAAATGGCACTTGCGACAGATAGCCTGATCAGGCTTGATGGCTGATTCATACATTGTTTTTTCCAGATCTACTATCGGCCCTCCGCACTTAGGGCAGAATTTCCAGTCTTTCTCACCTGTTATACTACACTTGGGGCAGTAAGTATTTCCCGACATCCTGTTAGGTTCTTCCTCGGGCACATCTTTTGCAGTTTCAACCGTTTTGCTGTCGTGGCACTTGATACAACGCGCATCGGTTGTTCGCTGTCTTAAGAAGGTTTCATGTTTTTCCTTGGGTATTCCTCCTTTTTGCCTTAGCTTTTCTCCGCGCGCATGACAGATAAAACAGTCGTATCCCTGGACAGCCTTATGCATAGCCACAGCCCCGGGGCGTTTACTGTGGCACTCTTTGCACGGGAATCCAGCATGGGAATTCACACCAAATGCTAAAAAAATTACTACTGTTAACAGCAATGTTAATATGCTCTTTTTGTATAGCATAACACTTTCTTCTTCTGAATACTGGTAACGATGTATTTAAGGTTGTTTTTCAGAATGATTGGGAGGTGTTAAACTGGCCTTTCCTTCTGTTTTGCCAAATCACCTTAATATGCAATTATGATCTTGCCAATAATTTTTTTGATGAAAGATTTTGGTTTTCTTCTTGAGTTGACGAAACCGGTTACTCAGGCTATAATTTTTTATGATTTACTGGATATCTAAAGTGAGACTTAATCTTGTTTATCCTGTCAGATTTTTTCAACGGACTAAAGTTACATCAAATAAAAGGAGCTAATTCATGAGCGGACTTCAACGAACTATTTTCTATGACAGACATGTCGCTCTTGGTGCAAAGATAGTGGAATTCAGCGGCTGGGAAATGCCGATTTTCTATCCTGCCGGAATTTTGGAAGAGCATCTAACTACACGTAAAAAAGCAGGGCTTTTTGACGTATCCCATATGGGACGTTTTATCGTCAAAGGAACAGGAACACTTAGATTTCTTCAACACGTTTTAACCAATAATGCTGAAGCACTTAATATCAGGGAAACCGGCGCCCAGTACACGCTTATTCCAAATGAAAATGGAGGAGCGGTTGACGATGCTTATCTATATCGTTTTGTAGAGGAAGAGTATCTTCTGGTAGTCAACGCAGCTAATCTCGAAAAGGACTGGGAACACCTGAATTTACATCTTAAAGACTTTCAAGACGTTGAAATTATCGACAAAACCAGCGATATTGCCATGATTGCACTTCAGGGACCAATGTCCCGATATATAATGGAAAAAATTATCGGGCATGGCAAACTTCCCGAGCCTATCAGAAATGCAGTCAGCATTGTGAATATCTCAGGAGCCACGGTTAAAATAGCCCGCACAGGCTATACTGGTGAGCCCTTATGTTTCGAGCTGTTTATCAATCGTGAAGATGCCTTGATGGTGTGGGACCAAATCATTGCCAAAGGAGCAACCCCTACAGGTCTTGGCGCAAGAGATACACTCCGCCTGGAAGCCGGCTTGCCTCTCTATGGTCATGAGCTTGGAATTGATCCTGATGGAAAGGAAATACCTATAATAGCCTGCCCACTTGCAAAGTTTGCAGTTAGTTTTTCTTTGCTGAAGGGTAATTATATGGGCTATTCCGAGCTGATTAAGCAGTTCATTGCTTTTAAAAAAATAGTCTCGCGCGACTACTCGCTGATAAATGACCTGCCGCGTATGATTAAGCCAATCGCCGTTACAGGACGGGGTATTGCCCGTGAGGGCGCAAAAGTATTCAAAGGCAAAAAACATGTAGGTTACATCACAAGCGGCACAATGGTACCGTTTTGGATTATAGAGGGTGAAGGTCTGTCATCTTCGCAAACCGACCATCATCAGTTACGTTCCATATGTCTGGGATACATAGACAGCGACATTCTTGAAGACGAAAAGCTCACAATAGAAATTCGAGGTAAAGCTGTTGATGCTGTTGTAGTCAAGCACCATATGCGTTCAGAAGCACCTCCTTACGCCCGTCCCATAGTATTTGATCAACAATTGGCAGAAAACAAGCTTCCTGCCGGAGATACACAATCCAGGGTCAGCAGATTGCTTGAAAAAACCCTGGAAAATACTCTTTGGCGGCAGAAAAGCTGCATCAATCTGATTCCATCAGAAATGACGATCTCGCCGATGGCCAGGCTTTTGTCTGTAATGGATCCGGCCTTCCGTTATGCGGAACACAAAAAATCCATTGCTTTCTATGACGCTGATATCTTCTATTACCAGGGAACCGATTTCATATGTGAAGTCGAGCAGATGCTGGAAGAAGAAATGCGAAAATTTTTAGGCTGCGATAATATAGAGACACGTCTTATCAGCGGTCAAATGGCAAATACCGCTGTTTTCAGTGCAATGATCGACTTCATTAACCGCGCTGACCGCAAGTCTGAACCACGACGAATTCGTCAGGTAATGCACAACCACATCGGCAAGGGCGGACATCTGAGCGCCCAGCCAATGGGTGCGCTAAAGGACTATGTTGCAAGGAATCCCCGTACGGAAAAGCCCGCTGTTGTAAATTTTCCAGTACTGGCCGACAACCAGTTTAAGATTGACGTACCGGCAACCCTGAAACTAATTGATGAGTACAGGCCGGAGTTTATTATTTTCGGGAAAAGCATGGTTATACATAAAGAACCTGTCGCTGAAATTCGTCAGTTCCTGAATGCCCAGGCTCTTAAATCCGTGGTAATGTATGATATGGCACATGTTCTGGGGCTTATTGGTCCTCATTTTCAGCAACCTTTTGCTGAAGGTGCCGACATAGTTACAGGCTCGACACATAAGACCTTTTTTGGCACACAGCGCGGTGTTGTTGGAACAAATTTCAAAGAAAACGAGGAATTCTATGGGCTCTGGGAATCTCTTGTTCGGAGAACATTCCCTGGTTCTGTGTCCAACCATCACCTGGGTACTCTGCTTGGTTTGCTGATGGCTGCATACGAGATGAATTACTTCAAAGACAAATACCAGCCTGAGGTTATCGCCAATGCCAAATCATTTGCCCGTGCGCTTAAAGACTGTGGTCTGGATGTTGCCGGAGACCCGGCAATTGACTTTACAGAAACTCATCAGGTGATAGTACATGTCGGCTACAGCCGCGGCCCGGAAATTGCGGGACAACTGGAAACAAATAATATCATATGCAACTATCAGGCAGCAATTCCCGCTGCAAAACAGCTTAACTTGTTGAAATTACTGCATTTTGTCTAAATAAGTTCACGAAATAAATGTCTAACATATTGATATTGTTGATTTTTTGTAGATAGATTTTTTATTGTAATATCAAGTGGTTACAGTTTTCATCGTAAACTCTTTTTGTGGATTTGTAATGATTTAAATAAGTTAAGTCGTTTTACAGCGGGAATTGCTGACTATCAGGCAAGTACAGATGAAGAAGGGTTTACTGCTTCAGGGGCATTGAGGATGGGTGTATCTGAAATGACCCGCTTTGGAATGGAAGAAAAAGACTTTCAATTACTGGCAGGACTTATACAAGAAGTTATCATAAACAATGCAAACATAGAGCCCTCCATTGATTCACCGACACCTGCAAGATCCGGCACATGATTTTGTTTCCATAATCATATAGGAATTTCGTCGACAATATCAGCAAATTCATCAATTGCATCATGTGCTGTATTTCCCACAACAGGAACTATCGAAACCACAGCGCCCACAACTCGTGTCGGCACTGAAACAAGTTTGGTAAGAACACATCCGCTAAACATCGTCAAAGTTATCAATATTAATAATAGCTTTACAATCTTCATAATAACCTCCTTTGCAATGTTAGGAGTCAAGTTCATAGATGGGTAAAAAAAGAAAGGATAATTGATATATGAAACTATATTGTTATCTGAGATGTGGCATAAGTGCCCATTTTATAAACCATGCCTGGGCGGCTTCCGAATTTTTATCCATACATAGTATGCCGCCATTCTGGAACTTGAACACAGGTTTTTCGATGGATCCGGTTATCAGGTAGGAAGTCAGCCTCTGCATAAAGGGTAAATGACCGACAAACATTAAATTATCGCTGATTTTAATTTTATCGGCAAAAGCAGCAACATCATCCAGAGGATTAATTCCTTCAATTTCCTGGATGCCGCCGTCCGGTTTCAGGGCTGATGCAAATATTTCTGCAGTCTGAAGCGCTCTCTTTTTCCCGCTATGCATGATACGGGAAACATTGACCCCATATTTTTCTGCAATCCCCGCAATATGCTCAGCTTCTGAAATTCCTTCCTCAGAAAGTCCCTTAGCAGGGTCTTTGTCCTTGGGCAAGCTCTTGCCGTGCTGAACAAGCAAAAGTGCCATGATGTTCTTCTCCTGTTAAAAATCTATACCCGTTTAATCGGCTTTAATACCAAGCTCTCTTTCTTTTTCAGCTACTGCCAACCTGGTTTTTATAACAGTATCCGGTATCAGACTCATGGAATCGATTCCGCACTCTACAAGAAAAGTAGCGAATTCAGGAAAATCACTGGGAGCCTGGCCGCAAATACCAATTTTTTTCCCGCGGCGCTTGGCCACATCAATAACCATACGCACCATGTCTTTAACCGCTTCGTTTCGTTCATCAAAAATGTGAGCCACAAGATCTGAATCCCGGTCCAGGCCTAAAGTCAACTGGGTCAAGTCATTGGAACCAATGGAAAATCCGTCAAAGACATCACTGAAAGCCTCGGCTGAAATTACGTTACTTGGGATTTCGCACATTACATATACTTCCAGCTCGTTTTCGCCCTGGACAAGCCCGAATTCCTTCAAAACCTCTATTACTTTACGGCCTTCCTCAGGAGTACGACAAAAAGGAACCATCAATTTGATATTGGTAAGCCCCATATCATTTCTGGCCTTGAGCAAAGCTTTACATTCAAGTTCAAAGGCAGGTTTGTATTTCTCATCATAATAACGCGAGGCTCCACGCCAGCCAATCATGGGATTGCTTTCATGCGGCTCATACAGCGTGCCGCCTACCAGGTTTGCATACTCATTGCTTTTAAAATCCGATAATCGTACAATCACATCCTTAGGATAAAAACCCGCGCCAATACGACCAACGCCTTCGGCCAGTTTATCAATAAAGAACTGTTTCTTGTCATCCGGGTAAGCAGTAGTAAGAGCTTCAATTTCTTTTACAATTTCTGCGATCTTTTCATCAGATTTAGCTTTTGCTTTTAGATCGTCGAAATAATAAAGAGCCAGGGGATGAATACCGATATGAGAATTAATAATAAATTCCTCCCTGGCCAGACCTACGCCCTCATTGGGTATCTGGCACTCAGTAAATGCCTTTTCGGGCATACCAACGTTCATCATTATCTTTGTTTTTGTGGTAGGCAATGTATCAAGATCAACTTTTTCAATATCAAACTTCAACAACCCTTCATATATATAAGCGGTTTCACCTTCGGCACATGAAACGGTTATCTCGTTTCCGTTTTTTATCACTTCGGAACCATTTCCAGTACCGATTGCACATGGAATTCCCAGTTCACGTGAAATTATTGCAGCATGGCAGGTTCTCCCGCCGCGGTTGGTAACTATGGAGCTTGCTATTTTCATAATTGGTTCCCAGTCAGGATCGGTCATGTCAGTAACCAGCACTTCACCTTTTTTGAACTCGTGAATATGGGCTGAATCCTCAATTATATGCGCTACTCCCTGACCTATCATAGCCCCAACAGCCTGTCCTGATGCAACGAGTTTGCCTTTTTCTCTCAGCACGTAAGTTTCAAGAACTCTTTTGGATGAACTTTGTGAATGCACTGTTTCCGGCCTTGCCTGTACAATATAAAGTTCGCCTGTCCCCGCGTTAACGCCGTCACCGTCCTTGGCCCATTCAATGTCCATAGGTTTTTGATAATGATCTTCGATAATACATGCCCATTTGGCGAGCTGAATAATTTCATCATCGTTTAATATATATTTCCCCCGTTCCTCGGGAGTGGTTTCTATATTTTTGACTGTTTCTTTGTCATGGGAATCTGAATTATAAATCATTTTAAGTTCTTTACTTCCCACCTTCTTGCCAACAATTGGCCGCTTCCCTTTTTTAAGTGTGGGCTTGAAGACGTAATATTCATCGGGATTAACAACGCCAAGTACTACGTTTTCGCCAAGTCCCCAGGAACCGGTGATAAAAACCGCATCCTCAAAACCACTCTCTGTGTCAATTGAAAAAATGACGCCGGATGAAGCCGCATCACTACGAATCATTTTCTGAACGGCAATGGAAAGGTAAACGTCAAACTGTCCAAATCCCTTGTCGTGGCGATAAGAAATTGCGCGATTGGTAAACAGACTTGCAAAACATTTCCGGCAGTTTTCAATAAGGGCATCTACACCTCTGATATTAAGAAAGGTTTCCTGTTGACCCGCAAAAGAGGCATCCGGCAAATCCTCCGCTGTAGCAGACGAGCGAACCGCCACATCCACATTTGAACCATATTCCTCTTCCATTTTCTTATAGGCCTCAATAATAGCCTGCCTCAGGTCATCGGGAAACTCGGCATTTCTGATTATGCTTCTGACCTTCTCGCCGCGTTCCTGAAGATTTTTCATATCATGGGTATCAAGCCCTGACATGGCATCCAGTACATCATTTGCAATTCCCGCTGTTTTAATCAAATGTTTATAAGCATAAGAAGTGATGGCGAAACCATTAGGAACAGCAACGCCTTTCGAAGTTAGTTTCTGATGCATCTCGCCTAGCGAGGCATTCTTGCCGCCAACCAAGGCAACGTCCCCAATTAAAACTTCATCAAACCAAAGAATAAATGCCTTATCATGTTTATCTGCCATCTTTGTCTCCTAATCAGCTTTTTCGGTTAATTTGTTAATATAATACAAAATAATACCAATAGCCAACCACTTATTTATATTTATATCTAAACTAATACATAAGTGTCAATATTAACCTTTCATTGAGCGATTTTCTTTAAAAATATTAACAAATTGTTCAAGACAAACGTTTGTGTTGAGCAATTGCGGCGCTTAAATGCGCACCAAAGAGCACGATTAAATTAATGATATAAATCCAGGTCATAAAAGAGATCAGTGCTCCCAGCGATCCATAAACCAAATTATATCTCGACAGCCCGCTGCTGAGATACCAGCTAAAAGCAGATGTAGCTACTTCTTCAGAAATCACAGCAAAAAAAGCTCCTCCAAAAGCCTCGGACCATTTAACTTTTGTTTTTGGTACCCACCGGTAAAAGCTCATAAGGGTCATACAGATAAATATATAAATAATAATATTTGAAAAAATTGGTCTGAAATATGAAATATTAACGCTGCCTATCAATTGTATGTTCAAACTAGCTATAAGATGAATTACTGCCTTTGCCATCAAAAATAATGGCAGCAGCGCAACAAAAAAAAGTATTATTGAAAAGGCGGTTAACCGGGCTCTGAAAATATTTTGCGCCGGTGCATCAATCCATGCCCTGTTCAGATTATGCACAAGAGTGGTAAAAACACGGGTTGCAGCCCACACCAGTGCAATCAAACCTGTAATTCCGAAAGCCCCGCGAGCCTGAAGGATTTGCTGCATATTAGTACTTATTATCTGGTGGGAAGCTACAGGAAAAAATTTGAGAATTGTTTCCAGTATTTTTTCCTGAACATTTAAGCTCTCTAAAAAAAAGCTGTTTGCCGCAACAACTATTAAAATAACAGGAAAAAGCGAAAATAATGTATAAAATGCCATACTTGCGGCGGCTTCTGAAGCATGTTCCTGGCCAAATCTTTTTAAAGCATACCTCATCAATTTTAAAAAATAAATAAAGCCGGAATTAATTGTTTTCAGGGAGTTTTTATCCACAATCTATTCTCATAGGTTGAGCAATGCCATGCCGGCCTCTCAAAAAAATTCCAAAAAACCAATTTAAACCAATGCCTCTAAACGTTTTTTAAGCTCCAGATAATTGGTTTTACCTGTCCCCAGAACCGGTATTTCATTCAATTTAATCACATGCCTGATATTGTGGAGAGCGCTAAGACCGGCATCGCGAAGAAAGGAATTTACCGATACCCGATCTGTATCCTTAACCGTAAATAATATCAACTCTGGATTTTCCTCGCTGGGTGTTGCCTCAACTGCGATTACAGGGCCCTCGTCATCATCTCCTGCAAAGTGTGGCACTAAGACCTCTTCTATAGCGGGCAGTGAGATCATCTCACCCCCCAGCTTAACAAAGCGTTTCAAGCGACCGCAAAAGGTTAAAATTCCCTCAGTATCTTCGGATATAAGGTCGCCGGTTTTGTACCATTCTTTGCCTTCATACTCAACAAAGGGAGATTCTCCGTCATAGTTCAGGTAACCGCTGAATACACTTGGGCCGCGCACCAGAAGCATCCCAGCTCTGTTCCTGCCGACTTCTTTACCGGTATCAACACTAATAATTGTATGTTTAACTGAGGGCATTACCCTGCCGACCGTATATGGTTTTGGGGCGCTTTCCATGTTGAAGGATATAATCGGCGAACATTCAGTTTCACCGTAGCCTTCGAGAAGTTTTATTTTTGGGCAGCGTTCATTTATAGACTTGTATACTGCTGCCGGACATTTTTCAGCACCGCTGATAGCAAGCCGTAATGTTTGAAGCTGTCTGCTGCTCGATGCTTTCACGATGCCATTTATAAATGTGGGAGTCCCGACCATTAGCGATACTCTGTATTCCTCTATCAAACGCGCGATAGTAGATGCCTCGGTAGGATTGGGATTATATACTGTACGAATACCCATAGATAAAGGAAGTACAATTGTTGCTGTAATGCCGAATGAATGGAATGGAGGCAGGATGCCAACCAAAACATCCTTTTCCCTGACGGTTGCCATTGAAGGGATATCCCTAATATTTGTCATTATATTTTTGTGTGAAAGCGGTACCGCTTTAGGCAGACCCTCTGAGCCACTGGTAAACAGAATTACAGCAATATCATTCATTTTGGGGTGTTTTAACGACGACCACGTCAGCCGGCTTCTTAAATAGGCTGATATCTTGGATTTATACGAAATTTTTTTGCGAAGATCCTCAAGAAACACAAAGCGGTCGCTCAATTGGTCCAGGTTTACTCCCTGCATTGAAAGCCTGTTAACCAGTACATTAGCAGTTAATATATTATTTACGCCAATAAGATTAAGTGAATGTACCATATTGCGAGGGCCGACTGTCCAGTTCACCATAACCGGTATTTTGCCGGCAAAAAGGGTGGCCAGATAGACTGTTGTGGCTCCTGCCGATGCCGGCAGCATAATCCCTATATGGCTGCCGGGTAAAGACTTTATCAGGGGTTTAAGCACCATAATTGCAACAATAATATCGCGATATGTTTTTTCGCCGCTTACCTGATCTGTGATGATAAGTTTGGAAGGATTCCGCCTTGCCTGATTCAAAAAAACCTCAGTTATCGTACTCCCTTCGGCTACGGTTAACTGATTGTTTGAAGAAGGTTGTCTAAGCCACCTCTTACTCGCCGGTTTCAATGGCACATTATCAGATGCCACTCCTTTGCCCATTGCAGCCTGCATTACATCCCCGACAGTATTCAATGAACCGGTATCAACCTGAGAAAACCCGAATTCTTTTTCCAGCCATGCAATCACTTCTGCAACGGCAAGACTGTCCAGCCCAAGGTCATACGCCAGATGATGGTCTTTTTTTACGTTTGTCTGCCCCGTAAATTGCCCCAGAAATTCAACAACCAGTTTCTGTGTGGTTTCAGGCACAGCATCGGTCTTCCAGTCGATCTTTACATGCTCCGGCTCAGGGCATATCCTAACACCACCCTTCTCATAGAAAAGATATGGGACATAGGTATTTCGGGAAGCATCGGCATTATAAAAATCCTCCAGAAAACAGTTCATGGTAATCCGGTCTGCTGTGCGGGGAAAGTTTTTTGGTTCGACAAACTCAATCTGTACCGGCCTTCGCGGCATGAAAAATAAGCCGTTAAGGAAAAGATACTTCAGGCCCTGCTTAAGGTTAAACATAACATCCGGATTCTTGCCTGAAGCCCAGCTAAAACTGCTTCCCCATAAGCCATTCTGACGTACCAGAACCACACGGACATCCGGAACCTGTTCCAGAATTAGTTTGACTGCGCTGGCTGCCCGGATTTCTTCCATGCAACTCCTTTTAAGGTGGCCCGCAGGGTAGAGCAAAAAATTTCCATTGCTTCGAATATATTCAACAGTTTCTGAAAGCACTTCTTTAATAACTGCGGAAGCAGCAAGTCCTGTTCTATGAATACCAGGGATCAACCTTGCTCCAAAACGTTTGCTTATCCATGCAACCAGAGGATTAGTTAGCCGTAATTCAACGGCAAGTGATTGCGGTGCAAAATCTTTGTGCAAAATAGAAACTATGATGGCAGGATCTATCAATGCAGGATGATTCGGCAAAAAAAGAATGCCGTTTTTTCCCCTTGATTTTATATCATCCAGCCCTTTTATTTTGATGCTGTAACGAAGCCTGAGTAAAATTTTGGCTAAAAGTCTCAGCAAGTTATTCAATAGACTATATTTCTTCATTATCTCTTCCCTCATCTACAAAATATAATAAAGTTCCGCCTGCAATAAAGAAGAGCGAAATAGACATAATACTGACTCTTGATGAAATATCACTGCTGTATCCCATATGTTTGACCATAAGGCCGATTAATCCCATGAAAACAGGACCAATGACCGCAGCGAATTTTCCAAGCATATTATAGAAGCCGAAGTACTCGGCTGATTTGTCCACAGGAATTATTTTGGCATAATAAGAGCGGCTTAATGCCTGTATACCACCCTGCACCATACCAATGATAATGGCAAGAATATAGAATTCAATTTTATTTTGCATAAAACCTGCCCATATGGAAACAAAAAGATAAACTCCAATTGCTATAAAAATTGAGCGCCTGGCGCCTATCTTGCCCCCGAGATAACCGAATCCTATAGCAGAAGGGAAGCCGACAAATTGTGTGATAAGCAATGCAACGATTAAATCATTTGATTCAAAGCCGATTGAAATTCCATAATCTACTGCCATACGTACTATTGTGTCCACCCCGTCCATATAAAGCCAGTAAGCCATAAGAAACATAAATATGGGCTTCAGGCGACGGGCCTGATGAAAAGTCTCTTTTAACTGGACAAAGCCTGCTTTCACCATATTAATGCCGGATACCGCATCTCTGCTCACAGGTTCTCTCACAAAAATAAAGATCGGTATAGAGAAAAACGCCCACCAGGCACCAACGCAGAGGAACGAAAATTTCACAGCTTCTCCGGCATCAGCAAATCCAAATGTTTCGGGCCTGAGGGTCATCCATACATTTAAAGCAAAAAGAAGACCTCCGCCCAGATATCCCAGCGAAAATCCCAACGCAGAAACAAAATCCATTTTCTTTTTTGAGGCAATACCGGTTATTAATGAATCATAGAAAATGTTTCCTCCCGAAAATCCGACAGTTGCGAAGACATACAAAACAACGGCTATCGGCCAGTTGCCCTTTGAAACCATGTACAGAGACGAAGTCATAACCACGCCCATATAGGCAAAAAACATTAGAAACTTCTTTTTTGATGTTCCCTTGTCGGCAATAGCTCCAAGTATGGGTGCAAATAGAGCCACAAAGATACCGCCAATCGAATTTGCCATCCCCAATCTTGCTGTACTCACCGTGACATCAACACCGGCACTCCAGTATTGCTTAAAAAAAATCGGGAAAAAGCCGGCCATAATTGTGGTGGCAAAGGCCGAATTAGCCCAGTCATACATGCTCCATCCGAATATTGCTTTCTTATCGTCTATCTGCATTTTATCGCTTTTAAATATTATTTTTTGACAGGATTAACAGGATTAACAGGATATTCAGGATTAAAAAAGTAAAGTGAGACTTAGCCCAAGCTTGTTTACTTGAAACAAAATCCTGTTTATCCTGTTATCCTGTTAGAATTTTTTCAAAGGACTAAAGTGTTGCGAGTTTGTAAATTTCTGATTATTCAAAATTTAATTGTTAATATAATAAAAATCTTATAAATGGTAGATTTGATGATATAATTCTATATGAATGATGAAAAAGCAACTCTTATATCCTTAAAGGAAGTCGGCGGACCGGTGAAATTCGGTTAAATATTTGGATATTGATATGGCAGATGTCAAGCATTGATGAATTGTTTACGGGGGAATAAAACGGCATGTCACAATATTACACTGTAAAAAAAACAGAAGAAGTTGAATTGCTGACTCAGGAGATTAATAATCTGCAAGTCAGGATTGATGAAAAAAAGTCTTTGCGGCCGGAACGTCGGGAAACGATTATGGAAAAACTGATTTCGTGGATAAATGAGAATATTGACACAGAACATGGGCTGATAACAGGAGCAGTCGCCCATTATAACCTGGTAAAAATTCATCCATTTGATGACGGTAACGGCAGGGGAGCCCGCTGCTCTCGCTATTCCTTCAACTTTTGTGATCTGAGATCGAACAAATTCGACCCAAATCTGTGCGCCTACTTGAGGAAGTTAATTCGTCCACGTTCCTTAAACAAAGTAAGAGGGACTTGTGTAGTGGCTGTCGCCATAACAGCTTAAATATATTTCAATTAATTTTAAAGAGCGGAAGTCGGGTTAGGGTCTGACATAAATGTAATAGTTATTTCATGACAGACCCTCGCCCGTACACAACATCTATTGGGCCAAAATAACCTTTTTTATCTCATCAAAGATCTCCACGAGCCTGATCATCCCCTTGAACTCGCTGCCCGACACCACTGGCATCCGGCCTATATTATTGGCCACCATGACGTGAACAGCCTCGGACAGGGTAGCGTCTTCATCTATGCTAACCGGAAACGAAGACATAACCTCTTTGACCGATTTTTTCAATTGTGCCTTGCATTGTCCTCAAAACTCACCCTCGTAATAAAAAACAGGATAGTTTTTAAATGCTTGCGGTGTAAACCAGGAATGACCCCACTTACCAGCACTATATTTTGGTTCCAGCGCTATCAGGGCATCTCTATAAGACAGTTGTCCTATTGGTTCATTGTTTTTATCCAGAACCAGAATCGCGTGGTGCCCTGTTTTAGCCATAAGTTCATAAGCATCCCTGACAGACTTATTCGAAGAGATACTGTCGTAATCTTCAAGCGGGATCATAAGATCCCTTACTTTTCTTTCTCCGTTACTTGTCATCATAACCCTCCGTTGTGATGTTTTGCCTCAACGTAAAAAACGCAGCCAGGATATCTGGAGCGTAAGCAGTCTATTTCTCTTTGATCTGCTCAAAGACCCGTCCAGGATGGGCTTGTAGCTCACGGATCCTGCTCTCCTGGATTTTTTGTTCATGGGCCTTTTTCTTCTCATAGGCCTGGCTCATCTTCTCCAGCAACTCATCAAAATCCGCGGGTTTCATGATGTAATCAAAAGCTCCGAGTTTCAGCCCATCAATGGCCGTTTCTACAGTTGAGTGGCCGGTGAGCATAATCACCTCCATGAGCGGCCTTATTCTTTTCATTTCCTGAAGAGTTTCCACACCGTCCATACCCGGCATTTTGACATCCAGTATTACCACATCAAAAAGTAGTTTATCCAGAATCTCCAGTGCCTTTTCCCCGCTTTCAACACCGGTAACATTAAGTTTTCTCTTTTGAAGACGCTTTATAAATGTTTCGCGAAAATCATCCTCATCGTCAACGACCAACACCCTAAAGTCTTTCATTGTTATCTCTCCTTGTTTTTATTCTGTTCAGCAAACTTCAAGCCTTGCCACATGCCGATTAGAAACTCTCACATCAAAGGTAAACCAGGCAGATTATCATCATCCAATATACATTAGTACTTTTTGTTTTTCCTTTTCTTGCCACCTGTTTATCTCCTTGTCCGGCACTTGTCATTTAACCGGTAATCGCGGGCCAGGGCAGGATTTGCCAGTATCCGAAGAAGGCCACTATCCAGAGAATCGCCATTGATATAAATACAAAGGGAAGACCAATGCGGACAAAGTCAATGGGAGCGAGAAGCTGCTCTCCTGTTTCAGGATGTTTTGCCATCCCGTAGGCAATAGCATTGTTTACGGTGCCGACGATCATAGCGTGAGCATAGGAAGACCCGAATGAGCAGGCAAGTCCCACCTTCCACAAATGTACCCCTCCTATTTCCGCCATGGGAAGCACCACAGGACCAAGAGAGCCGACTGCCGCGCCATCACTCATGAAATTGGTTACAATAGTAGTAATCAGGCTTGATGCCACCACAATACCCATGCCTGTATGGAAAGCCTCCGGCAACAGGTTCACAAAGTTCTGGGCTATCCACACACCGGCTCCAGTGTATTTCAGGGCAACTCCCATGGCGCAGGCTCCTGCGTAGAGCCCTACAACATCAAAGCGTACTCTTTGCTGGACATCTTCCCATGTCATCAACTTTGTTACAAGGATAAAAAATACAATTAAAATAGTGGCGCCGCCAAGGCCGATCACCGCGCTGGCAGCCATCCAGAGGATAATCTGGGCAGCAAACAGAATGGCCATGGTAAGCTCTTTTCCCCGCAAAGGGCCTATGCCCTCAACGCCTTTTTTCATCACACCGCCCACATCCATCGTGAGCGCAGGGCCGGTCTTGCGGGCCACGGAGAAATATATCCACATACCACAGGCCAGAGCAAGAAACGGGACCACAGGCAGGCCGTACATCATCCAACGGCCAAAGCTCATGGGTAGGCCATAATCGCTAAAATAACCAACCATAATAGCTGCGCGGCCGCCAACTGCAGGTGATCCTGAGCCGCCAACATTCGCGGCAAAACATATACCCAAAAACAAGGTGCAGGCCAAAGCGTGAAGCTGTTTCTTGTTGCAGCCTGCTTTTTCCCCTTCAAGATACACAAGGCCCAAGATCGGACACAAAAGCGCAACAAGGGCATGTTCTGAAAGAAAGCCGGAAATTACGGCCAGAACCGGAAAAAAGATAAAACAAAAACCCTTTAATCCCTTGATCTTGCCCAGAAGGATATTGCCGATTCTTCTGTCAAGCCCTGTTACGCCCACTGCAGCGGCCAGAATAAGCACGCCCAGGATAAAAAATACCGCATCCTTCATGTAGGCTTTTGATATCTCATTGATAGGCAAAATCATATAAACATACAGAATAACCCCGACCAGGATGTTGGTTGCCCCCAGAGAGATCGCTTCCGTGCCCCAGAGAAGAGCAATGCTGAAAAGCATGGCCACGCACAGCATCATCTTATGAGCCACTTCTTCTGGGGTATAATTTTTTTTCGTAAGTTTGTTATACGAATCCAAGAAGTTGTTGGTGCCCGGCTTATACTTGGCACCCTTGACGTTCTCCTGCTGCACGAGATCTATCATGCTATGGGGCGTGGGAACTATGTAAACGAGCGTAACAAAAAAGATCATAAGACCGAGTCAGCAATTCCCGCTGCGAAACAGCTTAACCTGTTGAAATTACTGTATTTTGTTTAAATAAGTTCACGAAACGAAAGTCTAACATATTGATATTGTTAGTTTTTCGTAAGTAAATTTTTTGTTGTAATATCAAGCTGTTAAAGTTTTCGTCGTAAACTATTTTTGGTAAT
>Ga0255441_1039_pt1 | contig 18806 bp, 15 predicted proteins | sample ANMaggSeSYBR02C5_FD_182645 | JGI IMG/M metagenome (GOLD analysis project Ga0255441, IMG submission 182645) | Sediment cell enrichment communities from methane seep in Santa Monica Basin, California, United Staets - ANME aggregate JGI... | ecosystem: Environmental > Aquatic > Marine > Cold seeps >... | reverse complement strand
ATATCAGGCGCCCGATGGGGAATTAACGGGTCAGAATCAATTCTGAAATTACGCTCAGTGGCAAAAAGTAAGGATTGGGATGAATACTGGGAATTTTTCACAACACAGGCTAAGAACAATACATTTTTTCCTGATGAATATAACTTGATGAATGTACAGGAAAAAATGGTCGCTTAACTTTGGTTACACTCAAATCATTTTTAAATTGGAATCTTTTAAGTGGCCAGAAGTCAAGCAAAAGCAATACAAATGGCAGGGTTACAAGCATTGGTTTGGACATGAGACCCAAAATAAAGAAAAGCAGTATCATAAAATATCTGATCAATACCTGCTTCTCAATATAGCGCAAATAAGCCAATATAGTAAGAAACAAGAAAAAAGTGCTGAGCACATCTTTTCTTTCTGCCACCTATGCTACGGATTCCACATGAAGCGGATGCAAGGCAAATAGAGCGGCGACAAAGGCACTCCTCCAGATTGCCCGGGTCATATATTGAAGAATGAAAAACAGCAGCAGGGTGTTTGCAATATGAAACTGTACATTAGTCCAGTGGTGCCCCATAGGATTCAATCCATAAAACTCGCAATCCAACATATGAGAAAGTCAGGTCAAAGGATGCCAATTAGCTGAATGAAAAGTGGTAAAAGTCCATTTAACCCCTTTGGCCGTGAGGCCTTTCTGGACATTGAGGTTTTTGGTAACATATAACTCATCGTCATAACCGACAAAGTCAAAGTTAATGGCCTGCTGGTAGGGAATAAGAATAGCAATGATTAAGCACAGACTTGCTAAGATGACTATGTGAAAATCAGTTTTAGCATTAACCATATCAGTTATTACCTTTTTCAGGCAGTGCCTGACGATAAGGGCGTCTCGCCTGGTATAACTTTAGCCTATTTTCTAAACCCAGAGATAGCTCTTTTGGACCCATTTTTTGGGCCAATTCAAGCCCTTTCTGAGCTGTTAAAACCGCCTCTTTAAACCTTTCTGCCCTTGCGTAAGCTACGGCAAGCGCATCCAGAGACAAAGGTTGACTGTAATTTTGGAGTCCGCAGAGTTTTTCAGCCAGCTTAACCGCCTCTTTGCCGCTTCGAAATTTTTCATTCGTTGAATATATCCAAGATAAATTGTATAAGGCCTCTGCCATATTCGGGCTAACTTGCAATGTTTTTTTGTAATAGAAGATTGCGTCTTCGATTTTTCCTTTATTTGCATAGATCTTTCCTAAATTATAATATGCTCCGGCATACTTGGGGTTTATCCGTAGCGCTTCTTGATAATGATAAAACGCTTCATTAAATTTTCCCTTGCCGGCGAGGAGAACTCCAAGATTGTTGTGGGCTTTGGCATTGTCCCGATTTATATGTAATGTTTTATTATAATGATAAATCGCATCATTAAATTTGCCTTGACGGGCCAGTGTATAACCCAGATTGGTGTGAGCCGCTTCATAGTTCGAATTTATTCTCAACGCTTTGTAAAATTGAACAACCGCTTCATCGAGGTTTTCATTTCTCATCAGAGCGTGTCCCAGTTCGCAATGGGCTACACTGTTATTCTGCGTCACAGCAAGAGTATGCTTAAAAAGGGTAATGCCGTTTTGCCAGTGTCCTGCTTGAAACCATGAGGATATCATAAAAAAAATAAGCACTATGCTTGAAAATATTGACAACAAAACCTTTTGACTTTGCCATTTTGCAGCGATATCTCGCATTCCCCATGCAACTATAATGAAAAGGCCGATAAGTGGTATATAGGTGTATCTATCAGCCATGCTTTGAGAGCCCACCTGAACCAGACCGATAACAGGAATAAGGGTGCCAAAATACCACAGCCATCCTGTGGCAAGGTAAGGTAGCCGGCGTGATGCTACAACAATCATAGCCGATATGCATAGGAGCAAAAGGCCGGATACCAACACACTTCCAACCGGCAATTCATTATACGGATAATAAAGGGCCAGATTTGTTGGCCAACACATCTTTATAATATAACTTGTATAAGATACAAGTGCATTGGATACGCGCATCATCAAGGGAATAGTTTCCAGAGATCTAACCGCACCTCCATACTGCTGAACAGAAAACGTAATAATGCTCGAAATTACCGATAAAGCAAACAGGGGAATCTTTTCCCAAATTAAGGCGACAAGGATTCGATAGGCAGATGTTTGTGTTTTACAAGTTTTTGGTTCAAAACGTGAAAGAGGCCAAAAATCAAGCAAAAGTAGCGTAAAAGGTAAGGTGACTATCATCGGTTTTGACATCAGCCCAAAAGCAAACAAAATAACAATCAATAAATAATTCATTTTTGACTGATTCCTTGTATATCTCACATATGCCAATATGCTGAGAATCCAGAAAAAGGCGCACAACACATCCTTTCGTTCAGCCACCCATGCGACAGACTCTACATGCAACGGATGTACGGCAAAAAGGGCGGCCACAAAGCTGCTTGGCCAGATAGCCCCTGTCATCCAATTAAGAAGAATAAACAATAAGACTGTATTTACTGTGTGGATCTGAAGGTTTGTTAAGTGGTGCCCCATGGGACTCAAGCCATAAAGCTCAATATCAAGCATGTGAGAAAGCCATGTAAGAGGATGCCAGTTGACTGCGTAATCAGCGGAAAAGGCCCAGATGATGGTTTCGCGGGTTAATCCGGCCTTAACGTTTGGGTTGTCAATAACGTAAAGTTCATCATCGAAGTAAATAAAATCATAATTTATTACTTGTAAATATACAAAAAGGGATGACGCGACAAAAAATAGGCAGACGATTATCTCTTTACGCCTTGTTTTGAAAAAATTATTCATTATAGCAAATTGGCCTCTTTTTGAACCGCTGAAGGTTTTTTTATTGTTATAGAAGGTAATGATGAGGATGTAAAGAATGGATTATAATGACAAAAAAGGGGCCATTATTAGAAGGTTTGATGGCTCTGGCAGCCAAGCGACAATTCTGGAAAGATCGTAACAGATACTATGCGGTAGATTTAACAACCTGAGCCTATGCCTGCTGTTTTTGTATAAACTTTTTAATGCATAGCAAGCTTTTTAAAAGCATTAAACTGCTTTCTGGTTTTTCCTGTTTTAGTGTCCCTTTCGGGGATGGTTGAAACCCCTCGCCTTTAGGCGAAGAAAAGGTTATAGTTGTCACTATGCGACTTTACAAACTTGGAGCCCATACAAAAACAGACCTCAAGGTGCACCTGATTTGGATTCCCAAATATAGAAAAAGGGTATTGACTGGTCAGGTTGCAATCCGTGCAAGGGACTTGCTGCGACAAATTGCGCTGGAGCATGAGATCGAAATTATTACCGGTAAAGTGTCTGGTGACCATATTCATATGTTCATCTCATACCGTCCGACTCAAAACGTGAGCAAAATTATGCAATGGCTTAAAGGTATAAGCTCACGTAGGTTGCTATCGGAGTTTCCCCATTTGAGAAAGAAGTTTTGGGGCAGACATCTGTGGGCACGCGGGTACTTGGCAGTTAGCTCCGGTAATATTACGGATGAAATGATTCAGCAATACATTGAGGAGCAAGAGGGCGAACCTGTTGCAGATGACAGTCGATTTCCAATCGACCCCTAATGAACCTCTCGTCTTATAGACGAGAGTGGTTCAGTTGTTCTGGAGAGAATAAAAAAAGAGGGGCAAGTATGCCCCCCTTTTTATTGTTAAGTAACATAATGTTTTAATCTACAGTGCCATCGTCCTGGAGGGTGTAGGTCGTGCCTGACTTGGTGTGGCTGAACGTCATTCCACCAGCGGAAATCACCCCCAAGGTATCTGTCATCGGCCCTACAGCAATTGTAACATTAGGATCTACAACAAAGCCACTTGGAATGTTATCACCATCGACCGATGTGCCGCTACTGCTGGTATCGGCAAAGTAGGCCATCGCGGTATTATAGAAATTCTTGGCGCTACTGATAGCAGCGGAGTTCTGCCCCTTTGTACGATAGGACAGGAAATTCGGGATGGCGATGGCTGCCAGGATACCGATAATCGCGATGACGATCATCAGCTCGATCAGGGTAAAACCTTTTTCATTCCTTGCTTTCCTTTGTCTTAGTTTTCTAATCATTTTAAACCTCCTTTGTTAGTTGATTTTTGATCTATTGGTCATTTTTTTCAGCTTTGCAATGATAAATAAGCAACTAGTGTGCCATATTATTTTGTCGCATGTTGTTTTGTTAATAGCAGGCTGAAAAGTTTTTAATTGCAAAGTGTTATGTGAAATATTTTTTCAATATCCAAGAATTATATCTTCCTGACCGCGACAACAAGACCAGTGATTTTCACCAAAGGCATGTTGTTTTCACCAGAAACCGAAGGTGGAAGTTTGAAGGCTGTTATGGAGCTTCAGCTAAGTTTGTCAAACTGATTTTTGACTTTTGACGCCATAGTTTACATCTTGTTAAGCCACTGGGATTCTCTCTTGAAAGCAAACATGTTAAGGGCTCGGTAAAAAATAACTTGGCATTTTTGCATCACGGTTACGCCGGATCATTACAAATTTGTTTCTTGTCTCCGGATTTAACATAGAGTTTATAGTCCAAAAGGATCTCGCAGAATTTGAGAGGGCGATCAAAAACAAAGAGATTGAGTTCGTTTTCCTGGATCCCCATATCTATGTAAAGTCAGCCGACTTATATGACAAAGATACCCTTATCAGCGCTTTAACCGACAAGGGGTCAACCTCCCAGTCCGGCGTGGTCATTGCCAGGAAAGGCGGGGGTATAAACAAACTGGAGGACTTAAAAGGAAAGGCCGTAATTTCAAAATCGGACCAATATTCAGTGTAAAATTATATCAATTCCTGAAGAAATCATTTTAGATAAAGCTACTTCTACAGCAATTTTCCGAATTTTTCAGGAAACGCTGACAAACATTGCCCGCCATGCAAATGCTATGATTATTTGTCTCGCACTATCTTTTGTATTTTTTGGCGGCATTGCATTTGCAGGCAATGGACATGGACCAGGAGATGGCAGCGGAGAGGCGCCGGAGAATATGGCCCCGGCGATTGCTCTTTCATCAGCTCTGATTCCAACAGTATCATAATCGCTGGGCATGGCAACGATAAGGGAAAAGGCGACCAGGACAGAGCAAGAGATGGCTTTTGCCTGGATAGCTGATCTGCTTGTTTTTCATCATTGAGTTTTTTAGATAAATCATATAGAAAAATGTGGCATCCTTCATTCACCAGTTTACACTTTTTTTAAAAAAGCGTGTATTATCGAATTGAATGCAGATGTCGAAACTGGAAATTTGAAATTAGGTAACACATCCACATCTTTATATTTTTTCCAATTTCCAATTTCTATTTTCACTGCCAAAATACAAGAGCAACAAAGTGTAAACCACTTTTGACTTGTCGTGAAGGATGCCAAAAATGTCAAACCTATTATTCACTATCAGTAGAGAAAAGATATGAAAGGCATAAAAAATGACGCCAATTAGTGTAAATATGCTGGTAATGATTTTGTTGGGCGTGCTGGTTGGAATCGGCGCTTCTTTTTCCGGACTGGGCGGAGGTTTTCTTATGGTTCCTCTGTTGATTTTTCTGGGATATTCAGCACAAAAATCTGTGGGAACTTCCTTTCTGGCAATACTGGTTATCTCCATCTCCGCATTGGCAGCACATAATAAACTGGCTAATGTTGACTACAAAGTCGGAATTCTTTTAGGGATAGGAGGCGTTATTGGCGCTCAGATCGGCTCTCGCCTTGTTGAACATGTCTCAACAGCAAACTTCAAAAAAATCTTTGCCGTAATTCTTATCTGCCTGGCAACTTATATTTTTTTAAAAAAATAAGATTCCCTTCGTTAATTCCTCAATTCCTCCGGCTTTTTCAAACTGATTGACATCAAATAGTAAGTGTTTATTTTCCTATTAGATCAAAACTAACCCATATTTTTCAAAACAGGAGGTATATATTTATGCGTTTTGATAAATTTACAATAAAATCACAGGAACTCATTCAAAATGCCCAGTCTCTGGCTTCAAACAATAATAACCAGCAGGTTGAACCTGAGCACTTGTTGAGCGCAATGCTGAATGAACAGGAAGGAATAGCCAGGTCTATGCTCCGGAAGCTTGGCGTTTCACCAGAAAACGTCGCTCAAGAGATTGCAATGGCTATTGATAAACTCCCAAAGGTAAGCGGTGCAGGAGATGTTTATATCTCACAAAGGACAAAATCCATTCTTGACGCTGCCTTTGCGGAAGCTGCCAAAATGAAGGATCAGTATGTAAGCATAGAGCACATCCTTCTGGCGATTTCAGATGAAAAAACCGGTGAAGGTATAAAGATCCTGAGCCGTTATGGAATAAGCAGAGATTCAATTTTTAAAGTTTTAAAGGATATTCGCGGTTCACAGCGCATAACAGACCCGAATCCGGAAGAAAAATACCAGGCGCTTGACAAATTCAGCCGGGATCTGACAGATCTGGCACGCCTTGGCAAACTCGACCCTGTAATTGGACGGGATGATGAAATAAGACGCATTGTTCAGGTTCTCTCAAGACGGACAAAGAATAATCCTGTTATAATAGGAGAGCCTGGAGTAGGCAAAACCGCAATAGTAGAGGGTCTTGCTCAGCGAATTGTAGCAGGAGATGTTGCGGAAAGCCTGAAAAACAGACGGCTCGTTGCGCTGGATATGGGAGCGCTTATAGCAGGTTCAAAGTACAGAGGAGAATTTGAAGATCGTCTGAAAGCAGTTTTAAAAGAAGTAGAGAGAGCTGAAGGACAAGTAATTCTTTTCATTGATGAACTGCATACTGTGGTTGGAGCAGGCGCAAGCGAAGGATCGATGGATGCTTCAAACATGCTGAAACCGGCACTTGCAAAGGGAACATTAAGGTGTATCGGCGCCACTACATTAAATGAATACAGAAAATATATTGAAAAAGATGCTGCTCTGGAAAGGCGCTTTCAACCTGTAATGGTCCTTGAGCCAACAGTAGATGACACAATTTCTATTCTTCGAGGACTCAAGGAAAAATATGAAATACATCATGGAGTAAGAATAAAGGATTCGGCAATAATTGCTGCCGCGACTCTTTCAACCAGATATATTTCAGATCGTTTTCTTCCCGACAAGGCCATTGATCTTGTAGATGAATGCGCCTCCAAGCTTAGAATAGAAATAGACAGCATGCCTGCGGAAATTGACGAAATCCAGCGCAAAATAACCCAGGCTGAAATAGAAAGAGAAGCTCTTAAAAAAGAAGTTGACGACGCGTCAAAAAAGCGGCTTGCAAAACTGGAAGAAGAACTTGCTGCCATGAAAGATGAAATTCAGGAGATGAAAGCTCACTGGCAGAATGAAAAAGACATGATCCAGACTATCAGAAAGATAAAAGAAGAGCTTGAGCAGATTGGCATCGAAGAACAGCACGCAGAAAGAGAAGGAGATCTGGCAAAAGTCGCTGAAATAAGATACGGCAAGGCAACAGAACTTAAAAAGCGTTTTGACGAGGCAAAAAGAAAACTCTCAGAACTTCAAAAAGACAAAAAAATGCTTAAAGAAGAAGTGGATGCTGAAGACATTGCCAAGGTAGTATCCAGATGGACAGGAATTCCTGTAAGCAAGATGCTCGAAGGTGAAAGGGAAAAACTTGTACATATGGAGGACCGCATCACCGAAAGAGTTATCGGACAAGATGAGGCAATATCGGCTATATCAAATGCAGTCCGCCGAGCTCGTTCCGGTCTGCAGGATCCAAATCGCCCTATAGGATCATTCATTTTCATGGGACCAACAGGAGTCGGCAAAACCGAGCTGGCAAAAGCTCTGTCAGAATTCATCTTTGACAGCGAACAGGCAATGGTAAGAATTGACATGTCGGAATATATGGAAAAACATTCTGTAGCAAGGCTTATAGGAGCGCCTCCCGGCTACGTTGGGTATGAAGAAGGCGGACACCTCACAGAGGCGATTCGAAGACGTCCTTATTCAGTGGTGCTGTTTGATGAAATAGAAAAAGCCCACCCCGAGGTTTTTAATGTGCTGCTTCAGATTCTTGATGACGGACGGATGACGGACGGTCACGGGAGAACTGTAGATTTTAAAAACACTATAATTATAATGACTTCAAATGTAGGCAGTCGTTGGATACAGGAACTTGGAGCATACGACCGTAAAGAAATGGAAAACAGGGTAACAGAAGCTCTGAGAGCCAGCTTCAAACCTGAATTCTTAAACAGAATAGATGAAAATATTATTTTCCACAACCTTACGCCTGACCAGCTTGGTAAAATTGTGATGATTCAGATTGAAAAGCTTCTTAAAAGACTTGAGCAAAGAAATGTTAAACTTGAGCTTTCAGATAGCGCAGTCAGATTGTTGGCTGAAAAGGGATATGACCCGGTTTACGGAGCACGACCCTTAAAGCGCGCGATTCAAAAATATATTGAAAATCCTCTTGCTGTAGAAATTCTTAAGGGGAAATTTACTGAAAATACAATTATAAAAGCTGATGCAAAGGGTGATGATATTATTTTCCAAAATATACCTGAATAGTGCCCGAACGAAAACTAGAAAATTTTTTCAAGTTCAAGAAAAGCGCAAATTTTAACCACAGGAATACATTGAGTATTTCGAGGATTAAAATTTAAGCTTGACGCAGAAATTGGAAAAATTAGCAGTTTTCGTTCAGGCACTAAATAAGGAGATTCCATTATTATACTCATCAGCCTTAAGATCATAATCCTTCTTTTTGCCGTTAATGCAGCACCTCCTGTTATTGCGTTTTTATTGGAAGATAGATGGAGCTGGCCGATCGACTGGAACCGGACATTTTTGGACGGAAAACCGTTGCTGGGCAGCCACAAAACTATCCGTGGAACTATTGGAAGCATAGCAGCGGGAACTTTACTCAGTGGATTTTTTGGGCTTCCCCTCATTGTGGGGTTCTGTATCGGATTCTTCTCAATGCTGGGAGATTCACTGAGCAGTTTTTTTAAAAGAAGGTTTGAACTCGCGAGCGGCACTGCGATACCGCTTCTTGATCAACTATTTGAGGGCCTTTTTCCCCTGTTGTTTGTTAAGTATTATTTTTCACTGGATTGGGCACTTATTTTTATTTTGCTTATCCTTTTTATACCGATTACACATTTTGGGGCGCTTTTTTTCAAGAAAGAAATCCTCCCTGTACCTCATGAAAAGGATCTGCGCCTTGTAAAATCCAGCACCCGTTTCAAGGCATGGCGTGCATGTCATATTGCTCTTCCACCTTTGCAGCGCTATCTTAATTTTGAAAATATTATCTATTATAAATGGATAACAGCCGGTTTTTTGAAACTTATCAACAAATATGATATAGGTGTCAGCAATGCATTGGACGTGCAGTTTCGCCAAATAGATTTGCGCTTTCCAGATCTGCCTGTCTCGTTTGATTCCTACCGCATACTTTTTTTGAGCGATCTTCATCTTGATAGCTTGTCAGGAATTGCTGAACGTGTCATTGAGATTGTTTCAGGTATAGAATGTGACTGTTGCATTATAGGAGGGGATATTCGCGCTGAAATGTATGGATCTTCATTTACGGCCACTCGGCGGCTGCGGCAAATAGTCAAAAATATCAAGGCCAAAGACGGGGTCTTTGGAGTGCTTGGAAATCACGACTGCATTGAGATTATTCCTGATCTTGAGGATGCCGGCATATGTATGCTTGTTAATGATGCCTATCCCTTGAAGCGTAACAACGAGACTATCTGGCTGGTGGGTGTGGATGATCCGCACTATTATAGAACCCACGATCTGAAATCAGCTTTCAATGAGGTGCCCAAAGACGCATTCAACATCTTTATCGCCCATTCGCCTGAGGCTTACATGGGTGCTGCTCAACACATGGCCCGCCTTTATCTTTGCGGGCATACTCATGGAGGGCAAATTCGCTTCCCCTTTTATGACGGCCCTATTATTACGCACAGCCGCGCTCCCAGAAAAATGGCCAGCGGCCTGTGGAAATATAAGGAGATGTGCGGTTACACCAGCTCCGGCGTTGGAACGTCCGGAGTGCCTATCCGTTTTAACTGCCCGGGGGAAGTTGTTCTTTTTACCGTTTTATCTTCATAGGCTCGTTCGCATTTCTATCCGAAGCGACTGTCCGACTTCCGTTCCGATACATCCTTCCGAACGTGCTCCAGCCAGCCGATACGAACGTGGGCCTGTCCATCGAACTCCGGCACATAGGGTTTAATATCCAGCAGTGGTGTCCCATCAACTATATCCACGTTTTCGATATATACTGTGCTTTCTTCAATCCTCAGAAGTCTCACCACCGACAGGCCGATCGGATTCGGACGTTTGGGTGCTCGCGTGGCGAAAAGACCGCGGGGTTCAGAGTCCATGAAGGGAACCACGTGGAGAGCAAATCCCCGGCTTTGGTGGAAATGGTATAAAAGGATGATGTGGGAAAAACCGTCCAAATCTTTCAGGCCGTCCCGGAATTCTTTGAACACCTCCACTTCCCCCGTCACTCCGGAAGCACCAGCAGGTTGAATGGGCATCTTCTCTATCTGCGAGAAGGGTGTGTGGATGATACCGATTGGTTTGTATTCCATTTTTATCTTCTTCCGCGAACGCATACATGGAGTGCTTTTCTAAAGTTTTGCTCCGCAGTCTTTGCAGTACTTCGCATCTATGTCATGGTCTTCTGCGCTGCAAGCCCGGCACGCCTGAGTGGAAACCTTCCTTCCTGTGGCTCGAGCAATTTCAGTTGTTACAATCCCCGTAGGTACGGCAATTATTGCATAACCGATAATCATGATGACAGCAGCCAGAGCCTGACCGAAACCTGTTTTAGGCGATATATCTCCATAGCCGACTGTAGTAAGCGTTACGACAGCCCAGTAAATACTTCGTGGGATGCTTGTAAAACCACTTTGTTCGCCTTCTATGACATACATCATGGAACCGAAAATTATTACCAGCGTAAAAACAGTAAATAAAAATACAATAATTTTCCGCCGGCTTGCACGCAGAGCCTGGTTAAGCAACCTGATTTCAACAAGATACTGAACCAGTTTGAAAACCCGAAATATTCGAAGAACTCGAAGAATCCTGATAACAATAAGGAACTGGCTTCCAGGCAGAAAAAAACTTAAATAGGTCGGGATTATTGCCAGAAAATCTACTATTCCAAAAAAGCTGGTTGCATACTTAAAAGGACGACTGACACAGGATAACCTGAGAAAATACTCAATTGTGAAAAGAAAAGTAAAAAACCATTCGCTTAAAACTAAAAAGCCGCCGCATGAATTTCGGATCGTACTCACACTGTCCAACATTACAACTAATACGCTAAGCACGATACTTACAATTAAAATTATATCAAATAATTTACCTGCAGGTGTATCAGCCTCAAAAATAATTTCATGAAGAGTTTCACGATATTTTTCTAAAGACCTGTCTTTTTTCATATTTGCATAACACGAACTATTTGTCTCAGAGATTTATTTAAGCCCGCTTTTTATTAAGGCTTCTGCCAGCGGGTTATTAAACGGCGCATTCCTGCTGCTTAAGTTCTTTTTGTCCTTATTCTTTGGTTTTGGTTTACGCTTTTGAGCCTTTTTTAAACCCGGATTTTCCACCCCGGTACCCGATTTTTCTGCTTGCGATTTCATTGAAAGAGAAATTCTGTTTCTATCAAGGTCAACTTCAAGCACTCTTACCGTGACCTTTTGCTGAACTTTTACAATATCAGTGGGATTTTTTACAAACCTGTCTGCCATTTGGCTGACATGAACAAGGCCGTCCTGATGCACGCCGATATCAACAAAAGCGCCGAACGCAGTGATATTTGTCACAATCCCCGGGAGTTTCATTCCAGGTCTCAGGTCTTCGATTTTTTCAATACCATCGGCAAATGCGAATGCTTCGAATTTTTCCCTTGGGTCGCGTCCCGGTTTTGCCAGTTCATCAATGATATCATTTAGTGTGGGAAGTCCGACTAAATCAGTAACATATTTGGTAATATTAATCTGATGCCTGATATCAGGTTTTTTTAAAATATCAATGACCGTTGTTTCAAGGTCTTTGGCCATGGCGTCAACAATATAGTAACTTTCAGGATGTACTGCGCTGGCATCCAGAGGGTTTTCACCGTCAATGATTCTTAAAAAACCCGCAGACTGTTCAAAAGCTTTGGGACCAAGACGCGGTACTTTTGTCAGTTGCCGCCTGGACTTGAATGGGCCGTTCTCCTCACGATACGCGATAATGTTTTTTGCGATACCTGCGTTCAGGCCTGAAACATAGGCAAGGAGCTGGGTGCTGGCCCTGTTCAGATCAACACCAACACCGTTAACACAACTCATAACAACATCATCAAGGGACTGTTTCAGGGCTTTCTGATTGACATCATGCTGGTACTGGCCGACGCCTATTGATTTGGGATCGATCTTTACAAGCTCTGCAAGAGGGTCCATCAGACGTCTTCCAATTGATACAGATCCGCGCACCGTTAGATCATGATCCGGAAATTCTTCCCTTGCCGCTTCAGAAGCGGAATATATTGATGCCCCGCTTTCATTGACCATTATAACCTGCACAGGCTTTGAAAAAGGGACAGCCTTGACAAAGGCTTCTGTTTCTCTGCCGGCCGTGCCGTTTCCTACAGCTATGACTTCAATCTCAAACTTTTCGCACAGGGATTTTATCTTTTCGGTTTCTGCAAGAGTCTTTTTTTCAGACATATGGGGATAAACAGTATCAAAATGAAGCAGTTTCCCCTGCGGGTCAAGACAAACAAGCTTGCACCCTGTTCTGAATCCCGGGTCTATTCCCATTACGCGTTTTGCTCCCAGCGGCGGAGCAAGCAGGAGCTGGCGGAGATTATCTGCGAACACTTTTATTGCTTCAGTATCAGCCCTTTCTTTTGCGTGGAGCCTGGTTTCAGTTTCCATTGAACGGGAAAGAAGACGCTTGTAGCAGTCCTTTATGGCCAGCTTCACCTGTGCGGAATCATCACCTTCTCCATTAACAAACAGGTTTTCAAGTATAGCTGTTGCCTCATCTTCGTCAGGCAGTATGTCAAGGTTAAGAAAGTCTTCGCTTTCACCCCGTCTCATAGCCAGCATCCTGTGAGAAGGAACGCCGGCAACTGTTTCCTCCCAGTCAAAATAATCCCTGAATTTAGCCCCTTTTTCCTCCATGCCTGAAGCAACCAGGCTTTTAATCACAGCTTTTGTGAAAAAGAGGTTCCTCAGTCGGGCTCTGGCCTTATCATTCTCATTTATGATTTCCGCAATTATGTCTCTGGCTCCGGCCAGGGCTTCTTCAACAGACTCAACACCTTTTTCAGGGTCAATGAAAGATTCCGCTTCTTTGACCGGATTTACTCCTTTTTGTTCAAAAATTATCAGCGCCAGCGGTTCAAGCCCTTTTTCCTTTGCTATAATTGCCCTTGTCCGTCGTTTTGGCTTATAAGGAAGATACAGGTCTTCAAGCACAGTCATGGATTCCGCAGCAAGAACCTTTTCTTGCAGTTCGTCCGTCAGGTGACCGTGTTTTTCAAGAGATTTGAGGATCGCTTCCTTTCGTTCTTTTAGTTCCATAAGCTGGTTCAGCCTGTCCCTGACAGCCATAACAGCGACTTCGTCAAGACTTCCTGTGGCTTCTTTTCTATAGCGCGAGATAAACGGAATTGTTGCGCCTTCCGATAGAAGAGAAGCTACCGCCTGAACCTGATTATTATTTATATTTTGTTCTTCAGCAATTCTGAATATAAATGTATCGTTGTTCATAGTCCCCCGGTATTAATTTTCTATGACTACTCACGTAGTCAGGCTGAAGGCGCTTTTTCCTAACAGTCTTCAGCCTTTAGCCTATCCACCTGAGTAGTTACTTTTTTTTTATGTGCCTGGCCTCGTTCTTTCGCAGGCAACAAAATATCTACAGGTTCGATATTTGTCAAGCTTAGGAACGGGGACGAAATAACTTTTCCAACTATGCATCACAGCTTCAGGCCACCTTTGCCCGATCTCAAACCACAAAAATATCAAAATAGCCTGCTATTCCATCAACTTTTGTGATTTGAGATCGAAGAAATTTGACCCAAATCTATGCGCCTACTTGGGGAAGTTATTTCGTCCCCGTTCCTTACTACTTTTTTACAAGATTGATTCAGATCGCAAAGGAAGGGTCTGCCCAGATTTCCAGATCTGTTACGGGAAGGGAAAAATTTTTGCAGAGCTTTTCGGTGGAAAAAATGGGCACTACTACCAATACCTTGCTGAATACCGCATCAGAATAGACAGGAATAAAATCGAAATTGTTTTGTAAAAAGCCCTTGACACATTAAGCATTATCAATTATTGAACTACAATAATTGATAATCAATGAAGTGAGGTACTATGGCTAATCCATTCACATTGCGGGTTATTCCTCCCCGTTTTCTTTTTTGCAATCGGGCCACCGAGCTTAAAGAGCTATATTCCCATGCAGACAATAAAGCTAATGTTGTTTTATTTTCGCCCCGACGCTACGGCAAAACTTCACTTATAAGAAGACTCCAGGCTGACCTGTCCGACAAGGGTTTTTTTACGTTTTATATCGATTTTTTTATGGCGACTTCTGAAAATGAAATTGCCCGGCGTATTTCCCAAAGTATATATTCTGTCTTGCATAAGCGCGAATCCCTTTTGAACGGAGGAGTTCGTTTTCTAAAAACATTTAAGACCTTTCGCCCGGTTTTTAAACCTTCCCCTGAAAGCGGTTTTTTCTTTTCTGTTGAGCCGGTTTCATCAGTTATGCCCGGTATCGACCTTATTGATAATGTAATGGAAGAACTGGGAATATTTATTCGCAAAGAATTGATAAATGCCCATATTGTTTTTGATGAATTCCAGGAAATCAGCGAACTGAAAAAATCATCCATAGAAGGGGTGCTGAGAAGACACATCCAGGAGCAACAGGCATCCTATTTTTTTGTGGGCAGCCGCCGGAGAATTCTTCTCGATATGTTCAACAAGAAAAACCGGCCATTTTATCAAAGCGCAATAATGTATCCCTTAAAACCTCTGCCTGATAAGGAACTTGTTTCATTTCTGGTTGAAAGATTTAAGGATGGCGAGAAAAATTGTTCCATTCGTGTCGCTGAAAAAATTTCGGAAAAGGTTTTGCAGTATCCTTACTATGCGCAGGCCCTGGCATATAACATATTCGAAATTTCCGGAGATACCGTCTCGGAAGATGATATTCAGTCCGGTTTTAACAACATGCTGGCCTCGGAGAGATACGGCTACGAGGCTATTGTTCAAGGCCTGACCGGGTCCCAGATTGCTCTATTGAAAGCGCTTGCCGTTAATCCTGTTTCAAAAATTCTTTCTACTGAATATATGAATCGCTACAGGCTATCTGCCGGAGGAATTCAATACGCCCGCGACAAACTGGAAAAACTGGATTTAATAGAGAAGCACAACAATATCTGGAAAATAGTCGATCCGGTCTTCGGCTGCTGGCTGGCCGGGTATTAAAAGCCGTCGAATAAAAACAGCAATGTTGCGTATGCGCTACTATGACCTGTCCAGATTACTGAACATGGAGCTTCCTATTGTTGAAGGACAAAAAAACGGTTTGATGACTTTCTCAGGCCCACAACCGCATGGTGAAAAGGATAGCGTTCTTGGAATGGTTATGATGACACGTATTCAAGACGGTAAGGAAGTTTTTGTCCATGCCTCTGATATCCAGATAGAGCATGTCATCTATAACACCTTGTTCCAGCCGGCACAGGCAAAGGCGAACCGGCTCTTGAATCTGTTGTAGCATATAGCCGCGGCTTCCTGTCCGGTACAGTGGGAGACGGCAATGACGTCTACTGCATAGTCGTCAAATGCATCCATAGACTTTTTTAGTTGCTGACCAGACCCCATCATAAAGCCTAAATGTGTGCCTCCGATCACAGCATGAAATTTCTTATATCCCGTTTTGGCCGAAAAATGGTTCATGATATTGACCACCCCGGAATGGGCACATCCAAGCAGGATAACGGGTCCCTGATCTGTTTCGATCAAGAGGCTGATATCGTCCAATAGTGGGTCGTCAGTGATCTTTCCCTTATGCTTTACCTTGAGCCTTTTGTCAGGGTATTCAAAGTCCGTCTTTCTCGGCACTTCCCCTGAAAAAAAGATTCCAGGCGCGATTTCGGAAAACTCTCGTATCAAGTTGAATCGGGCCTGCAGTGCGCCTTCGAGATAGTCTTGAGAATATTTGATGCCGATGAAAATTCTTTGTTTGCCGGCAGGTGTTTCTAATTCAGCATATTTTTTTGAAAAAATGTCCGGATGGGCAATAACCTCGACACCTCGCGGCGGATACAGCACAGATGGGAGGCCCCCTGTATGATCATAATGGCCGTGACTGAGAATAACTCTCTTGAGTTGCGCCAGATTGATTCCTAGTACCTGTGCGTTATTGGCGAGGGACATGCCTTGGCCTGTATCAAAAAGGATTTTTTGTCCATTTTTTTCAATCAGGGCAGAGAAGCCGTGTTCTCCAGTCAACCCCATTGGTCCCCCAGCAGTATTCTCACACAATACGGTGATTTTTGTCTGTCCCATGTATTTCTCCTTTGGTTTTACATGCCTGGTCTCGTTCTTTCGTAGACGACAAAATATCTACAGACTCGATATTTGTCAAGCCTGCTGTTTTTTTTTAAAAGATTGATTTAGTTGATTTTTGGCTGGGGACATATTATTTGAATTGCATGCATAGAAAATCATGAATAGATGCGAATTACTGCAAAGACTGCGGAGCAAAACTTTAAGTCCTTTGAAAAGCGCTCCTCTTGGCCTCCCGCTACTGACGCAATGTCAGATTTTTAATCTCAATCGGGTTTAATTCCCAGCGGCTTGCCGCGAGAGTACCGAACAAAAGAAGTTGATACGCCGCAGATTGCTGCGCGGTAATAGATTAGTTCTTAGAGTTGGCAGGGTATAAAGATGATTATTCAAAGCATAGCAGGATTGTTGGTTTTTGTAGTTTTAGCCTGGGTTATGAGCGAGAACCGCAAGAAAGTTTCTATTAAAACAGTAGTCGTAGGTTTGGCACTACAGCTTGCAGTTGGAATGGCGCTTTTAAAACTGCCCTTTTTCAGGGATTTTTTTCTTCTTTTAAATCATATTGTTTTGTCCTTGGAAGAATCCACAACCGCCGGCACATCTTTTGTTTTTGGCTACCTTGGGGGAGGGGCTCTTCCTTTTGATGAAAAATTTCCGGGTTCGAGCTTTATTCTGGCATTCAGGGCGCTTCCTCTTATTCTGGTAATCAGCGCGTTGTCTTCACTTTTGTTTTATTGGAGGATTTTGCCGCTTATTGTAAAAGGCTTTTCTAAATTTTTGCAAAAGACAATGGCTCTTGGTGGGGCAGAGGGATTGGGAGTTTCTGCAAACATATTTGTGGGAATGATTGAGTCTCCTCTTTTTATCCGTCCTTATCTGAAAAATATGACAAGAAGCGAGCTTTTTACTTTAATGACATGCGGCATGGCTACAATAGCAGGTACTGTTATGGTACTTTACGCCAGCATCCTTGGCAGTGTTATTCCCGATGTCATGGGGCATATTCTGACTGCATCAATAATAAGCGTGCCTGCTGCAGTTACTGTATCTAAAATCATGATACCGGAAACAGGCAAACCGACTTCAGGTGAATTGACCCCTTCAGAAGAGTCAGTAAGCCCTATGGATGCAATTACCAAAGGGACTATTCAGGGTATACAGCTTCTTATCAATATCATTGCAATGCTTATAGTTCTTGTGGCTCTGGTACATCTTGTTAATTTGCTGCTTGGTTTTTTTCCGCAAATTTCCGGTAGGAAAGTTACCCTTCAACTGATTTTGGGCTGTGTGATGTCTCCGGTAGTCTGGCTTATGGGTATTCCATGGGATGAGGCGCTTACCGCAGGATCGCTTATGGGCACCAAAACCATTCTAAACGAATTTATTGCTTATATTGACATGAGCTGTCTGGCAGAAGGCGCATTAAGCCCTAAAAGCTTGATGATTATGACCTATGCAATGTGCGGTTTTGCAAATCCCGGAAGTCTTGGAATTATGATAGGAGGGATGGGCACTATGGTTCCACAGAGACGGAATGAAATAGTTTCACTGGGGTTTCGTTCAATAATTGCAGGCACTCTTGCCACCTGTATGACGGGCGCAGTTGTCGGGATTCTTAAAGTATAAGCTTTCATGGAACGTTGAAATTAGAAATTGGAAATTTGGCCTTCATGCTTTTGTACTGTTGATGAACCCATTCAATTTGGGGCTGAGTTTTTCAAGTTTCAAGCCGTGAACAGCTACAATCCTTCTTATCGGTTCTGTCAGCCTTTCTATAATTGATCTATGTTCAGGATATTGTGAAACAAGCTCTTCCCTGTTCCCTGTTTCAAAATCGCGGAAGTCAAAACCAGGCGCAACAGTACATCCCATTAGTGAATAGCCGTCAGAATTATTAACAGTAGCTCCGAACCAGCATCCAGCTTTGATTGTTGCCTGAAAGACCTGATGGTTTTCGATTCCTGGTCCAAGAATTATCTTATCAAATTGTTTTTGCTGATTAATAACATGAATTGTTAATGGATTGCCTGTGTAGAAATGCCACAGCTCGTCAGATTTCAGACGATGAAGCAGTGATACCTGGTCCCACTTAAGCAGGTAATAAATTGCCGTGGAAATTAAACGAGGGCTTGTAAATCGGTTAGGCAGAGCATTTTGTTCCAGCAATTCGTCCGAACTGTATGTTCGCCTGTAGAAGCCGCCTTCTTGATGTTTAATCA
>Ga0255441_1038_pt1 | contig 18986 bp, 23 predicted proteins | sample ANMaggSeSYBR02C5_FD_182645 | JGI IMG/M metagenome (GOLD analysis project Ga0255441, IMG submission 182645) | Sediment cell enrichment communities from methane seep in Santa Monica Basin, California, United Staets - ANME aggregate JGI... | ecosystem: Environmental > Aquatic > Marine > Cold seeps >... | reverse complement strand
TGGATGTGCAAAAACTTCTATGACATTCGGACATTTGGAGCGGTAATGTCCACAGAAATTAATTGCGGCCAAGTACGCGGCCCTGTCCAGATGACCTTTGCGCGTTCCAAAGAACCTATTGTTCCCCTTGATATGTTCATAACCAGGGTAGCAGTAACCAAGGCTGAAGATGCTAAGGTAGACGAAGAAGGCGGAAAAGTAAGTGAAATGGGTCGCAAATCTCTTATACCGTATGGTCTTTATATAGGATATGGTTTTATCAATCCCTTTCTTGCTGAACAAACGGGTTTTTCCAATGATGACTTAAGTCTTTTTTGGGATGCGCTTACAATGATGTTTGAATTAGATCGATCTGCAAGCAAAGGGCTAATGTCATGCAGGGGACTGTATGTATTTACACACGAAAACAAGCTCGGCAAGGCTCCGTCTCATAAATTGTTTGATCTCGTAAATGTAAATCGCAAAACATATAAATCTATTCTTGAAAATGAGGAACCGACACCAGCGCGCTCATTTTCAGACTATAAAGTTGTTATTGATAAAGATAAATTGCCGGATGGAGTAACCTTAAAAGAAATAATATAAGGGAAGAGCAATGTACACCGAAGACGAGCTCCTTTCCTTATCTGCTTTGCAGCATCTCCTGTTTTGTGGGCGGCAGGCAATGATGGATTACTTTACGGAAAACGCGAGAGAAGACAAAACGGCTGATAAACAAAAATTCCCCCAACTTATCCCGCCCCATGGCGGTTATCGTGAATTGCAATCCTATCAGATGTCGGGAATTGTTTATGACGCGACAGTGGTGTTTTTCGATCAGTGTATTTTAAAGCGGTCGCGTACCCATGACCAGATGGTTTAGGCGGCACGGAGCGGTAAACAAAATCACTCTTACGGCGTGACCAAGGGTGTGCATGGCCTCCGGAACTTGTTCAAGGCGCCTCAATGAACGGAAGATATTTATTCTTGATTGACAGGAGGGGTGATGGAAACAATGCCCAAGACTGAACAAAGAAAAGCCATAAGCGGTTGAAGGAAAAAATAGCAACGTGGAGCAATAACAATGACTCGAAAGGCAGGAAGAAAAAACGAAGACATAAATTCCGATCTTGGCGAAATCGTATTGTATCAGTCTGAGGATGGGCATACTTCCATGGATGTTCATCTCAAGGATGAAACAGTATGGTTGAGTCAGGCGCAGATGGAGAAGCTTTTTCAACGGGACCAATCGGTTATTTCCAGGCATGTGAACAATATTTTCAAAGAAGGTGAACTGCAACGGCGAGGCAATATGCAAAAAATGCATATTGCAAATTCAGATAAGCAGGTTGCGTTTTATAATCTTGACATCATCATTTCTGTCGGCTACCGGGTAAAATCTCAACGCGGTACCCAGTTTCGCATCTGGGCTACCACCATTCTAAAAGACCATCTGGTGCGTGGTTATTCGCTTAATCAACGCAGACTGGCCGAGAAAGGCGTGGAAGATGTGCGGCAGGTTTTGAGTCTGCTTGCAGGCACCCTGGAGAGTCATAACCTTATCAGCGATGAAGGACTGGCTATTCTGGAAGTTGTCAACCGCTATGCAAGAACCTGGCAGATTCTTCTGCAATATGACGAAAACAATCTGCCGGCTCTTGAGACAGAACACGTTGCCAGGTCCGGCCTGGAGATTGATAAGGCCCGTCAGGCCATTGCTAGCTTGAAAAAAGAATTAATGGTTAGGAAAGAGGCGAGTGAAATTTTTGGCCAGGAACGTGGTAATGCTCTTTGCGGAATTATCGGAGCAGTGCAGCAAACATTCGGCGGTAAGGATCTTTATCCAGGTGTTGAAGAAAAGGCGGCCCATCTCCTCTACTTCGTGATCAAGGATCATCCTTTCACGGATGGTAACAAGAGAATCGGCTCTTTTCTCTTCCTGTTGTTTCTCAAGAAAAATGACTTGCTGGATCAAAAAAGCTTCAGCAACAAGGCGCTCGTGGCGCTTGCCCTTCTGACAGCCGATAGTGAACCGGGGCAGAAGGAATTGATGATTCGGCTTATTGTAAACCTTATTTCGGAGGAAGGCTGATACTGAAAAGTTTCAGGATTTTTTTCATATGTACTCAGAAGATGACCTCATTTCCCTATCTGCCATGCAGCACCTGATTTTCTGCGAGCGGCAGTGTGCTCTGATTCATATTGAGCAGGCGTGGGCAGAGAATCTTTTTACCGCAGAGGGCAAGATTATGCACGAAAGGGTTCATGAGGCGGATCGTGAATCCAGAGGCAAGGTTCGCATCGAGTATAGCATGTGGCTTCGGTCATTTCGGCTTGGGCTGATCGGTAAGGCGGATGTCGTCGAGTTTCATCGAAAGCCGGATTTGTTGAAAGCAGGATCGGAAGTATGGGTACCGTTTCCTGTGGAATACAAACGTGGCAAGCCGAAGAAGGATAATTGCGATAAAGTGCAGCTTTGCGCTCAGGCGCTGTGCCTGGAAGAAATGCTAAATATTGAAGTTCCGTGCGGTGCGCTTTTTTATGGGAAGAAGCGCCGGAGAACAGATGTTACCTTTAATAGCGCATTGAGACAGCAGACCGAAGACACGGCAATGCGTCTTCACGAACTGATTGCATCAGGACGGACTCCAAAACCAGTCTATATGAAAAAGTGTGACAGTTGTTCACTAATGAAGATATGTCTGCCGAAAACTATTGAAAGAAAGCGTTCCGTAAAACGCTACTTGTCGGGAGTAATTCGAGAATCATGAAAAAACATCTTAATACTTTTTTTGTAACTACGCAGGGAGCTTATCTTGCAAAAGAAGGTGAATCGGTTATTGTAAGGGTGGAAAAACAAACCCGCCTGCGTATTCCTGTTCATACGTTAGGAGGGATTGTCTGTTTCGGCAATGTAGGTTGCAGCCCGTTTTTGATGGGATTTTGCGCTGAACGTGATGTGGCTATCAGCTTTTTATCTGAATATGGGCGCTTTCTTGCAAGAGTGCAGGGCCCTGTCTCCGGTAATGTCCTGCTTCGCCGGGAGCAGTATCGCAAAGCAGATGACATGACATTTTCTGCCCAAATGGCAAGATCTGTACTTACCGGCAAAGTTGCTAACTGCCGCACTGTATTGCAAAGGGCATTAAGAGACCACTCCGACAAGCTTGATACAGATCAAGTCAGTCAAGCGTCAAGGCAGATTAGCGGTTCTCTGAAGCGCTTGCAGGAAGATGTACCTTTGAATTCCCTGCGGGGCATTGAAGGCGACGCTGCACATGTCTATTTTAAAGTATTTGATCACCTGATTACCTCTCAAAAACAAGACTTCTTTTTCCAGGATCGAAATCGGCGGCCACCATTAGATAATGTAAATTGCCTGCTGTCGTTTTTATACACACTTGTAATGCACGATGTCCGTTCTGCCCTTGAATCTGTGGGATTGGATCCGGCTGTCGGTTTTTTGCACAGAGACCGTCCCGGCAGACCGGGACTTGCGCTTGATTTGATGGAAGAATTTCGTCCTTTTATTGCAGACCGTTTGACACTTTCATTGATAAATCTTTCACAGGTGCAGAAAAAAGGATTTAAAAAGTCAGAATCAGGCGCTGTATTGATGGATGACGAAACAAGAAAGACCGTTTTGGTTGCCTATCAGAAAAGAAAACAGGATGAGATAATGCATCCGTTTATTGAAGAAAAGGTCACAATCGGTTTGTTGTTTCATACGCAGGCTTTATTACTGGCTCGTTACTTGCGCAGTGATCTGGATGGTTATCCGCCTTTTATCTGGAAGTAGGAGAGAGATATGTTTGTACTGGTCAGCTATGATGTTGCCACAAGTAAGGACGGAGGGCAGCGGCGTCTGCGCAGGGTGGCAAAAGCGTGTCTGGATTATGGGCAGCGGGTTCAGTATTCCGTTTTCGAGTGTATTGTCGATCCTGCACAGTGGACAGTCCTTCGCCAGAGACTGATTGATGAAATTGATCCAAAGGAAGACAGTCTGAGGTTTTATTTTTTAGGATCAAACTGGAAACGTCGTGTAGAGCATATTGGAGCTAAAAAGGCAATTGATCAGGAAGGGCCGTTGATTGTTTGAAGATCGTTTGCGAACCCGAAGCTCACAAATAGCTGTATACGCTATCGCTCCAGCAGGGGCTTTACTTGAACGCTGTATATTGCCAATGGGGTTCGCACTGTGTGTAATATGTTGTAAATAAAGAGATTTTCGATAGTGTTCTTTGACAATCGAATATATTATATATTGAGAAAAGCAGTTTCGCAGATAACAAGAAATAACTCCTTTAAATTAAATTAGTTAGAAAGAAACGGTCGCTCCCCATGCGGGAGCGTGGATTGAAACCGTCATCTTTACGACTACAGTTTGAGAGATATTTAGTCGCTCCCCATGCGGGAGCGTGGATTGAAACTAATGGAAATTAGGGAAGACTGGTACGCAGCGGAGTCGCTCCCCATGCGGGAGCGTGGATTGAAACCCTGTGCGCACTTGACAATATTGGACTGACACAAGTCGCTCCCCATGCGGGAGGGTAGATTGAAACCGGTCGTTTGTCTGTGAAAATCGGTGTTTAAAGAGCTAAAGTGTTGCGCTACTGGAAATGTTTTGGAATTCAATTCAAGGGGAAGGGGTACGGTTTAAGATTCTAATGATTTTGGGTTGATATTCATCTTTCTTGGATAGCTCTTTTCCTTTTGCTTTAACAAAGAAAAATGCGGCAAGTAGAAATAAAGAACCAACAAGCACCGAAAATATTGACTGATCGTAATTAAATATCGGCGCAATTTTATCGCCTATAACCACCCCAAGGATTAAAAATAAAACCGGAACCATATAAACGAGAAAAGATACTTTTAATAATGAGGACGTTTCAAAGCTGATAGTAACCCTGTCATCGACCTTTGCTCCCACAGCATTAATCGCTTCTACCTCCACATCATCATCAGACCCTCCTCCGCCAACAGTATCGCAGAAACCTTTTGCCGAGCACGACTCACACGCAGCGGATTTAGTGCATTTAACCCATGCCGTAGAAGAATAAACCTTTGTTACAATGCCTTCTTCAGTTGCCAAAATATGTAGCCTTTATTGTACCTGTTAACAGGTGTCAGAGATTGGGTTTCAGTTAGATTTTATAACTTTAGTGCGGCGAAGAAATTTAAGCGGTATTTTCTTTCCAAACAAATCAGGGGAACTTTTTGCAATATATTTGATTTGCAAAAGTCCCCCTGGTATTTAGTATTTTTAAACCATTCCTTTGAATGCAAAAAACGCAAGAGAGAGCATTCCTGCGACTACAAGCGCAATAGCAGTATCTTCGAGCGGTTTTGGGACCCTGGCCAGGAGTACGCGTTCACGTACACCCGCAAAAAGAACAAGGGCAAGACCAAAACCAGCCGCATAACTAAATGATGTAACAAGGCTCTGCACAAATGTATATTCTTCATTGATATTTATCAGGCAGACCCCCATTACAGCGCAGTTGGTTGTAATAAGCGGCAAAAAGATTCCAAGACCTTTATACAGCGCCGGAATGCTCTTTCTTAAGAACATCTCAACAAACTGGACAAGAGAGGCTATTATAAGGATAAAAGCAATGGTTCTAAGATATTCAAGTTTGAACGGTTTTAAAACATATGCCTCAATAAGCCAGGTTATAGAGCCGGCCATAACGAGAACAAAGATAACAGCCATACCCATTCCAATTGCTGTCTCCATTTTTTTTGATGTTCCCATAAAAGGACAGCAACCCAGATACTGGGCAAGCAAGATATTGTTAACAAGAATGCAACTTATAGCGAGGAGTATATAATCGCCCATTAGATTTTCTCCTATTTATTTTCCGCAAGGTTCATCAAAGACAGCATGAGTCCAAGACACACAAATGCGCCGGGCGCCTCGATCATAAATGTAAAAGGCTGAAAGGATGCCCCAAATACAGGTATTCCAAAAAATGTGCCGCTGCCAAATACCTCCCGCAAAGCGCCGAGGGCAACCAGGGAAATAGTAAACCCGACGCCTATTCCAAAACCATCAACTATTGAACGGACAATGCCGTTTTTATATGCAAATGCCTCGGCACGTCCGAGCACAACACAGTTAACGACAATAAGGGGTATAAATATTCCAAGCTTTAAAAAAAGCGCATATGTATAAGCCTGCATAAGAAGTTCTACAACTATAACAAATGTGGCGATAATTACGATAAAACAGGCTATTCTTACTTTTGAAGGAATTATGTTTCGCAGCAATGAAACCAGCATATTTGAACATACCAGGACAAAGATTACAGCCACTCCCATTCCCAGTCCGTTTTCTACAGATTTAGTAACAGCAAGAGTGGGACAGAGGCCGAGCACAAGCCTGAATGGTGGTATCTCATCCCACAAACCTTTGACGAATTCCTGAGTGATAGACTTAGCCATCTTTTACTCCCTAGTTAAATTCCTTTATTTTTTCAGCAATCTGAGGTTTTAAACGTTTATAAATATCTGCGGCATTTGTTACTCCACCGCAAACACCGCGTGAGGTAACAGTGGCTCCGGATATGGCGTCGATTTGTCCTCCGTCCGGTTTGACCTTACAAGGTTCAATTGCAGCTAATCCCTTGAATTGGTTTGAAAAATTAGGATCTGTTTTTGCTTTTGAACCTATGCCTGGCGTTTCACTGTGGGTGGTTACACCCATGCCGATAATTTTGTCATCATTTATGTTTACACCGACCATAAGACCGATATCACCGCCAAAACCCTTTCCAAAGCCTTCAAATGCAACAGTATTGGGCTTTCCGTCAAATACACCTACAAAGAAGCTTCTTTCAATATCGCCGTCATTAATTTTAAAGCGGTCAACAATAGGATCATTGGAGCATCCCTCAAGAATATTCCTTATTGCGGGTCCTTTAACAAATACTAACTGCTGGTATTCGATTTTATCTTTAGTTCCTCCTCGGATTGCTGCAAGAAGGCCTCCTGAGAAAGAGCTAAGAACAGTTAGAACTACGATCATTTTTATTATTTCACGCATTTTAAGCTACCTTTCCAATCGCTTTTGGTCTGATTTTATCTAAAAGCGGATTTACAAGGTTCATAATCAGGATCGCAAAGATCACACCATCAACATAAACGCCGATATTTCTGATGAGTACGGTCAAAAAACCTGTGCCGGCACCGTAAATAAGCATGGGAATAAAATTAACCGGCGATGAGGAATCTTCGGTCGCAAGGAAAAAAGCGCCAATCAAAGTATAGCCGGCAAAAAGATGGACAGCCGGGCCCGCATAACTCGCAGGATCGGTCATGTTAAATATCAGAGCGGTTATAAAAACACCGACTAAAAAGGAAAGAGCTATTTCCCACCTGATGATTCCTCTGATAATGAGATAGCTTCCTCCGGCAATAAGGCCAAGACCAAAGGTAGAGCCTATTCCACCAGACTGTTTGCCCATTAAAAGATCACCCATGCTGAATGAATCAACAGCAGATACGCCAAAATGTTTCAGAGCGGCAAGGGGATAAACCATGGCGAAATCCAAATCATAATTTATAAGAGCTTCGTTAAAATCAAAAATGTCTTTCCATGATATCATCAGAATGGCCATTGCAACAACAACAGGATTAAAAGGATAGGCACCGATTCCGCCATAAATCTGTTTTCCGATAATAATGGCAACAAATGTTCCTATTATTACAAGCCACCAGGGCGCTGTTGCCGGCAAAAGCATGCCGAATATCATCCCGATAATGGCTGCATTACCGTCTCCAACAGTAACTGAATGTTTTGTTATACGACAAAAAATAAATTCCCAGATAATTGCCGAGGATATGGAAAGTGACACAACGCCGACAGCCGACATGCCATAGTAAATAATGCCGAGCAGTATAGCCGGGACAGCAGCGAGCGCCATATTATAATTTCGTGTAGATATTCTGCTTCCATCATGCCAGAAAGGGGCATGTGAAACTATAAATTTGTTATTATCAACCATTAGTTGCCTCCGCTGTATTAGCCCTGCCAAGCTCGTATTTTGCCGACCTGATATACTGGAATATCGGCATTCCAGATACACAAACATAACTGCAAAGGCCGCATTCAATACATGAATACAGATCGTACTGATCTGCAGCTTCTTCATAATGTCCGCCTTCAAGCAAACGGACAAGCATGCCAACCTGAATATTTGCAGGGCATACCCTTATGCAATCGCCGCAGTTTGTGCATGGGTAATCTGAAATAACAGGTATATCGCCTTTATCCTGTACGAGAATGGCATCTGTGTCGGGCTGAACCGGATGATCCTCTGAATAGACAGAAGAGCCTGTCATGGGGCCGCCGAATATTATCCTGTCATTTTCGTTCAGGGTAATATTAAGAGCCGTGAATATATCGCTTGCCGGTGTTCCGATTCTGGCCGATACAAGTGTTTTAGAACCATCTTTATTGACCAGTGTAAAGGTTTTTGTTACAGGTAGTTGGCCGCTGTTAAAAGCATTTCCGATAGATGCAACTGCTTCAGCGCTGATAAAACAGACTCCGATATCTTCAGGATTTTTTCCGGCCGGCACCACTTTGCCCAGGATATCTTTCATAATAAGATGTGGGAGAGCGGACGGATATGTATCATTAACCTGTTTTACTTTTTCACCAATTGCGGAGAGTTCATGCATCTGGTTCTGTGAAGCGACCATTATAATATCTTTAACATTGGTTGCTGCTTTCAGGATACTTATTCCATTTTTTATTGCATCAATATCGGATTTAACAATATACTGATTTGTTGCTATTAATAGATCGCTGTTATTACAACAAACAACGATTGTATTTATAGGTTTGTCTTTGTCGGAAAACAGCTTAACCGGAGGATTGCCCGGAGCAAATGCAAGAAAATTTTTGATGGTTTCAAGAGAAGAATCCTTTGAGATATCCTTGAACTCATCATCTATTTCTTCATCATCGGCAACCACTATTGTGATGGCAGTATAAGATCGCCCAAAGTCACCTGTATAAGAGGAAATTGATGATACTTGTCCTGTAACACTTGAAACAAAATATTCATCACTTTCCTTGTAGAGTAAAAGTTTCTGGCCGGTCTTAACAGTTTCCTTTTTCTTAAATAACAGGTTTTTTTTATCAAATGGACAATTTGATAAAAGGGTAATCTCTTTTGGGGTAGGGATTTGTTTAAGGGAAGGCGTATCTGCAAGAGATCCATATTCAAGTCGTGGTTTTAACAAACCGATAAAAGATCTTTTTATCATAGTTCAACCTTTCTTAGCTCTCAAATCACTCGCTTCGCATGAGCGCTATTAATGGCAGTCAGGCCTGTCTATCAGGATATACAGGCAAAAGGGACAAGTTTTTTATTCAATTAGCAAAAAAACTATCTGTTACATTACATGGCATAATTCACATTTTTCAGGGCCGGCTCCAGCATCTTTATGACAGTCGATACATTGTGTATGGAATGCATCAGCCCTGCTTAGAACATCTTCGTCCTGGCTTACAGGTTCATGACATTCACCGCAGGCCTGGGGATCTGTCTCACCTTCTTCAAGATTATGATGACAGTCACTACATGAGATGCTGTAACCTGATTCTACAGTATGTGTTTTGTGATCAAATAAAATTTTTCCTGCGACGCATTTAAACATTAACCTGACCGGTTGATCAGGAGTTTTTGCAGAAAAAGCACTATAACTTAGAACACCCACAACCAACAAAATAATAGCCAGGCCGTATGCTATCTGAAGTTCTTTGTTAGATTTCATATTCTATCCTTTATCCTTTCAAATTTGCAAAAGTGGGTGTAAGTCTAAACTTAGATTTTATACCATAATATAAGAAAGCTTTCAAGTAAAAAAATTATGGAACCAACGAGTAGTTTTATAGACTTTCACATAATTAATCTCACATGGACAGAGAGAAGAAGGCGTATTAGTGTATACGTCAACGACTGATAACGAAGTGAAATTAATTATCTGAAAGTTTATATGTGATTTATTCAACTATCCAGACAGTACAATTTTTTATATTCTGTACAATCTTATTGGATACGCTTCCTAATACAAAGGATGCGGTGGCGGATAACCCTCTACGTCCCACCACAATTGTGTCATATTTTCCTTTTTCTGTTTCTGCTATGATATCCCTTGCAATCCCAACAACCTTTTTTTGCATTTTAACTTCAACAGTGTTGTCAGAAAATCCCGCATTCTTCAAAATAGTCCAGCATTCCTTTATTCTTGATTCCGCCTTCTTCTTTTCCTCATCGACCATCCATCTCAGTTCAACGACCTTTTCTGAAAACAACGGCTGTTGGAGGTCTTTTTCCATCTTTTCCAGATTTGAAGACATTGTAGGCAGGACGCAAAACAAGGTTAAATTTACTGTGGGCTTAACAGAAGAAGCCACATAATTGACAACTTTTATTGCATAATCTGAATTATCTATGGCTATGAGCATCTTCATGGTTTTTTCTCCATATTTGTTAAGTGGCTACCAAGCTCTGAATAATTCCGGTAGGACATTTTTCAAAACACTCGCCGCACCCCGTGCATTTATCACCGTCAACGATTGCCAGAAATTTATCAACTATTATAGCCTTTTCCGGGCATGCTTTTTTACATTTCCCACAGCCTATACAGCCAACGTTGCATATTGCCTTAACAATTTTTCCGCCGTCATGGGAACTACAAAGAGTTGCAACTTTTTGTGATTCTTTTATTAACCTGGGTATATGGCGAGGACAGATATCTACACATGTACCGCACCCCGTGCAGAGTTCTTTGTTTACTACAGGCAGACCATCAACTCCCATTATTAAGGCGCCAAACGGACAATTTGTAACACAGGAACCTAGGCCAAGGCAGCCATAAGCACAACTTTTGTCTCCTCCTGAAAGCAGAACAGCCGCCCGGCAATCTAATACGCCTTTGTAATTGTATTTTCGTTCTGCAGCGCTATGTGTCCCCTTGCAAAATATATTGGCTACAATCCTTTCGGCCGCGTCAGCAGATACTCCGAGAACAGCGGCAACCGCCTCTGCCACATCATCTCCCCCGGCCACACAGGAATTAGGCGGAGTCTCGCCTGCCACCATAGCAACAGCGCAATCGCTGCAACCGGCAAAGCCGCATCCTCCACAGTTTGCGCCGGGAAGGCACTCATCTACCGCAACAACTTTTGGATCAACATACACATAAAAAACTTTTGACGCAATTCCCAGTACAATACTAAGCGCCAGGCCGATGCCGCCCATTGCCACCATCGCATTTAATATGGGTCCCATGAAATTTGTCACCTCCAGTTAGCTATAACTTAAAACAATAAAATTGTTCTCCTGTTGTCGCAAATACCCCCTTTTTTTTATAAACACATGGCTCGCCATGCATTGATTTATCGGGATAATAACCTTCAGGGAGGGGGTGTTTTGTATAGATATTGTAAAAAAGATTACTTAAAAAAATAGATAGTTTCATAAACTTTATTTTAGCTTTGTTTATTTGAGTTTAGCATTGAAATTTTTTAAAAATAAAAAAAGCTACAATAAACCGTCCAATTTGTCAAGTGAAAAATAGTGCAATTGTCAAGCTGATTTGGCTTGACAGTCAGGCATCCTTTTTGATAAGTAAATTTTTCAATAAGGTGCTTAGTAATGCTTAGGAAAAAAATCAAGAATGTTTGTGGTAATAATTATGAAAGGCGGATAGGGGATACAAAAAGAGTAATATTAAAAGAGACGCTTTTCTATAAGCCTATGATTGTTGAGATTGTGAAAGAAGCTAAGAGAGCAATTAATTATTTTATTCATTTTTTTGACAATATTTGTCTATATTTTTTGCGCTACCGGAATAGCTTTAAACTCTACCATTTATTTTAGTAAGCAATATTCATGCCGAGGTACGCAGAACGCATTGCTGTACGATTTTATGTTGTTTTGCTTACAATAAAGCTCCTGAATAACAAACAGCGTGAATACAAAAAATGTATGTTTTTTGGACACTTGATAACCGATTTTCAAGAACATATTTATATTGTTAGATAATATTATGTGCAATAATTAAACACCATTCTGTATGCCTTATCTGTATCTAACGAAGAGGCTTGTATCCCCTTGAAAATTAACTGGGTTTGATAAGGGGAGCGTTTTTGCAATGGTTTTATATTTTGAGGAGGTAACAGGTAGATGAGACTTGGAAAATGGATAGCTATAATTTTCTTGCTAAGTATTTTTGCGTTTTGGGTTCCAGTCATGGCCACAGATCAAGGGGTTGCGTCAACGCATGACACAGAACATGGCTCTACTCACGGAGCAGAGCATGCTGTTGCAGAAACCGGACATGGAGATGTTCATCCCGGCTCAGAATTGCACGGACATGGAGATGCAGGTCACGGAGGACATGTCAATCTTGGAGAAGTGCTTAAGCTCTGGACATGTATTCCTTTTGCATGCATGCTCCTTTCCATAGCACTCTTTCCACTTCTGGCTCCAAAATTTTGGCATCACCATTTTGGCAAGGTTTCAGCTTTTTGGGCGGCGTGTCTGGCCATTCCGTTTTTGATTGCCTTTAAAGGCGTTGCCGTGCATGAGATTCTTCATATCATACTTGCCGACTATGTACCCTTTATTATCCTTCTCTGGGCGCTTTACACTATTTCCGGCGGGATCCTGCTTAAAGGCACTTTGCGTGGAACACCTATTGTAAATACTATTATGATACTTATAGGCACAGTGCTTGCTTCATGGATGGGTACAACAGGAGCTGCCATGCTGTTGATCCGTCCATTCTTAAAGGCAAATAACTACCGGAAAAACAGAACCTTTATGGTGGTCTTTTTCATCTTTCTCGTTGCAAACATAGGGGGTTCATTGACTCCGCTCGGTGATCCACCCCTTTTCTTAGGATTTCTTCACGGAGTCGACTTTTTCTGGACAATGAAGATAATGCCGCATATGCTTGTAACAGCCGGTATCTTGCTGGTAGTTTACTTTTTCCTCGATACATATCATTATAAAAAAGAAGGCTTGACTTCTGCCCCTGTGGAAGAGGGAGAAAAAGAACCATTGAAATTAGTGGGGACACACAATTTCATTTTTCTCGGCGGCGTTGTCGTTTCAGTGCTCATCAGCGGAATAGTGGACTGGGGTGAAGTAAACACGTTAGGAATTCACAGGGCAGTGCAGGACTGGGCGCGGGATGGTTTTCTTATTTTGATGGCTATTCTCTCATTGCTGACCACTTCGAAAAGGATACATGAAGATAATGATTTTAGCTGGTTTCCGATTGTTGAAGTTGCCTATCTCTTTATCGGAATATTTATTACCATGGTTCCGTGTCTCCTTATATTAAAGGCAGGCCTAAAAGGGGAAATGGGGTTTTTGATTGCCGCAGTAAAAGAGCCGATGCATTACTTCTGGGTCACTGGGACTCTTTCCGGTTTTCTTGATAATGCTCCGACTTATCTTACATTTTTTAATACCGCCCTTGGAGCCTTTTATCCGGGCATGCCGGAAGCTCAGGCCGTTCCTCTTCTTATGACAGAAAGCTCGGTCTATTTGAAGGCGATTTCTGCGGGCGCGGTCTTCTTTGGGTCCTTCAGCTATATAGGAAATGCGCCTAACTTTATGGTGCGTTCGATTGCAGAAGAGGGAGGCACGCCAATGCCGAGTTTCTTTGGTTATATATTGAAATATTCTCTGGTCTTCTTGTTTCCAACCTTTGTGGTTGTAACTTTAATCTTCTTTTAAAGACAGGAGTGCATTATGGAATTTAAAAAGATTTTATTTCCTACAAAATTTAGGGAGCTGGCATTTAACTCACTGGAATCCATTCTGGAACTCAAAAAAGCTGGTCTCAATGAGGTTGTGCTGACCTATATTATTCCAAGAGATGAGGTCGGGTTTGTGCCCTATGGCGGATATATGAAGGATGAGGAAGAACGCTTGAGAGAGCAGGCAAGGATCCGTTTTGAAAGCTGGCAGGAAGCTATATCGTCCGAGGGTATTGAGAGTAAGATCAGAATTGAGGTAGGAAATCCCGTTCCAAAGCTTTTGCGTATTGCTGAAGAAGAAAAGGTCGATCTTATTATAGCCGGCAGAAAAAAGAGAACAGTGCTTGGAAAGGTCTATATTGGATCGCATACTCTGGAACTTGTACGCCGGAGCAGAGTTCCTATTCTGGTAAGCAAATATATGGTACGGTTTGAATGTGAGGGTGATCTGATTACCCGGGTAAACGATCGCATTTTTACGAGACCTCTTCTTGCTACTGACTGGTCCGAGCCATCTGAAAAGGCTCTTAAGCTTGTCTCGTCTTTTAAAGGATTAGCTGACAAGGTATTGGTAACGCACATAATCGGAGTCAAAATCTCCAAAGGGCTTGACAAGTCTGAATTAAATCGTATCGAAAAAGAGAGCAAAGAGCGTTTGGAAGAATATTGCGACAGGTTAAAGAAAGATGGGATCAATGCTGAGCCCCACCTGTTTTCCGGGCGGAGTGCTCATGAGATTATCAGGGTGGCGCGGGAGCACAAGGCCAGCATGATCGTTATGGGAACCACAGGCAAGGACCGCTTCAAGGAGTTTTGGCTGGGAAGTGTTTCTCACCGAGTAACAGAGGAATCGGAACTTCCTGTGCTTTTGGTGCCATAACAATGAAATAAAAAAGCTGTTAGCCATTAGCTGTTTGATTTTTTAAGCTAAAGGCTAATTGCTAAAAGCTAACTGCTACATAAAAAAAAGGGCGGATAAACGAATTTCCGCCCTTTTTTATTCTTGAGTCTGTTTTATTTTGTTATGTTATTCCATCCCGATGAGCGGTACTTTCTTCCACCTTTTGCAATAATCAATGCCTCTATGTTTGATAACGAACCGGCAAGAATAATGCTGTTTTTTGGGGTATGAATAAAAAGAGATGTAGAGAGAGCATCTGCCTGCATAACGGTAGGAGCAATGACCGTGGCACTTATTGTCTGGACAGGTGAATCTCCGGTTGATGTATCAATAATATGGTGATGAATTTTATCTTTATCAAAATGGTTTTCATAATTGCCGGACGTAGCCACTGCACCGTTGTTCAGCTCAAACAATTCAGTAACTTCTTTTTTCTCCAAAGGATCTTTTATTCCAATTTTCCAGGCTTTACTGGGACCGCTTCCTCCAATAACTCTAACATCACCTCCGGCATTGATCAGGGCGTATTTTATTCCGTTTAATTTTATAAGATTTGCTGCCTGATCAACAACGTAACCTTTTGCTATACCATCCAGCGAGATCTGCATTCCATCTTTGAGCAATCTTACGCCCTCTTTGTCTATTTTAATGTTTTCAAAATTAACAAGCTTCATCTTTTCATTTATCTGTTTCAGCGATGGGGAATAACCTGTTGATTCATAGGATTTTTTATACAGCTCTAAAACAGGAAGAACTGTAATATCAAATGTACCTTTACTAATATAATTATAAAAGGAGCTTTGATGCAGGACATCTGCTAATTCAGGAGAAATATCTTTTAAAAGGCCTTTTTGATTAAGCTGGCTCACAGGAGTATTATCAGCATGTCGATTAAAAATTTTCTCAAGTTCGGTCATCTTTGCAAAAGCTTTTTCAATATTTTTTTCAGCTTTATCGCGGGATGAATCTGCAATTGTTATAGTAACAATTGTCCCCATAAGCGGACGAGTTTTGCTTATGGAATGAAGATTGTCAAGATGTTTGCCCTCGGCCTGTTTAGCGATTATAGTCGGGGCAGCTAATCCTAAACCGAATGCACCCATTAGTTTGAGACAATTTCTACGGCTTACAATTTTTTCCCCGTTTTTTTTAATGGAATTTTGTTGCATATTTTCTCCCCCTTACAAGGTCTGTTGCAAATAAATGACTATAATATGTATCTCATAAGCACTTATTAGTCAAGTAAAATTTAGTGTAATACAAGTTGATTTGGCTTGACAATCAAGCATTCTTTTGATAATTAATTTTTAATAAAATGCCGAATAAAAAAATTAAGAGTATTTTAATAATAATTGGGAGGCAGATAGGGATGAAAAAAAGTAATGCATTAATAGTTATAGCGGGCTTGATAGGTTTATTTGTTTTTGGTTTAGCATATGCGCAGGATGATATTCAATCACTGGAACATGATATTTTTGTGAATCGTGAAAGACCTGCCGCTGTTTTCCCTCATACACTTCATGCAGATGATTTAGAGATTGATTGTCTGGACTGTCACCACATTTACAAAGATGGCGAGAACGTATGGGATGAATCTGAATTGAGCGACTGTACCGGATGTCACAGCCTTGAGGCAGATGGTAAGATAATGTCTGCAATGAAGGCGTTCCATGCAAACTGCAAAGGATGTCATTTAGAGGAAAACAAAGGCCCTGTTACTTGCGGCGAATGCCATCCCAAGAAAAAGGAATAGACGCAATAAATAATAAAGGACAGGGGAATTTTTTCCCTGTCCATATTTTTTTGTATTTAGTGCCCGAACGAAAACTAGAAAATTTTTTCAAGTTCAAGGAAGGCGCAAATTTTAACCGCAGGAATACATGGAGTATTTTGAGGACTAAAATTTAAGCCTGACGCAGAAATTGGGAAAATTAGCAGTTTTCGTTCAGGCACTATTTAAATCATTGTGGCGATAGCTTCAAGAGCCATAGAATAACCCAGTATGCCTAAGCCGGAAATCTGAGCTGTAGCTATATCAGCAATCATTGACTTGTGGCGAAAGGGCTCTCTTTTATAAATATTGGACAGGTGAATTTCAATTATAGGAATATCAAGCAGAAGAAGAGCGTCGCGGATAGCAATACTCGTGTGTGTGTATGCAGCGGGATTGATAATAATACCTTGGCATTTTCCCATTGCATCCTGTATTTTTTCTACAATTTCCCCTTCATGATTTGATTGAAATGTATCTACAGCAATTTCCAGATTCTTGCCTGTATTTTTCAGCTTTTTATTAATTTCATTAAGAGTTGTTTTCCCATAAATAGCTGGTTCTCTTTTACCTAACATATTTAGATTGGGGCCATGAATTACCAAGACCTTCCGGAGTTTTTTGAGTTTGCTCATAATAATTTCCTTTTGTAATAGTTCAGCCACAAAGACACCAAGATATATAATTCTTTTAAAATTTATAATTTTGGCTACCCGAATTGAATGATGTTGTCACTTTTAATTCCTTAATTTATCAATCACATCCTTTCTTTGTGCCTTTGTGCCTTAGTGGCTGAACTTTTTTATTTTAAACGGTTAATTGCCTTTTTGTAATTCTGACTTCCAAAAATTGCTGATCCAGCTACAAATGCATCAGTACCGGCGATAGAAATTTCTTCTATGTTTTTTTCATTAACTCCGCCATCTATTTCTATCAGGGTCGATAATCCCATCTCTTTTATCATTTTGCGAAGAGACATTATCTTATCAATTGAGTTTGGTATGAAAGCCTGTCCTCCAAAACCGGGATTAACACTCATTATCAACACAAAGTCAACGAATTCGAGGATCCATTCTATTGATGAGAGCGGAGTTGATGGATTCAGAGCAACACCTGCCTTTATTTTGAATTCTTTTATCAGTTGTATAGTTCTGTTTAAGTGTACACAGGCTTCAACATGGACAGAAATCAAAGCAGCCCCTGCTTTTGCAAAATCCGGAATATAGAGATCCGGATTTTCAATCATCAAATGAACATCAAGGGGAAGTGATGTAATACTTTTTGCAGCTTTTGTAATTATAGGTCCCATTGTAATAGTTGGAACAAAATGTCCGTCCATGACATCAATATGTATCCAGTCTGCTCCAGCATCTTCGACGGATTTTATTTCATCTCCTAATTTTGTGAAATCAGCAGACAATATAGATGGCGCAATAATTCTCATTATAATGCTCCTTATTAAGATTGAAGATTGAAGATTGAAAAAATCTTCTCTATTTTAATTAAAATGATAGAGCGAAGCGATACCACAAATTTTCAATTTTCAATATTAACTATTCAATTCAATTCAGTTTTGCCACGAGTCAAAAACTTCAGTTTTAATCAGCTCATCATCTTCATACAGAAGTACAGTTGCATCTTTATTTCTTGGGATTAAAATCCAGATTTCTTCACCGGGTTTCATGAAGCTATCAAAAATATCATTTGAAATTCCAAAGCTGTTTAATTTTAAACGCATATGTTTTTTTAAAAATCCGTATTTAAGTCTGTATTTAAAAATGGTTACGCCCTTTGTGCTGTGCAAATATTTATGGCCTTTTCTGCCAGCTTCCCTGTTTATGGTAATATTAACATCTGTACCCTCAATTACTCTATGTCCCGATAAAGGGAACTGATCTATAATTATATTTTCAGGCTTGCCTTCAATAAAAAGAAATTTTATCTCTCCAAGCGATAGATTAAAGCTTTCAATTAAAGCTATTGCTTCTTCAAGAGATTGTCCTTTAATATCAGGCATTTTATATACATTTAGCCTGATGCCTGTGCTGACGAGAAGGTTTACAAAGTTTCCTCGCGTAATTATTGTTCCCGGCAAAGGAAACTGAGAAATAATTTCATTTTTTTTTATACTCTCACTATATGTACTGGATAGTTTGTTCAGGCGCAAACCATTTTCTTCTATGATTAAGCGTGCCTGCTGTATTGAAAGTCCTTTTAAATTCGGCGTCAAAATTCTTTTTGTACCTTTTGATATAATAATTCTTACATCACGCCTTTTCTTTATTTCAGATCCAGGTTCGGGCTCCTGAAAAATTACATGGTTTTTTGGGCACGCTATCACTGTACTCAGACCCTTTAACTTTTGTGTTAAGACCAAGATCTGACAGCATTTCTAGGATTAACACTACATCCTTTCCGACAATATCAGGAACGACAACTTTATTTTCGCTCTTAATTATAAACGTTAAGGTAAGATAAGCGCTTACCATTAAAATTAGAACAAATAAAATAAAGAAAAATGATATTTTTGCTATCCTTACGATAAC
>Ga0255441_1036_pt1 | contig 19580 bp, 15 predicted proteins | sample ANMaggSeSYBR02C5_FD_182645 | JGI IMG/M metagenome (GOLD analysis project Ga0255441, IMG submission 182645) | Sediment cell enrichment communities from methane seep in Santa Monica Basin, California, United Staets - ANME aggregate JGI... | ecosystem: Environmental > Aquatic > Marine > Cold seeps >... | reverse complement strand
TTCATATGCGACAAACAGGCATCGTTTATTATACGCGGAAAATCCAATATGCTATACAAAGTAAAAGAGTCACTTGATGTCGATGTTCCGGTTAGTTTCCTGCAATTTTTCGATAATATCAAGGATTCATTAATTGTTTTCAGCAATGACACAAAACAAGGCGGATACCGCATTGTTGAATTTACATCTATGGGTGAGTCATATATATTGATCACCAACAGATCTGATATAACTCAACTTCCCGTCCTTCCTTTATTTTTTCTATTTTTCTATTTTTTTAACGTTTTTTACTTAACATAATTTTGTATGCTGTAACAACTTTTAATTGCTCTTTTGGGCGAAAAGAAAGGAGGTTGTTATGGCATTACAACAGGTATCTTTTGGTATCCCACAAAAGTTTTCGTGCAGAACCTTTGTGCCTGGGAGATAGATGGTTTTATGTGGATGACTGGATGAAGCTACCAAGTGGCCTGGAAACGGCAATTAAAGTTTTTGTGCTTCGATGTGAGCCTTTTGGACTTAAAAATTATGTTGAGTAAATCTTTGTGTAGAGCTTGGTATACATACGTTTAATTGGCAAAAATGGTGTCTACTCAACATAATTAATTACTCAACATAAATAATGATTGGGAATTAATGCCCATGCGAAACATGATGTGTTACTATCTGTTAAGATATTTTGCAAGCGTTCTAAAAAATTATCTCTATCGGCATCATCCTTAAAAATGGTTTTCCTTTCGATGCCTCTAACAATAATATGATGTAACGCCCCAGGCGCATCTATTCTTGATCTGCGTGGCATATATCTCTTATGACATAAATTGTTCGACTTGTCAATATATCAAGGAACGTCCCGTCCCGCACGTCCCATTGGAGACGTATGGTTTACCGCATTTAGGACATAATTGCTCTTCAGGCGAAAAGGTCAATGTATTCATCTTTTACCGGCAGATCAGGTTTTAGAGTGCGTCCATGACCTTTTTTACCTGGTTGTTGACCTCGTGGGCGAGGGATTTCCAATAATTCGCTTCCCATTTAAGCTGGAGAAACTCTTGCTCTGAAATAAAAATCTGCCTGGGAGACTCGGGGAAATCAATTACTTGACCACTGGTCTCTTGAGTGTATAATGACAAAAGTTTTTGAGAAGCATATTTCATGCTTTTTTTTATATCAGATTAATTCAAAAGTGTTCCGAACCTTTTTAATGTTTTTGAAAAAAATGGATGGCCGAATATTTACATATTTTTGTAAATATTTCATTTATTTTAAGGGGTTACGTAATATTTTGTTAACTAAAAATTGGATGCAATAAATCAACAGAGTCATATATAATCGTAATAAGTTATGAAGCATAATTCTGAGATTAACAAATTTATCCAGGAAAACAGCTCGTTATTCTGGTGGATAAAGCCTGAAGAAAAGATGAATATCAGCATCAATGCTCTTGTCGAAGCTGTATTGAATTATGGAAATGAAAAAAGCGTAAAAAAGTTTTTCGATTTAGTTGGGATTAAAACAGTGGCAGACATATTTTATCGACAAATATCCGGCAAGCGGTCGAACTATCATCAGCGAACAAAACATTTCTTTCAAATATATTTTAAAAGACATGCGCAGTGAAATTTTAACAGAGGAACAACTGGGGCTTTTGCCGTTAATCAAGTCATTTTCAAACGACTATATGAAATCATTCATCCGATGGATTTTGATGGGATAATAAAAATTCCCACATTGTTGGATCTGGCTGCAATGAAAACCTATGCGCTAGGAGGACGCGCTAAATGGAAGGATTATGTCGATTTATATTTCATTTTAAAAGATCATCATAGTTTAAAAGAATTATCAGCCAGGGCTGCCGACATTTTTGGCGCATATTTCAATGAAAAATTATTTCGTGAGCAACTTTGTTTTTTTGATGATATTGATTACAGTGAAAAAGTTGAATATATAGGCGATGAGATTAATGAGGAAGAAATCAGGAATGTTTTAGTTGATATTGCAACCACACAATTTACTTGACCGACAGGCAAATATTAAATCTGTTTGCCTCAGTGAAGCCATTATTTCTGATTTTGAGGAATTATAGACTTTTAGATAAACAATTTCACTGTGTTATCAGTCGTCGACGTATAACTAATAAGCCTTCCTCCTTCTATCCTTGTGAAATTATTCATCCGAAAGTCTATAGCCGAAGAACAGGTCTCTTTGTCGCTGGAATATATCAACCAAACAAAACCAAAGGAAGTATAAAATGTACAAGTTCGCATATCCCTATCTCCTGTTTCTGCTGGTTTTGATTGTCGGCGGCGGCTTGCTGGCATACCGGCGAAAGCCTGAGGCCATAACTTTTTCCTGCGCTTCGGATCTAAGCCGTCTAATTGGCAGGGGATCATTTTGGCTGTTCAAAATACCACTATTTTTAAGGGTAATTGTTTTGATTTTACTGGTTATTGCTGCTGCGCGACCCCAGAAGTATAATATCTCTTCTGAAGTAAACACATCCGGGGTTGATATAATCCTTTGTCTTGATACTTCAGGCTCCATGCGAGCCCTTGATTTTTTTATAGATCAAGAGCGAGTTAACCGGCTTGAGGCTGTTAAGCAGGTTGTGCATGATTTTATCAGCAAACGTGAGCATGACCGGATCGGGCTGATTGTTTTTGGTGAAAAGGCCTTTACCCAATGTCCTTTGACCATGGACAAGGGGCTGCTTCTCAATCTAGTGGACAGCATGAAAATCGGTATGGCCGGAGACAGCACTGCTATCGGCCTGGCAGTTGCGCTGGGAGCCAAAAGATTAAAAAATATCAAGGCTGAATCGAAGATTTTGATTCTTCTGACAGATGGTCGAAATAATGCCGGCGGGATCGATCCGGTGCAGGCGGCTGAAGCGGCAGCCGCAATCAATGCCAAAATATATACCATTGGTGTGGGAGGATTTGGACCCGCGCCCTTTATGGTTGAGACGATATTTGGTAAACAGATTCAAAAAGTAAATGTGGATCTGGATGAAGAAACATTAAAACAGATTGCGGAAACAGGTACAGGACAGTATTTCCGCGCATCTGACAGTAAAAAGCTGCAAGAAATTTACGACCTGATTGACAGGCTGGAGACAACTGAAATCAAGGTGAAACAGTTTTTTAACTTTGAAGAATTATATAAATATTTTTTAATTCCGGCTTTTTTGATTCTTATTGCAGAGATCCTTATTAAAAGTTTAATCATCAGGAGGCTACCGTGAAGTTTGAATCTAACTGGGCCTTTTATCTTTTGTTTATTCTTCCGGTGATAATATTTTTGATTCTATTTGAGTACCGTAAAAAAAGAGCCGGACTGAAACTTTTTGCTGATCCTGATCTCTTGCCGGTTCTGACCAGGCCGATCAAAAGAGGAATAATTTTTTTAAAAGGATTATTTCTCGTGATTGCGGTTTTTTTTATAATTCTGGCCTGCGCCGGGCCAAGGTGGGGCTTTCATCTACAGGAAGTGCAGCGCAGGGGCGTAGATATTGTTTTTTTACTTGATGTATCTGCCAGTATGCAGGCTGAGGATGTAAAACCGGACCGGCTTGAAAGGGCCAAACGCGAGATTACGGATTTTTTGAAGATAGCCGCAGGTGATAGGATTGGACTGGTTCTTTTTGCAGGGGATGCTTTTGTCCAGTGCCCTTTAACTCTTGATTATGATGCTATCGCCATGTTCCTGGGCAGTGTCGGCGTGGACGCTCTGCCGGTTCAGGGGACCGACATGGGCCAAGGGATCAAAACCGCCCTGAACGCCTTTGATTTTAAATCGGCAATTGACAAGGTAATCGTAATGATCACCGATGGAGAAGATAACGAGGGCCGGGGTCTGCAACAGACCGACAAGGCAATGGATAAAGGCGTTAAAATCTTTGTTTACGGGATCGGAGAACCTTCCGGCGCTCCAATTCCGGATGAAACCGGCGGTTTTAAAAAGGATAAAATCGGCAACCTGATCCTGTCAAAACTCAATGAAAAAGATTTACGCCGCATAGCAAAAGCTGCGGATGGGCGCTATGTGCGATCAGTAACCGGTGATCTTGATCTGGACAGACTTTATTTTGAAGGGATAAAAATAAAAACAGAGGCAAAAGAGCTGGAAAGTGGAAAGATCAAGATTTTTGAAGAACGTTTTTATATCTTTATCTGGATTGCTTTTGTTTTTCTTGTCATGGAAGGCTTGATCGGCCTTAAGCCGGGTCGCGCCAAATTATTTTCGATTATGACTGTGCTTATTATTTGTCACGGAAACAGCGTTTGGGCGAATGAAAATCCTGAAGAATTTTACCAGAAAGGGCATTATCAGAAAGCGGAACAGGCTTTTATCAAAAAAGATATGGATCACCCCAAAGATGTTCGTAACAGGTATAATCGTGGTTGCGCCTCTTTCCAAAATGCAAATTATGAAGGCGCATCCGCTGCATTCCGAAGCGCCTTGAAAAGAACCGATGACAAGCAGATATCATTCAGCTCCGCATATAATCTTGGCAATTCTCTCTTTAAACAAGGTGATTTCCAGGGCGCTGCCCAGGCCTTCAAACAGGCAATAAAAATAAATCCCGGCGATGAGGACTCAAAATATAATTACGGGCTGGCTTTAAAAACGATTGAAGAAAACCAAAAGAAAGAAAAAGAGAAAGAAAAAGAGAAAGAAAAGCAGCAGGAAAATCAAGATCAGGACCAAGAGCAAGCCCAAGACAAAAACAAGAAGAAAAAAAATGACAAGAAAAAAGATGACCCCCATAAGCAACAGAAGCAAAATCAGAACAAAGAAAATCAAAGCGGCCAGAGTAATGAAAGAAAAGATCAGGCCGATCAAGATAGCGGTCAGGATGATCAGGCCCGAAACAAACAGGAGCAGGGAGAATCTGCTGAACAAACCGAAAAGAGCGGCCAGCCAGAGCAAAATGCAGAGACATCAGAGGAATACCAGGCTGGTGCTATGAGCAAAAATGAGGCTGAAGCATTTCTTGATAATATTGGCGAAGACCCTGCAGCAATCAATCGTTTACGATTCCACGGGAAAAAGCAGAAGACGGCATCAGGTAAGGATTGGTAGTGGGTTATTTTTTGACAGGATTAACATGATGAACTGGATTAATTTAATCTTGTAAATCAAAACACACATTCCTTAATCCACCCTACTTAAATTTTGCTTGATTGTAGAATTACCATATAGCCAAAATGGCTGAAAGTGTCCCGCTTTTAGTTGGTAGCCCCCCTTGTTGTGAATGGTAATTGTGTGCTACGTTATGATAACGAGGCAGGCAAAGGTGATCACAAGCATATAGGTGAGGATGAAATTCCATACATTTTTACTACACCGAAAGCATTGCTTGAAGATTTCTGGAACGATGTGGACAAATGGAGGTTTTAACATGCGTACCGTAATATTGGGGATTTCTTCCCGTGAGAAAATCAACAAACGGGTACTTGGAGCTTTAGAAGGAAAACCGCAAGGAACATTCATAAGCTTCGAGTCGCCTAAGCTCCTTTTTAAGGTGCTCTCGGGCAATCGATGGGAGCTGCTCAAAGTTATGACAGACGCAGGGGCAATGTCAATGCGTGAAGCAGCGCGTCGTTTGGGCAGAGACGTAAAAGCGGTGCATCGTGATGTGCACATGCTTTTGAATGTTGGAATATTGCAAAAAACCGATAAAGGTCAAATCGAATTCCCCTTTGAAGCAGTGCATGTTGATTTCATGCTGAAAGCAGCTTGATATTTTTGGGTTAACAACAAAATCATCCATGCATTTCGAAAGTGCGAGAAAATAATAAAATAGTGTTCAATAGTAAATCAATCGCCAAATCAGTCAGTTTGATGGGCTATCAATTATTGCCTGGTAACCATATGAGTTTAAAAAAAATATTTTACATATTCTGCATATTTTTTTTGGCATTTTCAGCCGATGCATTTGCGGATATCTCCATTGACCTGACACTTGACCGGTCATCAGTTGTATTGACTGACACTATTGTGATGAAAATAACGGTCTCGGGAAAGCAAAAAAGCAGTTTCCCTGAAATTGAAGGACTGGCGTCCTTCAATGTAATTAAGGGCGGCACCGCAAGCAGGGTTGAATTCGTAAATGGCAGCATGAATTCCGAGGTTGAATATATATTTTATCTTACACCATTAAAGCCTGGCAAATTTGTTGTGGGTCCGGCTCAGGTCAGAATAAAAAACAAGGTCTATTCCAGCAACAGCGTTAAGCTGAAGGTTTCCAAAGCAAGAAATAATCAAGCCGGTAATGAAAGCAGGTCCCTGTTTTTGGAAGCCCGAATTTCAAAAAATAACTTGTACCTCAACCAGAATGCTCTTTACACTTTAAGGCTTTTTATGAGAGAGCGGGTTTCCAATGTATCCCTTGAAATGCCCGAGGTCCAAGGTCTTGTTTTTGAATCTCTTGCAGAACCGAAAAAGTACAGCACAAGCATCAATGAAAAGAGATATGAGGTTATTGAACTTAAATATATATTAATACCCAAAAAGCTGGGAGAATACAGCATTCCCGCGGCTGGTATGCGGATGACCATTTATAAAAGAAACAGGCGCGACAGTTTTTTTGAGGATCCTTTTTTTAACATAGGGGGTGGCAAACCGGCTTACCTTTCATCCAATGAGATTCAACTTGATGTTAAAAATCTTCCAATGCAGAATCGACCGGATAATTTCAGCGGTCTGGTTGGCTGGTTTGATGTAAAGGCAAATCTTGATCCTGTTGAGGTTAAGGTTAGTGAATCCGCCACATTAACCATAATTGTTCAAGGCCGGGGGAATGTGCGACAAATACCGGACTTGAAACTTTCTGATATAAAAGGACTTAAAATATATCAGGACAAACCCCGGTTAAATATTAAAAAGAACGAATCTGCGATTTCGGGCCAAAAGATTATGAAATGGGCGATTGTGCCTGAAAAGAGCGGGAAATATATAATTCCCTCAATGGCGCTGGCGTTTTTTGACCCTGAAAAGGGACTTTACCGGGAACTAAAAACCAAACCATTCAGTTTAAAGTCAAATCAGGGAGCCGATACTGGAAGCAGCGACTTAATTTCAATCTCCGGGGATAACCATGCCGGCCAGGTTAAAACAAAAAATAATAACAAACAAGAGATCACGCGAATAGGAAAGGATATTTTCCCGGTGCATACTTCAGTCGATCCGGTTAAGGGCTTAAGGCAGCAGGAATTTTTTAATAAAATATTTATTTTGCTCCTGCTGGCGCCCCCCTTTATTTTTTTGGCGTTGCTGGCCGGTCGAAAATTATTTAAAAATAATAATAAAAACATATTGAATATCAGCTCCAGGAATGCCGGCAAAAATTTTCTAAAAAAAGTTCAGGGTCGAGATCTATCGCCGGAAGAAATTCATGCAGCGGTTCTTAATTATCTGAATACCAGATTTTTATTAAAAGGCGGTCTGTTAACGCCCAATGAAGTTTATGACCTTTTGATTAACAAAGGAGCTTCTCCTGAAACGGCCTCAATGCTGAAAAATAGCATTGCGCAGATCGAATCCGTAATCTTTACTGGTGAAAAATCAAACAGCCTGGCGCAGATACAGGACGAATTAACAGGAATTTTGAAATCTGTGGACCAGGAGGTTAAATGAGATTTTGCATTACATTATCATTGTTATTTTTGCTATCAGTGAATACTGCCTGCGCCCTGGATGGAGATGTGGATGGCGGATCTGAGAATATTTTTTTTAAAGCAAACCAGTTTTACTTTAATGGTGAATTTGACAAGGCTGTCCAATTATATGAATCTATCTTAAAAAGCCATCAATTTCATTTTTTTTTGACAAATTTAATTTTTAAGTCTGAATCCCGAGGAGAACTATTTTATAATATAGGCAATTGCTATTTTCGTTTAGGACAAAAGGGCAAGGCCCTGCTTAATTACGAGAGAGCCAGACGATTTATACCGCGGGACGCTGATTTAAAATATAATATAGAATATGTACATGATCTGACTGAAGATAATTTAGCTCTGCCCGAGAACATAATCGGCGAGATTTTCGGTGTTAATTTTTTTTCTCAAACAGAGCTTGCAACAGTTTTCTGCCTGGGCAATCTGATGTTATTTTTGTTTTTGACGATTCGTATTTTTTTTAGAGCTGAATGGATTTTTTATGTTATTATTGTTTTTTCAATATGTTGGATCGTTTCCGGCATTTCGTTCGGTATAATGCTCAAACAAACAATTTTTGACGACAGGGTCGTAATACTTGCAAAAGAAGTGGATGTTCTGGCAGGTCCCGACAAGGAAGATACTTTGCTTTTCAAAGTTCATGAAGGTACGCTGGCGTATCAGGAAAGAAATGAATCCGGCTTTTCCCTCATCCGTTTGCCGGACAGTAAGCGAGGCTGGCTGGTTTCATCTGCAATAGAAGCGATATACATGGCAGGTGCAATACAAAAACAGGAATTAGCGGGTGCAAAACTTGAGTAATGTAATGAGTTTTTACAGGAAAAAGTTATGAAAGGTTATGTCCATATTTATACTGGAGATGGAAAAGGGAAAACCACTGCTGCACTGGGTCTGTCAATAAGGGCTGCAGGTGCAGGTCTGAAAGTCTTTATAGCCCAGTTCATCAAAAAGGGAAATTACAGTGAAATTAAAGCGCTGAAAAAATTTTCCGATCTCATAACTGTTGAGCAGTTCGGATCCGGCTGCTTCATTAATGGTAAACCTGCTGCCGAAGATATAGAAGCTGCACGAAAAGGAATTGAAAAAACAAAATCTATCGTTTCTTCCGGCAATTATAAGATGGTAATACTGGATGAAGCAAATATTGCGGTTAAGCTCGGACTTTTTTCAGTTGAAGATCTTCTATATATAATTGCTGATAAACCAGAAGAAGTTGAGATAGTAATCACAGGAAGGGATGCAGATCAAAGGCTCATCGAAAAATCGGATCTGGTTACTGAAATGAAAGAAATAAAACATTATTTCCAAAAAGGAGTAAAAGCCAGAGTTGGAATTGAAAAGTAATCGTAACTACTCAGGTATATAGACCGAAGGTAGAAGGCTTTTAGGAAGCTTCAGCCTTCGGACTTCAACCTATCCACCTATAGCAGTTACAAGTAAATTGATATAACTTTATTTATTCATGGTATAATTTTTACGGCTGAGTAATAAAAACTGCTGAAAGATCCTCAATGAAGCCTCAAAGCTTTAAAGATAAAGCCATAAGGTTTGCAAAAACCTGGTATCTAATCACCCTGGCAGCCATTGGTGCATTTGCGGTAGGAACAGGTGCTTTTGACTTCAATTCCACCGTAACGTCATGGTATATATTATTAGGTACTGTTATAATTGCCGCCGGTCTTTTGGACATCGCACACCGCCTGAAAGGCCGTCTGCCGGCTCACTTTACCGCACAGATTCAAGGCCCGCTTCTCTGGACAGTAACGGCATGGATGCTGTTGCGAATGTCCGGCCCTTATTCAAAACACACAATCATTATTCCAGCAGGATTTATCGCCTGGGTTGTAACAACATATCCTCCTAAAATTTTTCTTTTTCCAATTTTATTCGCTTTTATAATGGAAGCAGGCCTGACAATTACCAGTCGACAACCAGTAGCTGAATTGGCTCTCAACATGCTTCTTTATGGGCTGATAGCCGTATTCCTGGTCTTGTTTGCACACAGCCAGGCGTATCGCAAAAAACTGGCCGGCTCAATTGCCAAAGCTAAAAAGAAATCAGATAACAAAGAATACGCCAATGATTTAGGAATAACTGCATCCGGACCTTCCATACTTGAAACCCTGCCGGAATTTGAGGCAATAGAAAACAAGGAGCAACCCGGTGTCTCAACCATAGAAACTATTACCGACTCCTTTGACCTGCAATTAGAACTTATCAGACAGGCTCTTATTCTCACGACTGTTGCTGTGCTATGGCCGGATATACATGGACGCGAACTCAGACTGCGAAATATTTCGACTATTCGCAAAGACATACAGCCAGGCCCATACCCGATAGGAGCCGGAATTACCGGTGCGCTTCTCAGAGATAGAAATGAAATCACTCTAGCGCCGGTTAAGGCTGACTTTTCCGGTCTGCCATATTATATCAAAAAAGGAGGTGTCGGAAGCCTTTTAGCAGTTAACATCATGGATAATTTACAAGGAGAAACAAGCCATGTGGACAGAAAAGTTTCCGGCATTCTTTGTGTAGATCGCACTGAAAAGTCAGACTGGAATGAGTCTGAACTCACGATTCTCAAACTGCTGGGCAAAAAACTCTACCTGGATATCAATATGGGAAGGCAGATTTACACTATGAACCGTGAGCGAAATGCTTTCCAGCAAGTCTGCATAGGGCTGCGTGAACTTAACAGCGTTCTGGGTCTGGAACCTGTCTTCGATGCATCTATCAAAGCTGTCAGAACATTGGTACAGACTGATTTCATTGCTATCAGCCTGCTTCATGGTGAATACCACTCAATTGTCAGAGCTGAAGGATTGCATGCGAAAAACTTACCAGGGATGGAATTTTCAAAAAACGAAGGAATAGTCGGTCAGGTCATGAAAATCAACCGCTCTTTGCCGGCAGGAGCCGAATACAGAGGGCCGGCACCGATATTCAGCAAAGAACAACGATTCCCGGACTTTGGCTCATTGCTTATTCTGCCTCTGCAGAAAGAAAAAGGCGACTCAATAGGAGCACTGACTGTTGCGGCCAGAAAACCAGGAGTATTTACCAGACATCGCAGAGATATACTTGAACTGATTGCTGCTCAGGTGGCCATAAAAATTGACCTTGCTCAGGCACATAAACAGATAAACAAAATTGCTACAATATTGAGTTAGGAACGTGGACGAATTAACTTCCCCAACTATGCATCACAGCTTCAGGCCGCCTTTGTCCGGTCTCAAATCACAAAAATATTGAAATAGCTCGCTATTCCTTCAACTTTTGTGATCTGAGATCGAACAAATTCGACCCAAATCTGTGCGCCTACTTGAGGAAGTTAATTCGTCCACGTTCCTTAGCGGTTTTTTATAAGCTCTAACGCTTTTTTGAATTTATTGCTTATCAACTCTGTCATATCAACCGCATCTTCCAGCAGAAGGCCAACATCATTCATGCCTTTTTCTTTTGTCTTTTTTGCCCAATCTCTATAGTTTTCAGCATGATCATCATTATGCTTAATCCAGTGCTCAAGTAGTTTGACCAATTTTTCATCAAATGTTAAACTATTATGTATTTCATGATTATGTTCATGGGTCATACGAGTTCTCCTTATAATATAAAAGTTTACCACGGAACAACACGGAGTTTCACTGAAAATTATAAACAATAAGTCTAACTACTCAGGTTCACAGTTCCTCGGTGTAATTCCGTGAAAATCCGTGGTGAACTATTGTAAATAAATTTGATATTTATAATTATTAATGTTTACAGTCAACATATTGCACAAAAGTAATATGCTATTTCCATGATTAAAAATTTCATCAATAAAAAAAATATTTTCATTTTACTTATAGTGATGGCCGGCATTATTTGCGGAATTTTAGCGGGTTTTTTTTTAGCTCTGACGCACGACCTGCCCCAGATAAGCTCCCTTGAAAATTTCAGGCCGTCTGCAGTCACCCGAATATATTCATCAGACAAGGTTCTTATAGCAGAATTGTTTGCAGAAAAAAGGGACCCGGTAACTCTTAAAGTCATACCCGAATATCTCAAAAAAGCCATAATTACAACAGAAGACAGAAACTTTTACACCCACAGTGGAATTGATCTGAAAGGAATCGCCAGAGCCATAATAAAGGACATATGGGCGGGAAAGTTTGTTGAAGGAGCAAGCACCATCACACAGCAGCTCGCTAAAACGCTTTTCCTTAATCCAAAAAAGACCCTTGTCAGAAAATTAAAGGAAGCTTTTCTGGCTTTTCACCTGGAGCGCCGCTACACTAAGGATGAAATACTGGAGCTGTATCTCAACCAGGTATATTTCGGCAGCGGCGCATATGGAGTAGAATCTGCCGCAAGAATATTTTTTAACAAATCAGTAAAAGACTTAACTCTTGCTGAATGCTCGCTTGTTTCAGCCATGCCAAAAGCTCCCTCAAAATATTCTCCGCTGGTCAACAGAGATTTAGCAATAAAACGCAGAAACATTGTATTAAAACAAATGCTGGAAACAGGCATAATTAATGAAACAGAGTATAATAAAGCATTAAATGAAACACTTAACTTATCGAAAAAAAATAAAAACTCGCTCAAAGCGCCTTATTTTGTTGAATATGTTAAAGATTTCCTTGAAAATATTATAGGCTCATCAAGGCTTTATAAAGGAGGACTTACAATATATACTACTCTTTCCTATGAGCTGCAGAAAACGGCTGAGGATGCAATCGCAAAGGGCATTTCAGATCTTGAGTCAAGGATGATACAGCAGGGAATGATTAATCCTGACCCTCAAAGTGCCCTTGTCTGCCTTGACATTCAGTCAGGAGGAATTCTTGCCATGATCGGCGGCAAAAATTTCTATAAAAGTCCATACAACAGAGCCACCGTTGCACGAAGACAGCCGGGTTCAGCTTTTAAACCAATTGTCTATGCTCATGCAATGGAAAAGGGTTTCACGCAAAACATGATGATACTGGATGCCCCTGTTGCCTTTAAAGGAAGAAAAAAAGGCGAAGCATGGAAGCCTGAAAACTTTTCTAAAAATTATCAGGGTGAAATAACTCTCAGAAAAGCTCTTGCTCTATCAAAAAATATACCCGCAGTCAGACTAATAGAAATCCTCGGGCCTTCCTCTGTAGTCCAGTTCGGATACAAACTCGGCATTAAATCTACTCTTTCTCCAAATTTATCTCTTGCTCTAGGGACTTCTGAAGTGACTCTTTTAGAATTGACTTCTGCCTATACGGTTTTTCCAAACAGGGGGAAAAGTATAAAGCCGTACGGAGTAATGGAGATTGTTGATCACAACGGACGCATTGTCTGGCGTGCAAAACCAAAGAAAAGGCTGGTAATGTCACGTACCGGTGCCGCAATAATGACAGACATGCTTATGGCAGTCGTAAAAGAAGGTACCGGCAAAAAAGCAAATATTATAAAACGTCCTGTTGCCGGGAAAACAGGGACTACAGATAAATGTAAAGATGCCCTTTTTGTCGGATTTTCCCCGTCAATTGCAACAGGTGTATGGGTGGGTCGGGATAAGTTTGTTACCCTGGGGAAACGGGAAACAGGCGCAAGAGCGGCTCTTCCCATATGGATGGAATTTATGGAAAAAGCTCTGGCAGACGAACCTTTTCAATACTTTGATATTCCTGATGATGTTGTACAAGTTCATATGAACTCTACCAGCGGACTTCTTGAGAATGCAGACTCACCAAATGGAGTTTCAGCTCTTTTTAAAAAAGGAACCGAGCCCAGGGAATATTAAGGTTATTCCCCTTGACACCCTATATTAATAATGATGAACTTAAGTGCCTAAAGTATATTAAAGTGCCTAAAGTTAATGAAATCGCTTCGCTAGTTTATAAATTGGCAGAATACCCTAAACTCTGAACCCGTAACCCTAATTATAGGCTTAAATTATGACCAAATTCTATATTTTTATAATAAGAGTTGTACTTGGAGCTGCTTTTGCCGTTTTACTCTCCCGCTTTTTCTATCCAGACGCAAATATCATATATGTAGCATGTATGGGAATGTTCCTTGTCGGAGCTGCGTATATAGCAGACTATTTCCGCAATAAAAAATCAACATGAAACAGATAATTCTCGGAACAGCCGGACATATAGATCACGGAAAGACCGCCCTTATCAAGGCGGTTACAGGCATTGATACTGACCGGTTAAAGGAAGAAAAGCTTAGAGGAATAACTATTGAACTGGGCTTTGCCTCTATTGATCTCCCCAGCGGTCAGCATCTTGGAATTATTGATGTGCCCGGCCATGAAAAATTTATAAAAAACATGGTCGCAGGAGCCACAGGTATTGATATTGTTGCAATGGTAATTGCGGCTGACGAAGGAGTAATGCCTCAGACAAGAGAGCATATGGAAATTTGCACCCTTCTGGAAATAAAACAAGGTCTCGTTGTTTTGACAAAAACCGACCTTGTGGATGAAGAATGGCTGGAGCTTGTAATCGAAGATGTAAACGAATTTACCCGGGGAACATTTCTTGAGGGCAAACCGGTTATGCCGGTATCATCTGTTACAGGCCAGGGGATTCCTGAATTTATAAAAACCCTTGATGAATTAAGTGCTGTGACTCCCAGCCGTTCTGTAAAAAGTCTGTTTCGTCTTCCTGTAGACAGAGTTTTCAGCATAAAGGGGTTTGGCACAGTTATTACAGGCACCCTGATTTCAGGACATGTCAAGACCGGCGATACCGTTATGATCTATCCTTCCGGTATTACATCAAAAGTCCGCGGTATTCAGGCACATAATCAGAGCGTCAGTATTGCGGAAGCGGGGATGCGTACAGCAATTAACTTTCAGGGACTTGAAAAGGCTTCCGTGCAAAGAGGAGAAGTAGTATCAAGCCCCGGGGCTTTACGGCCGAGTTATATGCTTGACGTGTCTATTCACTTTCTTAAAAGCAATAAAAAACCCGTTAAAAACCGCACACTCATCAGATTCCATACAGGTACCAGCGAAATTCCAGGCCATGTTGTATTGCTTGATAAAGACGAAATTATCCCGGGAGAAACTACTGTTGCCCAAATCAGGCTTGATTCTCCTGTTGCCGTAGTAAGTGATGACAAATTCGTTATTAGAAGCTATTCTCCGGTACGCACAATCGGTGGAGGACAAATATTAAACCCGCTTCCACAAAAACATAAACGGTTCAAAAAAAGTATTTCTGAAGGATTAAAAACTCTGATAACACAACCGCCTGAAGAAATTATTGCCTACCATGTTGACAATTCCGGTTATAAAGGAATCTCATTCTCAAACCTCAAAATTATGACAAATATACCTGAAAAACAGCTTGATAATGCCCTGCAAAAGCTAATGTCAATAAAGACAATCAAATGGGCACGAAAAGCAGGGTTTGATAATATTGGAATTGATCTTATTTACGGCATTCCTGGTCAGACAAAAAAAATGTGGCTTTCTGATTTGCAAAGGGCTATTGAATTTGATCCAGAACACTTATCCTGCTACATGCTTACATATGAGAAAGGCACTCCATTGGACAGGGAGCGCCGGCAAGGCAGGTTTAAACCTGTGGCCGACTCTCTGCTATCCGAGCTTTTTGAAACAACAATCAAATATTTAACTGCTCATGGTTATGTTCAGTATGAAATATCAAACTTTGCAAAAAATGCTTCCAAAATATCCGGGCATAATATGAAGTACTGGTCATTCTCGCCATACATGGGGTTTGGACCATCCGCCCATTCATTTATAGAACATAGACGTTACTGGAACTGCCGCAGCGTAAAAAAATATATAGAGAATATAAAAGAGGGCAGGGTGGCTATAGAAGAGAAAGAGATTTTAAGCAAAGAGCAGCGCATGATGGAGATGGTTTATCTTGGGCTGAGGAAAACCGAGGGGATAGACATTGATGCTATTGATGAAAATCTTGGTATAAATTTTCGCCAAATATTTACAGAAAAGATAAAGCAGCTTGAGGAAGATGGGTATATTCTTCCCATTCAGCCAAAAAACCACTGTGCGCTTTCAAGAAAAGGGATGCTTTTTTTGGACAGCATAGCTCCAATGTTTATGATTGATGATTTTTTGAGGTAATTTACACCCCATTTTTTGTTTTTCAAGGGATATGAGTACTCATCATTTGGGGGGCTTTGCAGCAAAAATGGTTAATTTCAGCTCCGCATCATCTATCAACTGATATTCCGGCTTACTCCCTGACAGTTTTTCGCTTTCGGTGATGATGATCGGCACACCCTCGCCTCGCTTATCCATGATATAACTACGCTGGCTGCCGATGGCATTGACATTCATCGGGCAGCGCGCCAGAAGGCTGCTCAATAACTCGTTGCGTGCCGATTGCCGTTCTGAAAGGCTGTCAATGGTCATAGTATTGGGGATAGTTCCCGGTGAAAAGATTTCAAGCCTGTCGGTAAAAAGATGCAGGCGGATTCTCGATCCATAAACGGAGTAATCGCGATGCACAACCGCATTGACAACGGCTTCGAACACCGCTTTTGCTTCGGTGAATTTCACTCTTGCACCTCCCAATACCCTCGTGTGCCACCGACTCTTTTAAGCGCTCCTTTTTCTTTTAGTGTTTTAATGTGTTTGTCAACCGCAGAATGATTGATATTAAGTTTCTTGGCAATTGCCCTGTAACTAATTTTATTATCCGAAATAATAATATTAATAATTTCTATTTGTCGGGCAGTTAATTCCATTGCCCCACCTATTGCCCCACCATTATTCTCATCAGCCCTAAAATCAGGGTATATGGGAAACTCTACAACAAAAAAACTTCTATTTGGATAATCTGTGTCAAAAATTGGTTTGGGAGAGCCGTTATCTTTTAGAGCCTGGTAGATAAGGAACGTGGACGAAATAACTTCCCCAACTATACATCACAGATTCAGGCCGCCTTTGTCCGGTCTCAGATCACAAAAATATTGAAATAGCTCGCTATTCCTTCAACTTTTGTGATCTGAGATCGAACAAATTCGACCCAAATCTGTGCGCCTACTTGAGGAAGTTAATTCGTCCACGTTCCTAATCGGGATACCAGTTCCTTTTCCCTCTGTTAACCCCAGCTCCTTTAAAAAGCTGCCGATTTGTCTGTTTCTGTATCTCCTTGTTCTTACGACCCCTTTTTCAAAATCAGATTGTGTTAGGGATGGATCAATACCGCTATAGCTTATTATCTCTATTGATGACGGTAACACTCTTACCTCAATAGGGTCACGCAATTCATAATTTCGATGGGGGTTCAGATCTCTGTTGCGGCGTTTATATGCGATTTGAATGGGCGTTTCTTCGTCCTTTCGCATCACGGACTGATATTCGGCCGTGGGGATGTTCTTGCGACTCGCTTCTTGGTGTGTCAACGTTTCTATAGTTTTCAAAGTTTTTTCTTTTTTAACGTCATTACGCTTTACCCTTCTCAATCGTTTGCCAGCGTCCGCCCCTGGCGGGGCCGATGCGACGCAGGCGGCCTTTTTTTCGCAATTTTGCGATCTGTTTTTCCACGGCGCGGGTGGTGAGACCAAGTGTTTCGGATAGTTCAAGAATCAGCAATTCCCGCTGCAAAACGATTTAACCTATTCAAATTATTACAAATTACCAAAAATAGTTTACGACGAAAACTTTAACAGCTTGATATTACAACAAAAAATTTACTTACGAAAAACTAACAATATCAATATGTTAGACTTTCGTTTCGTGAACTTATTTAAACAAAATACAGTAATTTCAACAGGTTAAGCTGTTTTGCAGCGGGAATTGCTGTTCAAGAATAGTCATTTCCGGATTATCAGAGAGAAGGCTGAGAACTTGATTTTCAGTTTTCCCCGAACTTTTCCCCGAACTTTTCGGGTAATCAGTCAAGTCGACTGAACCCATGGGCGCTTTTCGATGAATTGTTACGGTGAAAAGACAGCCTTCACGATCATCTGCAAAGTCTATATCACGCCATTCTTCCAACGCGCGTTTAATCCCGGACCCAAGTCCGTGGTAGGGCAAAAGCCCCTTTGCCACAAACGAAACCAGAATCGGATTTCGAATATTGGAAATACCGGCCAGAATCCGTTCGACCGTCAGGTTGTTAGGCAGGTGACCGGGGCTGATGATCTCTATACGGTTGTCAAAAATGAAAAGCCGGATGGGAGCGCTCACCAGATAGTCACGGTGAATCAATGCATTGACCAGGAGCTCTTCAAAAACCAGTTCCGGAATCTCAGGCAGTCCCGGCGCATTAACACCACGTCCGTCTTGCACCTTGTGCAGGTTGCGCATGACAAACGACAGGGAATCATCAAAAACTTTGCTCAATGGACCGGAAAAATCTTCGGTATCGAGATAATTACTGACATGAATCTCATTACCAGGATATCGAATCGCCTTTATAACAAACTGGGGCTTGATCCACTCGGGGCGTTCCGTAAACAGGAGCACTCCCGCCAGATTCAAGCACCCGGTATCGGTAGCCAGGCTCATATTTTGCAACAACTGTATCAAATCCCTGGGCTTATCCGGGAAATCCAGTTTATAAACATCGCGGATAAAGTCGCGGAAACGAAGCTTGTCGAGTTTATCTATTCCAGCTTTTGTGGGGAGTTCGTCAGCATGGAATTGATCGGAAAACTGGAAAAGCCGGCGCAGTTCTTCCTTAGAATTGATTCGCCGCTTATCTGCCCCGCATTTCAGCCAGATGACCCCGTTTTTATCAAAATACGGTTTGTCGAGGCCTTTTGGCACGGTGAGCACAATAACAATGCGTCCGGTCGGAAGCTGAACATTTTCCGTCTGAACCGTCAAGGGGCTCCGCACATGCTGACTGGCCGCATTGCTGATGAGCTGATTGATTCTTGCCACATCCTTTGGCAAAAGCCCCGGCATTGAACCATCATCCGCCACGCCAATAAAAATCGTCCCCCCGTCGGAATTGGCAAAAGCCACCATTTCCGAGGCCAGTGAATTGCCATTGCGCACATCGACCTTGAACTGACGGGTGCTGTCTTCACCTGATGCGCTGGCGGCAAGCCGACTGTCTATCATCTATAAACAGTATCCCGCTTGATGCTATAGTGAAGTACGAAAAGATATTTCTTGAAGAGTTTGAAACAGTAAGGGAATTAATTGCTGGGCTTAAAGAATATTTTGAGTTTTACAACTTTGAACGACCACATCAGTCGTTCAAAAGAAAAACACCTGCTGAGGTGTATTGGGGGAAGGAAGTTGCTCGAATGGCAGCATGAATAATTGGGTTAAAAAACAAAAAGAAACGCACCTTAATTTAGGAGAAAATTGTCCTTGACATGGGGTCCACAACTGTGCGCTTTCAAGAAAAGGGATGCTTTTTTTGGACAGCATAGCTTCGATGTTTATGTGCTTCTGAGCCTGCGAATATCGCCTATACGTATTGTAACGTTTTTTGAATCAAAATATTCTATTAATGGGATTAAATATTTACGTGTTGTACCTGTCATCTCCTTAAACTGGGGAGTCGTTATCTCTCCGTGTGTTAAAAGAAAATCGACCAGTCTTTTTTTCAGGCTATTTACAACCTCCACATGGAAATAAAGTTCTTCTTTTGTTTTGATTATCAGGCCTTCCTCTATAAGAAGCATAAGCACATCTTTGGCTCTTTTTGCATCAATATCAAGTGTTTTACTCAGATCTTTGAAATATGGAGGACAGAGTCCGCTTTTAAGATATGTAGTCAAAATTTTTTTTTTTACTTCAGCCTGATCGCCTCCAAGGGAAACAGTATGTGAAGAAAGGCGGACAGTCTCTCCCTCAGAAACGACTTCTTTGTTCTTTATCATCATGTCGAGCATAAGATTAAAAAGTTTTAAACCTGCCGAAGGCAGCTTGGACTTGAGTTCTTCTTTGGGCATACCGGCTTTTAGCGG
>Ga0255441_1034_pt1 | contig 20973 bp, 25 predicted proteins | sample ANMaggSeSYBR02C5_FD_182645 | JGI IMG/M metagenome (GOLD analysis project Ga0255441, IMG submission 182645) | Sediment cell enrichment communities from methane seep in Santa Monica Basin, California, United Staets - ANME aggregate JGI... | ecosystem: Environmental > Aquatic > Marine > Cold seeps >... | reverse complement strand
GAAAGTTGAAAATTAGGAGAATATATATGAGAACAGCACAGGTAATGAAATTCAAATGCATATGGATATTTTTCTGTATATTGATTGTTTTATTGACCAGTGGAAATACCTATTCATCAGATTCAAAGTACCCAATAAGATTGGAAAGGATTGATAGATCTCAATCTCGATACGATACCCCGGAAAATACGCTTGCTGCTGGAATTTCTGCGCTATTAAAAAAGGATCTTGAATGGTATTATGAGACATTAAATAAAGAGAGCGCAGCATTAGAGAGAAAAATTTTTCAAGATGCCGGTATAGATCCGAGAAAAAGTTTTGAGATTGTCGATGAAAGCGACAAAGACTTTATCATTGACAAAATACCGTACAAAAATGGTGTCATCCTGATTGGCAAAAGCATCAGCAAAGATGGATCTATCGTAATTGGCCCAGCGGTTTTCATAAAAGAAGATGGGCTATGGAAACAAACAATCGAGTATAACTCTGATGAAGAACTTGAGCAATACGAAGATGTTATTATACCCGAAGAAAGCATATCCTCTACCATAAAAATCCACCCGGACAGATGGAACCTCAACTGGTACAACTGGATAAAAGAACATATGGAGGAAAAAAGAGTGGATCGAGCATTTTGCCGAAAAAGTCACCATCCTATGCATGATAACTAACCTCAAGGACAATCAAGGCACGCCTTATAGTGTGAAAGAAATAGTCCCTGAAACAATCCTATTCAATTACCTGCTGCCTCCCCAGCCCTGGAGGTTTAATAGTGAGGAAAAGGTAGCTTTAATTGTAAAATCAAAAAAAAATCGCTACCTTAAAGAAAGGAAAGGCTTTAAAGAGTGGCATCATACTAACGAGCTTTTAAAGAAATATAAAAGCCCTGAGATGCTGGTTAAATTCAACAAGTTTAAGGCCATGGAAACCCTTCCTGAGATGAGCCCCGGAAAGGAATATGAGCTAACCCTTTCAGGTGAGCTAAAAAACGGAAAGCGATTCAAAGGAACAACCAAGATCATAATAACCGGGTGGAATGCGAAACACAGGTGGAAATGGAATCACCCAGATTGGCTGAACTCAGAAAAAGATATAGATAACTGGTGGAATAAAGAAAATGACTTTGAGGATTGGTGGAAAAAAACAATAAAAAAGCACGAGCGATAAAACAACAGAAAAGAAAAAGGTAACTACTCAGGTAGATAGGCTGAAGGCTGAAGACTGTTAGGAAAAAGCGCATTTTGAAGCCATGTTTGGTGCAAGAATCAGATGTTTCCGCTAAAGTACGGCAATCGTGCTCTTCTGACCCCTTCAGCCTAAACAGCTTCAGCCTGACTACGTGAGTAGTCACAGAAAAAGGTGATAGCCGCTCATAAAAAAAGATGACTGTCAAGTTAAAAAATATTGGCTCATCGCGGATTAGGGGCAGCAAAAGGTAGTAGTTCGCTACGGATTTTCACTTAAATCACACTTGACTTTCACTTATTACAAGATCAGTATTTGGGCAAACTGCATTCAAAAGCTCGTTGAGTTTTCCAACTGTTGGAACTGAGCGCCCCTGTTCATAACGGGCATAAGCGTTACGAGATGATGCACCAAGACGTTCCGCTGCTTGTGCCAACGAAAGATTACTAAGCTCACGTTTGCGCTGCAAAAGAAGACTGATCAAGGGCTTTAAATCCTCTGACCCGACCTCAAAATTACCACCAGAGCCTAAAACTACTTCAGCTTTAAATCCTTTTTTATTAACCATGGTTTCCACCATATCTGCAACCATTTCAAGAGCTTCTTTCCGAGTATGTCCTTGAGTCATGGCCTCAAGAATTGGAATTTCAGCCAGCCAAAACTTGCCATCTTTGTAGATTTTTCCTGGAAATCTCATTATCTCCTCCCTTTTTTGACTTTTCTAAGGATTGAACGAGCAAGCTTATCGTTTATTTCCGTATGCCTTGGAATTGGTTCCTGTCTATTTCCATCAGTCCATATATCATGCTTGCCGCCATGGCGAAGGAACCACCAGCCTCTTTTTATCAGGGCCTTTTCCAATTCTTTTCGCTTCATATTTTATATTGTACACTTTTAAGTGTTCAGTGTCAAGAAAAACAGGAGAGGAAAATACGATGGGAAAAAATTTTTACATAAACAGAACCCGCTCGTTAAAAGACGCAAAAGGGGATGGGGTTGAAATTACGCGTTTCTAGTCTTTCAGTATCAGGAATTGATCGACGATCAGTTCTTGGCCTCTATTGGCCGCCCGACTGACAGCGGATTTGCTCAGCCCGAGGTACTTGCCGTCAGGCCCAGATCTCGAATCGCCCAGTAGGCCAGAACACTAAACCGGTTTCGATCGGTATTGTCTTTAAAAATGTTTCGTCGCTCGATACCCCTGCATATGATATGATGCAAGGCACCCGGCGCATCTATTCCGGCTTGACGTGGTATGAAATCGGTGTCAAAAATCGGTGTCAAAGCTTGAATTGGGTGTCAAAAATCGGTGTCAAAGCTTGAATTGTGTCAAAAATCGGTGTCAAAGCTTGAATTGTGAATTAAGTTTTTCAAATTGGTTTTTCACTTTTTTATCTTTATTCATCTTCTCTTTAAATGTTTTCACACAATGACTGATAGCAGAGTAACTCATATTAAAAAGCTGTCCTAACTTTTCATTGGTCATTAATCCTTTATTCCAAAGTAAATAAACGATTAAATCACGTTTGTGTTTATCTATACCGCACAATCGTTTTGCCTGAACGCATTTATCAATATCAATTTGAACGATTTTTGCAGATTTTTTTAATAAATTCTCCACATTGATATCTTTTGCCAAATGCTTTTGCTGAGGCAAATCATTGTGGGGGATATCTGGTAAAAACCGCTTTCGAATTTTATCAACAAATTTTTTAGCGCCGAGAATCATACCATGGTGAAGATCCTCCAGAAGTCGTTTCTCTTCCTTTGCATATTTTTGAACCTTTTCCCGATATTGCTTATGTTTATTAGAGCCTTTAAAATATGATAAAATTACTTGAGTGGATAACCAGTCAGGGCCTTTCTTAGCATAGGCATAGATTGGATAGCTGCTCCATTTATAGTCTATCAAACGGCTTACAATGCCGGCTCTTAATGGATTTCGATGGATATAACAGGATAACTGCGTAAGATATGCATCATTTTGAACCAGGATGCTTTTATACCGCCCCTGGAACAAATGACCTTTTTTTAAGTTTTGGTTATTGAATCTTCGGGTATAGGTCGTGCCAAACCATTGCATTGCCTTTTTTAAATTTGCACGATTGGTTCTTACCAGGAGATGATAATGATTGGACATTAAAACATAGGCAAAGATATCCACTTTAAAACGTTCCGACATTTCCGAGATCGTGTCTAAAAACATACTTCGATCAGCGTCATTTAAATAAATATGCTGTCCGTCATTTCCCCGGGACAATAAGTGATATAATGCGCCTTCATATTCAATTCGCCATGCTCTACCCATACTGATTTTCTTAAATGATAGTGGCTTAATTGTCAAGTATTAATTCACAATTCAAGCTTTGACACCAAAATCACCACAAGCTTTGACACCAAAATCTTAATTCACAATTCAAGCTTTGACACCAAAATCAATTCAAGCTTTGACACCAAAATTTCTGACACCAAAATTTCCAAAATTTGCTCTGCTGATTTTGAAGTAAGAATTGATGATAACACAAAAGAATTAGAAGTGTTATCCTGCCCCAATAAACAAGAGCCTCTGGATCAACAAAGAAGTGATAAAGGGCATATCCTGGTACATTTTGAAAGTGAGACCTGTTCCCAGTGTCCCTTGCAAGACCGCTGTCCGGTGAAAATTGGCGTCAAAGTATCTACGTTAACGATAAGCGAAGAACAATATGCCAAGATCGAACAATTCTGTTGTAGATTGTATTTGCATATCACAAATATTTAAGCGTTTCAATTTTTTATATGAAAGCAGAGATCATCGGTTTCCAGCTAAATCGAACTGATACAATATGTTGGGAATTTTTTTTGATTTCGTTACTTTTTTGAAAATGATTTGACAAAATGCATAGCACTTTGTAATACTATTTGACAAAATGTATGCTTTCTTGTTAAAAAAGCAAACATAACGTAAGTATTGCAGGAGCGCAGGCAAAATGAATATCTCGGAGATCCTTGAACTGAACGAGCGAGCAAGGGAGGATGGCAAGAACTTTCCCAGGGCTCGACAACTTTTCAGTCAAATCCAATCGGAACTGGGAAGACACTTCATAGGCATAGTCGGACCACGGGGCGTGGGGAAAACTGTATTGCTCAAGCAATTGGCTCTGTCCGAGCCTGACTCATTTTACCTTTCTGCTGATACTCTGGCAGAGTCGGATCTTTTCCAAATAGCCAGGATTCTTTCGGAGCAATACAAGATAAATATTCTTTTAGTAGATGAAATCCATTTCTGCAAAACCTATGCAAAAGATTTGAAAAAAATATATGATTTTCTCAATATCCGTGTAGTATTTACCAGCTCTGTTTCCCTGTCTCTTTTTGATTCTGCCTATGACCTATCCCGCAGGATAGTGCTTCGATATCTGTACCCTTTTTCATTCCGAGAATACCTGCTGTTTACAAAGCAGATTGAAATTCCCCAACTTACCATAAACGACATTATTGAAGGGCGGTGGACGGCAAATCATATGAGATACAACTATGTGTTTGACGAGTATTTGCAGGGCAGGCTCTTCCCTTTTTCTCTGGAAGAACCGGATTGTGTGCCGCTTCTTCGCAATATATGTTCAAAGGTCATACGCAGAGATATACCAATGGTTTCCAATCTTCGATTTGACGATATTGAAAAAATCGAAAGAACTTTGAAATTTATTGGGAGATCAGAGGTTGACGGGGTCAATTTTTCATCGATTTCCAGAAATCTTGGCTTAACAAAATACAAGGCTGCGCTGTATGTCAAGCTTCTTGAGCAAGCCTTTATTCTAAATCCTGTTTATCCTAAGGGAACCAATGTCCTCAAAGAACCCAAGGTTTTGATGTTTCTCCCATTCCGTCTCCTTTACCGAGATTGGTCTCAGTGTGTTGGAGCTATCAGGGAAGACTTTTTTGCGGAGATGATGACAATGAAAGGTTTGCGGTTCCATTACTTAAAGACTAAGCGGGGAGCGAAAACCCCTGACTTCCTTGTAGAAGAACAGGAAAGTGTTGTTATTGAGATAGGGGGCAAAGGGAAAGGCAGAGAACAGTTTAAGGGGATCAAAGTGCAAAAAAAGCTGATTTTATTCCATTCTGCCGAGGTGACAGGTAACAAGAGACCGCTTTCGCTTCTTGGTTTTGTTGTGTAATAGCAGAGATCATCGGTTTCCAACTAACCCGAAGGGTGAACAAATCATAAAGAAATTTGTTATAAATTCCATAGGAAGCCGGCGAATTGTCGTCTTCCGATCCAACTTGACATGGCGAGTTCTCCATTGTAGTAAAAAATAGTCCGAACTTTTTACTGGAATTGTTGAGAAAATGACTGAACACGAAGATTTCAATCAATTCAACCAGGGCAGCGTTGTTTCTATTCGTGGCAGTGTTGTTGATGCTCATTTTCCGCAAAGACTCCCTCATGTTCACAGCCTGTTGAGAACCGGCAAAGACGGCGGGATAGCCATTGAGGTGAAAACCCATCTTAATTCCGAGCTGGTTCGCGGGGTCGCACTGACTTTGACCCAGGGATTGGCCCGCGGTTCTCTGATCATTGATACTGGCCGGCATTTGAATGTGCCGGTAGGGAAGCGTCTGCTTGGCAGGGTGTTCAATGTGTTCGGAGAAACCATCGATCGGAAAGGGGAAATAAAGGGGGGGGAATGGCGTTCTATTCATCGAGACCCTGCGCCCATCGAGCAGCGGGCAACCATATCCGAAATTTTTGAGACCGGCATAAAAGCCATTGACGTCCTGGCCCCTCTCGAGAGGGGAGGAAAGGCCGGACTCTTCGGTGGAGCCGGTGTCGGCAAGACCGTGATTATTACGGAAATGATCCATAACACCGTGGGCCGTCATCATGGGGTAAGCATATTTTGCGGCATTGGTGAACGCTGCCGGGAGGGTGAAGAGCTTTACCGGGACATGAAGAATGCCGGAGTGATGGACGACACTGTCATGGTGTTTGGTCAAATGAATGAACCGCCGGGCGCCAGGTTTCTGGTAGGCCATGCGGCCTTGACCATGGCTGAATACTTCCGGGATGATGCCAGGCAGGATGTTCTGCTCCTGATCGACAATATCTTCCGTTTTATCCAGGCAGGATCAGAGGTATCCGGGCTTATGGGACAAGTTCCTTCCCGCCTTGGGTATCAGCCGACTCTGGGAACGGAATTAGCCAAACTTGAAGAGCGCATATGCAACACCGCGGCCGGCGCTATTACCTCTACTCAGGCCGTGTATGTTCCGGCAGATGATTTTACGGACCCTGCGGCAGTTCATACCTTTGCTCATCTTTCCGCCTCTATTGTGCTGTCACGAAAAAGGGCCAGCCAGGGGCTCTATCCCGCCATTGATCCGCTCCTGTCCAGATCCATGATGCTGGTGCCCCTTATCGCCGGAAAGAGACACTTCCATGTGGCACAGGAGGTTCGCAAGACACTGGCAACCTACGAGGAACTTAAAGACATCATTGCCATGTTAGGGTTAGAAGAACTTTCCCGGGATGACAGGCGGATCGTGTATCGTGCCCGGCGACTGGAACGGTTTATGACACAGCCATTTTGCACAACAGAACAGTTCACCGGCCATAAGGGGAAAATGGTTAATCTAAAAGATGCTCTCGATGGTTGTGAGCGCATTCTAAATGATGAATTTTCCGATTATCCAGAGAGTTCGCTTTATATGATCGGAAAAATCAGCGAAGCAAAAAAAGTATGAAACTCAAGGTCTTACTTCCAACACATATTCTTGTTGACGAAGAGGTTACTAAGGTGATTGCTGAGGCTGAAAATGGCTCTTTTTGCCTCTTGCCGCGTCACATTGATTTTGCAGCACCCCTTGTTCCGGGACTCTTTTCTTTTGTAACAGCTCAGGGCGTTGAACAATTTCTTGCTGTAGATGAAGGAGTTCTGATCAAATGCGGCGGTGAAGTTCTGGTTTCAACAAGAAATGCTGTGATCGGGCCTGACCTGGGAATATTGAAACAGACAATTCAAAAACGATTTGTTGAGCTTGACGATCGGGAAAAGATATCTCGTTCAGCCCTGGCAAAACTTGAGGCTAATTTTGTCCGGCGATTTATGGAATTGAAAAAACCGGGGTAAGGGCTATGAAAAATGAGTATCAGAGAAAAGCGGAAAAATTAGGCAAAGTGGTGGGGGCTAAAGAAGTCCGTAAGATAAAAGCTCGTCGCGAAAAAGACAGCGGCATCTGGTTTGGACTGGGCATGTTCGGCCTTGTCGGGTGGTCGGTGGCCGTTCCCACATTGATCGGCATTGCACTGGGCATCTGGATAGATCTGAAATGGCCGAGTCGCTATTCGTGGACACTCATGCTTCTTATTATTGGCGTTATCCTTGGCTGTTTGAATGCCTGGTTCTGGATTACGTGCGAACGAAAGAAGATTGATACCTAAAATGAGCGATTGGCAAAAGAAGATGAACATCGAACATCGAACGCTCAACATCGAACGTCGAATAAGGAATTCTGCCAATTTATAAACTGGCGGAGCGGAGCGACATCATTATTCGATGTTGGACGTTCATCTTTTTTCGTTATTCTTGATTTTTGTTGTCATACCACATTAAGCACAATATGTTGTGGTTGGTAATTAAATAATACACAACTTTTTTAAGCGAATGGTAAGACTCAATGGGTGATTAATAAATAATTATACGAATGCATATTTCATAAGAGCTAACAGCTAATCGCTTAACGTAGGTGATAACAGGAGATATTGATTTTTGGCAGCTACCTTGATATTTATATTAGCATTTGCAGCAGGTATCGGACTCGGGATATTTTATTTTGGCGGCCTCTGGTTGACAGTGCGGCGACTCCCCGCGGCGCGACATCCTGTTCTTTTAAGCTTTTGCAGTTTCTTCTGCCGTATGGTGGTGGTTCTGGCCGGCTTTTATTTTGTTATGGACGGTCATTGGCAGCGGCTGATTGTTTGCATGTTGGGTTTTTTAGGAATGCGGAGCATCCTTGTGCGTCATTGGGGGCCGGAAAAATGCATATAACACCTGATACTTTAATTATCTTTCAATGGGGTCCTGTTTCACTAAATGCAACCATTCTCTTTACATGGTGCGTAATGGTTTTAATGGTTGTCGGCTCCTGGCTGATAACCCGAAAGCTTTCCACGGAAACCCATTTGTCTCGATGGCAGAACCTGATTGAAGTTCTGGTGACCGGTATGAGGGATGAGATCCGCGACATCAGCAGCCAGGACCCGGGCAGGTACCTTTCTTTTGTGGGCACGCTCTTCTTATTTATAGCTGTTTCGAATCTTCTTGGCATTGTTCCCGGTTATGTGCCGCCCACATCCTCTTTTTCAACCGCGGCAGGGCTTGCCCTGTGCGTTTTTGTAGCTGTTCCTCTCTATGCTATTTCCCAAAAAGGTCTTTCCTACTTGAAAGAGTACATCGAGCCCTCTATATTTATGCTGCCGTTCAATATTATCGGGGAGATATCGCGCACCTTTGCACTGGCGGTTCGACTCTTTGGAAACATTATGAGCGGTACGATTATCGCTGCCATCCTGCTTGGCATTGCGCCTCTTATCTTTCCGGTTCTCATGCAGGTTTTAGGACTTTTGATCGGATTAATTCAGGCATATATTTTCGCAATCCTGGCTATGGTATATATCGCTGCCGCAACTCATGTGCAGCGCAAGGAAGGAGAGACTGGCCGGCAAAGCGAGAAAGGAGATTTGTCAGATGGATAATATTAGTATTATTGGAGCTATATCCATTATTGTTGCCGGACTGACTATGGCCATCGGTTCGATTGCTCCCGCGCTGGGAGAGGGGCGAGCGCTGGCCCAGGCGTTGAGTTCCATTGCTCAGCAGCCCGATGAGACCAATACCATTACCAGGACTTTGTTTGTAGGTATGGCCATGGTGGAATCTACCGCCATTTACTGCTTTGTGGTGTCCATGATTCTGATTTTTGCCAATCCCTTCTGGGAGTATGTTGTATCCAAGGCCGGAGGATAACCTGTGCTTATTGACTGGTTTACCGTGATTGCCCAGATCATTAATTTCCTTGTACTCGTCTATCTGCTCAAGCGTTTTCTTTACGGCCCGATTATCAGGGCCATGGACGAACGAGAGAAAAAAATCGCTCTTAGCCTGGAATGGGCCAGAAAGAAGAAAGATGAGGCTGACCTCGAAGCAAAAGACTATCGCAGAAAAAACAGGGAATTTGATGAGCACCGCGAAGAGATGTTCTCTCAGATCAAGGAGGAAGTGGAGGTTCGTCGGAAAGATCTCATAAATGAAGCCCGCAACCAGGTTGATGTCGGCAGGACAAAGTGGTATGAGGCGATCCAAAAAGAGAGAGAAGCGTTTCTTCAAGACCTGCGACGTCGGGCAGGGAGGCAGACTTGCGCCATTTCCCGTCAGGTCTTGAAGGAGATGGCAGATGTTGACCTGGAAGATCACGTCATACATGTCTTCATTAAAAGGCTGCTGAGTCTTAACAAGGATGAGACAGAGGCGCTTAAAGAATCCATACATCGATTACCGCAAAAAATCAGCGTGCGCAGCGCTTTTAAAATTCCGGGGAAACCGGCCGGAGAAATTAAGGAAGTTCTGCAAAATCAGGCAGACGGCCATGTTGATGTGCAGTTTGAGGTTTCACCGGACCTTATATGCGGCATTGAATTGAAATTCCAGGGCAGCAGAATATCGTGGAATGTGGATGATTATCTGAAAACCCTTGAAGAGAGTCTGGTTGCAGCGCTTGAGGATAAAGAAAAAAAGGTGACATCTCAATAAGTACAGGTTCTATATTCCGGCTTTAGGCAATAAAATTTGAAAAAGGCTGAAACTCACGCAAAAGTGACTCTAAAGAAAAAACAGATCCAAAGTTTAAAATAGCAATGAACCAAATATGTTATGCTTATGAGTAAATGACGTAACGGGCGATGCGATGTTTTTTCTTAAGACTCACTAAGGCGCTCAGACAGTCATCCATTTTCAAATTTCATCACCTAAAGCCTCTATTTATTGAGAAGTTACAAAAAAGCCGCTGAGAAAGAGGATGGCAGAGGATAACACAACACTGAAATCATTTTTGGATGACACCTTCACGCTTTTTGACGGTGTTCTTGAGGACCACAGACCGGAGCTAAAGAGCCGTGAGGTGGGCACGGTGAACTATATCGGCCAGGGCATTGCACGGGTGGATGGTTTGCCGGGAGTCAGGTCAGAGGAACTGGTCCGCTTTTCCGGCGATGTCTATGGCATGGTTTTTAACATCGATGTTTCAGAGATAGGGGTTATTCTTTTTGGCGAAAGTGATGAACTGAGGGCTGGTTCCGAGGTAAGAAGCACCGGGCGGGTTCTGGATGTGCCGGTAGGTGATGCCCTGATCGGCCGCTTTGTGGATCCCATGGGCCGCCCTCTGGATAATCTGGGGCATGTCCATACTTCCGGGCGACGTCCTGTTGAACGGCAGGCTCCTGAGATTATGGACCGTTCTCCTGTGACAGTTCCGCTTCAAACCGGGCTCAAGGTGGTGGACGCATTAATTCCGGTCGGTCGCGGCCAGCGGGAACTCATTCTTGGTGACAGGCAAACAGGCAAGACAGCGATTGCGCTGGATACGATGATCAACCAGAAGGATAAAGATGTTATCTGTATCTATTGTGCCATTGGCCGGAGAAGCTCATCTGTAGCGAAACTTATTAACGATCTCCGCAAGCACGGCGCCATGAGCTACTCTATTGTTGTGGTAGCTGAAGGTGAAAGCCCTCCCGGGTTGCAGTTCATCGCGCCCTATGCCGCAACCACCATGGCAGAATATTTTATGGAACAGGGAAGGGACGTGTTGATCATATACGACGATCTGACACGCCATGCCCGGGCATATCGGGAGGTTTCGCTTTTGCTGCGCCGTCCTCCCGGCAGAGAGGCCTTTCCGGGCGACATATTCTATATCCATTCCAGACTCCTTGAACGCGCAACCCATCTCCGGGAAGAACTTGGGGGTGGCTCTTTGACTGCTCTGCCCATCGTGGAGACAGAGGCTCAAAACATATCCGCATATATTCCAACAAACATCATTTCCATCACTGACGGCCAGATATATCTTTCCCCTGACCTCTTTCAAAAAGGTATCCTTCCGGCTGTGGATGTTGGGAAATCAGTATCCAGGGTTGGCGGAAAAACACAGCTTGCCGCATATCGAGCCGTTGCCGGCGACTTGCGCCTTTCCTATTCGCAGTTCGAGGAACTGGAGACATTTTCACGTTTTGGAACACGTCTGGATGAGGAGACGCGAAAGACTCTGGATCGCGGTCGCCGGGTCAGGGAAGTTCTCAAACAGTCTCAATATGAACCCATGCCTGTTCCAGAGCAGGCCGCTGTTCTTGTGGCTGTAACCGGCGGCATTTTTGATCAGATATCGCTCGATCAGATAGCAGGAGCCGAGCAACTGATACGTAAGGCCATTACCACACAACTGCCTGATCTTTGCGCACGCATTCAATCCGGAGATAAACTCAGTGATGATGATCGTAATGCCCTTCTGAGCATAGCAGGGAAGGCCGTTGAAAAAATGAAGTCAGACAATGCAAACGATTGAGCCGTTGAAACGCAAAATTAAGAGCGCCCAGGATCTGCTTTCTGTTGTGAAGACGATGAAGGTTCTTGCCGCTGTGAGCATTCGGCAGTACGAGAAGGCTACGGAATCTCTTGTCGAATACAACCGAACAGTCGAAATGGGATTGCAGGTTGTTCTGAAACAGAGACCCGAGGGGATTAGAATAGCTGAGCCCGTTCCAAAAGAACGTCTTGGAGTTATTATTTTTGGTTCGGATCAGGGTATGGTTGGGCAGTTTAATGAAGTGATTGCTCGCCATGCGGTCAGTGAAATAAACAAACTCCAGGTGAAGCAAAAAAATCGCATAGTGCTGGCAGTGGGCATGCGAGTCATTCCATCTCTTGAAGAGGCAGGACAGCCGGTTGATCCCGGATGGTTTCAAGATCTGGAGCAGAAACCCTGGCCCTCGCGCCATCCCTTTTTTTACTATTTTTTCATAAGGAGCGGCGGAAATCAGTATGCCAAATTTTTGTCCGGTTAAATCCAGGTAAGGAAATCGCAGGGACAGCCAAACTTCTAAACATATTTACAACACCGAGATCATGAAGATATCTTTTCGGGAGGTACACGTTCTAAAGTAGAGCGACTTTTGTGGAATGAAGCATTCAATCGAAAATGGATGGAGGTGTTTACCAAAGAGGAACTTTGCCAAACCAGATAATTATTCTAAGGTTACTGAAAAAATATGGGTATGATAAAAGACATATTTAAAGTATTCAAATTTGGAGTCAGAACGACAGTCAAAGCGGTAAAACTGGCTGAAAAGGTAAACAGAAGTATGCACAGAAAAAAGACTCTTTCAAACATAACAGATTTGAAGCAATCTGGCCTTAATTACACCCAGATAGCAGATCACCTAAACAATCAAGGCATTTCTACTATTTCGGGCAAGGGAATATGGCGTGCTTCGACGGTAAGCCGATTACTGAAAGACAAATAACCCCGGATTAAGGAACCAAAGAAAGATGGTGAGAAAGGAATTTATCCTTGAATTTTTTACTTACTTTTAAGATTGACCCTTTTTTCTCAAAAATATCTCTGATATCAGGTATATCAGTCGTTTTTTTCTCGCATATATCGGCAAAATTGAGAAAACAGCTCTCTTTTTCGATTTCAATATTCAGAGTTAACTATATACAATAAATTGTAAACTATACAATAAGATGCACACGTAATGCGCGATTTCGTTCCATGATATTGCGCTTTTTCCCAATAATTATTGTTTAGTATTATTGAGGTGATATTTATGAATAAAATGGTATTGAAATATTGTTTTATTTGTTTAGTGCTTTTTGGATTTGTTGTTATCACAGCTAACGGCGAAATGTATTTCTGGACCGATAAAAATGGTGTTAAACATTTCTCAAATACAATGCCTCCGCCTGAGTATCTTCAAGACGCTACAAAATCAGGGAAATAATCCGGGGATAAATCAAACTATCAACCGCCTCTGACCGAGAACGATCATGGCGCTACAAAATCAGGGGGAGTACAATATAGAGAGGTAACCCCTAAGGAAATCGAAACGTTCGGAAAGGAACTTCTGGGCAAACGTCTTGAGATAGCATGCAAGTTCAGTGGAGTATCAGATACGTGGGTGAGGAATCTGTTGGGTGACAACCGGTTTGTCGGGTTCCATGTCCGCGACAGTAATTACGCGTTATTCCAGTTTGTTTTTGCCAATAAAGAGAAGTACGGGCGGGCACTGCTTCAGATGAAAACGGGTGATCGCCTGCGACTCATCGGTAAAGTCCAGAGGGTCCAGAGTACATGCGTGTTTATGGTAGAGGAGATTCGCAAATAATCCATGTCATTATAAGAATTTACATTAGGACAATGATATGTGGCCACCAGAAAAAGAGAATTCACTTATTAAAGGTTGGGACAGGGTTTCAATAGCTATCGATTTTGATAACCTGGAGTATTATTGTTCTTATCTTAATAAAACTCTTAAAGACGTACAATTAAGATTTAAAGAAAAAACGCTGAAAGAAGCAGAAAAGATGGATGAAAAGGAAAAATCATATTTTTAGGCTATGTTCGCGTTAAGTGTGGAATTTCTAAAGTCTCTGTTTTTTCAATAGGTTATCAATACAGTAAAATATTGCTCAAAGTGATACATATCAACTGTTCAAAAGATTTGATTATTTTTTTCCACACTTAACGCGAACATAGCCTATTTTTATGATTATATGAGCGAGGATCATTGGAGATTACATGATGTGTTTCCTTTACTGCATTGGAACTCAACCTTCATCACAGCATATTGCTTATTTGAATATCATTTAAACGCTATCTGCATGATTCTACAGAATAAATCAAAATGTGGAATCAAGGTGAGCGTTATAAGAGGCCAAGGATTAGAACGGTCAAAAATCTATCTTTCCTCTATATGGAATCTGCAAATATTTTTTACTGGCAAGGATTGGTCAAAAATTAAAGATTATGCTTTAGTAAGAAACAATTTGGCACACAACTCAGGCGAATTAAAATTAGATAAGGATGGTCCTAAGGACCATAAGAAAATTAGCAAGCTATTAAAAATTCATGATGCTGTTGAGATTGATGAAGATAGAGATTATGGTATTGGCAGAATAAAATTGAAACCATCATTAGTAATAGATTCAATTAAAATGTATAAAAAATTTCTAATGAACTTATGCAATATTGAAAAACCAAATTAAATGCTAACCCATCTTTTTGACCAAAAAAATAAATCTTATATATTACAGCATGTTACTTTTTTCAAACCTTCATTATGGCACTACTTTTGTTTATAATTGTTTTGATCGTTTTGCCAGGGAGAGAGCATAAACCTAAAGCTGAATATATTTTCTGTTGTCTTGGCTCAGGCCGTGTGGTTTTTCTTACATGTACAACAGCATCATCTCGACACTGCATAGAAATTGTTATTCGATTTTGACCTGTCAGTTGTTTTCTTAAATCAGACCAGCTACTGTTTATACCTGTCTTTTTCAATCGATAACGGATACTGTGAACTAAATGGTAGGCCAAAACACTGATAAAAAGATGAGCTGTTACCCGTTTTGTAAGTTGATGGAAAACAGGCCGCATCCCAAGCTCAGATTTCAGTGAACGAAATACAGCCTCCAGATCTGTCAACATTGTATATGTACGCCAGAGAATAGCCTCATCCAATTCCGTATGGGTTGTTCTAATACAATATACTCCGGGCAGACTATCCTTTGTATCTGCAATAGGTTGGTGTGTCCAAAGTATCTTAACAGCATTACCACTTTTTTCATCTTTAGATACTTCTATTTTATAATGCTTTGCAGCTTTGGAATATTGCTGTTTTAGACGGCCTATTTTTTCCAAAACTTTATCGTATTTTTTCAGACATCCTTTTTTATGCAAACCTGACTCAAGCTTGCTGATAGCCCCTTCAAAGCGTACAGTAAAACGATCATTAATGGCCTGTTCTTTTTTTTCTCGCTTTGTAGAGTGACAATACAACAAAACCTCATCATTTTCTGAATCAATAACTTTTTGTACTTTTACTGTGCCGTCATAGTCTTGTTTTACCACGACTGCTTCATCTTCATTAAACTCCCGATGACGCTTTCGGCTGACTACAATATAAGGATAACAGTTCTTCTTGAGCCATTTAATATTATCTTCAGTGGCAATCCCGGCATCCATTACTATAGTCGCTTTTGAGAGTTCAAACAGTTCCGGGGATAAATTCTTTCTTTCCAACCCTTTAATCATTTTTGCCAATGTTGACGGTTCACTTACGTTTCCCTCAAATACTTTGCTGCGCTTGGGAAAGCCACTGCTGTCCAGTACTAAAGCCAAAGTTACCAAAGGGCAATCGGAACGTTTCTCTTTGGAATGTCCACGTTTCCCCAGCTTATTTGCTTTACTACTGCCTTCAAAATAGGTATTAGTTAGATCATAAAGGGTTATTGTCTCTTGGAATCCAAACAAATTCTTTTCTTGTAAATATAGATGGTTTTCTATAGCTTCCTTATTATTGAGAAGCTGATCCGAGACTTTATACATTTTATATAGATTAATCTTGTTGAAATCATAATCAATTAATTCGCCCAGTCCTGAAACATTCCTGAGCCAGTAATGCGTTGCCAGTTCGCTGCCTGGTTGACACATACGGCCTATTATTGTTCCGACAGCAGCCGCGAGCTGGGGGCCATTGAATCCAAGAGCTTTGAGTTTTTCACCAAGCTCCAAAAAATCAAACGCCGCAAGTTCTACATGTTCACAGCTTACACTGCGTGGTCTGAGCATTTCCAGACTGTTTACATTTACCTCATGGTAGTCCGGCTGATCATTTTCAGCTTTATTTTTCTGCTGAGCCTGAATAATTTTAGCTGCATAATTCTGAGCAAGTTCCTCTATTTCTTCAGAAATTTTAAAGAAACTCTGCTGACCGCTTATGATCTCCTGAATCCGTGAAGATAGTTCGGACCATTTATCCCGTGGCAGAGAAAAGCCCGTGCCAAGATTGATCAATGTGTGCTGACTAACTCCTTTTGCAGTTCTTTCGGATTGAACCAATCTATAGGTATAATATTGCCTGCCGTCTTTTCGACTTTTTATTGTAGTTCTTCTAATATACATGCAACCTAAAATAGACAGATGTCAACAGAAAGTCAAGCTATTTTTGTATTTTATGGCACTACATTGACAGAACTAAAACGGTCTATTTGTAATATGCTGGAATAATTCAGTTTAACTTTTTAAAAGTTCTAAAATAATACTCATTATGAGCATTTGCTCATAAAAGTGGAAAAGATGGGCTAATGCGCTTTTACTCAAACCGTCCCGCATTTGTTAGCCTTGTAAACCAAATAGTTATCGAACTTAAGCTTCAGGGACATATCGAACACCTGAATATCTGTTCACCTGCTCGTTGTCGTGCTGAGCTCTACCGTGATCATAAGAATCCTTGGCCCTCGAAGAATCTGTGTCTTGATATCTACACAAACAAGTACATGGATAAACTTCTGCTCCGACACGAGCTTGGGCACGAGGCCGATCGCCGGAATCCAGACATGCTATATGATCCAACGATTGAAAAGCGCTGGCGGGGCCAAAACTTTTGGATTTTGGAAATGGCTGCCAATATTAGCCTTGATGCCCGTCTGGGTGATGGTGGCCTCGGGAAAAAGAAGCGGCGAAAGGAATTTCGCCAGAAATTCGGAAAAGAATACGACAGCTTTTTTGAGGAAGTGTGGGCAAACGCGCCAACGACATGGCCCGCCATCGAGGTACTATCATCCAAACTTTCAAAGATGCTGCCTGGCAATATCCGGGGTCGATCGTCTGTTTCAGGTAGATCAAAACACCGTGTATGTTCCTCAAAGCATGAGCAAGTGGAGGCCGAAGAGGAGTAATGTTGCCTCCAGAGAAGCCGCCCCAATAGACAGTCAACTTGTCTGGAAAGTTACTTCAATGTTAGCATTGAATAAAAAGATGAAATATACAACCGATGAATATATTGCCGCTTTTCGGCAACTAAATATAGCGCCACATCATAAAAAAATGCTTCAAGCACATTATCACGCGCCTAATAGGACACTAACGCCAACACAGATGTCAAAAGCAATTGGATATCTCAATTTTAATGCTTCTAACCTTCACTATGGTAAATTAGGGAAACTTGTGGGTGAGAAGCTTGGATGGTCACCAACGAAGAAAGAATCCCAGGGAGGAGTAGCAGTTTATATTCTCGCCGAAATTGAGCAATCTGGTCAAGAGTGTCTATGGATCATGAGGCCACAAGTTGCCCAAGCAATAGAAAAACTTGAGTTGATTGCCGGTAATTATGTAATAATTCCAGAAGAAGTTGAAGAAGCATCACATCTTTATGCGGACGCTGTTCGCTCGATCTCAGTAAATGCATATGAAAGAAGCATTGTAGCACGAGAAAAATGTATTCTACATCATGGCTGTAAGTGTTCAATATGTGAGGTAAACTTAGCGGATATATATGGAGAAATAGCACATGGCCATATTCATGTTCATCATCTTCGACAGTTATCAGAAGTCAATGCAAAATATCAAGTTGATCCAATTCATGATTTGCGTCCAGTTTGCCCTAATTGTCATGCCATTATCCATATGAAAAAACCTCCATTTACAATTGAAGAGATTAAATCCTTTATTAAAAATAAAAAAACTCTAATCGGATAGCCGGGGGGGGTTCTCCCCCGGCCCCCACACCACCCAGCGTGCGGTTCCGCACTGGGCGGTTCCCAAAGACTAACGGACCGTAGTCGGTTAAGATATAACCTACAGTTCTTTGAAAAGAAGGCGGCAACTGCAAGTTGATACTTGAGGAATAGCATACCTTATGACGCGCCCAAAATTTTCGCTCACCCAGTCGGGTTCATCGCGTTACGGAGTACATATGGACTATTCCCCATACTTCGGGCATGGCCCTTCGGCGGGGTGAGTCCCTGCACTATAGTGCGGCTCGTTTCTCCTGTACCTAATATGATCACTGCTGACTCCTGCCCGATCACCCGATACGTTGCCGCATCAGGCGCTGTCAGTATCCTGACCGCATGTCGGACAGGCCTCCCCTGATAAGAACGTGAACTTTTGCAACACAACTGCAGCATTTACCATATCTCCTGAACCCAGGGCTTCGTTATGTTGTGCTAACTCACCCGGAGACTTGGCCTTGTATGTCCCGCCATGGCGGGATTCGTCGGCTCATAGCTTTGCACTCCAGCTTCCTTCAGGCAGAACCTCACGATTCAACCCTTGCCATCGGCTAATACTTTTGTTAATGTGTTAAGCACATTAACAGGGTTCACGTATAGGGGACTTACACCCCATTAGTCCACGCCCATGCCGGGCGTACACAAATAAATGCAGCCGACCTCGTAAACTCGGCGGCTGACAATGTGAATGCTACTTGTTAAAAAAACAAAGGGATCTTACATCATGCAAAACACCATAGAAATAAGTCACCTTTCCAGAGAAGAGAAGCTGAGAATTATGGAAGTCATTTGGGAAGACCTGTCAAGAGAGGATGAAGAAATTGAATCCCCTAACTGGCATCAGAAAGCTCTGCAGGAAACAGAACGTCGTCTAAGTTTGGGTCATGAGAAGATTATTGACTGGCAACCCGCAAAAAAAGAACTCCGGGAACGTTTCGAATGAGAATCAAGATACTTTCCACTGCACTGAAAGATTTATCTGAGGGCCGATTGTTCTATGAAAAACAAGGAGAAGGACTGGGAGAGTACTTCTTTGATTCTCTGTTTTCCGACATTGACTCTTTGATGCTTTATGGCGGAATCCACCCAAAGTTTATTGGCTATCACCGCATGCTGTCCAAAAGATTCCCTTACGCTATCTATTACAGGCTTGAAGCAAAAGCTGTAGTTGTGGTGTATAGAGTACTTGACTTGCGCCGTGATCCAAAGAGGATCAGGCAATCATTGGAGTCTGGGCGAACCAGGCGCCACACTTGACCGCAAGGGGTGCGGGCTTATTGGCGGCAAAATCGACCGGGTGCCGGTAAGAAGCCCTTTTGATTGACCAAATCCTTTTTCAGTTAACACATTTGGGGAATTCGTCGCTCCGCCCAAGGATTTCGACTGAAAAAATGAAGTCAGACAATGCAAACGATTGAGCCGCTGAAACGCAAAATTAAGAGCGCCCAGGATCTGCTCTCTGTTGTGAAGACGATGAAGGTTCTTGCCGCTGTGAGCATTCGGCAGTACGAGAAGGCTACGAAATCTCTTGTCGAATACAACCGAACAGTCGAAATGGGATTGCAGGTTGTTCTGAAACAGAGACCCGAGGGGATTAGAATAGCTGAGCCCGTTCCAAAAGAACGTCTTGGAGTTATTATTTTTGGTTCGGATCAGGGTATGGTTGGGCAGTTTAATGAAGTGATTGCTCGCCATGCGGTCAGTGAAATAAACAAACTCCAGGTGAAGCAAAAAAATCGCATAGTGCTGGCAGTGGGCATGCGAGTCATTCCATCTCTTGAAGAGGCGGGACAGCCGGTTGAAGAATACTTTTCTCCGCCTGGCTCAACGGCCGCCATCACATCTGCGGTAGAGGATCTGACGCTGAAAATGGAGGAGTGGCGCTCGCAGCAGAAAATCGATCAGATCGTTATATTTTATAACAGAGAGCGTGGCGCATCTTATTCTCCTCATACCATCCATCTTTTGCCGGTTGATCCCGGATGGTTTCAAGATCTGGAGCAGAAACCCTGGCCATCGCGTGCCATCCCTTTTTTTACTATGGATTGGAACCGGCTGTTTTCTTCATTGATTCAACAATATCTTTTTGTATCCCTCTATCGTGCCTTTGCCGAGTCTCTGGCCAGTGAAAATTCCGGACGTCTTGCATCCATGCAGGCGGCTGAAAGGAATATTGAAGATCTTCTGGAAGAACTCAACTCTCAATTTCAGCAACAGCGTCAGAGTTCTATTACGGAAGAACTTTTAGACATTGTGGCCGGCTTTGAGGCATTAAGATGAAAAATCGGCGGAGCGGCTTGTTTATGAGACAATGCCAATAAATTACAAATAAGGTAAAAGTTCACCACGGAACGACACGGAGTTTCACTGAAAATTGAAAACAATGAGTAAGTGTAACCACTCAAGTTTACAGTTCCAGAGTTCACGATTCAAGGTTAGAGAGCGATAAAAATTGAACGAGGCAACCAACCGTGAACCTAACAACCTGAACTGTTACGATAATTCAGTGTATTTCCGTGAAAATCCGTGGTGAACTATTACCAAACAAGGACTTGATATTTTACAAATCTTTAATAGGAGCTGGATAGCTGAATATGACTGATTTTGTTGACAAAAAAACGTACACCTTTTTTATGCCGGGCGAAGAGCGCATTTACTTTCGCTATTTCCATCTCATTGCAATTGCCCTCCTGCTGATTGTGATTGCCTTTCAGGTAGTTACCTCGGAGACGGGTGTGAAGGAGGCCGTGGTGACCGCGCTCGTTTTTGTCTCGCCGGTTTATTTCGTTTACTTTGTATTTGGAAAACGGTTCGCCGACTCGGTGACGCTTGATTTTAATGCGCGCAAGGTCCGCTTTTCTTTTTCTGATGAAAGAGGTACGTTTGAAAGGGATTTTCAGGATATCGAGAAAATCAATTTTAGATTCTATCTTACGTTTGTGATGGATGACGCCAG
>Ga0255441_1031_pt1 | contig 21645 bp, 30 predicted proteins | sample ANMaggSeSYBR02C5_FD_182645 | JGI IMG/M metagenome (GOLD analysis project Ga0255441, IMG submission 182645) | Sediment cell enrichment communities from methane seep in Santa Monica Basin, California, United Staets - ANME aggregate JGI... | ecosystem: Environmental > Aquatic > Marine > Cold seeps >... | reverse complement strand
TGAACTAAGGGAATCTCAAACTCCTTATGGCCATGTTTTTGACCCTGAAAAGTGTGCGCTAAGCAAAAAAAATAGCTATTTTTGGAATCTTTCTTTTGATAATGTAAAATGATAGATTGGTCCGACAAGAAATCTCAAAGAAAGATAACTCTGAACGGTGAACTTTTGAACCTGTAACTGCTTTAAGCTTGCTTAATGCGAAGACTTTCATACAGCGCTATTCCTGCCGCAGTAGAAAGGTTGAGGCTTCTTATTTCGTCTGATATCGGAATATGGTAGGTGGCGTCTTTATACATAGTCAGGATTGATTGGGGTAGTCCTTTTGTTTCAGAACCGAAGATGGTATTGACCAGAATGACTTATCCCCGTTCTTTGTAAACAAAACAACTTCTTCTTTAAGAGGTTTTATCTTATTATTAAAGTCTTTAAAATTATCCCATACAGAAACTTTTACGTTAGGCCAGTAATCAAGACCGGCTCTTTTAGCCTGTTTGCTTTCAAGAGAGAATCCAAGTGGCCTGATAAGATGTAAACTATGGTGTCAAAGGAAAGTTTAATTCACAATTCAAGCTTTGACACCGATTTCAATTCAAGCTTTGACACCGATTTTTGACACCGATTTCTGAGTAACGACTCTTCAACTATTTTAGGGACTTGGATGGGGACAAAATAGGAAGAAGGGTATAAATAGTCCTCTCCGCTTTCATCAATAACTCGAATATCCCCTTCCGTAGCAGCATCTTCATCTGGAATCACACGATAAATTTTATGGAGTTCTAATGATGCCGGATAGTCTACATTATTGATACAAACTACAAATTCCCCTAAAAACCCAGTTGATTTTCTCATAACTTACTCCAAATATTTTTTACGTTTGATTTCTTTCTTGCCAATGCCGTGAGCCTCATACCAGTGGAGTTCGGCCAACCTAATTTTTCCTGATGAAAGTTGGATACGGGCAATTCCTTTCATTTTCTTCCAGTTTCCAAGCCCATAAAATTTCCTCAAGCGATTAAGTTCACGAACTCCTGTGCCTTTTGCAATCGTTTCAATTTCTGTAATTTCATCAATTATATCAAAATTCATTAAAAAATTCCATTGTTTCAAATTTACCAATTATTTCGGGGTGGCTTTCGTTCAACTACTAAACTTGATGAAGCGATTAGGAACGGGATGATGCCTTGAGACAATCTTTATACCCAACCAACGCGGGGAAATACTTAGTATATATACCTCTGTCTCTGGTAAGAATGGCACTGCACTTTGTCGAAGCGAAACCTCCGATATAAAAATCCGACAAAAAATGCTCTTTGAGATTCAGCTTCCGACCGCATTGAGGACATTTTACTTTTGTTTTTCGTTTCAAATATCTCATCCATGCTTGTGCTGCTGCAATAGCGGAATCAACGCCAAGCGGTTCTATAGCAATTTTGTGTTCCTCTAAAAACTTGCCCAATAGCTTGGTATTTTCTTTAAATTGGGGCATAAGTTCCGCGAATACTACCGGGGGCGCAACCAGATTCTCTTTTCTTGCGAGAGCAGCGTACAGCTTGTCCTGAAAGCTTCTGAATTCATCTTTCAAAATATCAAGCAGGATAGTCGTGTCTACACAGACTCTCAATTTACTTTACCCCTAATTTCATCCATATATTCCATTGTTGTTGGCCTACCCTTAAACCTTCCTTGCCACTTCTTCCTAATCGTTTCGATTGGGTTAACAATAAGAACATATTTTTGCCCTTTTTTTGTGATATCGACTTCGGTTCCAGGAACGATACCCATTTCTTTTCTAACCTTTACAGGTATTGTGACTTGATATTTAGCAGTTACTTTAGACAATTCTGTTACCTCCCAAGGTATACTTTTTTTAATTTTAAGTATACCCTATGCTTGATTGCCAGTCAATTTGTTTTTCTCCGTTCCTTTTATATTTCCCGACGGCCAATACCTGCTCAGGCTTCAGGGGTTGTCGAAATCTAAAGCGCCTTGATGCGAAGACTTTCATACAGCGCTATTCCAACTGCGGTGGAAAGGTTCAGAGACCTTATTTCGTTTGATATCGGAATGTGGTAGGTGGCGTCTTTATACATAGTCAGGATTGATTGGGGTAGTCCTTTTGTTTCAGAACCAAAGATAAGAAAAAGCCTTTCCGAAGATGGTATTGACCAGAATGACTTATCCCCGTTCTTTGTAAACAAAACAACTTCTTCTTTAAGAGGTTTCATCTTATTATTAAAGTCTTTAAAATTATCCCATACAGAAAGTTTTACATTAGGCCAGTAATCAAGACCGGCTCTTTTAACCTGTTTGCTTTCAAGAGAAAATCCCAGCGGTTTGACAAGATGAAGAAATGCGTTTGCTCCAAGACAGGTGCGGCCTATGTTGCCGGTGTTCCAGTGTACTTCCGGGGACACAAGGACTACATGACGTTCGAAATTATTAGAGAGACCCATGTATTTTATAAGTTGTAACACTTTTAAATATTATTTTTTTGGACAGGATTTACAAGATATTCAGGATTTAAATTATTGTAGCCGTTTACTGCTTGAAACTTGAAATTGGGAAGAACAGTACAAAAGCATGAAGGCCAAATTTCTAATTTCAATGTTCCGTGAACGCTTACAAATCTTGTTTATCCTGTTATCCTGTCAGATTCTTTTTCAAAAGGCTAAATTGTTACGATAAGTTAAGTTTACCGCAAAAAGGACAGTATTTGAAATCTTTATTTAAGGTTTTTCCGCAGTTTTTGCACTTAATATCCTGTCCGCCCGACAAAAAATTATAGTCTTTTCCATAATCACTTACATTCTTTTCACACCTTTCGCACATAATAAAAAGTTCGCCTTTTTTGACCCTGAATAAAGGAATAAAAAAAAGATTAAAATAGTGATCCACTCTTTTATAATATGCCTGGGCAAGTCCGCAAAAAGGACATATCCTTGGATTATTATCTATTGTTATTGTTTTTGGAGATATGCCGATTATTAAAAACATATGTTTATTTACGGTTCACGGCTACAGTTCTATCTAACAACTATTCTTCCCTTTGGTTCAGATAAAACTTCTCCTATAATAGCTGCGTCCATACCTTTATTTTTTAGTCTGATGAGAAGATTATCTGCGCTTTTGGTGTCAACACATATCAACAGCCCTCCGGATGTCTGGGGATCGTATAGAATATCCAGAACAGCCTGTTTTACAGAAGGAGAAATATCTACCATACCCTCACGGAACTCCCTGTTCTTATAAGCTCCGGCAGGCACAAGCCCCATTGCCGCATAATCAACGGCTTCAGAAATTATCGGTATTTTTTCAGACCAAAGACCGATTCCAAAATCGGAATCGACAACCATTTCAGCAACATGACCTATCAGGCCGAAACCGGTAATATCTGTGCAGGCGTGAACAGGGAACCCTTCCATTACTTGAGCTGCATCCCGGTTAAGTGTAGCCATAAGATGTGTAACAAATTTTATGACTTCCTCGGAAGCAAGCCCCCCTTTAATAGCTGTGTTAATAATACCGGTGCCAATGGGCTTTGTCAGTATCAGACGATCTCCAACCTTAAGATTTCTCTTTGTGAAGATACGATCAGGATGGATGAAACCGGTGACGGACAAACCGTATTTCAGCTCTTTGTCCTCCACGCTGTGTCCTCCTACCAGAACTATATCCGCCTCCTTCATCTTGTCCAGGCCGCCCTGTATGATTTTACGGAGGATGGAAATATCCATCTGATTGATCGGAAAACAAACGATATTCATGGCTGTTTTGGGGACGCCACCCATGGCATAAACATCGCTTAAGGCATTAGCAGCGGCTATCTGTCCAAACCAGTATGGATCATCTACAATCGGTGTAAAAAAATCCACAGTCTGAATAATTGCGATATCATCCGTGATTTTATAAACTCCTGCGTCGTCCATACTATCCATACCTATGATAAGATTTGGATCAGTCGGAAATTCCATCCCGCAAAGAGCCATCTCCAGGTCCCCTGGAGGCAATTTTGATGCTCACCCAGAACCTGTGACGGTTTCCGTAAGGCGAAGCTTCTTTGCTTTTTCTTCTAACATTTTTTATTCCCTTTATTGAAAAGACTTTTTATGAACGCAGCGTCGCAGTTAGACGCATCTGGTTGCTGATAAGGTCAAGTGCAAACAATATGTCGGTTACCACAACGTCTGCAGACAAAACAGCAGAAACGGCCGCGCCTTCATCCTGCACAACCGCTATGCCAAGAGCCGCCTTTTTTAGCATCATAACATCGTTGCGGCCGTTTCCAATGCATACAGCCCTGTCCGCGCCCAGTTTATCTACATATTCCATTTTGGCTTTATCCTGAGCCTCAACCGACAAGACATGTATCTTGCATGGAATATCTGAGAGCTTTTTCTCGGCCCCTCCAAAAGTGTCTGCTGTCAAGATGTGGATTTCGACGTGCCGCGCAAGAGCTATTAAACGTTTTTTCACCCCCTGAACTGGTTGGCCGTCAACAGCTATCGTGCCGTTATAATCCAAAATCAGGCTCTCAAGCCGCAATCTGCCAAAACCCGGTATATCTATTTCGATCATGATGAGCGTACCCTATATATTAATCACTTTGTCGGCCAGTTGCATGGCTGTTACGATATCCAGCATATTGGTTGTCTCTCCTACCTGTTTTTTATCCAGCAAATCAAAATGGGTCAGGCATGTCCCGCACACCATGATATGAAGCCCGTCCTTTTCATAGCCTTTCAGAACAGATAATACCTCGGAACCCTTAATTGTGAGTTTAACGCCGTTGTTCACAAAAACCAGCCGCCACAGCTCGGGTCCCATCTCTTTTAGCGTCTTGATGTAACTAATCATGAGTTTTAAACCAAGCTCGTCATCGCCAAAGCCCATGCGATCAGTAGCCAGCATGACCATGATTTTCTTTCCACCAGTTGTTGATTTTTCATAAGTTGAAACTTCAGGAGCAAATCCTGCTTCACGCTTCCCTGTAACATGAAAATCGCTTCCCTCCTCTTGTACAGAGGTTTCATAGTTCCGGGATTCTAAAAACCTGCAAACATTTTGTTTGGATGCCTCATTATCAACGATAACCTTGATTACATTCGGGTTTGCTTCTTCGATGGCTGCTTTTGTCTGCAATACCGGAGCCGGACAGGCCAGGCCCCTGGCATTGATTTCTTTCATATTTTCCCCTCCATCCCTTAATTTAATAGTATAGGAATTTCCATTTTATGGTCAATTTTATCAATAGGTTAGTAGGGGCGACCCTTGTGGTCGCCCTAATCGAATCAGGGCGATCACAAGGATCGCCCCTACGAAAAAAACAATATAATTACAACCTGAAAGTTCGCACCGAAGGTGCGCTAATTTAAGTTTAAAATAGTAGTCTAAAAAATGAAAACCATACAACAAGGAAAATCGATTTGTCAAATTGGAAAAACCAATACGTTTGCGGTTGGTGATAGGAAAAGTTGGTTATAATTTTTTAAGCAAAAAATCAAAAATAGCCTGGCACAGAGGTGAGGCAGTTCTTTTTTCATCTTTCATAAGATAAAATTTCCGCTTTATGTTAACTCCTTTTATTTTTAATGCCTTGAGTATGCCTGTTTTAAGCTCAGTTCCAAGCGCCTTAGAAGACAGAATGGATATACCGAGGCCTGCTTTTATTCCTTCTTTTACGGCGGTGGAAGAGCCAAGTCGAGCCACGATATTAAGTGATTCTATGGGTGATAATTCATGCTTTTGGAGATAATTTTCCATAATTTTTAAAGTGCCTGAACCTTTTTCCCTTAATATAAAAGGCTCTTTAAAAAGTTCCTCAACCGTGATCTTTTGTTTCTTTGCCAGATTGTGGCCGGCCGGAACTGCTACTACCAGTTCATCATCCCATAATTCATAGTAAGTTAGATTCTTTTTTGAGTTTTTGAAGCCGACAATACCCAGCTCAAGAGAGCCAATGGAAACACCGTCTTCAATCTTGCTGGTATCGGCAATGGTAAGGATAACAGATATATTGGGAAATTTATTGTTAAATTGTTCAATGTATTTTGGAAGTATATATTCACCCGGAATTGTACTGCCGCCGATATGGATTTCTCCTTGCTTTACTCCTATAAAGTCTTCCATTGCAAGACATGCCGTTCTTTTCATATCAAGCAAAAGCCGGGCATGCGCAAACAGAAGTTTTCCAGCCCTGGTTGGAACGACCTCTCTGCCTAAGCGGTCAAGAAGTTTTGCTCCGATCATTTTTTCAAGATTTGATATTCTTTCACTAACTGAAGCCTGTGCCAGAAAAACAGCAGAAGCAGCTTTTGAAAAACTTTTATGCTCGACCACTTTGCAGAATATTTCCAGTTGTCGGAGGTCAAAATCTATTGATGATTTTCGAGGAGAGTTTTTCATTGTTTTATGAGTTATTCATAAGAAATGCAGGCTAAAACTGTCTGGGCTTACATATAATTTCCCGAATGCGCAGATCAAAAAGATCGGACTGATTTGCGGGCTTTATAACCAGCGCTGCATCAGCGCCTCTGGCTGTCCCGCCTATTGAAATGATATCATTGCCTGTAAGCGCGCTGGCATCAGCCGCCATTATTGATACCTCAACAGCGACTTTAGTTCCCTGCCCGAAAAGTCTTAATGTATCTGCTATAAGCAGCACCGGATATATACCTGTATATTTTTTTGTTATAGACCGTTCAACGCCGGAAAGAGCATGTGTAGCCGATATTACAGTTACGCCTTTTTCTTTAAGATCATTTTTAATGTCATCCGACATCATTTTTTTAAATGGTTCCTTGAAGCCGCAGTGGTATGTTACAGCAGTAATGCGAAAACCACTGAAAATTTCCAGGGCTTTGTATGCTGTATCTCCTTTTGTAGAAGCTAAAACAACTTCATTTAAACCTAATTCTTTTCCCCTCTCAAATGCCAAATTGAGGGTCTGTTCTGTATTATCTTTTCCTGGTTTATCGAAAAACATGATAACCTCCATGAACGCAGCCGATTTAGACTGTTGATTTTATAATTATTATTTAATAAATTGTATAATTATATTTGTAACTACTCAGGTTGGTTAGGCTGAAGACTGAAGACCTTTAGGGAAAAGACTCCCAGAAGCCAATATTTTCTTAAAGTTGCCGGAAATTTTGTTCTAAACATAGAGAATAACGTTCAGGAATCATTTGTTTCCTTCAGCCTATAGCCTTCAGTCTAAACACCTGAGTAGTTACTTATATTGTATATTAAATACAGCCGGAGTCAATAGTTTGAATTAGTGTAGCTGCGGGGGATTTAAAATGATTATAGATTTCCATACTCATATTTTTCCAGAGGAGATAATAGAAGACAGAGAAAAGTATTTTCCACATGAACCTGCTTTCAAACTTTTGTACGGTTCTCCTAAATCAAAACTCGCCTGCTCAAAAGAGATAGTAGATTCGATGGAAATTGAAGGTGTTGATAAATCAGTAGTTTTTGGATTCCCATGGAGAAGTTCGGATTTATCTAAAAGACACAACGATTATATTCTGGAAGCTATAGATAGATTTTCGGGGCGTTTAGCAGGTTTCTGCTGTATTGATCCTTTTAACAAAGAAGCGGTGCCTGAAGTTGTTAGATGCCTTGAAGGCGGCCTTTCAGGCATTGGCGAAATTGCATTCTATCAATCAGGAATTGATGAAGCTTCACAGGAAAAGCTTAAGCCGCTTATGGAAATATGCGAAGATAAGAACCTTCCTGTTTTGATCCACACCAATGAACCCGTGGGCCATTATTATCCAGGCAAAACTCCAAATACACTTGAACAAATCTACAGTCTTGTCAGAAAGTTTTCAAATAACAAAATTGTCCTTGCACACTGGGGCGGTGGGATGTTTTTTTTCAATCTTCTAAAAAAGGAAGTCGGAGAATACTTGAAAAATGTTTATTTTGATACAGCCGCATCTCCTTTTCTGTATTATCCTCAAATATATCAAATAGCGATTAAGATTATTGGAAAGAACAAGATCCTTTTTGGCAGCGACTTTCCGCTTTTAAAGCCGGCAAGATATTTCAAGGAGTTCGAAAAGGCCGGTCTTTCAAAGGATGAAATAGAAAGTATTTGCGGTAATAACGCTGCCGGACTGCTTAAACTGAGTTGAGCAATTCTTAATCAAGCATAAAAACTATAGCTTGAAAACTAGAGAATAAATGTAATTTGGGGGGTTGAAAGTGAGATAAATAATTACAAACCATACTTTAATATGTTATGCAACGCATATTTTCATGGGCGTCCCACTGGACTAACAGGCAAAGTTCGGGAACGATTGGGAAGGAAAGTTCAGAAGGATGTCCCCTATTCCGTATTGACAAAGGCACCATTATGACGTACACATTCACAATGTGTTGATAAAAAACTAAGGAAAACTTTACTATGGATGCAGCAACTCAAAATAAAAACGAGCGGATCAACCTCCGTGTGAAAAGCAGCGCAAAGCGCCTCATAGCGCGTGCAGCCGATTTTGAGGGCAAGTCAGTCAGTCATTTCATATTGACCAGTGCCTTGAAGCGTGCAGAGGAAACCGTCCAGGAGCATCAGATGATGACGTTGAATACGAAAAATTCAAGGGCCTTTTTCGATGCGCTGGCCGCTCCGGTGCGTTTTAATCGCAAATTGACCGCAGCTCTTGAAGAATATGATAAGCGCGTCATCAGCAAATGACGAATTTCCGAAATCTGGTTATAGCGCCGCTAAACGCCGCTCATGACAGAGCCGGCTTCCACTGTAATGTAGAAGCACTGGATCAGTATATTCATAAGCAGGCAGGGCAGGATATCAGACGCCGCATCAGTCGTATTTTTGTTGCAACGCTGCCGGACAACCCCAAAGAGGTGATGGGTTATTACAGCCTGAGCACATTATCCATTGAACTGAGCCAATTGCCGGAAAAGCTGGCCAGGAAGTTGCCGAAGCAGCCTGTCCCCGTTGCTCTGATTGGCAGACTGGCAGTTAGTAAAAATGCCCTGGGATGCGGCATCGGCAAAATGCTGCTGGTAGATGCCATTAAGCGAACCCTGACGGTCAGTGATCAGATCGCAATCTATGCCATGGTTGTGGATGCCATTAACGACAACGCCAAAGGCTTTTATGAGCAATTCGGGTTTGCCCGCTTAAGCGATGACAGCCCAAGACTGTTTCTGCCTTTAAAATCTTTTGAAGACAACCCAGTACCTATTAACCTATTCCAATCACATGCTTAGGAACGGGGACGAAATAACTTCCCCAACTATGCATCACAGCTTTAGGCCACCTTTGCCCGATCTCAAATCACAAAAATATCAAAATAGCCCGCTATTCCATCAACTTTTGTGATTTGAGATCGAACAAATTTGACCCAAATCTATACGCCTACTTGGGGAAGTTATTTCGTCCCCGTTCCTTAATGCGCTAATCAAGATGTGATAATCATATAAAGGGCTGAGCATAAATCAAGAGAGTGGAAAGATTTTGCAATGCTGTAGAAGAACTATTGCGCATCAAGCGTGACATTTTCCTTCGGATCGCTTCGCTAAATGTCACTACAGCCTGATGCGCTTGAAAAAAAGACACCTCCCTAACTATAGCAAAAGATGCTATGGTACCAGTACCAGAGATCACGGTGCGAAAGATAAATTCTTGAAATTTTAGAATAGTCAAATTACTACCGCTCCAACAGTACTTACGCAATATCCACGAGACCAAAAATGCCGCCCCCAAAACTTCTTGCCAACTCTATCATATTTTTAAAAAAGTCTTAATGCTATTTTTCCTTTCAAAAATCCCATAAAAGCTGATACTGAATACTTAGGCGGAATTGAGACTATGAGATGAACATGGTCAACTTGAACATTCAATTCTAAAACTTCTACCAAGTCTTTTTGACGGCATAAAATATATATCTGTTGTTTAATATACTCTGCTATATCATCTTGCAAAATCTTCTTGCGATATTTCGGGCAAAACACTACATGGTACATACATTCATAAATCGTATGCGATAACTTGTTAAATTCACGTTCTTTCATAATGTACCTCCTATTTTGTATCCTTCCAGGGAGGTACATTATGTACTGAACAATTACTACAACGGTAAAACCTTTTATCTTTCCACTACCAGAGGTAGTGGTTTAAACCGATTAATCAAATTTTTTGCTGAATTCCTGGATCAGTGTACTTTTCCCTATCCGCCGCCGCCCACTTACAACCACCAAACTCGCTGTTTTTTTTCCCAGGAGCCCATTGAGTTTTCTTAGTTCTTCTCTTCGGCCATAAAACATAATTTTCCTCTACAAAATGATTTTTGAAGTTTTATAGAGTGGTGTATATCGCATAATTTTCCTCTATACAACGTTTTTTATCGTTTTATAGATGTTTTTGGATCACATTAAACACCTCTACAAATCGACTTTTATTTTTTCTGCCGCTGTACTTTTATTGTTTGCAGTGAGTTAATGATTGGCTTGATTTTAATCTTGTGTTCGGGCGGTACAAGCAATAGCGTCATCGGCAGGTTTTTTATAAGTCCTTCTCCCGGATTTGTCAGGTTTTTCATAGCGTAACTTTTACAATTATCTTCTGATTCCATAAAAAGCAGAATATCTGTAAAATTTCCTGAAAAACCCTGCTGATCAATATGTTCTATATACTGTAAAAAAACATTATTTACAGTCAGGACAAATTCATCCATTTCAGCTTTGTCAACGCAATTCGTTTTTGAGACCATACATCTGCAACTAAACGGTCTGGCCGCATAAATTGGGCATTCATCATTTATCAATAACGGACAACTTCCCCATGAGCTGTCTATTTCTTCGTCCGGAATATCCTTTCCCTGAATACAAAGATCAGCTATTTTGTTTGTGGTTATTTTTGGCTGAAAACGTTTTTTATAAGATTCATCCTTAATTTTTTTGAATAATTCTGTTTCCCTATTTTCAATCAAGTGATCGGCAATTTTATAACCTTCAAGTGATGTCATAGTCACATTGCGCGTGCAGCAAGTAGAACAATATTTTCGACATGCCAGTTCAAAACCGTCGACAAATGAGTCATAAATTTTGTAAATCTGGTCCAAAACATCTATTCTATCAGACAAGTCCATTTTTCCTCCAGACTTTGAATTTAAAAAGATTAGCTTTTTACGAAGCCATCATTATTCATATTAAAAAAGATGTTGGTTTACAAGCTGAAGCCTCAAATTTTAAACATCTTGACTTTGTAGATGGCAGCAATTAATTTTCACGAAACCATCATATTTATTTTTTTTAATATTTTAGCCTTTTGAAAAAAAATCTGACAGGATAACAGGATAAACAAGATTTTGTTTCAAGTGAATAAACAAGGTTTAATTATTAATTTTGGTGAACGGAAGGTTGAAATTAAACGTAAAATAAGGGATTTTGATGAGGATTTACAGGATGAGTTTTGATATTTTATATCCTGAATATCCTGTTAATCCTGTCAAAAAAGTCTTTTTAACAGACCTAAATTGTTACATTTTTCTTTATTTCTAAAGCAATGATAATACATATTCCCGGTCAAAAAAACAGGTGGATGTTATGAAAAGCAAAGTCTATTTTATTGATTTAAAAGCCTCATATAAGGAAAACCTTCTTACAAAAATTGGAAGACTTCTTGACACTTCGGGCCTTGGTTCAGTAGTCAAAAAAAGAGATCTGGTTGCTGTTAAAATACATTTTGGGGAGCAGGGGAATACTGCTTTTATCCGGCCTGTATTTATAAGGAAGATTATTGAAAAAATAAAAGAAGCAGAAGGTTTTCCTTTCCTGACAGATTGTAATACCCTGTATGCCGGTACACGAAGTGATGCTCCGCATCATCATATAACAGCTATTCAAAACGGATTTGCTTATTCAGTAGTTGGTGCTCCCGTTGTCATAGCGGATGGGCTGAGGGGGCGCAGTGAAACTTCTGTGGTTATAAACCAGAAGCGCTTTAAAAGAGTATATATTGGATCTGAAATTATACTGGCGGATTCACTATTATCGGTGGCACATTTTAAGGGACATGAACTTTCAGGTTTTGGCGGAACAATTAAGAATCTTGGCATGGGATGCGCATCGAAAAGGGGAAAGCTGGCTCAACATTCAACAGTGAACCCTAAAGTTAAAAGAAAAAAATGTGTCGGCTGTGGTGAATGCGTGAGTCATTGCGCCAGAAAAGCCATAAGGCTGATAAAAGATAAGGCAACTATTGATCCTGAAAAGTGTATGGGCTGTGGAGAGTGCATCATTATTTGCCCCAACAATGCAATACAGATTCAATGGAATCAGGATATACCCGTTTTTCTTGAGAATATGGTTGAATATACGATGGGTGTTTTAAAGAATAAAAAGGGCAGAACATTGTTTTTAAATTTTATTACCGATGTTTCACCCGAATGTGACTGTTTGCCACATAATGACGCACCTATTGTAAGAAATATAGGTATAGTTGCTTCAAAAGATCCCGTTGCTATTGATCAGGCCTCAGTAGATCTTGTTAACAATGAGCAGGCTCTCCCTGGATCATGCCTTAAGAAGAATACTAAACCTGGAGAAGATAAGTTCAGGGGAATACACCCAAAAGTGGACTGGTCCATACAGCTTGAATATGCTGAAAAAATTGGGTTGGGGAGCCGCAGCTATGAACTTATTAAAATATGAAAAGCGATCTTTCCTTGTCGTTTTTGATAATTTCCGGCTTTCCGGAATAAGCGATTTTGCCCAGCTTTATTGAATAAACATGATGGCAAACTTCAAACACTTCACGCACTTTTTGCTCCACGATAAGAACGGTCACTCCAAATTCATTGTTAAGGAACGGGGACGAAATAATTTCCCCAACTATGCATCACAGCTTCAGGCCACCTTTGCCCGATCTCAAATCACAAAAATATCAAAATAGCCCGCTATTTCTTCTTTTAATTTATTTATTTAACTTTTCATTATAGCGCAAACTCCAATAACAATTTTCCACACCAACCTTAAGTAAATTTTTCAAACCGTTATCATAAAACGATAATTTTTCACAATCAGACTGCAATACATTCTTAACATCATCGTTTAATAATAAATCTTTCAGGGTTTCTGGTATATTGAAAACAAAAAAATGAAGATCATTACCAATGAACTCGCTGAAAAAATCGTCACTTTTAAAGCTATCATTTTTTTCACACCTTGCTCTAACCTAAATTGAGCGCTTTTTTACTCAATCTGCGCCGATCTCTTGCGCATAAAGGCTTCGCAAAAATCCTCGACATATCCACGGGTATGCCTGCGGTTTTTGCAAATCCTTATGCATCAAGATCTCAGCACATATCTTCGCAAAAAATCGCTCAACTTAGGTCTAAACAACAAGTTCTTTACTGCAATTCTCATTTTGAATCTAAATTTAGCTGATGATAGCTGTATTGGGTTATTTATCAAGCAAATTCAAAATGTATGTCGGCGAAATAGAGAGAACTAAAGATATACGTGCTTCTGGAAAAGTTATTTTTCAATTTAGAACATCATTAACCATGAACTTATGATTGCATTTTTAGGGCAATCATTTTAAAGAATAGCTGTGGATCAAACAAAATACTATGACGTGCTTATAATCGGCGCAGGGCCGGCTGGCTCAACTGCTGCTTTTATTTTAGCCGGCAAGGGTCTTAATGTTCTGGTGATTGATAAACATAAATTCCCAAGAAAAAAGCTCTGCGCCGGTCTCTTGACCTGGAAAACCATTAAGACATTAGAAGAAATTTTTAAAACAAACCTCAATTACCTTAAATCTCAGGGTGTCATAAATTATCAGAGCGAAAGATATGCCATATACAACCCAAAAGGTGAATTAATAAGGGGAAGGCTGGAATTCCCCTATCATTTTGTTGACCGGAAACTATATGACAAGTTCTGGCTGAACAAAGCCGGAGAAGCAGGAGCAGGAGCAAAAGTACTGACAGAAGAAAGGGCGGTATCTTTTGACATACAAAAGAGTGAAGTTGAAACAGACAAGGGAAATATTTTTAAGGCAAGATTTATTCTGGGCGCTGACGGAGTATTAAGCAAAACGAGAAACGCTCTTATCAAAGCCGACTTTATAAGAGATAAATGGTCTGCCGGCCTTGCAACTGCACTGGAGATATTTATACCAAAGCAGGAATGCCCTGCATTTCACGACTATCCAATTATTTATTTGGGATACATCCCATGGGGATATGCATGGTCATTCCCAGGCGCAAAGAATCAAATCCTTGGCATATGCGCCCTGAACCGCAAAGTTAAGGGACGATTTAAAGAATGCTTTTATAATTTTCTAAAAACACAACCTGTTCCAAAGAAACACCTATTAAACATAAAAGGACATCCCCTGCCCTATGGCAATTATCTGACAAAACCGGGTCATAATAATATTTTGCTTATTGGTGATGCCTGCGGTCTTGCCGACCCGCTGCTGGGCGAAGGTATATACTATGCCCATAAAAGCGGTCAACTATCTGCAATGGCCGTGCTGGAATCATATAATAATCCTGACATTGCTCTGAAAACTTATAAGAAGCTTCTTAACGGGTCTCTTATCATTGAGCTAAAATATGCAAAAATCTGGCGACAAATTGTTTTTTCAATATTTAGTATTTTCAACTACAAACCTTTGCCGATATTTATGGGAATGAATCAAAGAGCTTTCGAGGAAATAGTTCATGGACAACGATCATTTAAATGGTAAGAGCTCTCGGTTTGTACGCCCTGAGAAACCACAAAGGCCAGACCATCAAGTAGCCAAATTCCAAAACAGGAAACAGGCAAAACTTGCCCTCATATAATCCTGCGACTTCGGCTCGTAAAATTTCCAGGCAAAAATTTATCACCTGAATTTTGCTAAACCCGCTGGTTATCATTATAAGAACCGTTTCTCATCAATTTTCATGCAAGATTCAGGTGTCAACTTATTGGCATAAATACCGGATAGTTAAAATTAGGACTTGTAACCTAATACTGAAAAGTTTAGTTTATATGATTTTTAATGGCTCTGATTAGTTATACTTAAAGCAATTTAAACGCCATGTGCATATGAAAAAATATAGCTATCAATTGCCTGCCTTAATGAGATTAGTTAATTCCGCAAATAACAACGATTCAACAAAATAACTGTTTAGTAAATTTTTTTGGGACAAATTCATGGAAAAAGAAAGTATCAGAAACAGACTTGATAAAATATTAAATAATGCACCGGTATTAAAAGAAATTATATTTTCTTCAGATCCAATTGATATCAAAAGAAAGAAAATAAATAAATTTCTGTCCGACATGTTGATGGCCACATTTGATGATAACCCTGCTATTCCGCCACTCGAATGGATATTGACCAGAGATGCGATTCGGGTTTTTAGAAACATTTTGTCCACCAGAAACGAAAGCCTTGCCGGTTTCAGCCTGCTTCAGTACATCAACGATTTGCTGTATAAAGAAAATTTTGAACAAGTTCAAATGCCCGGTTCCGGTTTTTTTGCAGAACTTGACCATCTGATTAGAGGGATTACAGGAAAAACCGGTGTCTATTCAGATAAAATCCCTGCTTTTGTAAAACACAAGGGGCAAAAGGCCGCAAGGATGAGGTCAATCAATTTGTCAACCATGGGAAAAACCGCAGAAAAATTTATAGATCGCTATCCTAACGGCCTTGATAAAGATGTAATAAGAAAAAGAAATAATAACATAGCACGGATATTAAAACATTTTAATGCAACTGAATCAGACTGGGAAAACTGGAAATGGCATACACGTCATATAATTAGAAATGCAAACAGGCTGGATTCTCTCATTAAAATCACTGATGAAGAATACCATTCTGCTAAACTTGCAAGGAAATATAAAATACCTTTTGGTATAACTCCCTATTACCTGTCACTTATGGACAATGATACAAGCCGTAAAAATGACTATGCTGTTCGTGCACAGGTTATTCCAAGCATTGATTATATAAAAAAGTTGAAAGAAAGAAAGGAAAATAAAGAATCTTCTTTGGACTTTATGCTTGAGCAGGACACATCTCCTATAGAAGGAATCACCCGTCGGTATCCCATGATAGCGATTCTTAAACCAATTATGACATGCCCCCAGATATGTGTTTATTGTCAGAGAAACTGGGAGATAGAAGATGTTTACTCCAGAAAGGCCGTATTATCAAAAGAAAAACTGGAAAATGCCATACAGTGGATAGCTGAAACGCCAGAGCTCAAAGAAATTCTGATAACCGGAGGAGACCCCTTTCTTTTATCAGACACAAAAATTGAAGAATTGCTATTAAAACTCTCGCATATAAAACACATAGAAAGAATTAGAATAGGAACGCGTACACCCGTTACTCTTCCAATGAGAATAACCGATTCACTGGTAGAAAAAATAAGTAAATTCCATAAGCCCGGCAAAAGAGAAATCTTAATAGTAACTCATTTTGAACACTCTTACGAAATTACTCCCAGAACAATTGAAGCAATTCAAAAATTTAGAAGCACAGGCATAACGGTTAATAATCAACTCGTATATACTTTCTATAATTCAAGAAAATTCGAAGCTGTTGCGTTAAGGCTGAATCTGCGGTTAATAGGCGTAACTCCTTACTACACTTTTAACACAAAAGGAAAAGAAGAAACCGACAATTTCAGGGTTCCAATTGCCAGGTTGATGCAGGAACAGAATGAAGAAGCCAGGCTTTTGCCTGGATCGGTTCGTACGGATGAAATAGTATTCAATGTGCCGGGACTGGGCAAAAACTACCTGAGAGCAAATCAGCACCATGATGTAATATCCATATTGCCTAACGGCCGCCGAGTTTTTGAATTCCACCCATGGGAAAAAAAACTGTCGCTTGCAGACACCTATGTCTACACTGATGTTTCAATCTATGATTACCTTAAAAGATTAAAATCTATCGGCGAGAATACTGCGCATTATAATACAATCTGGTATTATTATTAGGTGAATAGGTTTAAGACTGAAGGCTGTCAGGAGGTATATTCTTGTAGCCGTTCACGGTTTACAGTTATCGGTTCACGGTTGAAAAAACTGTGAACTGTGAACCGACAACCGTAAACTGTTAAATATTTTTGCACCATGAACCTTTTTTAATCTTCTCATTAAATTTTTTTAAAACATACTTTTGGGGAAAATCTGAATGTGAAAAATAAGAAAGGGAGCTGCTCAAAAACGAATCCTGTATTTCTTTCATGACGTTATCTTTTTCTCTCTCATCAATAAAAATTTTCTCCCTTTTCCGCTCAAAAACCAACTTTTCCCCTAAGAGCTTTCTAACTTCGTCAACGTTTAATGATGGGGTGACATCCTCTTTAAGCAATGAGTCGCTGGTTGAAATTTCTATCCTGGCAATTAATGAAACAAGCCACCTGTCACCAGCCAATTTCCGGGAAGCATCATATAATTTCAATTGCAGCCCGTTTTCAAGATCAATATTTTTTATTAATTTCTCTTCCATAAAACTCCCCCTGTACAACTTGAATCTTGCTCTAAACAAATTATACCTGTGCGGTTAATTCCCATAAATCTCTTCTTATTAGAGGGGACTTGAAAAGCGTCTAACCGCATAGGTCGCAAAGTTTCACTACGGCTGTTTCCTTTTGATTGATTTAATCCTTGAAAGGTGTTTCTTATCATATGAGTAGATGTCTGATATCTTATGTTTATCCATAACCGCTGCAATGTAACCGTCCACAAAATTGATGTTTTGAGCAAGGTAATATTCTAAGGCCTTTTCCACCAAAGCGCTATTCAACACCTCAATGCCTGGAGTGGCGAGGATAGCTTTTACCATTGCCCCGACCTCAACATTTTTCAGACCATAGAATGATTCAAGCACCCACACAACTTCTGCCAATATCATTTCGGCAGTCACTAACCTGATCTTACCGGCGAGGGCCTGCGGGACGGCCTGCGGGACGTTCCTTGATATGTTGATTATTTATTTTTCAATAGTTTTAATTTGTTTTCTTTTGCAATTTTTTCACCGCGGGTTGCGGATTGGCTTGCTGTAGGCTGAGATATTTTTAAGCGTTTTGACAATTGTACCATACTCATGCCAAGTTCCCTTGATGCCCAGAAACATAATAAGCTTCTCGCCTGTACTTTATGGGGCTGTTTGCCTGAAGATAATACTTCAGATCTATTAATTCCTAACACTTTAGCAACACGATCAATTCAATTAAGGGGTCAAGTCTACGTTTGACCCTTATTAATTTTGAGCAAGGGTCAAAAGTAGACTTGACCCCTCTTCTCTGTTATTTCACCAGCCAGAAAATTTACGCCGAACGCCAGCCGTAACCGGCTGCCAAAAGCTACATAGCGAAGCGGCGTAGCTTTTGGCAGTCCGAGTTGACGGCATTGTTATATTTTTCCATTAGATTATGGTTAAGGTAAAGACAGTAGCTTTTTATAATCAATCGCCTTTGCATAACCTTTCAAATTTTCCTTGGTTATTACTTGTCCTTCAATTAACACGAGGAATCGATTTGCAACAACGATTTTAATGTCACCCTCCTTACTATTAGAGTCAAATTTGACAATAGCTTTCTGACGCCCAATTCTTTCAAGCTTTCCGCCATCAGATGTGAATAGCATAGGATTAGAAAACATCATCATCATGCCTTGCATAAGCGGGGAATCAGTAATAATTTGGACAGTAATAGAACTGGAATCTTTACTGTACTGACGTTCAGCCGTAATACCACCACCGAACATAGAAGCACCCCCCGCCTGAGAACTCGCCTCTCGCGCGGTCCATCCACTCAAAGGTTCTGGAAGAAAAGATTCAAGTCCGCCCCCTCTCTTTTGTTGAATTAATTGTGAGGCATAATTGAGGCTTTCTACCGCGTCTTTATATTCACCATTCTTATAATACTGCAACGCTTCTTTGATAGACCCTTCAATGTCGTTGGCGTATCCTGAGGCAGAAAAAGCCATTAACATAAGGAATAATCCGCCTATCTTTAGACTCTTAATGCTCAAATTAAACATATATTTCTCCTTTCTTTAAAAAAATATGGCTAAAAAGCGATGAAAGATCAATGAACGACAAAATTTGTAGAAACCAAAAAATGGCCAGGCTTTTTCAGTCAGAGTTCATCCTCTTGTTATGCCATTTGATCATTTTTTGAATTCTGCATGATGAAGATTTTTGCAACAGACGGCTCTAAAGAAACTGGTGAAAAAAGATCAGACGGGTAAAGATAATCTTCACCTTCTTCGTCAACCACACGGATTTCATTGTGCCTCTCCGCTTCCTCATCCGGTAAACATTTGTAAATCTTCCACTGTTCCAAAGATGCTTCGTTTTCTTTATTGTCAATGCATATGACGACTTTTTTTCCTTCAAGTTGATTTATCATAACTATTCTCCCAGGTAATATTTTACCTTGATATTTTTTTTACCAATACCATGAGCTTCAAACCAATGGATTTCAGATAGCTTCACAGAACCGTCCGAAAGTCGTACTTTAGCAATTCCTTTCATTTTTTTCCAGTTACCATGCCCATAAAGCTTTTCAAGTCTCTTCCGGATTTTTACCGAGGTACCTTTTGCTATTACTTCTTTATTTCGAATTTCGCTCAATATTTCTCTAATCTGAAAAGACATTGCTCAGAATTACTCTCAATCTTTATTTGATTTTGAATTTCTAAATATTAGGGGCCTAATGCAAATCGGCCGCACGGTTTTTTGCGTCGGCTAATTTGACTTGTTATGCGATATCTATATTTTTTCTATTGACTTTAGGGCTAATTTTATACTTGATTCCAGATGCTTCAAGCAATTTTTTCATCTTTCATTCTGGATAACTCACCTTCTGTCACATTGTATTCAACGACAAGATGCTCAGCAATTTTTGAGACTATATTTGTTGACAGATGATAACTTCTATAGAATAGAGACTTATATTTTTCAGATTCATCTCCCCCTATCGAAACCTCCCCATTATTTGATGCAGAATAAAATTGTTCTAATAGTGCCATAAGTCTATGACTCTCTTTCGCTAAGCCCCATGTATATGCACGATTGCGATTTCGGATAGCTACTATTTTTCTTTGCTGCATTATACTAATTACAATTCCAAGGATTCCGAATTGGCTAACCGGCAACCTTAACCGGATTCATTTACAAGGAGACAGTTGGCTCTCTCCAGTTCCCGAGCTATCCCTGTGAATACATGCCCTGCTCTTAGTCCCCGGTGGTGACCTGAACACTTGCCATAACGCATTCAGGACTGCTGCCTTCCAGTGCATCGAAACTGTCGGCTTTTCCTCGCAACCTTTCGATCATGAGTTTATCCTGCTGTCCACAACTATACATTTTTCGGGGCTCAATCACACGGCCTGCATTCTTGTTCCGTCCGGCTTCGGACTCTCCTCACGGAGTTTACCCTCGGACGTCTCTACTGACCTGCTGGCTAAACTTCAGTCAGATGGGACTTTCGCAGTACCATGCTGCGAACACCCACTGGGTAACATCATTGAATTTCATCCCATTTAACGGGAATCCCAACGATTCGGATTTATCTGGACACGAGAATGCCATTGTTCTGCGGTGTATCATTAAGCTACCTGATAGACCACAGGACGATAATGTGGCTCGGGGACAGATTTTCCATGTGTACGTGCGGACTCCAACCATACATCTTTTGCATTCAATACTTCCGATAACGCTTTTTCTGGAGATTCTCCAAAAGCAGAGCAATACTTCAAATCGGGTATGTCTGCTACATATCCTTCATCTTCTTCGCTGTAAAAAATATTGATATGATAATCCTTCATTCCTCGTCCTCCATTTTCAGATTATGGGTCTCAATTATCTTCAATAACTGGCGTATCGGTATGGTTTGGCCTTCCCTTTAACTTCTTGAAGATTTACAAGCTCCGGAACGTCGGGGTGAACGTATATGTGGTGACTACTATTTATTCGATCCAGCTTGAACCCAAAGGCTTCGGCGACACTGGCCGCCTCCGAAAACCTGATATTCCTGGATCCAGAAAGTAGTTTCTTTAGCAGCTTCCGCTTGATCATATACTTCTCCAGCATATTTTGTTAAAAATTTTGTTAGAGCAGAACATCTCCGCATCACCTACAAGCAGGGAAACGGGCAGTTGTAAATGCTACGTTTTCCACAAACTTGGCAAATGATACAGCCGCCCGACCCTGCTTGTTAGAGTGTATGCGGTTGTTATACGTTCTTTGCCTTTAGTGGAAATCGCTCTGGATGCTCTATAGATTCAATTCCTAAATCCACATCCAATTCCGGCCAATAAAAATGACCTGGTGTTGGTTCTTCAACATTAAGTATTTTACCGACAGAAGCATCTTTGAACCATGGAAATTCCTCATAGGAGATGAAAAGCTCCTTCTCTCTTGTCAGAAGCCATATGCCGTGGATAGAAATATTAGTAATCTCAACCACTAAAGTGCTTTTGCCAAGCGCTTGTGAGTTCATCATAATGCTCCTCAATAATTTCTTCGATCTGTTTTAGTTGCAAGCGTATTAAACGATAATTCCTTGAGAGCTCAATCTCTGGTACCAGCCAAAACTTTGCTTCACCATCTCCGCAGTAAACATGCACATGCATTCTTGTTTCTTCTCG
>Ga0255441_1029_pt1 | contig 22110 bp, 23 predicted proteins | sample ANMaggSeSYBR02C5_FD_182645 | JGI IMG/M metagenome (GOLD analysis project Ga0255441, IMG submission 182645) | Sediment cell enrichment communities from methane seep in Santa Monica Basin, California, United Staets - ANME aggregate JGI... | ecosystem: Environmental > Aquatic > Marine > Cold seeps >... | reverse complement strand
AGATGCGGGTGGCGGGATTTTTGTCTTTGAATTGATGAGGGGAATATTCAGAGCATGATCTTTGCTTTTATTTGAGCAATATCATGTTCTATCATTATAATCCTCTCGTCGAAATGAGATTTGAAATCATCCCGGCTGTACCGGATTTCAGATGTTATTTCTATCCTGTTTTGATCGATTTTACTACCAAGATCAACTCCGAGACCATCTATTTTACTACCAAGATCATCTCCGAGACTATCTATTTTACCACCAAGATCATCTCCGAGACTATCTATTTTACCACCAAGATCATCTCCGAGACTATCTATTTTACCACCAAGATCATCTCCTAGACCATCTATTTTGCCACCTAGACCATCTATTTTGCCACCTAGACCATCTATTTTGCCAGCTAGACCATCTATTTTGCCACCTAGACCATCTATTTTATCACCGAGACCATCTATTTTGCTACCAAGATCATAAAAACCGTTCTTTGACACATGAATGAGCTCTTTTAGCAAATCCGCCGCAGTGTCCAGTCTTTCATCAGTTTCCCCATCATCCACAAGCTTGTAGAATCTTTCATATTCTTCGGTAGGGGTGAAATATTCTTTTTCAAGATCAGTGACGTTTATGAGAGTGTTTTTGATGTTTACTGCCTTTATGAATCTCTCTAAATCTGTCTCATCTCCTTCAGCTATAATTTTTACTCGTTTGTCAGGGAGATTTGCCACATACCCTTTTATATCTAATGCTTTGGCTATATCTACAATTTTTGCCCGGAATCCAGATTGCTGGACATCACCTGAGATGTGGAGAATTGCTTTTTTCATTCAATAATTCCTTTGGTTTGAAGTGGACATAAAGGTTATGGATGAGGAGGCTTCAACAATTGCAGAGTTTCCTGGTGTCAGGACTAAGGGTGTACTTTTTATTTTGCTAAAATCGGTAAAAGATGGTTTGCTTGATAAAGGTGAATCGCTTGCAATATTCCAGCAGATGCTTGAGGATGGTTTCTGGCTTGCCTGGGATACGGCAGTGGAGTTTGAAAGGATGATACTTTTGATGTGAAGATGGTTGTATTGTTCCATGTTCAAACTCGTAGTACTTTATTGGATTTACCCTTGCGATAATATTGTTCGTGTTTACCACATAATTGCGAAATATTTTTCCAAAATATTCTACAAACAAAAAAACCATCATTATGAGTATGAGAATGCAAATGTTTATATATGTCATACTCATAATGAGGTAATTGCATAGGAATTGACAGTTCGGATATCAGGTGTTTTAAATATCTAGTCTGTCAATATTCACAGCAAGGTGAACAAAATGTCAAAGATAATGCACGCTCAGATGGTCATTATAGAAGATGACCTAATCGCCCTTAAAGAGAAAACGGGTGAGAAAAACACCAAGGATGCTCTCGCCAAGGCTGTGGCGCACTACCTTGAATGCGAATATACGCAATCAACAGATATGTGGGCAAAGAAACTTGAGAAGGCAATGAAGAAGAAATCTAAGGAGTAAACAAAAATGAAATCAAATAGGAAATTTAGCAAAGGTGAGGAAGCAGTGTCCCCAGTCATTGGTGTGATCCTAATGGTGGCTATCACTGTCATCCTGGCCGCAGTCATTGCGGCGTTCGTGTTCGACATGGGTGGAAATTTGACTCCATCACCACCGTCGGCTAGTCTTGTAGCATCAAGTAATTCAGCTACACTTGGTGAAGATATAATAATTGAACATACTGGTGGAGATGTATTAGCAGGTAGTGATTGGAAAGTATCGGTAGTAGCAACTGGGAGTAATACGGCATATGTATTTTCACAAGCTGGAGATGATTTCACAGTTGGTGGCCAACTAATAATAGAAAATAAGGAAACTACTGAAGATCTTACAACTGGTTTTCCCACCTGGAAATATTCTGGTAGTGGTACAGACTTTGCAAAGGGTAGTAAGTACGATGTTAAGATAGTACATATACCTTCAAATTCAATGGTATTAAATACTGTAGTTGAGGTAAGGTAAAACACATTTCAATCCCCTATTAAAGGGGATTTTTTTCTTTTTTTTTAAAATCACTCTTCATTACCATATATCATAAATTCTAACAGTAAAATGAAGACAATAAACAACAATAATGCAATTTATCCAGCCACAGGCATAATAATAATCAATATCATAATTATCCTGACAGCTATCATTATGATCTAAGGAACAGGTATAACAGGGCATCTAAGTAAGCATATAGTATCTGCATTTGCATCGGGAAGATAGATCAGATTTAATGATCGTCCCTGATAGCATAATTAATCTAACTTCCTGAATTGTTATATTTTTCTGGCATCTTACAGTATAAAGATATCCAAAAAAATTAAAAAGTATGGTGAGGACATTAGATAACACTTTATAGAAAAGCATAGAAATAACATCAAAGGGAAAAATAAAATATGAAAAAAAATTATTTAATATACACAGTCATTTGTTTATCATTACTAATCATATTTGTACCGCCTATCAGTGCAGATTCGGATACTGAAAAATATATTGCTTATTACGGGTGGCTTAACTGCTCGGGTTTAGACTGGGCAGACTCAGGGTTAACATTTGTTATTATTGCTGATGATAACCAGGATGAAATTCAAAAGATCCGCAGTGCAGATGTTGATGTTTATTTATACAAGGCATTAGGCAGTACATATGCGAGTGCTTCTAATAAAAATAACTGGGAGCAGCAAATAATAGATTTTATTGATAGTCATGATCATGTTGACGGTTTCTTCTGGGATGAAATTGATCCGGGTTATTATGGGCAAAGCAGCAAAGATGAATTTAACCAGCATTTGACTGCAATAAATGATCATGTCCACATGAATGGTCAAAAGACAATTGCCAACGGTGTAAGATATTATGCAGATCATTGTAATAATGATTTTTACATGTGGGAAAGTTTTATGAGTTCTTTTAAAGGGACTTCAGCTGATCCTGAGTACTATTATGTAGATTTTTTCATACGAACAGGAGAGGATGATGATCCCTATAAGTGGATCAATAACATTGCTAAATGGGAATACCTGCAAAATAACTCTGTACTGGATAAAACACTAGCGTATTCTTATGGTGACCCTTTGGATGATGATAAAAGTAATTACAACTACATCGCTGCTCGTGTCTTAGGACTAAAGGGATTTGGTTATGTCGATGCAAATAACTTTGCTGCTACGCAAATAACACTTGCACAAGCAATGAGATCGGGTCTGGGAGTGCAGCTTGATCATACTATAGATGAAAGAGATCAAAAATTAAGCGGCCAATTTGCCAGTGGCGAAGCAGAAGATGATGTAAAGCAGACAATTTCCTCAGAAAATGCTGTTTATTCTCTTACAACATTATCACCTGATGAATCAGTAAGTGAAGAGCCTGAAGTGGAACATTACGATGAGAATAAAGATGACCCTTCCATGCAAACTTCATTTTTCACAGCCTTTGATGTACTGCTAATTATTATCATTACGGCTATATTGATTGCGAAGTTTCGACCCTGATATTTTATTTGGGATGGGGGAGCCAATGGGGCTTATCAAGTTCTATATCATGGATAATTTCTTAATGCCTTGGAAGCCATCTTTAAGCTGGGAATCATTTGTCCAGTTCCTATAACATTATCCTAACTATATCCGAGATATCATAGTCCGATCCTGGTGCAGGATATTACGTGAAAAAAACAGGTCAATGTAGGGTCCTTGCAGGTACTGGATATAGATGTGGAGCAACTTGTAAAAGAATGGGAATGCAAGGAACCGATTAAAGAACGTATCCAGGAATGACTATCCCCTTTTCCCAACCAGCGCCGCCAGCACCGCAGGTATGGCCCCGATAGCCGTACATGTCTCAAGCGGAATACCCTGCCCCGTAATATCCAGGTGATACCGCGCCCTCGCAAACAACTCCCGAGGCAGCCCCTTATGCCCCAGCCCCACCAGCAGCAGGTACGACCCGCCCCTGATAATCTCATCTGCCAGCGCTGCCGGGGTGATAGCTTTCTTTAGGTCCGGGCCCGAGGTGGTCACCACTGGCACGCCGAACTGGGGCTGGAATCCTTTTTTAGGCAGGTCGAACACGAAGAACCGGTTGTGTTCCAGCATCTCATGCAGGTACTTGCCTGACCTGCCGATGGTGGTCTTGTCTGCCACGAAATCGCACAGTTCCTCTGCATCCATCTTGAACGGGTAATCGAACAGTGCCAGCGCAAACCCATAACTGTATGCAATGGGTGCTGCCCTGGCAATGGAGCGGTAATGTGCGTCCAGCACCTTGATCCTGTCATAAGTATTCACCAGTCCCAACGTTAACATCTTATCACCTCAATTCCAGTACCATAGGCACCTGCATACACACATCCAGTTTATCGCAGTCGGCACAGTCCTGCCACAGCACGGCTTTTTGTGAACCATCCAGTGCCTCAAAACCCATCTTCTCGAAAAATCCCCTGGCTGTCGTTCTTACATATATCCGGTCAGTCATACCCTTTGCCCTTTGCATTAATGTTTCGAACAACCTGCGCCCGATTCCTTTATTTTTCCACCCCGGAAGCACGGCAATAGACCTCAGTTCCACCAGGCTCATATTGGAATCCAGGCAGGCACACCCCACAATTCTGTCCCCGGTTTCGGCCACAACAAACTGGTCAATGTTATCATCAACCAGTTCTGTCTCAAGTATGTACTGTGACAGGATGCTTTTAATGTCCGGCATATCGTCTGTGGCGGCACTCCTGATATTAAGATTCACATATCTGGAATATGATATTACTATTATTAAAAATAGAGTAAGGGAGCGTCGGTTAACCGCCCCCTGGCAGATACATTCACTCTTTCGGGCTATCTTCTGGTTCGGCAGAAGATTCATCTTCATTTGACTTGAAGATGTGGATGTCAGATTTATCTGACATCGCCTTTTCCTTCAGTGACTCGCCGGTCCTTATTGTTTCTTCGGTCTCCTTCACCAGAGCCTCTTCAATCTTCTCAACTTCACGCCTCAGTTCGTCAGCCTTTGGTATGTGTCCCAGTATGTCCTCAGCCTTACCCACTATCTTCTCCACATCCACAGTTTCGCCCACTTCAGGCACTTCAGTGGAGGCACCCAGATACTGCCCTACCTGGTTGAGCATCTTTGAGATCTCCATTGGGAAGATTATCTTTGTGGCCTGGCCTTCAGCCATTTTCTTCATCATATCCATGCTCAGCACAGAGATGGCCTTCTTATCCAGGGGCACGGCACCCACACTGAGGATTCTCAAACCTTGTGACTCACCCTGGGCAATAAGTATCTTTGACACCCGCTCGCCTTCAGCCTCAAGTATCTGTGACTGCCGCATACCCTCAGCATTCAGTATCCGGGCCTGCTTGGAACCTTCGGCCTCAAGGATGGCAGCCTTTTTCTGGCCGTCCGCCAGCAGGATCGCAGCCCTTCGCTTCCTCTCAGCAGAGGTCTGCTCTTCCATGGCTTCCTTGACTGTGCCTACAGGGTCGACTTCCCTTATCTCCACGGCCTCAACCTTCACACCCCAGGCATCGGTGGCCTCATCCAATATATCCCTAAGCTTGGTATTTATGAAATCACGGTTGTACAGGATCTCGTCCAGTTCCATATCACCTACAACTGATCGCAGTGTAGTCTGTGACAGGCTTATAGTGGCGACATGATAATTGACCACTTCAAAATATGCCTTTTCCGGATCAATAACCCTGACATAGACAATAGCATCCACATTGGTGGGGCTGTTATCCTTGGTAATGACCTCCTGCCTGGGCACATCAAGGACCTGGGTCCTCAAATCCATACGTATCACTTCACTGATCAGCGGATACACCCAGTTGAAACCTGGGTTTAAGCGTTTCCTATAGCGTCCGAGCACTATCCATAGACCCTGCTCATAGGGCTGGATGATGGTAACACCCGAAATAAATATCAAAATGAGTGCTATTGTAATGACCAGACCCAATCCAAAATCAATTACTGCCATATACTATCCTCCATACAATTTATTTTCAATTTTATTCCTGAACGTTTTTATCCTGAAATAATGTAATTAAATCATTCACTGATTTCAACAACTCTTACATGGACTCCTTCGGATTCTATTACTTTCACTTTTTTTCCAATCGGGATGACTGATTCGGATGTGGCACTCCATGTCTGGTTATCGATCTTCACTTTTCCAGTAATAGAACCTGGTTCAATATCAATGGTCACTTTCCCTATTTTATCTTTCAGGGTGTCCCTGCTGGTGGATAATGGTATTTGTACCGGGGCAATTTTACGGTACAGCATTATGGTTGCAATACTTGCCACCAGTGCAGTTACAACCATAATAACTGCATTCCATTGATCGAATATTTCGGGAAGCAGAATTAATACTGCACCCATAACCAGTAATACTGTGCCAGGTACTGCTACAAAGAACCCGGGATGAAACGACTCAGCTACAAGAAGGCCGATTCCTATAATTATCATTACCCATCCGATTTCTACATTTAACATTATTACATCCTTATATCAATTGTCTTAAATGATATACTCATCGTTGTCAGTTTCTCACCTAAAATCTTCTTTTTCCCACTATAAATAACTACCTCCAATTGCTACTCATTCTGTTTATTCATTTAAAAGGAACTTATTCAAATTATTCCACACAAATCAGGCTTTTTAATCGAGATTGTCGGAAAAGCCTACTTTTCGAATATTTCAGCTTTGCTGTCTAAACTTGACCGGGCGCAACATAGTGATTTAGTTTTAACAATATTTCTGGAAGTTTTAATTTAGGCGCTTTTCAGGTACTTTTCCGACAATCTCTAATCGAACACTCTTTAAAGATTGTGTTTTTTAACCGATTTGAGATTCAGACCATATATTTACTCTCACAGTCATGTAAAATCTCATGGGCAATGCTGACGGATGGTATGTGGATGCTGGCTACCAATATCACGGTTTCCTTGGACAGAGCCTGGGGAGTATAGACTGGTGTCGAGTCAACCTTCAAGTGTCAGATTATGAAGGGCATAGGGCACAATTCTAAAATAAAATTAGTTCAATAATTATATTAGACGTATCAACTTCAAAAAGTATGGTCAAATGCAAGATTAATGTAGACACTGATTTTCACAACCACTATCAATCTGTGTAATCAGTGTAATCTGTGTCTCAAAATTCAGAGCACTATGATTAATTACCATTTAATTTGAAGGGGATACTATTAGACGCAGATTTACACTCATTTACGCAGATGCAACCTTAAATCTGTGTAATCAGTGTAAATCTGCGTCTTAAAAATAACTGGGAAATGGAACAGTGTCAGATAATATATCTAGCGACATTATATGGTTGACTTGACACTAGATTGATGGAAAATTGAGTTCGGGTGAGAAATAAATGAAACTAATGAAAGTTGTTAAGTTGTTCGGAGATACTATACTTGCAAAATACTTATGTAGAGATCTTAATAACTATACCCCGAAGCTCTGCTGCAGTTGGGTGTGCCGTCGCAACTTTTGACATATTTTCCTGAATGGGCGGCCAAAATCCAAACTCTGCGGTTGCAGGTCGCCAGAACTCAACTTCGTTCATAACTGGTGACGAAACTAACAGGAATTTTTCAATGTTAGTTCCAATTGAGTTTGAGTTTTCTTAGAACGGGGGTCGTCTTGCGTATAGTTCCCAAGAAGCCATTCTACTTGAAGGATTTATTTCACTTTGTCCCTCAAAATGATTTAATTTAATTATCTCATTTTTACTAAATAACTCCCTCATTTCTAATTCAGAAAAAAAGTGATGGGGCATATATCCATCAATATCATCAGTATTAATTTTAGTATTTAGTTCTATTTCTTCACCCGTTTGAAATTTTGGGTGTTTTGTTGATATTACCACTAAAAATAAATACCCTCCTTTCTTCAATACACGATACATTTCAGAGATTGATTTTTTTATATCAGCAATTATTCCATGCTGTATCACTTGATAGCATATAATTCCATCAAAATACTCATCCTCATATGGAAGTTTAGTCATATCACATAATCTAAATTCATTGTTAACTAAAATTTCTTTAATGATTTTTAAAGCATCTTCAGAATTATCACAACCATATACTTCAAAATTTTCTTTCACCAAAAGTGTTGTATGCCTTCCAGTGCCACAGCCTAAATCAAGAATTTTTTTTGAGCCAACACGATTAAAAAAATTTATAGCGTCTATTACTTTTTCTGACGGTTTTTTTTGTACTATTCCCGTTTCTTTGTACAGTGTATTCCAATCTTTCATAATATAATTAAAATAAACTCTATTTTTTATAAATACTTCGATCGGCGACCTCATAAATTCCTTTATTTGATTGCACTTCGTGCTTTATGAAATGAAAACTCAAAGTTACAAACCTCAGACCAGAGGACCGTAAGCATCAGGGAGGATGCTCATTGTTTGCTATTTCTTTCAATTTTAACGGAGTCCACATCTTCTTCAGCCACAGGCAAGCAATTTAAGGCCAAACAAAAGCATTAATAGACAAAAAATAATGATAAAATCAAATGTAAAAAACCGAAATTGAGAGAGGTATCTCCCATGCCAGAAAACTACTCAGACATATTCATTAAAGACATCATGACACAGGATGTTATAGCAGTAAAAGAGGACGATCCAGTCGAGCACATATTCGAATTATTCGATAAATACCATTTCAACACATATCCAGTCGTAAACAATGAAGGAAAACTCAAAGGCATCATCGACCAGGACATTATGCTGGAAATCATAATGTTCCACCACATACACTGCACAAAGCAAACCCACATGGCGGCAGTAAGGTCACTGGGTGAAAGTGCCAAAGAAATAATGATACCTCACCCCGTAACCATTTCCCCTGATGCAAACCTGCAAGATGCCGCTGATATGATGTTAAAACACCATATCAACAGGGTTTGTGTAGTAGAAAACGATAAACTGGTAGGCATCATTTCAAAAAAGAGCATAATATCCGAAGTATACAAAAAAAAAGAGGCTGAATGGTGGAGCATATACTCCTGCTGCTGCTGATCCTGTTCCTGGCAAAGGTCTTTGGAGAGATTATTGAACGCGCAGGATTTCCCAGTATACTCGGAGAGATATTTGCAGGAGTGTTCCTTGGTATGCTGTGGTTTGAACCAGGTGGTGAAGTGCTTTCATTCCTGGCTGAGCTGGGTGCCATCTTCATGTTATTCACTGCCGGGTACATGGAAGTAAATATTAATGAACTGCGAAAGGCATCCAGGTTAGCGCTAACTCCAACCATGTTTAGTATGGCCATACCTTTCCTGCTTGGATATTTACTTGGCCAGGCATTTGGTTTTGGGTTTTTAGCGAGCCTTTTTATGGGTGTGGCATTCAGTCTCACAAGTATAGGGGTAGTGGTCAAGACCCTCATAGACCTGAAATATCTTTCGAGCAGACCGGGCTCGGTAATGCTCACATCTGCCATTTTTGATGATATTATCGGGATATTCATACTTGCAATACTGGTCACAATAGCCACCATGAATCAACTGCCTTCAGGCATGCAATTATTGTTGATCGTGGTCAAGCTGGCAGGCTTCATGCTTATCATTACTTTTATGGGTCTCAAGGTTTATCCCTGGCTCTTCAACTTAGTCCACAGGATGCATGTGAAAGAGGGCATCTTTGCATTCGTGGTCATGGTAGCGCTATTCTCTGCATACCTTGCCGAAGTTTTTGGCTTGCATGCGGTCATCGGGGCGTTCATTGGCGGGGCACTGCTCTCGGATATTCCCTTTGCAAAGATCGAGAGTGTGCAGAATAAAGTGAGCGGACTGGCTTACGGGATATTTGTCCCCATCTTCTTTGCATTTATCGGGTTGTCGATGAATTTGGGTGGGGTGCAGACGGCTGGTTTATTCACAGTACTGGTAATCGTGCTGGCACTGGCTGGAAAACTTATCGGCGGTTTCGTTGGGTCAAAGCTTATCGGGTTCGAGTTTCATGACAGCCTGATATTCGGTATTGGCATGATGCCAAGGGCTGGTGTGGAACTGGTGGTGATAGCAGTGGGAAAGGATATGGGGATCATTACCGATGAGGTGTTTTCGGCTATTGTTTTGATGGTCGTGGTATCGGTCATTGTCTCTCCTATATTGCTAAAATTTGTTATCCAGGTCAATAAAAGTAAAAAACAGCAACTACCAACAATAAAAGATTGATGCATTGAGTTTATATGCTCAATGACGTTACAATGAACCTGCCAAAGTAAATTCCAGAAATACTCAACACTATATTCATCAGGATATTCCCATACCCCATCATCACATTGGATTCATTGAATAAACTTACCGTTTCGTATGAAAATGTTGACATGGTGGTGAATGAGCCCAGAAGTCCTATAGCTATAAAATTCCTGGTCGAATCAGAAAAATATCCATGGTATAAATTTGAGAATATCAAAAATCCCAGGACCAGGCACCCGATAAAGTTGACCAGAAGTGTTCCGTATGGGAAATTCTCATGTTTGACCAATCCTGTCAGGTAATAACGCGACGTAGCGCCCAGGAATCCACCAATGCCAATTATTAAGAGCGTTTTGTATCCCAAGTTATTGTCTCCTTTGGTTAGTGTGTTGTTAATCGTGATATGTTGTTAAACTTAAACGTTGGCCTGTAAATTATTTTATGGAGGCAGCTATGTTTTGGTGGTTCCAATTATTTTACGGGCATATATATTTAGTTACATAGCGTCATATAAAATCGGAGAACAATGAAAAAATCCGTATCGTCAAATGAAACCACATGGTATCAGCTATCTGTGGAACAGGTTTTCGAAACCCAGCAGTCAGAACCTTCAGGACTGACCACGGATGAGGCAAAAGCAAGACTTGCACGTTATGGATACAATGAACTGAAATTCAAGAAACGCAGTGCGCTTGTTCGATTCCTGATGCAGTTCAACAGTCCGCTCATCTACATTCTACTCGCCAGTGCAACAGTCACAAGTGCTCTTTATATGTGGAAAGGTGCGGATATGTTGATAGATACTGTGGTTATTCTTGCCGTGGTTCTTGCAAACACGATCATTGGTTTTATCCAGGAGGGAAAAGCTGAGGCATCGGTAGAAGCGCTTGGGAAGATGATAGCACCTGAGTGCACTGTGATACGGAATAATAATAAGAAAGTCATACCAGCAAGGGAACTGGTCCCAGGGGATATCGTGATCCTGGAAGGCGGGGATAAAGTTCCTGCAGATATTCGGCTGTTTTATGCACGGAATTTGAGCGCAGATGAAGCAGCCATCACAGGAGAGTCCGTACCTGTGACCAAGCACACAGACCCGGTTATGGATTATGCAACAATTGCAGACCAAAAGTGCATGGTTTTCAGTGGCACGTTCATTACAAAAGGAACTGGGTCCGGTATTGTAGTCGGGACCGGGGAGCAGGCAGAGATTGGAAGGATCGCAAAACTGATACAGGAAACTGAGAAGATTGTAACACCGCTCACAAGGAGATTAGCAGACTTCACCAGGTTCCTTGTTATTGCAATTCTTTTAATCACGGGTCTTAATTTTATACTGGCAGTATGGTTCGGGTACGATCTAATGTATGCGTTTCTCGCATCTGTGTCTCTGGCAGTCGCTGCGATACCGGAGGGACTGCCTGCAGTGGTAACGATGGCACTGGCAGTCGGTGTGACCGCGATGGCGCAAAAGAATGCAATTATCAAGAAACTGCCTGCTGCAGAGACCCTTGGATGCACTAGTGTCATATGTTCGGATAAGACCGGAACGCTCACCAAGAACCAGATGACAGTATCGCGGATATATTCAGGTGAAAGGAACTACACGGTAAGTGGGGTTGGATACGAGCCAAAAGGCGAATTTACTCCATCCCATATGAGTAGAGAGTTTATTGGAACATTAAGAGCAAGTTACCTTTGTAATAATGCGAGTATTGTGGAAGAAGATGGATATTCCATCATCGGCGACCCAACTGAAGGCGCACTGCTGGTTTGTGCAATGAAAACAGGTATCGAAGGCAAATGGTTGCGGCTGGACGAAATACCCTTTGAATCTGAAAAACAATATATGGCTACGCTGCATGAGATGGGGGAAAAGCAGATCATATTTGTGAAGGGATCACCTGAGCGGGTCCTGGATATGTGCCAGACCCGGATGGTAGATGGAAGCATCGAACCCATAAACAAGGGAAATATACTTGAAAAAGCAGATGAGATGGCAGAAGAAGCACTCAGGCTGCTTGCCATGGCATATAAGATAACTGATAAAAGATCACTTGATCAAAGCGACCTGAAGGATATGGTTTTTCTTGGTATCCAGGGGATGATCGATCCGCCAAGAGAAGAGGCAATAGAAGGGGTAAGAAAATGCAGGAGTGCAGGAATACGGGTTGTGATGATGACAGGAGATTATGCAATAACAGCGAAAGCTATCTCCTGCAAACTCGGGATCAATGCAGACAGGGTGATCACCGGGGATGACCTGTCAAAAATGAGTGATGATGAACTGTATGATATCGTGGAAGATGTATCGGTATATGCACGGGTAGCACCTGAACACAAGTTCAGGGTCACAAAGGCACTGCAAAAACATAAACACGTCGTAGCAGTCACAGGTGATGGCGTGAATGATGCACCTGCACTAAAGGCAGCAGACATTGGGATTGCTATGGGGATAACCGGAACCGAGGTAAGCAAGGAGGCATCTGACATGATCCTTGCAGATGACAACTTTGCAACGATCGTTGCTGCGGTGGAAGAGGGAAGGTATGTTTACAACAATATTAAAAAGGTTATTTTATACCTGCTCCCGACAAATGGCGGACAGGCTCTGCTGGTTCTTGGTGCGATCCTGTTGTCCCCATTTTTAATACTCTTCCACGACCGCCTTCCTCTTGAACCTGTGCAGATACTCTGGATCAATCTCTTAGCTGCGGTAGCACTCGCGCTGCCAATTATCAAAGAACCGATGGAGAAGGATCTGCTCAAAAAACCTCCAAGGGATCTGGATGAACGTATAACAGATCCTCCGTTCTTCAAGAAAGTTGGATTGATCTCTATTGTGGTGGCGATATCAGGGTTTGCGATGTACTACTACCACGGGATGCCTGCGATCGATGGAACCCTGAACACGGATATTGAGATCGATCACCTGCTCACACAGGCGCAGACCGCTGCGTTCACAACAGTAATATTGGTGCATATCTGTTACGTCATTACCGCACGTTCGATAACAGAATCCGCATTCACGTTCAGTCCCTTCTCAAACAGATGGATGCTTGCAGGTATAGTGATCACTATTTTAGCACAACTTGCAATTGTCTATGCTCCCCCCTATATCGGGTTCAATCCGCTCAAAACAGCACCCCTGCCGCTCGACTGGTGGGGACTCATGATCCTGGTTGCGCTTCCGGGATTTTTTGTGATCGAGATCGAGAAGTGGCTAACAAAGCGGTTTGGGAAAAGGCAGTAGCGTACATGCTCAATAAGTTGCGTTTGATCTTCTTGGTGACCACAATTAAACGTTTTGGTGTGCAATACTGTTCATATCATATCATTCATATAATATCATTCATACAAAAAATATTTACATTTAGACAACATTTCAGGTATGACTATGAAAATCAGGAGAACCGGCTGGCAGATTATCGTTATCATTTTACTTATACTGGCTTTTGCCCCAGGCATCCAGGCACATGAGGAGGTGCTGTTCAACGGCACTGGCTTTTATCTGTCCACAGGCCAGACCTGGACCTTTTACCAGGATTATTCATTCACACTTAAAAGTGTTGACCAGAGTGGTGAACGGGGCTGGGTGCAATTAAAACTTAATAATATTGTGGTCAAATCAGGCATTTTATCCAATAATGAAGTTTTTTATTACAATACCAGCACAAACGGGTCTAACGAAACTGTCATATTCAGCCTGAAAGTATCCGGGATATACTCGGGAGAGGATACCGATATTGTTACTTTTTCCCCTGTTTACCAGTACTACCAACCCGGACTTGCAGAGCCAACACCCATACATACACAAACACATGATAATTCCAATGATACACAAGGTACACCCGATCACACAAATGCTGGTGGAAAAATTCCCGGATTCCATGCAATTACAATAGCAATAATAATATGCATTTATAGTATATTGTTGCATAGAACCTGAAATCATCATTTAATATAAATGGTGATATAGTATAACACAAATCTACAGGGCATCCTATATTTCTTAAATAACGTGATACTTATGCCAACGTCAACCAATAGTGGAAACCGCAATATGGTACGAGCGTATATCGATATGCTGCGACCCGAAATAGCTGATATGGACCTGGCACTTCCAGCTGCCAGTGCCCTGCTCGCAGCCTATCTCATCAGCGGAGGTATGCCACCCTTATTCCCGTTCATCCTGGCAGTTGTGGGTGCATATTTTGCAATTACCAGTTCCTATGTTTTCAATGATTACTGCGATGTGGATATCGACAAGATCAATCTCCCGAACCGGCCTCTGCCATCCTCACGGATGAGCCGTAAAAATGCACTGGCCTATGCCCTTGTACTGATGGTGATCGCCAGTACCGTTGCTGCCTTCCTGAATCCTGAATCACTGTTTGTTTTTATTATAGCTGCGGGCGTTATTACCCTTTATTCAAGTGTGGCAAAACGGTCCACTTTCCTGAGTTTTGTTCCTGTTGGCATCTCATACGGGTTGGTCCCGATAGGTGTCTGGCTTGCATTCGATCCTGCAGGGGTGCTCAATCTCGGCTTAGTACACTCGTATGCGCCTGACGATGGTGTGCTGCTGCCACTCTCTGCGCTATTCTTCGGCGCAATGATCTGTGTTACAGACTGGGGCTTTACACTTAGCGGCGTGGCACGGGATGTGGAAGGGGATCGTGCCAAAGGCGCACCAACCGTGCCTGTGACGTTCGGGGTACCTGCAACTTCGAAGTTCATATTCATGTGTTGGTTAGTAGGTGTTGCAGCATCCCTGGTTATATGGTATACCGCCCAACTGGGTCCGTTATATTTTGCAGGTGCTATATTCGGCGGCGGCTGGATACTGTTGCAGTCCATTGATTTTATCAGAAATCCTCTCCCTGAGAGGGGGGGTCAGTTATTCCTGCAAGGTTCCAGGTACAGGGGTGTGATGTTCGGCTCCCTGATTATCGATGTACTGCTCATGATATTTATTAAGTCCACCGGATATCCTTTTATCTGGTAATACGGAGTGGTTAGCAATTGAATGAGAATTCCAGTATTGTGGTGATCGGTGCCAGTCCTGCCGGGGTGATGGCTGCCAGAAGTGCGGCTTTGCAGGGGGCAAGTGTGACACTACTGGACCGTAAGGAGGATATAGGACATCCACCCCATCCCGCAAATACCTTTTTCAAGTTCATGATGGACCGTAGCTTCGAGCCGATCCTGGATGAGTATGTACTTAACAGGCTGCGGGGTATGAAGATAATCTCACCCGGAGGTATCGCTATCGAGATCGAGACCCCTGGATATTACATAGACAGGCAGCGGTTTGACAGGCATTACAGGGATGAACTTTTAAAAGCAGGGGTGAATGTGCTTACTGGCACGGAAGCTCTTTTAGTGATGCGGGCCGAGTCCCAATTCAAGGTAAGTACATCTGATGGTATCCTTCTCCCAAAACTGGTAATAGCGGCCGACGGTATAGAGTCAAAGACTGCGGTCCGGATGGGGCTTAAGACCACACGGTATCCTGGAGATATTGCCTGGGCGATGGAGGCGGAGGTCAGGGCACCCGGTATCGGTGAGCCTGATATGTTCGAATATTATTTAGGGGACCATTCACCGGGCTGGAAGTCCACCTATTCACCAGCCGGGGGTGACCTGGCCACACTGGGAGTATATGTCAGGCGTCACGGTAGGGATGTTTCTGCTTTCTTTGATCGGTGGCTTGAGATGTTCGCCAGGATGAAGGGGTATGATATCGATGATATCGAGATAATTGCCACACATACAGGGGGTGACCCCATAGCCACGGTCCCGCACCAGTTGGTCGTGGATGGGTTTATGGTAGCGGGCGGGGCGGCTGGCCAGAGCGGTATTGGCTACGGTATGCGGGCCGGGCAGATATGCGGTGAGGTGGCTGCGGCTGCAGTTGCTGAAGGTGATGTAACGGCTGGGAGATTGCGGGAATATGTAAAACGCTGGAGAGGGGAGTTTGCAAGCGAGTACTGGATGGGGCGCATGGGCCTGGAACTGGTGCGCAAGATGACAAATGGGGAGATCGATACTGTGCTGTCGGTGTTTGCCGGGAGGGACCTGTCATCTCTTAAGGGAACACCGCTGGTGCAGGCTGCTAAGGTGGGGTTGTTTATTGCAAGGCATAAGCCTACGGCGCTTTGGGCTTATAGGGCTATGCTGAGAAGGAAGTGAAGGGAATGTTGTTGACTTTAAAGTTTAGTCCTTCATTTTATAAGCGTAATATCTTCTCTTAATAGTGCTCTAAAACCAGCCTGTTGAAAATGCTCATCTGATGTTAATGCATTTCTCAGACCTTGATCATCCATTACAATAAATGATATACAATCTGTTAACCCCCATTCTTTATCATCCCGTTTTTGATACAGGTCTATCGCACGATGCAGCGGTGTATTTTCAACAGCAATGACATTGATGTTGTGAGTGCTGTATAAGCTGTTTATAAAAGCAACTGCGGCAGAACGGTTGGAACGTGCCAGCGAGTTACCAATTTCAATCAATATTGCATCTGTTATGCACACTTCATCTGCAATACGCGTTGATGGAAGTATCGCTTTGGCTTGATCATGATATTTATCGTTTTGATTGAGTAATGCCAGTACATATGCTGTATCCATGAAAAAACGATCTGCATTCATGCTACTGCCTTTTTTGCTGTTTTGGTGTGCCGTACAGGTAATGGTCGTGCTCTTCAGACCAATCTTTGGGTCCGTCAATTTTCCCGGAAAATTCACTAAGTACTTCCCAAATGCTCTGCTTTGCTATTGATTCTTCATCCTCAATAGTAATACGATAACGAACATTGGGTTTCAGATCAAGTGGCTCTTCCGGTCTTAGAACTTTTCCGTCAAAGTGAGCATGCAGTGTGTGGGTTTTGACTGTATTCATACTTCTATTTGTTAATCTCATGCTACTAATATCTTTAGCTTTTCATGGTTTTTAGAAAAAGATTGGCACACTAAATCCAAACAATTAAAATATCAACATGCATCAAATCGTAGCCATACCGGATTGGTGGTGAATTGTAATGTTTGGTCAAGATGGTGGGGTTGCCGAAGGTGATGTTTTAGCAGGACGCTTTTGGGAATATGCAAAACGCCGGAGAAGGGAATTTCTCAGCGATTGCTGGATGGAGCGCATAGGCCTGGAACTGGTGCGCAGGATGACGAATGAGGAGATCGATACTGTGGAAGATTTCCAGATATTAATACAATAGGAGATAAGATTATGGAATATACAGTACTTGTTTGCAAGGATGAAGAAGGGGGCTTTTGGGCAGAGGTACCAGCCCTTCCTGGTTGTTATTCTTAAGGCGAGACAGTAGAAGAGACAATGGAAAATGTGAAAGAAGCGATTGAGACCCACATAATAGCTTTGAAGGAAGATCTTCAGGAGATACAAGCAAATAAGGAATTTGTTATTGGAAACGTGACTGTAAATACAACTGCTTAATATAAATAAATTGTATTTGTTTAGCTCATACACAACTCTCGCCTGAGAAGTTCCTCAAGTTCTTCAAACCCATTCTTGCCCTGTAACCTCCAGTCAGCCAATAAAGATGCAATTTACTGACAATTCTCTGCTCCATTCTCTGAACGGAAGCATCCAATAATCTTTCGCAAAATGACGTGTTCCAGTATTGCTTGCTCACCGAGGTTATTTGTTGGTTCCATTCCAGGATATAGCATACATGTATACCAGCACCCAAGACCATTTTTAATGTAAGTCAAAGGCTTCTTCATTGGTGATCGTTTAAGCCCTCCATTGGTCCATTAACATCTTCCGATTAACATTCGGGTCAAGCGCTTGACTTTGATACACTTCGAATAGCTCCATAAGACCTACATCAATCTCCGCATAATCGAGAACAGCGTCCAAGAGTCTATGTGACTTTTCAGCAAATATCGTTGCCCATCTCAAGTGAGTATAGCGAGGTGCATTTTCAAGATTGGCCGAAAAAACCATAAGATAAACACGTCTCGACACTATCAGTGTTAATATCCCCACCCACTGAAGAGCTTCCACCACCTGTGGATTTGAAGTTGGCAATATGTCTACACCGTATCTGCTTTTTAATTCCTTAAAAATTAACTCTATTTCCCACCTGGCAGAATATAAGACCGCTATGTCCTCAGCATTAAGGCGATCGACTGGAATATTTGTGACATACAAATGGTACTTTTTATCTTCCACATTATAAGTTGCAACAAGTCGAAAACGTTTAACATCTCCCCTTTGCTTCCCATTATATTTTCTACGTTTGAACTCTACTTCTACTTCCACATCAATAACTTGTCTCTTCAGTTTAGGCAATACTTCACTTAGCCTTTTTCCTACAATATCTATAGAACGTCCACGCCAGGTACGGTTTGTTCTATTAATGAGTGGATCAACCTTACTTTTTATTCTGCTGACGAAATATCCTCCGTTTTCATCGATGCGCGCAAATGTATTATGTTTGTAAAAACCAAGATCAATAAGCAATATTCTATCTTTTATCCAAGGACCTATTCGAAGCGCCTTCACCTCAGAGGTACGTTCTCCACATAAAGCGATACGTTTTGGACCGTCTGCTACAACACTTACGAGAAGACTCAACTTAACACCTGCAGCTATTTTTTTCGTCCTCGCTGCTGGCCATTTATCAGCTAATTTTTCATGTAGTCGGATTATCGTGCTGTCCTGAATTAGAAGGTCTTTAAAGCCGACCAGTTTATCTTTCAATATCCGATTGGGATTTTGTGTGATATTTTCCAATCCATGAATAACACATGCATGGAGAAAATCTACAAGTTCTGGTGTGAAGCGATCATAGAAACTGCTACGACTGATATGTACTTCACCCTTTTCTTCATAGAGACGTCGCAAACTTGCCAACGTTCTCTGGAGCTGAACGCCAAAACCCAAGGTTAGCGACCAGAACATAAGTGCTGGATCTATCTTCCGGTCTCGCTTTACAAATCCCGTTTCTTTAGCGGTTTCCCTAAGCCATTCGGCTGAAAAAAGTCTGTTGAGTTATATTAGGTCTTTCTGATTGTTGTATCCTTTTTGCCACGCGGCATCCCCTCCGCATGAAGAAAAATTGAATTATGCTGTAATAAAATTGTCGATTGTTTACCTTAACCGATCACGTATGGAGCCACCCAATTCTTAGCCATTGCTACAATTAATTTGCCCCCGAAGGGGGCTTTCTTGTCATAGATTTAGTATTAAATTAGATTATTTAAATATTTGTTTATTAAGCGGGCACTTCCCATTATATTTCTTTTTAGCGAGGGGGCAAATTGAATATAACGTATCGCGGATAAACGAAGGTTTGCGTTAGCAAACTTTGGACGAAGCGATAGCGAAGTCGTTTATCTGCTGTTATGTCTCCCGTCAGGGCAAATTGCGAAGCGATTTGAGTTCCACCGCTAAGCATTTTATGCTTCTTTAGCATCTCTATACGCATCGATAGCTAATGCTGCTATCCATAAAATACCTGCAAGATTTACCCATACATTGGTGGCTAAGCTAAGTGCGGCAGTATCTGTGAAAATCCAAACAAAAGTTAAAAGTTCTCCAACCAAAAGCAGTGCACCAAATAATTTTCTTTTGCCAACATAGATATATCCCAGTCCAGAAAGAATAATATTCAGGACTGCTGCAAGCCAAGGTTTTTTTGCCATTTCTTTTTTACCCCCTTCATAATTATTTTATCTATTTTTATTTTTTTATAGTCTTTCACGATTCATTCTTCAACAATTCGCATCACTTCTTTCTTTTCTTCTTCTGCTGCCGGTGCATGATCTCATGTGGTCAAGGTTTTTAATTCCCCGTCTTCTATCCAGTTAACCTGAATCGTCTTATCTACTGATGTTTTTGGTATAGTCAACTCTCTTAAATACTCTGCATCAAATTCTACTGATACCGCGCCATCCGGAAGCAGATCTACACATTCTACCACCGTTTTTCTAACTTCTCTGTCGTGTGCGGTGTCTGTAAATATCACAGTCACGGTTAAGTTCTTCAATTCCTCATTGCCTGTGTTACAGACCGTCCCGTGTACCTTTACGCTCTCCATTCCAGTGAGGTTGTCTGTTGCTCCCTGTGTACAAACTATATCATAAGAAATGCGTACGCCACTATCTCCTGAAATGCTACCGCCGCTCTCTTCTTGTACAGTAAAGTAGAAAAGTGAGAATCCTCCTAAAATAATTCCTACGATTATCACGCCGAAAGTGATTACTGCTATCATTACACCGATTATCAGTATTTTGATTTTATGTTCCATCTTTTTTATTCCTCCTGCTCATCGCTTCGCCTTGTTCATGTTGTTACCACCTTTTGTTAAGTGGCTGTCGATTAATAGACGCATATGATTACATGGATAGAGTAATAATACTTAAACACTTTGATTAGTCGAAAGGCTTTATGGTGAAGTGTGATATCTAACAATAAAACGCAAAACTTGGTAGGTGCGGAGGAATGCGTCCTCTTGACGATTTAAGTGCAGACTTTAGAGAAAGAATCCCGACTGGAAGCGCAAGACGTCGATTATTAATTCCACCAGTGTTGGATCGAGAGGGGGATGAGCCGCCGTGGACGTGCAGGGATACCAGCACCGTGCGGTAATACTTGCGAAGAAACGCTCCCACAGTTCAAACTAGCGCATGTTCACCACACTCACAGACCACAGGATTAAGCTGATGAGTTCCGGGCACTGCTCCCCATACATCCACGAGGCACCGCAAAAGCGTCTGCCAGAGCCCATGCCACAAGGGCGTACGGAGTTGATCGGGAGGGGCACCCGTGCAGAGCCCCAACCTTCCCACACTCGGAATAAATTCCAGGCATCCATTTCTAAGATGACTTGAACGCATGTCTGCTCTGCAACATGTCTGTGGACACTACAACGTAAACGTATAAACAGGCGTCACAGCAGTATTGCCCGATTCATCTTTGGCTGTTATTCTGTAAAATATCTGGGTACCAGATTCATAATACTGTGAATGAATACTGTCTTCGTATGTATCGTTTCCATGGGGCTGCATGGTGTCGTAACCACCACCACTACCACCATGTTTATAAAATCGCATATGTTCTAATGTTACTTCCGATATGGTGACATTGCTTGTAACTTTTGCGCTTATCTCAACAGAAGAAGTTGCTGTTGTTGGCTTTTCAGGCGTTTGTATAACATCTGTAATGGCAAGAGAAGTTGTGTTACTTCTTTCAACGTGACCTACCTGAAGAATGTATACCTCTGAAATCTTATCTCCTGCTCTTATCACATACCACTTTTCTGTGCCGTCTTTAAAAGGATAGGAAAATGTGAATGAATACTTATTATTATCAATCGAAGTCACTGTTCCGTCCATACGTCCTGAAGAATGCAAAGAAGCACTAACCCCCAAAAACGGAGAACCACCAGATACTTCTGCAATAACCGTTATCGTATCTCCTGGTTGTGGATTCTCCGGTGTTTGCGAAACACTGATTATATTAATATCACCTGATGGCGTAAATCCCCAAATACATATTCCTGCGATTATTACAAGTACAGCGACAATGAAAACTATTGTTCTTTTGCTATCTTTCACAATGGAAGTAATGTCGCCTGGCTGACCGATGCCAAAATAGGTTTTCACGTGAGGTTTTGTAAGATAAAATAAAATTAGCCCATAGATCACTAAAGGGACAATGTACGCCACAATAATGTATGGCATAAAGATTTCACCTGGACTTGGATACGAGGATAAAGTACCAAAAAAGATCAACGTTCCACGGACCTGCAAAATGATCCCAATTACGAGCATAATCATACCTAAAAACCAAGACCACCGTAATC
>Ga0255441_1022_pt1 | contig 25301 bp, 18 predicted proteins | sample ANMaggSeSYBR02C5_FD_182645 | JGI IMG/M metagenome (GOLD analysis project Ga0255441, IMG submission 182645) | Sediment cell enrichment communities from methane seep in Santa Monica Basin, California, United Staets - ANME aggregate JGI... | ecosystem: Environmental > Aquatic > Marine > Cold seeps >... | reverse complement strand
CAGACCTTTCGGTGTAAAAGGCTTTTCAAGAAAATTCAGCCCCGGCTCCAGAACACCGTGATGAACAATTGCGTCGTCCGTGTATCCCGACATATAAATCACCTTCATCTGTGGATAGAGAGGCAGCAGCCGTTTTGCTGCTTCCCTGCCGCCTATCTTTGGCATTACCACATCAGTTATCATCAGATCAATCCGGCCATCGTACTCCTTGCAGACCCTTATGGCATCTTCGCCGTTTTCAGCATCCAACACCTTGTATCCATACCGCTGGAGAGTATTTTGCGTCAGATTTCGGAGTAAACCATCATCTTCTACAATCAAAACAGTCTCGGAACCGTTAAGTTTGACTACAGATTTTTTTTCTTTTTTCTCAGGGTCCGCATCCTTTTTCACTTCAGGCAGATAGACCTTAAATATAGCTCCCTGTTTAGGTTCGCTGTAAACCCAGATAAAGCCATTGTTCTGTTTGACAATGCCATAGACCGTGGCCAGACCCAACCCCGTGCCCTTGCCGACTTTCTTTGTGGTAAAGAAAGGCTCGAAGATATGTTCATGGGTTTCTTTGTCCATCCCGATGCCGGTATCGCTCACAGCCAGCATCACATAACGGCCTGACTTTTTTTCTTCAATGCCGTGCTCGTGAGAATAATTTTCGTCCAAATCAGCATTGGCTGTCTCAATAGTGAGCTTGCCTCCACAGGGCATGGCGTCTTTGGCATTGATCGCAAGGTTCATGATCACCTGCTCAATCTGGCCTGGGTCTATTTCCACCTGCCACAATGCAGGGGCCGGAATCGTCAACATCTCAATATCCTCTCCAATAAGGCGGCCAAGCATCTTTTCCATATCTGTTAATAATTCATTAATATCCAGGATTTTAGGCTGGACAATCTGCTTGCGGCTGAAGGCAAGAAGCTGGCGGGTTAAAGAGACTGCCCTTTCCCCTGCCTTTCTGATTTCCTCTATCTCTTGCCGCAGGGCATCATCCTTGCCGATTTCCATTAGCGCAAGACCAGCGTTCCCCATTACGACGGTGAGTATATTGTTGAAATCATGAGCAACACCGCCGGCTAATTTTCCGATGGCTTCCATTTTTTGAGCCAGGTGGAGTTGGTCTTCAAGTTTTAACTTTTCTTCCTCTGCTTTCTTACGTTTAGTGATATTTCGAGTGGTTCCCTGAAAGTAAATGGGATTTCCCGCATCGTCCAATATTGCTTTCCCGCTTACTTCGCAGGGAATTTTTTCACCATTTTTGTGATAAAAATTCATTTCAAACACTGAAGCCGTCTTATTCTGCAAGTTAGCCGATACATCAGTAATTATTGCCTGTATTTTTTCCGTTTCTTCTGATGAACAATGTTCGGACAGTTTGCTTCCTATCCATTCTTTTGTTGTATATCCCAGAAAAGGGAAAATTGCCTGATTGATATAAGTAAATTTCAAATCCAGATTCATCTGCCAGATACAATCAACCGTGTTCTCTGCCAATAAACGATGTTTTGCCTCACTCTCTCGCAATGACTGCTCTGCCAGCACCTTATGCGTAATATTTCGAGCGATCTCGGCGAGTCCGACAATTTGACCGCTATCATTTTTTATTGGCACAGCACAATTGTTCCAATAAGACTCACCTACAACACTCATAGCAGGATGATGCATAATTTTATTTTCAACATTTCCGGTTTCCAAGGCTTTTAAGCAAGGGCAACCTGGGCAATGGGTTTCTCTATTCTGAAATATTTTGTAGCATTGATGCCCTACAATATCATGAGCAGCTTTATTAACCATAGAAGTTGCTGTCTTATTTGCCCAAACTATTCTCAAATCGGTATCATATTGCATTACCATATCAACAGAAGCATTGAGAATGATCTGTTTTTGTTTTTCACTTTTCCTCAGTTCCTCTACCCTTTGTTCTAATTCCGCATAGGTTGGTTTTTCAGTCATTAGTAAAAACTCCAGCTTCTTAAATGAGTTTTAAAATCAACAGGACATCATGAAATTTCAACCATCAACCTTCTGGTTCAGCACTTCTCGCACCTTCCGCGCCAGACCTTTCGGTGTAAAAGGCTTTTCAAGAAAATTCAGCCCCGGCTCCAGAACACCGTGATGAACAATTGCGTCGTCCGTGTATCCCGACATATAAATCACCTTCATCTGTGGATAGAGAGGCAGCAGCCGTTTTGCTGCTTCCCTGCCGCCTATCTTTGGCATTACCACATCAGTTATCATCAGATCAATCCGGCCATCGTACTCCTTGCAGACCCTTATGGCATCTTCGCCGTTTTCAGCATCCAACACCTTGTATCCATACCGCTGGAGAGTATTTTGCGTCAGATTTCGGAGTAAACCATCATCTTCTACAATCAAAACAGTCTCGGAACCGTTAAGTTTGACTACAGATTTTTTTTCTTTTTTCTCAGGGTCCGCATCCTTTTTCACTTCAGGCAGATAGACCTTAAATATAGCTCCCTGTTTAGGTTCGCTGTAAACCCAGATAAAGCCATTGTTCTGTTTGACAATGCCATAGACCGTGGCCAGACCCAACCCCGTGCCCTTGCCGACTTTCTTTGTGGTAAAGAAAGGCTCGAAGATATGTTCATGGGTTTCTTTGTCCATCCCGATGCCGGTATCGCTCACAGCCAGCATCACATAACGGCCTGACTTTTTTTCTTCAATGCCGTGCTCGTGAGAATAATTTTCGTCCAAATCAGCATTGGCTGTCTCAATAGTGAGCTTGCCTCCACAGGGCATGGCGTCTTTGGCATTGATCGCAAGGTTCATGATCACCTGCTCAATCTGGCCTGGGTCTATTTCCACCTGCCACAATGCAGGGGCCGGAATCGTCAACATCTCAATATCCTCTCCAATAAGGCGGCCAAGCATCTTTTCCATATCTGTTAATAATTCATTAATATCCAGGATTTTAGGCTGGACAATCTGCTTGCGGCTGAAGGCAAGAAGCTGGCGGGTTAAAGAGACTGCCCTTTCCCCGGCTTTCTTGATCTCTTTTATTCCCTTGCGTAGGGATTTATCCTTGATAACATTCATTAATGCAAGCTCGGCATTTCCGATGATGGTAGTCAGTATATTGTTGAAATCATGAGCAACGCCGCCGGCCAGAATGCCGATGGCTTCCATTTTCTGGGACTGACGGAGTTGGGCTTCAAGTTTTTTGTGCTCGGTAATGTCGCGGACTGTTGCTTGTAAGATTTTCTTACCAGATAATTTTATACTTGCTAATAAAACTCTAGCATAAAATTCTTCTCCATTTACTCGTTTGTGTTTCCATTCAAAAAAATGACTGCCTTGTTCCATGGCAATTGAAATCATCTTTTGAGACTTTTCAACTGATAAGGCTCCATCCATCTGATATTCCGGAGATAAAGCCGTTGGGGTTAGAGAAATAAATTCATCCTCATCCCGACATCCAAACATCTTTACGCAAGCAGGATTTCCGTTGAGAAACACTTTGTCCGTGCTAAGAATCATAATGGCATCTCTGGAAGAATCGTAAAGAGTTCTATATTTCTCCTCGCTTTCCCGCAGCGCCTCCTCTGACTGCCTGTTTTTTCGGTATATTTTTATTTCCTCAAGCGCCCGTTTTACAACAGGACCCAGACGGGAGAGGTTGTCTTTAAAAACGTAATCTATTGCGCCGGATTTCATACATTCAACAGCTATTTCCTCGCTGATTTTGCCTGAATAAACGATCAGCGGAATCTCAAGTTTGAGCTGCCTGTACATCTGCAATGCAGCCATAGCATCAAAAGACGGTACAAAATAATCAGCCAGGAGCAGATCGGGTTTTTCGGCAAGCGCTTCTATAAAGCCTTTTTTTGTATCCACCCTGGTCCATTTCACGTTAAACCCTTTACGTTCGAGTTCCTTTACTGCCAATTCAGCATCATCCTGATTATCTTCGAGAATTAATAGATGTAATGTCATCATTTCCATGGTTCGTTTCCTATTTAATATTAGGAACGTGGACGAAATAACTTACTCAACTATGCATCACAGCTTCAGGCCACCTTTGCCCGATCTCAAATCACAAAAATATCAAAATAGCCCGCTATTCCATCAACTTTTGTGATCTGAGATCGAACAAATCTGACCCAAATCTATGCGCCTACTTGTGGAAGTTAATTCGTCCACGTTCCTTATCCTGCACCTATCGTACTTTTTTACCCAGGCTTTCCGGCGAAAAGGGCTTTTCGATGAAGTTTATATCCTGTCTCAAAATTCCATGATGAACAATGGCATCAGCCGTGTAACCTGACATGTAAATTATCTGTGTTATCAGGCCTTATAGTTCGTGAATATCTTCCGAGGAGGACAATAAATCGTATTGTTGTTCGTATTTTTCTTGCTTGTTTTCACCCTGTTTTATTCATCGTGAAATACGTATCGTTATTCAAAAGGTTTTCTACATGTTGAAGCAACGTGTCCAGCGCCGCAGGTTTTACCAGATAATCATCAGCGCCCGCCTCCATGATTCTGTCCCTGTTCTCTTTGGTATCATAACCTGTGAAGGCCAATACTTTTATGTGAGAGGTATCCGGATTTTCCTTTATCGATCTGCATACCTTAAATCCGTTAATTTCCGGCATGATAAGATCCAAAATAACAAGGCACGGCTTAAACTTCATAACCTTGGCCCCTGCTTCAAAACCGCTTGATGCAACTTCTGTTTCGTGCTGATGAGCTGAGAGCATTTCTCTAAGCAGTTCCAGAATCTTGGAATCATCATCGACAATAAGAATCTTTTTCCCCGCAGGCTCATGGTTATCCATCTTCCTGACAAATGCGTTCTTTTCTATGTTCAACCTGCGTTTTTCCAATGCCTGTTTTACGCTGATGAGCAGTTGATCATAGTTTTCCAGCGGTTTAATAAGAAAATCAAAGGCTCCTTCAGCTCTCAATGCCTGCACTGCATTATTAATGCTGTTAAGACCGGTGAGGACAATGACTTCTATGGTTTTTTCTAGTTCCTTAATATTCCTCATGACCTGAAGGCCATTTGTACTCGGTATATTGATATCCATAATAACTAGGTCAAATGAGTCGGATTTAAGAGTGTCAATCGCCTTCTCGCCCATTGAGGCCTTCCGGACCTGATACCCCTCTTTTCTCAAAAGGGTTTCAAGGGCTTTCCGAATATCCGGTTCACGATCAATGATTAATATTTTTTCGTTCATGGAAAACTCCGGGTTATTTGCTAATTGCTAATTGCTAATTGCTAATTGCTAATTGCTAATTGCTAATTGGTTATTGGGTATTGGGTATTGGGTATTGGCAATTGGTAATTGGGTATTGGTAATTGGGTATCGGTAATTGGGTATTGGTAATTGGGTATTGGTAATTGGATATTGGGTATTGGATAATGGGTACTTGTTATTGATTAGTATTTAGCATGTGCCTTTTTTATAGAGCTTATATAAGCAGTTAATTTCTTAGGTAAAATCTCCATATACCAAGTAGCCAGTACCCAATACATTTCCCTATTTGGCAGGATATTATAGGCAGTTAAAGATTGTAAATCAGGAGAGTTATGCTTTTTTATGGGGAATTCTTGGAAAATAAAAGGTCTATCATTTAGTGGGAGGGCAACTGACTGTTATTGCAAAGAAAAATGGGTACAAAAATTCTGGGGGTATGGAAAAGCTTTATCCTGCGGTTTTCAGATTACAATATCTTGTATAATACTACTATTATAAGCACTAAATAATGTGGTTTTGGTTTGAAGTCCATTGATCAGGAAAATCCCTATACTTTAATCAGGTTTTTTCTGATAGCGATTTTGGTGAGATCAATTACTGATGCTGCTTGCAGTTTTTCCATGATATTGTATTTATGGGATTCCACTGTTTTAGGGCTTATAAACAACTGGTTGGCTATTTCCTTGATTCTCTTTCCTTCGGCCAGTAGCTGAAAAACTTCCATCTCGCGCTGACTCAAGGTATCAAAAGAATTTTTACTCGTAGATTTCTCTTCCATTTCCTCCATATGCCTGGCTAAAATCGTGGGGGCCATTGTGCTGAAATATGTTCCTCCGCCCTCGACAGCCTTTAATGCTAAAATCAGATCTGATAGAGGATCCTCTTTCAGGACATAAGCAGATATCCCCGCCTTGAAAAGATCGATAACAAACTCTTTATCAGAATGCATGGTATAAATGACGATCTGATTTCCAGGGTTTAATGCCTTTATTTGTCTGGTGGCCTCTATGCCGCTGAGATTTGGCATCGAAATATCCATTATTACTATATTGGGCTTTAAAGACTTGGCAAATTCCACGGCCTCAAGTCCATCAACAGCTTCGCCCACCACCTCAAATTCCGGATGCTCTTGCAGGGCACTCTTGATCCCTTCAATTACCACCCGATGATCATCTGCGATAAGAATATTTGTTGCAGGCATAACAAACTCCGTTTCGTTTTTAGGTATTGGGTACCCAGTCCCCAAATTTAAATCGGTATTTCCACCAATAAGTGTGTTCCTTTGCCGGGCTGTGACTCTATGGTGAACTCTCCTTCAAGTTGTACTGCTCTCTCCCTCATAATGAGGAGTCCGAGTGATCTCTTTCTTTTTGAGGGCTTCATTACCTTGTCCTGATCAAAACCAACGCCGTTATCTTCCACGCTCAATAAAAGCTTTTCGTCTTTCTTGACCAGATTCACAAAAATATTCTTAGCTCCGGCATGTCTGATGATATTGGTTAATGCCTCCTGTGCAATACGGTAAACGGCAAGTTCCTTTGCTTCTTCAAATCGTTTAGGAATACCTCGACTGAAAAAACGGATTTCAATATCCGTCTGCTGCTGAATTTCGTTGAATAGCTCCCGAAGGGAAGAGACTACGCCCAGAGACTCTATCATGGCGGGCCTCAGCCCGCGAGAGACATTCTTAATATCCTTTATCGCTTGAATCGTTCTTTCTTGAACGGCTGCTATCTGGGCTCCCAACTCCATACCGCCAGGCTTCAATTTCTCATGAATCATTTCAAGGTTCAGCTTGATGGAGGTCAGGATTTGGCCAATGTGGTCATGAAGTTCCATGGCGATCTTCCGGCGATCTTTTTCCAGAAGATCTATAAGGCTTTTGGATAATATCTTCCTTTGATTATGCTCTTTCAAAAATTCTTCATTTAAACGTTTCAAAGCCTTCTCTGCCTGCTTGTGTTGAGTTATATCGCTTATAATGTGAACAGCGCTGGTAAGATTTCCTGTTTCGTCTATTACAGGATCGACAGTGACATTAAGCCATTTGTCATCAACCTCCAAAACGAGGGTTTCTCTGCAGAGAGTTTTTTTCATACGCACAATTGGGCAACCTTTTATAGGTTTATCCGTTCCATGTACAAGTTTCCAGCAGGTGCCGCCGATTATTTCTTTGGAGGATTTTTGCAGAAGGCTTTCCATTGCCTTGTTGCATCGTAAAATTTTTCCATTCATGTCCAAAAGACAGACAGAGTCATTAATGGCATCAAAGGTAGTCTGCCACTGTACTAAATAGGCTTTCGACGACATCGAACTATCCAAGCCTGCAAATAATTTTCGCATTATACCACATTGCACCCAAAAAAATATTGCGGATATTTTCTGAAATATTTTTAACCTGTATTTCTCCTAAATAGCTTATTATCAATACCAACCACAAGGTATTGTATAGCTAATAAATCAAAACTACTAATAAAAAATAAATTTTTAAAAGTTGTAAATTTACCGTTATTTTTATCTTGACACTTGATTTTAAATGGTTCAAGAAAAAAGAATATTTAATACGCTGGATTTAAGGAGTATGTTAATATGACTATTATAAGATGGGATCCTTTGAGAAACGTAACGACCCTGCAAGACCGCATAAACCGTATGTTTAATGAAGCATTTGCCGGTTCAACGGACTTTGAAGACGAGGTCGGTATGTCCGCCTGGAGACCAGCAGTAGATATTTTTGACACCGATAATGCAATCGTCATAAAAGCAGAACTCCCTGGCATAAAAAAAGATGATGTATCCATAGATGTTAAAGGCAATGTGTTAATAATTAAAGGGGAGCGTTTTTTTGATAAAGAAACCAAGGAAGAAAATTACTACAGAAAAGAGAGGACTTTTGGTAAATTCCAGAGGTCTTTCACTTTGCCGGATGCGGTAAATCCTGAAGCAATTAAGGCAAATTTCAAAAACGGGGTTCTTGAAATAGAAGTACCAAAGCCTGAGGAAAAAAAGCCTAAACAGATAAGCATTAATGTAGAATAAATAAAACTTCCATTGTAGTATCTTTTTGCTGCTCACCTGGTTATTTTCAATATCATAATATCCTAATTTTCTATAAAATGGAGGAGGCTATGCCTGATCTTGAAAAATTATACTTCGATGGAAATGGATTCGAATCAGATTATGATTATGAATCTACACATAACAGATGCGGTTTAAAAAGTATTTTTGATGAAGTTATAACTTGGGATGATATGTATGACAATTTGTGGGATGAAGAAATATGGGACGACTATTTTTAACTTATAATCCTCTTTACCACCAGATGATTAAAAGATTAGACTGTTTTTTAGAAACGCTGGAATAAAATGTGAGCCCATTTTTTATCCTACCTCGATAGCAGATTCGATGATCTTAGACATAATATTTATCATCCTGCCATTTCAGGGGATTTGTTTGTACGTATTCCAATATTTGATAACAGGATTTTTCATCACGGATAATATGTTCGTAATAATTGCGTTGCCATAATTTTTTATTAAACCGTGACCAACCATTATTTTTCACACCCCGAATATATTCATTGGTGGTTATTGATTTAAATGCCCCTACCGCATCACCAACCGTAGGGGCAATCCCTTGTGGTTGCCCTGTTTGTGGTTGCCCTGTTTGTGGCGGTTGTTCCGCATTTTGTGTACCCACAAGGGGCACCCCTACGCATTCAATGATTCCATGAAAATGATTGGGCATGACAATAAATTCATGTAATTTGATATTATCAAAACGATATATCAATTCCTGCCATTGGTGTTCAATCATGATTCCTGCATCATTTAATTGCATGTCTCCATTTTCAATTTCCCCGAATAAACACAATCGGTTTTGTGTGCAAATGGTGATAAAATATAATCCTGCCTGTGAATAATCATATCCCTTTAATCGAATGGAACGGCGGTGATGAATATCAGGGCTATATTTCATGCTTTCACATTCGCAAACCTTGATGCATTAAAATCCTGGCACATTTCTTCGCAAAAAACCGCATCACCAACCGTAGGGGCAATCCCTTGTGGTTGCCCTGTTTGTGGTTGCCCCATTGTTGGCGGTTGTTCCACATTTTGGGTACCCACAAGGGGTACCCCTACGAATGCAATGATTCCGTTTAAGCGTTTAAAGTGTGTTTAATCAAAACCGAAGGATCGATATTCTCCTCTGCCAGTTCCACCAGGTGCTGATGATGCGTAAAGAATATGACCTGAGTTTTGGTGGATAACTGCGCCAGCGCTTTCAAGGCTGCGACAGAGCGGTCGTCGTCGAACTTTATCAAAATATCGTCCACGATGAATGGAATCGGTTCGTTTTGCTCCAGATATTCCTCCAGGCCGGCCAATCGAAGGACAAGATAGAGCTGATCCGCAGTGCCCTCACTCATGCCCTCCACACCCACTACCTCTTTGTCGCCCGGGCGTACACCCACAAGTACAGGCAGGCCTTGATTGTCATAATCCGCCCGAATTCCCTCAAATGAGCCTTGGGTAAGCTGCGCAAAAAATGTGTTGGCACGTTTTAGGATTGGATCCTGGTTTTTTTCACGATACCTTTCAATCGCCTGGCTTAAAACAGCAGAGGCAATACGCAGCCGGGCGTATTGTTCGACGTCGTTTTCAAGTCGTCCCAGAAGCATCTGGGTTTGTTCGGCTATGTCTGCCGCTTGCGCGCTGCCGTCCATCTTACTGAGCTCGTTTTCCTCTCTGCCAATAGTCTTATCTTGAGCAGATCTTTCAGCAATTAACTTATCAATCTCTTCTGCCAGCCGTTCAATTTCCGTATCTATCCCATCCGGATCCTCGTTTAACGCTTCTTTAACAAAATCATCAATGGTATCGCCGGCGCTCAGCTTTAGTAGTTGTTCATCGAGACTTTTCAAGTCGGATTCAATCATGCGGCGTTTTTCGGAACAGCGTTCGGCCTCCGGGAGGCCCTCGTAACTTTTGCAGCCGGCTTCTTTACACATGCCTTTGAGTCGAGTTTTAATCTTGGTCATCTCTTTGTTTGCCTGGTTATTTCGCTTTTGTTCCTTGCTCAATTGCTTTTCAAAGGCCTGCAGCTTTGTCTGGTTCGCTCGTGCCCGGTTCAATCGAGCATTGAGTTCAGTAGCAGCCTGATCCACAGGCAAATCTGCCGGTTCTTCGGCTACTGTTTTTACCAGGCCGGTGACCTTATCAGCAAATTCCGTTGAATCCAGGTCGATCCCTTTGATGCGTTCTTGAAGAGTTTCCGCTTCCTTGAGCTTTTCAAAGAGACTTGATAGATCGTCCATCACCGCATTCGCCTGGGAGGGTTTAGAGTCGACAACAAGTCCAAGGGGCCGTACTGCCGGCTCCCATTCCTTCTTCCATTGAAAAAGATCCTTTTCACTTTGCTCAACGCGGGCTTTTGCCTCAGCTAATTCTTTTTCCTTCTGTTTTTTCTCGCTCTGAAACTGTTTTCTGATATTTATCAATTCTTCCTGCCGTTCGATAACCATTCGTGCCCTTTTGATCAAATCAGCCAATAATTCATCTCTAACTGTACGAGGTTCAGAGAGAGAATAAAGGGATTGCTCCAATGCGTTGCGGCGCTTGTCGATGCTTTTTTGCAGCGCATCTGTTTTGGACTTTTGTTCTCTAATTTCCGCTGCCTTTTCGGTCATAGCAGCGTGGTCCTGGGTCCAGCCTCGCATTTCCCTTGGCGTTCGAGGCGTAATCCCAGCGGCCTGCCATAACTTCGCCCATTCATTGTTAATTTCAGCGAGCTTCTTCTCGGCGATGTCCAGATCTTCTTTTAAGCGTTTGGACTGTTTTTTTTGAGCTGCCTTTTCAGCTATCAGTCGTGCTAAATTTGCGACACGATCGGCCTCGCGTCTGAGTCTGTCCGCAATTTCATCTGTTTGAAGAACACTGGCTTCAAAAGCATCCGATAGAGTGATAGCGGGTTGAAATCGCCGGATAAAATCCTGAACTTCTTCATCGGGCACGGAATCGCCTTTTATAGTGCTGCGCACTAACTGCCAGCCTTGCTCACGCGTATCTCTTAAATCCTGCAAGTCTTTCTCGGTGGGCACCTCTTGTTCTAATTGGAGTTGTTCGATTTGTTGTTCGATCTCTGCTTGCGCGCCATGCAGTCTTTTGCTTTCAGATTTTAGTTCGGCAGCCGTACGCTCCGCCTTATCTGTTCGGTCGTCAAATTCATCAATAGTTTCCAGCGATGGTATACGGAGCCCTTCAATCTCTTCGATGGAGCCTGCCCAAAATGACTGTTTGCTTAACTTTATTTCCAGTGTTTTTACATCATTTCGGATCTCTGTCTGATCCTCACGCCATCGGTTTTCAAGCACGCCATACTCTTCTGCCTGTTTTATGGCAATTTTCAATTGATCTATCGGTTTGGGTTTATCGAGCGTTTTCAATTGCGTGTCGAGATCATTAATCTGATCAGAGATCTTTGGTATTGCCTCCTGGGCATTTTCTATACGAGTTATGATCCGCTCAAACTTTATGCCAAGTTCCTGAATCCCAACTTTGTCGGCTTTCTTTATGCGAAGTTTTTCTGCATCTTCAAGGGTTAAATCATCACGGAGACCACGAAGTATATCCTTTGCCTCGCTTCTCAGCACATCTTTACGTGTCTGAAGCCGGATACGATCCCTGGCTGCCTTGCGATGACTGCCCAGCTCTTGATGAATCTCCTCGATAAGCCCTGAATTTTCTATCAGCCCTTCGGAAACTTGTAGTTTTGCCATATCTCGTTCGAGTGTTTCGATGGCTTGCAGTGTCTGAGTGCGATCGTTTTCAGCGATGTTGAGCTTTGTGATTAGCTCATGTCTTTCATCTCTGAAATTTTCAGGGACCAGGACGGCAGTTGCGTAATTTTTATACTCCTCTATCAATTCTCTGCGCCGGGCAATAATGGGCAGCGCTTCCTTGATACGTTCCAGGCGGTGTCGATCTCGCTGTTTATCTGTCAGGTTCTGATTGACGATGTGTATGTGTTCTTGTGCTTCGCGCAATGCCTGATCATGTTTAACCCATTCTTGACCAGGCAGTTGAGCCTCACGCAATGCTTTTCGATTTTTGTTTAAATTGCCCAATGCGTCATTTATCCGTGGCTTTTGTCCGGATGGTCTGAAAAGTTGATCGGCTTCAGACTGGAGATCTTGCTGAATTTCACGGAGATTGGCGACACCTGATCCTGCGGCAAATATAACCTGGCCCATACTTCCACCGCCCTTAATGATTTCTCTGCCGCCACTGACCAGGTCGGCATGGGCTATGCCGAACATGGTGGAAAAAATATCGGCATTCACACCGCTTAAAAACCGGTGGAGAATGGATTCATCCAGCACGGTTTTATCATCTGCTGCGCGCAGGGTGTTGCTCCTGCCCTTACGGCGAACAAACTCCAGGACATCGCCGTCTTTGCGTTGAATGGCAGCACCGACTCGCATTTTCGTATATGGATGAAGGAAATCATCCATCGACCGCTCAGGGATACCATAAAGCATGTGTTTCAACGCCCGCAGGGCTGAACTTTTACCCGCTTCGTTGGGGCCGTATATGATGTGCAGGCCTTCCTTTCCTCCACTCAGGTCAATTCGATCATCAGTGAAAGGACCGAAAGCAATAAGCCTTATCTCGCAAATTTTCATTCGGATTCCTTTTTACAAACAAGCCGCTTAAGGAGCATCGGGCGCACCTGATCAAGTAAGCTGCCAAGCCATTTGGGATCGTCAAATTTTATTCCGTCTGCGCCTTCTTTCAGTTCTCTGGGAACTTTTTTTTCAAGGTCTGCCAGTTCATCTGCCAGATCATGCAAACGGTCCGGGTCGGATTGCAACTCATCAAGAAGATGAACAAGCTCTGCTATTGCCCCGTCCGCTGATTTCAAGGCTTTGTCAGATAAGGGCGGCTTTGTGCAAAACTTCACTTTTTCAACCCAAACCTGCCCTCCGCTGGTATCCACAGCCGCCGACCGGATCTCATTGGTCCATTGCTCCATATCTGAAGCAAGTTCACTGTGGGATTGCGTGTTTCCTTTGATTACAACACGAGCCACCAGCGGCAGGCCCTCATTTTCGTCCAAACAAGCTTCAAGGTGTTTATTAAATCGATCAACCACCTCGTAACCACTATCAGCACCGGATGCATCCACATTTACAATAACCCAGCGAATAACGTCCAGTGTTTTGAATTCCAACTCAGGCCGCCCGCTGTCATCAACGGAAACAAGCACACAGCCTTTGGGGCCGGTTTCCCGGACATGGCGGCCCTGAATATTTCCAGGAAACACAATTAGCGGATCTTCCATGAGCACTTCGTGCTGATGAACATGCCCCAGAGCCCAGTAATCGTATCCTTTTGATCGCAACCCTTCCAGGGTGCAAGGGGCGTACGGCTCGTGTTCCTCACGACCTGTAGCGCATGTGTGCAGCATGCCGATGTTGAAACAGCCGGGCAAAGGCGGCGGGTACTTAGCTGAAAGATCCTTTTTTACGGCCGGGGAAGCAAAGCTCTGGCCGTGAATGGCGACCTCTATATTGTTGATGCGAAGCGTTGCTGGCTTTTGACTTGGAAACAGATGCACACTTTCAGGAAACCGGAGCGCCCTCGAAATTTTGCCGGCAGCATCGTGGTTTCCGGCCACAATATATACAGGAATGCCTGCGTCACGCAGCTTGCTTGTTTGTGATACAAAATACAGGCCCGTGTTGTAGTCTTTCCAATCTCCGTCATAAAGGTCTCCGCTGATGAGAACAAAGGACACATTTTCCCTGATAGCAGTCTGAACCAGGTTGTTTAATGCCCGGCGGGTCGCCTGGCGAAGTTCATCGACCGGAGCGCCCTCATAGTAATCGAGCTTATGCAGCGGGCTGTCTAAATGAATGTCAGCAGCATGTAAAAATCTAAACATGTGTCAGTTCTCCGCTTGGAAAGAACGGTGTCATAATTTTGATATGGCGGTGCGCTCAATTTCAATATCATACACGCCATGAAGGGTCAAACCACAAATTTTCTCATTTTTTGACAAGTTATTTTTTGAGTTTGTAAATTTCTGATTAAGAAGTATTGATTTTTGGTAATAAAAGTTGATAATAAAAAAAGTAGCCGTTCACGGCTTGAAACTTGAAATTGGAAAGTAGAAATTAGGGGAGATCAGAAAAAAAGTTTTATCTGAGTCAAGCGCAACAGAATACAAAGCAATAGTTGAAAAACTCGGCCCAAAATTGAATACGTTCATCAACAGTACAAAAGCATGAAGGCCAATTTTCTAATTTCTAATTTCTAATTTCAATGTTCTGTGAACGCTTACGAAAAAAGAAAGAACAGCGCGCTTTATTGAACGTATCGGCATAGATGAATTTAAAAAGGGTGTTTTAGGAGTAATCGTATGAAAATATTTGCGTCCGGGTCTCTGGCTTATGACCGCATAATGGACTTTCCTGGAAAATTTGAAGATCATATCTTACCTGAAAAAATACATATTCTAAATGTCTGCTTTATGGTTAACGGTCTTACTGAAAAATTTGGAGGCACTGCAGGAAATATTTCTTACAGCCTTTCTTTATTAGGTGAAAAGCCGCTGATTCTGGCAACTGCCGGCAAAGATTTTGACACCTATGAAACATGGCTGCATCAACATAACCTGCCGTTAACCGGTATTCGGAAAATTCCGGAAGAATTCACTGCAGGTGCTTATATTACCACAGACAAAGCAGATAACCAGATTACGGGTTTTAACCCGGGAGCAATGAAATATCCCTCGCTCTATAAATTTGACGGAGTTGATCAGAAAGAGGCGATAGCAATTATAGCTCCGGGCAATATCGAAGATATGACAAACTACGGCCGGATTTACAAGGAAAAGCGTATTCCCTATATTTTTGATCCCGGCCAGTCTATCACGGCACTATCGGGGGGGCAGCTAACAGAGATGATTACCGATTCCGAAATGTTGATATCAAATGACTATGAGCTGGAAATGATAAAGAAAGTTACTGAACTTGAAAATGCAGATCTTCTTAAAATTACAAAAAGTATTATTACAACTATGGGTGAAAACGGCTCAATAGTATATTTGCAGGACCAGGAAACAAAAATACCGTCAGCAAAAGCACTTGTCGTATCTGATCCAACAGGTGCAGGCGATGCCTTTCGTGCAGGAATGATTAAAGGTATGGTAACGGGAAAAGATCTGATTACTTCTGCAAAAATGGGTGCTGTTTGCGCCAGTTTTTCAGTTGAGCACCATGGTACCCAGGAACATAAGTTTACTCAGGAAGATTTCTGGAACCGTTTTAAAGCCAATTTTCAATAAGGGTTCGCTCAAAGGCAAAACAAATACTAAAAATCGGAAACATATCCAAAGAGGATTATGAAAGCAGAAATTTTTGCAACAGGTGATGAAATACTTACAGGAGCTGTAATTGACAGCAATTCCGCCTATATTGCTCAAAAGCTGGAAGAAGCAGGTATAGAGGTAGTACGGCATGGCTGCGTGGGTGATGATGTTGAAGCTATTGCAGCTATTCTTAAAGAGATAAGCACACGTGCTGATATGGCTGTGGTTACCGGCGGGCTTGGTCCTACATTAGATGATATTACAGCAGAGGCAGCCGCAAGGGCGGCAGGTGTTGAGCTTGTGTTCGGCAGAGAGGCTATGTCTTGTATTGAAAATTTTCTTAAAACACAAGACCGCGACGTTATTGCTTTAAACAAGAAACAGGCCATGCTGCCGGATGGTTCTGAGTGTCTTGTTAATTCTGTTGGAACAGCCCCTGGCTTTGTGCTAAAAATAGGCGGGTGCGTTTTTTTCTTTCTTCCCGGTGTTCCCTCTGAAATGCGCAGGATGCTTTCAGACGGGGTGCTGCCCTGGATAGATAAGTTGCAGAAGGGAGAAAGAAGTTTTAGCCTTGTAAAGACCATATCAACATTTGGTTTGACCGAGGCTTCTGTAAACGAACGGCTGGCCGGTTTGACAGAGAGGTTTTCGGGGATCAGGCTGGGGCTGCGTGCCAGATTTCCGATAATTTATGTCAAACTTTATGTTCGAGGCAAGGATAAAGAGAGAGCAGATATTCTTCTGGAAAAGGCTTTGGAATTTGTATTGAATAAAATCGGCGAATTTGCATTTTCTGCCGACGGTGAATCTATGGAAACTATAGTGGGCAGCCTTCTTCGCAGGGAAAAGGCTACAATAGCGATTGCTGAAAGTTGTACAGGCGGTCTGATATCTAACCTGCTTACTAATGTGCCAGGCAGCTCTGATTATTTTCTCTTTTCCGGTGTGACATATTCAAATAAAGCAAAAATCAAGGTGCTTGGCGTGTCAGAGGCCACCTTGAAGAAATACGGAGCTGTGCATGAAGAGACTGCAAACGAAATGGCAGATGGTGTGCGGCGTATTTCCGGCGCAACTTATGGTATATCAACAAGCGGTATTGCCGGGCCCGGCGGAGGAACCAATGAAAAGCCGGTTGGAACGGTCTGTATAGGAATTGCCACAGCAGATTCTGTTGAGGCATATCGTTTAAATTTTCAATTCAATGAAAGATTAAGAAATAAAATGATTTTTGCGATAACAGCTTTTGATCTTTTGCGACGAAAGCTTTTATAGACTTTCAGATAAATAATTTCACTGCGTTATCAGTCGTCGACGTATAACTAATACGCCTTCCTCCTTCTGGCCTTGTGAAATTAATTATCTGAAAGTCTATAGGTTGAAAAAACATAAAGGTAAAACCAGTGAAACACATTGAAGCTTCAAGGGAGTTAAAAAAGAATTATGCCGAGCTCCAACAAAGAGTGGAAGAACGAACCGCAGATTCAGTTAAGGCAAACGACCAGCTTAGTCGTGAAATAGAAGAGCGAAAGCGGATAGAAAAGGCGTTGCGCGAAAGCGAAGAAAAATACCGTTCTATAATGGAGGCTATGAATGATCCTGTTTATATTTGTTCAAATGATTATCGTGTAACTTATATGAATCCAGCCATGATAAACAGGATCGGAACTTATGATATCGAAGGAATTCCCTGCTATAAATTAATGCACGGACTTGACGAAAAGTGTCGGTGGTGTGTTCACGATAAAATACAGAAAGGCGAGCATTCTGTAACTGACTTGATTAGTCCTAAGGACGGCTGCGGTTACCATGTTTCACACTCACCTGTCTTTCATGCGGATAAGTCTATTTCAAAAATGACTATTTTCAGGAACATTACCGAGTACAAGCATGCGGAACAGGCGCTCAGGGAAAGTGAAGAGCGGTACCGAACACTTACCGAGTATGTTGCCGATGGGGTTACGCTTGTTCAGAATGGAAAATTCTTATTTGTAAATAATGCTTTTGTTTCAATGTTTGGTCACACGAATGCAAACCAGATTCTTGGCAAAAGAGCTGTTGATCTGATTTCATCCGGTTTTGATCAGGGTATCAAGGAAATTTATGGTAAGCTTGAGTTCGGCCTGTCTGGTGAAAAAGTTTTCAGGGCGACTTGCATTACACGTGAAGGACGTGAGTTTTGGGTAGAGGGGCATCATAATATAATTAAATGGAAAGGCATGTCCGCTATCCTCACGACTATCAGGGATATTACTGAAAGAAGGCTCCGGGAAATTGCAATACAGGAAGAAACAGAGCGCCTTAGAAATGAAAACATAAGACTTAGATCATCCATAAATGAGAGATACAGGTTTGGAGATATTATCGGCAAGAGCCGGCCAATGCAGGAAATATATGAACTTATTTTAAAGGCGGCTAACTCCGATGCCAATGTGGTTATTTATGGTGAATCCGGGACCGGCAAAGAAATGGTTGCAAGAGCCATACATGATATGAGCAATAGAAAAGATAAGGTTTTTGTTGCCGTGAATTGCGGAGCTATCCCTGAAACGCTTCTTGAGAGCGAGTTTTTTGGATATAAAAAGGGAGCCTTTACCGGGGCAAACATGGATAAGCATGGATACCTGGACCTTGCGGGTGGAGGCACTCTTTTTCTGGACGAAGTCGCTGAGCTTGATCTCAACCTGCAGGTAAAATTACTAAGAGTTATTGATGGCGGAGGTTATACGCCTGTTGGCAGCAATAAAGCTAAATACTCAGACTTCCGTATTATAGCTGCTACAAATAAAAACCTGATGGAACAGGTTAACAAGAATTTGATGCGGGAAGATTTCTTTTACAGGATGCATGTTATACCTGTTACTGTACCGCCTTTAAGAGAACGTAACGAAGATATTCCTTTGCTGGTTGAACATTTCTTAAAACTTCATTGTGATAGTAAAGAAAGGCAGAGCCTTCCGGTAAAGATATTTGAAGCTATAGACAACCATGATTGGCCAGGCAACGTTCGGGAGCTTGAAAATGTTTTAAAACGTTATATTACAATACAGCGCCTTGATTTTATCAACCCGCGGGCCTCCAAGGCAGCAAATGAGGTTGATGATTCAAACAAAGAATTGCAGCAAGAAAATGCAGGACTGCGCGATGCAGTGGATCTGTTCGAAAAAGACTATATTTCTAAAGTGTTAAATCATAATAAGTGGCACAGGGGCAAGACAGCAAAAACGCTGGGCATACCCGAAAGAACTCTTTACAGAAAATTAAAACATTTTAAGCTAACCATGTCATAATATATGCCATATGTGGCATATATATAAAATACTAAATTATATCGAGCGGTAAAACTCAATTATTATATCCTTCATGTCATTAATGTCAGTCTATCTTTTTCTCCCTATAACAATTCATACCAGATAAATATAAATATCATCTATAAATACCAATAGATAGATATTCCCTTAATTTTTGGCACATCCATTGCTAAGTAATATCCGAAATATACTGCTAATCTGAATTTTAGAGCTATAGATTTTCATAATAAGGAAAAATTAAACCACGAAGTACACGAACAATTAATGCTTTATAATTTTTTTGTGTTCTTCGCGCTCTTTGCTGTGAAAAAAACATGATAAAAATGGATATCCTGATTATTGATGATTTTTTTGCTGCCAGTACTGTTAAAAAAGACGTTGAGAAATTTGTCCGTAGCATAGAAATTGCTAATTCAGCCGAAGATGCCTTAATAAAGGTCAGGCACAATAAATTTGACCTGTTGCTGCTCAATATTTCTTCAAAAGTATTTGATGGCTGTGAATTAATTCAGCAGCTTAAAAATGTATGTCCGGACATTAAGATTATTACTATAACTGATCAAAACTCAAGAAATCTGGAATTGAAAGTCAGAAAGCAGGGAGTGCTTTTTTACATGATAAAGCCTTTTAACATAAAGGTGCTGAAAGATATTGTGGATTATATTTCAAAGTCAAAAGAAAGATCGCAGACAGAGAGATTGCAGAAATTTCATAATGAGTGGGCCAGGCTTTAGGGCTATGAAAAAAATAAGTTGGTTATTTTTGACAGAGCCTTTAAAGACGTACTGACAGGATTAACATGATTCCTTTACTTTTCTTATATCTTGTTATATCCTGTCAAAAAATATAAAGATTTTTATTAACAAATTAAAGGTTAGGAGGTTGTTAAATGAGTAATATTGAAAGCTGGGACTGGGAAAGCAAAGAAAAAATGCTTGCCGAGCCGGCAAAATGGAAAGACCAGTTTGAAGATGTCCTGGAGCCTTATATCAGTCCCGATGGTGAGAAGATAGCCTCTATTGTTAAAATAGGGGAAGGAGAACACAACATAGCTATTAATGAAGGAACCTGGGAAGAACCGTTTGAAAAAATTTGGTATTCCAGATTCAGCCCAGACGGCCGTTTGACCGCTCTTATAACAAAGGACATGGAATGGACAATGGCTGTGGATGGAAAGACATGGGAACAAATGTATGAGTATATCTGGGATACCAAATTCAGCGCTGATGGCAAAATTATAGCTGCGACCACTAAAGTGGATGGCGTTTATGGGATAACAATAAACGAAAAAACATTGGAATGCCCCACTAAGCTTCATAGCATAGCAAGTCATGTAATAAGCCCGGATGGTAAAATATCGGTCGCAATAGCTCAAACTCTTCCTCTTGCAGAAGGCGATGTTAATGCATTTACAAAAGGCGCCTGGTCGGTAGTTGTAAACGGCAAGCCGTGGAATGAAAACTATGCTGATATTTACGGCCTGGCAATCAGCGATGACGGCAAGAATATTATTGCAGAATACAGGAATAGTATTTGTGAATACGGCATTCTCGTAAATGAAAAACCGTGGAATCAAAAATTTGGTTGTACATGGGAACCGGTTTTCCATCCAAAAAATAGTGATGAAATAACCGCACCGGTCAGGCAGGAAGGCCAGTGGTTCCTGGCGACAAACGGCAGGATTGTCTGGAACACAGGTTTTATCAATCTTATGCATCAAACATACAGTCCTGATGGCAACAATATTGCGGCAGCAGTTGCCCCGAAGTTTGCCAAATGGACAATCGCCGTTAATGAACAGCTATGGTCAAAAACATTCAATGAATGTATCTTAAAACCATGTTTCAGCCCGGATGGCAGAAAGGTAGCCGCAATTGCAAAAGACAGCGGAAACTGGTTTCTTGTTGTTGATGGAACCGTACTTGGAGATAGCTATGATAATATCTGGCCGCCTGTTTTCAGTCCCAGCGGCGACAAGGTAATATGCAAGGTAGAAAAAAATGGTCAGTATGCTGTCGCGGTTAACGGCAAAATTCGGGGAAACAATTATGAAGCCCTCTGGAATCCTGTTGTATCGCCCGATGGAACCAAAGTAATGATATGCGGTGTAGAAGACGGGAAATATTATCGCAAAGTAGTTTCCTTAAGTGATATATAAAATCAAGTTAATTGGGTAAGGTTTTTATTTAATAAATATAAAACTAAAACTTTTGAATAATATTTTCAAAGAAGGGGGAAAGCAAATGTATGAATTTGTTAGCGGGCCGCTTGTATGGATAGCCTTTATAATATTTATCGGCGGGAGCCTGTATAAAATATACAACATGTTGTCCGGCGCTAAAAAGGATATGACTTTGTTCAGGCATATGTCCCTGAAACACAGTTTAAACTCTCTTGTACACTGGGTAATACCTTTTAATAATCAGTATATGCAAAAAAGACCAATTTTTACTATAGTCTCTTTTGCTTTTCATATATGTTTAATACTTACGCCTATTTTTCTTTTGGGTCATCTTGTTCTATTGGATGAATCGTGGAATATAAGCTGGTTTAATATTCCAGACGGGGTCGCAGACTGGATGACAATTATAGTTATTGCCGGGTGTATCTTTTACTTATATAGAAGATTAACAGACCCGGTGGTAAAAAACGTCACCGATGGTTCTGACTATCTCCTGCTGGCAATTACAGTTCTTCCATTTATAACCGGTTTCATTGCATACCATCAATTATTTGCCTATAAAACTATACTGATACTTCACATTCTTGCAGGTGAGATAATGCTGATAGCCATTCCTTTTACAAGGCTAAGCCACATGCTCTTCTTTGTTTTTACAAGAGCATTATTCGGGAGTGAACAGGGTTATTGGAAACATTCAAAGGACTGGTAAAATTTAACAGCAAAACAACAATGTTAAGGAGAATATTATGAAACCAACCATAGCAATAAGAGAACCGGTCGTAGATGATCTGATGGACCAGACCGAGAAAATACTCACCGAGGAACAAATAGAAAAAGTTATCAATGAAGTTATAGATCAAGAAACCGGCGTGCGTTTGCAAACTTACGTTAATACATGTATTCACTGCGGATTATGTGCAGAGGCATGTCATTGGTATCTTTCTAATGACAGGGATGTCAGTTTTGCTCCGGTTACAAAGGTAAAAGATACCATCTGGGTAATGCTGGAAAAAAAAGGAAAGGTTGACGCGGCATTTATCAAAAGATGCTCTCAAATCGCCCATACCGAATGTAATGTCTGCCGGCGCTGCGGCATGTATTGTCCGTTTGGAATCGATATCGCATACATGATGCTTGTTGTTCGCAGGATATGCGCAAAGCTGGAAATGGTGCCTCTTTACCTGCAGGATACGGTTAACAGCCATGCTGCCACGATGAACCAGATGTGGGTAAAACCGGATGAATGGATAGACACACTCCAGTGGCAGGAAGAAGAAGCACAGGGATATGTGCCAAGCGCCCGTTTGCCACTTGAAAAAGAAGGCGCTGAGATAATGTATTCAGTTATTGGTCCTGAGCCAAAATTTTTAGCCCAGCTCCTTGGCAATATCACAGTAATCATGAAGGTAGCGGGGTTGGACTGGACGATGCCTGCAACAGCCGGCTGGGATAACAGCAATATGGCCATGTATTCAGGTGATTTTGAAGTCATGGCCAGAGTGGAAAGGCTTCATCATGAAACAGCTCAAAGGCTTAAGGTAAAAAAGATCGTCATGGGTGAATGCGGTCATGCGTTCAGGGGGGGAGAATATGACGGCCCAACCTGGCTGGGCTGGATGAGTCCGCCCATACCGATTGTTCATGCAGTAGCATTTTATTATGACCTGATCAAAAGCGGTAGAATCAAAATAGCAAAAAAAGTCGAAGGACCGGTTACTGCACAGTACCCGTGCAATATTGTAAGAAACGCGGGATTGGGTTCAAAACTGCGATATATTATGAGTGCGGTGTGCGAAGATTTTGTAGATCTTATCCCAAATGACAGACATGCCTTCTGTTGCAATGCAGGAGGTGATACTATTAACTGTGGCCCGCCATGGAAAAAAATCCGGGTCCAGTCAGCTAAAATACAGTCGGAAAATTTTAAAAGAACTGGCGCTCATACCATTGTAACACCCTGTCATAACTGTCACAGTGGTGTTGAGGATATTGTTGACGGATATAAGCTTGGGATGCACGTCAAATTTTTTAGTGAGCTTTTGATTGAGGCAATGGAGATTCCCGAGCACCTGAAACCAAAGGAAGAATAAGCGGATGAATAAAACAATACTGTTATAAATCATAATATATTACCGCCAAGAACGCTAAGAAGCGCCAGGAAAAGAGTTTTAAAAATATAAATCCTTGCGTGACTTCGCGTTCTTAGCGGTAAAAAAATTATTTAGTTCCCCTCCAATCTTTTCTTCTATTTCCACAATTATTTCTTTGGGTTTTTCCAACCCCTTATGTCCAGTTTTATGGCCTGTCATGAAATAAGCGTTGCATTTTCGCTACGCTTTTCACTTTTCAAACAGGCGCTTAAAGGATCATATATGACTGTTAAAAAAGGACAAGAACTTAAACTTGAAATTTCCGGGCTGGCATTTGGCGGCAAAGGGATCGCGCACAAAGACGGGTTCACTGTTTTTGTTGACCATACCGTTCCATTAGATATTGTAATTGCCCGCATAATAAAAAAGAAGAAGAACTTTGCTGTTGCCCGTGTTGTCGAGATGGTTGATAAATCACCATTCAGGATAAACCCTCCCTGTATATACAGCGGTCAGTGCGGAGGATGCAAGTGGCAATTTTTAAAATATGAAAAACAGCTTGATTACAAGCGGCAGCATGTTATTGATTCACTTGAGCATATTGGGATGATAAAGGGAGTACCCGTTCATTCCACCATTCCATCGAAGCTGATTTATGGATACAGAAACAAGATGGAGTTTTCCTGCTCAGACAGGAGATGGCTTATGCCTGATGAAATGGGCATGGAAAATACGGATTTAAATTTTGCTCTTGGGCTTCATGTGCCGGGAACTTTTCACAAGGTGCTGGATACCAAAAAATGTCTGCTTCAACCCGCGCTTGGAAACAATATTCTCGATGATGTTAGAACCTATATCAAGGAGTCAAATGTTCCGGTATATGGGCTTTGGAGCCACATCGGCTTCTGGCGTTTTGTTATGCTGAGACATTCTGCGGCTTATGACCAGTGGATGGTAAATATAGTAACTGCGGAAGAATCCGGCAAGATTGTCAAGCCGTTATCCGACTTGTTAACAGCCAAATACCCGGAAATCGTATCTGTAATAAACAATATAAATACACGCAAGGCAGGCATTGCTGTTGGAGAGTACGAGATACTTCTTGCCGGCAGTCCATTTATAAAGGAAAAAATCGCTCTGTTTGAGTTTAAAATATCCGCAAATTCCTTTTTTCAGACTAATACATCGGGTGCTGAGATATTGTACGAAAAAGTCAAGGAATACGCCGGGCTGTCGGGGAAAGAGTATGTTGTTGACCTTTACAGCGGAGCAGGCACGATAGCTATTTTTCTTGCTGATTCAGCAAAGGAGTTGACAGGAATAGAAATTTCTAAAAGTGCGGTACAGGACGCGGAAGCTAATTGTTTATATAATGGAATTTCAAATTGTCGTTTTATCCTTGGCGATATAAAGGATTGTCTTGAGCATATAAAAAAGCCTGATGTTATGATAATTGATCCCCCGAGGACAGGGATGCATAAAAATGTGGTTAAACAGATTCTTGATATGGCTCCAGCTAAAATTATCTATGTTTCCTGTAATCCAGCTACAATGGCAAGGGATCTCGGTATGATAAAAGACAATTACAAAGTATTTGAAGTGCAACCGATTGATATGTTTCCGCATACATATCACATAGAGTCGGTTGCCAGGCTTGAAAAAAATTGAAAACCAAAAAAATTGAAAATTGAATACTGAAAATTGAATATTTGTGGAATCGCTTCGCTCTGTCTTTTTGTTATAAAATTAATAAAATACCTTCAATATTCAGTATTCAATTTTCAATTTTCAATATTGAGAGATAAGATGATATATGTTCAAACAGGTCTTGAAAGATTTATTGTGTCCCCCCCCAAATGGATATTAGGTAGCCGTTTGGGGTTATTAAGCAATTCAGCTTCAGTTGACAGGAATTTTCGCCATGCAAGCGAATTAATTAATTTAAAGATGCCCGGTCAGCTTGCTGCATTATATTCACCGCAGCACGGTTTTTTTGCTGAAAAACAGGATAACATGATTGAGTCGGAAGATATGATTGATACGGTATTAAAGATTCCTGTTTTCAGCCTTTACAGCCAAACCCGAATACCCTTAAAAGAAATGTTTGATCCCATTGATGTGCTTG
>Ga0255441_1018_pt1 | contig 27443 bp, 23 predicted proteins | sample ANMaggSeSYBR02C5_FD_182645 | JGI IMG/M metagenome (GOLD analysis project Ga0255441, IMG submission 182645) | Sediment cell enrichment communities from methane seep in Santa Monica Basin, California, United Staets - ANME aggregate JGI... | ecosystem: Environmental > Aquatic > Marine > Cold seeps >... | reverse complement strand
TGATTAAACCGGCGCTTTCCCGTGGCGAAATTAGATGCATCGGCGCAACAACCCTGGAGGAATACAGAAAACATATTGAAAAGGATGCCGCCTTGATGCGCCGTTTCCAGGTCGTCATGATTGAAGAGCCGAGTATTGAAGAAACTATATCCATTCTTCGAGGAGTAAAGGAAAAATACGAGGTGCATCACGGCGTTCAGCTTCTGGATGCTTCACTTGTAGCCGCGGCCAAACTTTCCAAACGATATGTCATGGACCGCTTTCTGCCGGACAAGGCCGTTGATCTGATTGACCAGACTTCGGCATCCATACGTATTGGTCTTTCTTCCAAGCCGGAAGAAATAGATAAGATTGACCGCAAAATTGTTGAACTGGAAATTGAAATCAGGGCTTTGAAAAACGAAACAGACAGCCAAACTGAAGAACGCCTTGGCCATCTGAGACAGGAAATGGAAGAACTGAAAGAAAAAAGTGCTCAGCTTACTGAAAAATGGGAAAAAGAAAAGAAGGCGCTGACCGAAGTTCAGGAGGCAAAGAAAGCGCTGGAGGAAGCCAAGCGTGAGATGGAACAGAAAGTGCGGGAAGAGGATTTTTCGCGGGTGGCCGAACTTCAATACAAGATAATACCCAAATGCGAAAGAACCCTTGAAGAATATACTGATATAGATATTTCGGACAAAGGCTTTCTGCAGCAGAGGATCACTGAAGATGATATTGCCAAGACGGTTTCACGTTTGACTGGAATTCCTGTTTCAAAGATGATGGGCTCGGAAAGAGATAAACTGCTTAATTTAGAAGCATATCTAAGAAAACGGGTCGTGGGTCAGGATGATGTGCTTACAACCATATCAAAGGCGATCAGACGGTCACGAGCCGGTGTTCAGAATCCGAACCGTCCCATAGCGTCCTTCCTTATGCTTGGTCCAACCGGTGTTGGGAAGACAGAGGTTTCCAAAGCCCTGGCAGAATTTATGTTTGACGATGAGAGTGCTCTTGTTCGAATTGACATGAGCGAGTTTATGGAAAAGCATTCTGTGGCTCGTCTTATTGGAGCGCCTCCGGGATATGTTGGTTATGAAGAGGGCGGTGTGCTGACTAACAGCGTACGCCGCAAGCCATACAGCGTAATCCTGTTTGACGAAGTGGAAAAGGGACATGCGGATGTATTCAATCTTTTTTTGCAACTGCTTGATGACGGACGTCTGACAGACAGTCATGGACAGACTGTTAATTTTACAAACACCGTGGTACTCATGACATCAAATCTGGGATCTGAGAGTATTCAGCCCGCCGAGACAGAGGAAGATATCCAGGAAATGAATGCAGGCATTATGGCGGCTGTCCGATCTTACTTCCGCCCGGAATTTTTGAATCGTCTTGACGATATTCTGGTCTTTAAGCAGCTTACCCTTGAAGGGATGAAGCCGATTGCCGAAATACAACTTAATCGCCTTAATAAGCTTCTCCAGGAAAAAGATATAAAGCTTCAGGTAAAGGACAGTGCAAAAACCCTCCTGGCCAAACTCGGCTTTAATCCTCTTATGGGTGCTAGACCGCTTAACCGGGTGATACAAACGCGTTTGCAGGATCCCCTGGCCGAAGAGATTATTGCGGGCAAAATCCAGCCTGGTGATTTGGTGTATGTTTCTGCATCGGGTGATGAAATTGTAATCGGAACTGAAGATATCCCTGAGGAACCAACTACCATAAAAGCTCAGGATGAAGGGGAAGAAAAAGAATGAATGCTTTAAAGAAGTTAATTCCAGCGTCAAAGAGTACGGTGCCCGTTCAGGCCAACGGCTTCTTCACATGGGACAACTGGCCTTATTTTTTAGCTGTCCTGGCCGTGTTACTCCTTGTTGGGTTGCTGGTTTATTCATTCAAGAAGCGTCGCAGTACAAAAAAATCTCCCAAACCGGAAAAACCGAAAAAAGAAGAAACCCCAAAGGGCCTTCCTGTTTCAAGCCTTGTCAAGGTATGGAAAAAATTCCTGCGCGAGATTCCTTGGGACTTCCGACGGCTCATAATGATTTATCAGCACTTTGTGGTTTTCGGAGAAAGTGGTGCAGGAAAAAGTTCCCTGATTGATAACTGTACGGACTGGCAAGGGCATGCGCGCCAGTTTTATTCCAGCTATACCGCAAGTCCACTACTAAGGATCTATTTGGGATCAAAGGTTCTGGTGCAGGAAATACCGGCCACTCTGCTAAAAGATATATCGAAAAATGCCCGCCTGGCTTTGCTCAAACTCTGGAAACCCCTTTTCAGGCGGAAAGACCCGACCGTTGTAATTGTCCTGAACGGCATTTCGCTTCAGACTGATGAACCGGCATATTTGAAACAACAGGCGCAGATGATCAGAGGGAAAATTAATCTGCTTGCACGAATTCGTAAAAAACCGGTTAAGGTGCGCCTTGTGCTGACACATATGGATCAGCTTGAGGGATTCCTCGAATTTTCCCAGTTTCTCACCCAGAACAATATTCCTTTAAAACTTGAGTTCAGTTCAAAAGAGGATCTAAAAAACCTTACGAAATGTCTGGAACCATATGAAGACCATCTAAGCCGCGCTCTTACTTCACTTCCCGCTGATAAGTATCTGAAAGCCATTGCTTTTATGCGCCAGACCCCGAAACTTTTCAAGGACCTGTCGGCTTTTATTAAAATTCTGCAAAGTCCTGATCCATTGTCTCCGGAGCCGGAAGTGGTTGAGCTTTGTCTGGCTTTCCAGTCAGAGAAACAAACCCCTGTTTCGAATCCTTTTGCAACTTCACTTACCGCTAAAGAACTAAAACAATTTAATCCCCTCTTCAGGCACAGGGTTGCAGCCGCCGCTATAGGAATTGCAGGTCTTGTATATCTAAGTTCAGCTTTTATATATGAGCAGCAGTTGATCAATAAAAGATATCAAGAAATGGAGGTTGTTGAAGCATCGCCGTCGGCTCATTATGATGAGAATATGCACCGGCTGTTCATGGACTTCACTTACAGTCTTGGGAAAGACCCCCTTTTGACATTTCTGCCTAATTTTTTTCCTAACATAAATCAGGAAATTAACAAGCGCTGCATAGAAAATATCCGCAAATTTTATCTGTTCCCCGAGCTGGAAAAGTTCTCACTGGGGAAAACTTCGAGGGACAAGGTACAGGGTGAACCATTAAAGGAAATCCACACTCTAAGACAACAATATGTTCAACAGATTGAAGATGCCCCAAATAAGATTCTCTATCTACTTGCTCTGATTTATGCAACCAGAGACAACGAACTCGGCCGGCTTATTCGGCAAAATGTTACGCATTGGTCAGAAAGTATCGGGTTGCCGAGGCTTTTAATTTCGGATTATGTGAATAATAATAAGTCTTCCCAGGATATCCGGCTCAATATTGATAACCTTTACTACCACCAGAAAAAAAGCATTGCCGATGATCCCCATGTCTGGATGGTTTATTTCCTGAAAATCAGCAAATTCTACCAGCAGCCCGTCATTACCAAGGCGGAATTCGATAAGTTGCAGCAGGAGACCAAATCATTTCTGCAGGTTATCCGGGAACTCGAACGGTATGATCTCTCTGTAAAGGTCTCGGATTTGCTGGCAAAGGAATCTCCGATGGGCATCAATATAAACCTTATTGCCCGGAAAGAGTCCCAGCTCAGGCAAAAATCCGTCAAAGACTTTTTGGAATTTATAAAGTTGTCCGGCATTGACTATCCAGAGGTAACAGATGGATTAAGTCTTAGCGGCCTGCATGAGAATCTCAAAGTCATGCTTTATTTCAAAGGCCTTGTGGGTGAAAGTGACCCATTGTTTCATTTCTTATTTGCGGGAGAGGAATTCAAGTTCAGCGGCATGCAGTGGAACGACCTCCTGAATCGAAGCAGGATCACCTTCTTTTTAAGAGATTTTATCAGACACAACAAGCGGCATGACGGCTTGCTTTTTTTCACGGCAGAGAAAGAATTTGAAGATCTCGTAATAAACCCATCCAACAATGGCAGGTTCCTTTTTATCGGCCATGCCAGAGTTGACGGCAGATTCACGAAGGATGCAATTGAAAAGAGAGTCAAACCGGTCTTAATGGAATTGCCGGCTTTTATAGAAGAACTACCCATTCCAAAAAAGGAAAAAAAATATTTCTCAAATTTCCTGGCCAAAGAGGTTGAAGCCTATGGGCGTCGTTATGCTGAGTTCTACAAGAACTACTACATGGATTTTGACATAGAGGCCAAATCACCGGGCGCTCTGCGTTATGTGTTAACTCAACTTACCTTGCCTTCATCCCAGTTCATGGATATCCTGCTTTCTGTCAGGGACAACACCTCGGTTGATCCAGGCAAAAACGAATATTTGCAATCTATAGCTTTGAGACTAAGAGGGTTTGAGTTTTTTCAGCGTTTATTAGAGGAACAAAAAGGCACATTCCCTGAGCTGAATAAATACAAGGCATTGCTGGAACAGATGCAGATAGACATGCAAAACCGGAAATCTGTCATAGATGATGATAAAGAAGAGATGTTCAAAGATTTTAAGAATCGGTTGACTCCGCTGGGACGGATAAGTTTCGCAATTTTTCGCGACGAACCGGATTCTTATCTGAATTTGATAAAATTGTGGCTTAAAAGTGTCGGGATTTCATCACAATGGCAGGATGTTTTTTTGGCACCGGTCTATCAAGCCTATTCTCTAGGAATGCAGGAAATCGAGTTGGGCATTGGTAAGATATGGGCTGATATCTTGCAGACCGACATCAACCCTCTTTATAGTAAATTCCCATTCGATATCTCATCAAATAAAGATGTTTCGATTGGGGAGCTAAAACAAGCTACGCATCCGCATAGCCATTTCTGGAAAACATTTAATGCTTTGCTGACACCGTTTTGCGTGGAAAGAGGTGGTTTGTGGCGGGCGAGCACAAACGCGATAGGTGCTCCAAATCTTCCGGAGAATATGCTACAGACAGTGAACGCTGTTGCCAGGCTTTCTGACAACCTGTGGGACAATAAGGGCGATGAACTGCCGCTTAAATTTATGATCAAGCCTATTGCACTACCTCCGGCAGTCATTAATGAGCCAATCGCCATACTTTCTTACTTGCATGCAGGAGGGGACTCAATTTTTGGTTTTAATCAGCAGCCATCCTGGAAGGAGTTTAAGTTCCAATGGCAAACTGCAAGCAGTGCAGCCGTAGTAACCGAATTTGCAACCAGGGATACGACTACAAAATTTCAAAATGCGGTAAAGATTTCCAGGACCGGATGGAGTTTTTTTCGTCTTCTGCAGAAAGCCGAAGACATAGTTGTGATTAATAAATTCTCAGAGTTCGGTGAAGAGGATGATTTAGCCATAAGTTCTTTAATCGGCAGTGACGATAAAATATCTGGAGAGATTTATATTCTAACATGGCTGGTAGATTTTCCGGAAATGAAAAAAAGTGTTTTAAAGACAATACTGGCCCCGGGAAAGAAGTCCGAAAGCAGAACATTAAAAATTAAATTTGCCATAAAGAACGATCCCTGGGCAGTATTCAAACTGCCAAGGTAGCTGCAACTTAAATTGGCATCCTTCATTTTGTAGTTTACACTTTTTCAACATTTACGGATGCGAGCCGTTAGCTGTTAGGTAAAACTTTTGTATAAAAACGGACTGTTAAGCTAAAAGCTAACCGCTAATGGCTAAAAGCTAACGGCACAGGTCGATATTTTTTAAAAACACTATTAATTACTTTGCTAATCAGGGTAATAATCTCATGAGTAAAATTATAAAAGAAGTTTCTTTTTCAAGAATGAAAGCAGGTAAGTTAGGCATACTGGTTGTGCTTTTGATTATGGCAGGCATCTGTGGATGCGCAGGCAATAAATTTCTACATCAGAAGAAAGTTACTTTTTGTATTAAGCCTCACAAGAGTGCCAATAATGCACAGCCATTATATATCGTGATTCGTGATGTAGATAAAAAGAGTTTTCTGATAGAAGATTACGATGAAATTGCTGATTTGGTCTATACCGACTCACCGGATGAAAGTCTTCTGACCTGGCATGTGGTGCTTCCGGGCAGCAAAGAAGAGATAACGGTCGAAGTGCCCGATAAATCAGATCTTGGAATTTATGCCATGTTCACCAAGCCTGAAGAAAACTGGAAGATTATGTTTGAACAACCTCTTGAGCCGGAATATGAGATTATAATTCAAGATAACAGCCTGAAATACAAAAAAGAAAAGGATGGATTCTGGAAATGGCTGTTGGGAATTTTTTGACAGAAAATATTCTATGTCACAAGTTTTAAATACTGACTTAATTGAAAATGATTTGCGCCTGGATGGGCAGCGACCCTGTGGGAAGCTGGAATGGCTTGAAAAAGGCCATCGAAATACGCAGGGTTTTTGGCGTGCCCTTAAAAGTAAGCATGACTCGTTCTTTGATATTTCGGGCGCCAGTGTCCTTTTCAACAAATATAATTTTTATCATGATATCATAACTCGTAATCGAAACAATACCGCACCGGCCTTATGCTTATATGATTTGACTGCTGATTTCAGGGAGATTTCATACAGCCGGTTGGGGACCATGGCTTCTGCAAAGGCAAGCATGTGGGCACGATTAGGGCTGCATCCGGAAGAATCCCTTTGCATAATCCGGCCTGTGGGATTAGACTTGGTAGTTGATCTGTTGGCTGCCTTGAAGACGGGATTAAAGATCTCCTTCCTGCCGCCACAAGGAAAAGCTTTTCTGGAAAGGAGGCTTGAGGCGCTGAAGCCGGACCATATCGTTATTGATGAACAATATCTTTCATTACTAACTGCATGGAGTGAGAAGGTGCTGACGGAAGCCCGGGCAGGGGAGGATACGCAGCCTGGTATAGAGCGTTTCTATGTGTACCCATCAGGACAGGCGGTTTTTAGCTGCTTTGATCCTTGCAGCCGTAAGCCATGGCTGCCCATGGACATAACAAGCGATGCAGCCTATCTTTGCGGGCTGAGCGATGGTATCATCGGGCTGGGGCTTGGCCCTGGTCAAGTCTATGTTGCGCCTGGATTTCACTTACTGGAAACCCAGCCTGCCTTACTTTTGGCCGGCCTCTTTTGTGGTGCTACCTACTTGCATTTATTGCCGGAAGATATAGCCGCCCATCCGGGGCTTGTGACTCGACGGTCCATCAAGGCTTTTGGCGTGAGCAAAAGGGTACGAGACATACTACTGAAAAGCCGGGTTGATGCAGGTAAAGTATGGGAATGCTGGTTTCGTAACCCTGCCGAATCATCTGACATGGAACAGTGGCAACTATTTGTTCGAGATCTTAAGCTTGAAAATACTTATGCCTTTAACCTGAAATGTGACGCCGCACTTGGGGGGTGCTCTTTTTTTTCTGTACGACGTAAAGGTATGGCTCATATGAATGTATTACCTGCGCCAGGCAGGGCATGGTCACTTGCCGACCCCTCGGGAGGGGATTCCGAGGCTCCGGGAGACAGTGGTGTATTTTGTCTTTCCGAGCCTGGTGCGCCGGATCAGGAAAAGAGATCGACCACCAGCCTTATTGCCGGCAGCAGTGGGGAATGGGTTTTCACAGGAACAAGTATTTGCAGCAGAGAAGGCAGATCTTACCCGGCAGATGAGATCCATGAAATACTCCGGAACGTTTTAGTCCGATCCAATTTATTCTGTTCCATAAGCGAGGTTCCTCTTTCAGACACAGGAAGGGGCTCCCGTATTGTCCTGCTGGTTTTTAAAGGCATGGCTGATATTGATGAAACGGTTTTGACATCTAAAATCCGCGGGACAATTGCAGATGAAATGGGTAATGAGTTTCAGCCGGACAGAATAGTGTTTTTCCCCATATATCCGAGGTTTTTATCGGATACTGAGGTTGACCATGACTGGTGCCGCAGCCAGTATTTATCAGGAGCGCTTTCCCGCAAATCGAGCGGAGAAATTTTTCAATGCATTACACTGTTGAGGGAATGTGTTCTTCAGTCCGGGGCTGCGTATAGGTAAAAGTTCACCACGGAATGGTACGGAGTTTCACTGAAAATTGTGAATAAATTCAAACAAGAAAAGGAGATAGCATATGGCAATTCAGGATGAAATACCAAAATCCCGCCTTACTCTCAGGTACAAGACCGAAGTCAGTGGTCAGCCCGAAGATGTCAGCCTGCCCTTGCGGCTGCTTGTCGAAGGTAATTTTTCTATGGGAAGTTCCAAGGATAGGAAGCTGGATCTGGAGGAGAGGCGCTTGCGTACCCTGGACGGTACAAACACGGATGCGGTAATGAAGGACATGGGCATGTCTTTAAAGTTTGCCGTCTCCAACAAGATTGATCCGGAAATGGCTGAGGATATGGACGTGGAAATTCCCGTCGACAGCATGAGGTCTTTTTCACCAGACCATATAGCCAAGCATGTGCCCAAGCTTAGAGGAGTTTTGCAGATGAAAAAGCTTTTGGAGGAAGTCATTTCTAACGTTGATAACAGAAAAGACTTTCGTAAGCTCCTGAATGAACTGATGAGCGACGAAGAGGCTCTGGGCAAGATGATGGAACAGCTTAAAGGTTATGAAAGCCTGAAGCTTCCTTCAACCTAAATTGAGCGATTTTTTAAACGAATCAACGCATTCATATTTTGGTAATAAACTCTATTAAGGAGGCAAGATATCTATGGCTAAAGAAACCAAACAAGCAGTAAAGACCGAAGAAAAGACGGAACAGCTTGATCTCAATCGTTTTCTTTCAAGTATGCGTCTCAGCACCGAGTTGAAAGAAGCAGTTCCCATGATTCAGGACAATCTTCAGGTCGTAAAGGAGGATGTCAGCGAGGAAGACCGCTTTCTTTCAGGTATGGCCGTCCTTTTGCTGAATGTTGATAAGTCTGCTGGTCGTCTGGACAAGGGCAGCATTTACGAGCTGATTGCCCGCATCGATCAGACAGTGAATGATCAGATTAATGAAATCATTCACCATGAAAATTTCAAAAAGATGGAATCCAACTGGAGGTCGCTAAATGACCTTATATTAAATACAAATTTTAAGGCAGATATAATGATTGACATTCTTGATGTAGATAAGGAAGAGCTCTTCGACGATTTTGAGGCCAATGCCGTTGATATTACCGGCAGCGCTCTTTTTAAAAAGGTCTATATCAGCGAATACGACCAGTACGGCGGGAAGCCTTTTGGCAGTATCATCAGTTTGCATGAATTTGAGCACATCCCTCATGATGAGTTCTGGTTGAAAATCATGGGCAAAATTGCAGCAGCCAGCCATGCGCCTTTCATAGGATCAGTTTCGCCGAAATTCTTCGGATGCGACTCCATGGAAGAACTGGCCGCCATCAAAGATCTTGAGGGGCTTATGAACCATCCGAAATACGGATCCTGGGATAAACTTCGCAACTCGGAAGAGGCCGCTTATATCGGGCTGGCGCTGCCCAGGTATGTTGCCCGCCTTCCATATGACCCTGAGACTAATCCCTGCAAGGATATCCCGTTTCAGGAACAGATTCGGGGTGACAATGATGAGGACTACGTTTGGGGCAATGCTGTATCTCTCTTTGCTCAGAATATGGTGAAGTCTTTTGCCCAGTCAGGCTGGTGCCAGTACCTGCGTGGTCCCAAAGGCGGCGGGCTGGTAAGCGGACTTCCCGTGCACACGTTCAACGTGCGTGGCGAAGAAGAGATAAAAATTCCGGTCGAGATGTCGATCCCTGACTATCGCGAACTGGAATTTGCCAACTGCGGCTTTATGCCTCTGGTCTACCGCAAGGGCACGGCAGACGCATGTTTTTTCAGTTGCCAGTCGCTCAAAAAACCCAAAAAGTTCAAAGACCCGAAAGATTCTGAAAATGCACAACTGGTTACCAACCTTTCATATACTTTTTCAATCACCCGTATAGCCCACTATGTCAAATCAATCATGCGTGACAATATCGGCAGCAGCGCTGATGCCGAATATATCAAAAATTCTCTTAAAAACTGGATATTTCAGTATGTTACTACCGTGGTTGACCCTGATGACCTGACGCTGCGCTTCTATCCCTTTAAAGCAGCATCAGTAGAGGTGACTGAGCGGGAGGGAATGATAGGATGGTATAACTGCAGTATATCAATCCTGCCTCATATACAGTTTGAGGGTATGGATGTCGAGCTCAGGCTTGATGCCAGGCTCTAATCAAAATGGATAAACCATAATCAAAATTATTTGAACAGGAGGAGTTTAAGATGGCTGAATCAAGCTTTAGTTGCAGTGTTTCTCAGGGTTTTAATTTTCAAAAAGATGAACAAATACTTGTAGGGCATATTGTTTCATGTAAAGTCGGCGAAACTGACTTTGATGCCGACCTTAACATTAGCGATCCGGAGGACGCTTCACAACTGGTAAAGGTTTTTGGTATTGTATCGGGGATCTACTGGAATGGCGGCTATGCGGATCCGGTACAGTTTAGTTGTCAGGTTTCTAATGCCAATAAAGTAAAGATTTCGACACTTACACACAAGAGCCTTGCCAATACCGAGGTTGTTTTTAAATTCAATATATATGACTATGATCCAAAAGAGAAAAAGTATTATAAGTGTTTTCATGCCAACGACACTGACCTTAAAGGACTTATCGAGAAAACAGGAGGAGAGCTTAGTATGTCAATAGACATGGATCAGTCCATGGAGGTAGTCTCTCCGAAAAACTTCAATTTTAATCTGGGTGTTATGCCCCAGGATATTGACATGCAAATTCATCTGGCAGTTTCTGTTAACGACAAGTTCGTCAAGAAATGGGGTGTGGAGGTTGCTGCCTGAAGATGGATGATAAACTTGCACGAGTTCGGTGGGAAATGGGTCAGACCCTTCTGCCTGAGCACTTACTGGCTCAGGAGGAATCGATTCTGGCAGATACGGTGCTACGGTTCCAGATGCGAGGTCTGCCTTTCTATGGAATCGGGAAGCTGAAATTAAATGAGACCCTTTTAGACGAGGGAGTCCTTTCCATTCAGGAAATGACTTTGGTAATGGGATCCGGACTTCTTCTGGATGTTCCTGGAAACGCCACGGTATCCCCCTTTAATCTGAACGTGCCCGGCATGGTAAGTGTATCAGTATATCTGCATGTTCTTAAGGATAATTTTGCAGCCGATGATACCAGGAAAGGCTGGGAAGATGATGCTGAAATAAAGATTGCCAAGATATTTTACAGGCTGGCCCTTTCTTCGGAACAGGACTATCCCGATGCCATTGAAACATTAAAGCTGGCTGAATTTAAAAAAAGCCTTGAGGGCACTTGGCAGATCTCGCGGGACTTTATACCCCCCCTGATGCAACTGGGCGCATCGCCGTTTTTGGAGATCGATATGTATGAGCTTTCCGGGGTGCTGGAGCTTTTTCAATATAATCTTTCCCTGGATGCTTCCAGCTACTTAAGCGGAGAAGGTTTAATCAGCGTCAAACAGTGCCTTAAAAGTGTCTTCAAGGCTCAAAGGCTGCTGGCTAATCTTGGTTCGCAGATCCACCTGCACCCCTACTTTCTCTACGAAGAATTAAAGACTTTGTACACTGAGGTATGTCTTTACAGGAACGCAACTCCGGAAGATATTGCCGCACCTTATGATCATGATCAGCTTGCATCTCTTAAGGATATGATAAGTCACTTGAATAAACAGATGCAGATAGTGCGCAGCCGTCTGCCATACTTGCCTTTTAAGCTTAGTAACAACATTTACCAGGTCAAGCTGCCGGATGAAATCAGGCAGGCCACAGATGTATATTTTCTTGTTCAGAAAAGTCAGGTAATGGTCAGTCTTTCCATTGATAACCTTAAGGTGGCGGGGCAAGTCCGATTGCCTTTCGTGCACAAGATGGCGCTGCAAGGTATTCCGCTTAAAAAAGTTGTACGCCCCCCATTTCAGCATTCCTTTGGTGCAGAGGTTGAATTCTATCTGATCAGGGAGGGTGAAGAGTGGGACCATGCGCTGAATGAAATGACATTGACTTTTTATGACAGACCTGACCTGAAGGATACGGACTTTTATATCTATTGGCGCATGGGATAATTAGTTGCTGGACGAAAACTCAAAACACCTGAGATTATAGTCAGCTGGATGTTATTCTCAAATTGAAGATTTTTAGCTATTAGCAGTTAGCCTTTAGCTTAAAAAATCAAACAGATAACACATTCAGCTAATAGCTAATCGCTAACAGCTAATGGCTTTTTTAACAATGGTATTTTTTAACAAATTTGGTAGAAGTTCAACTTCAGGCCGCAGCGATCATGACCTTCAGGGCATTATAGAAAACCTGAACAATGTACTCAATACAAAGAAGGGCTATGGCAGTTTCCTGGACGGCTATGGTATAAGAGATATGAATGAATATAGCTCTCGCGATCATTTAGCCTTAGCTATAATGGATGAAGTTACTTATAATATAGAGCAATACGAGCCAAGGCTTCAGCTTGTCAGTATATCTCTTGAGGATAATGATGACCCTTTCCGCATAGCCTTTAAAATCGAATGCAGGGTCAAAGAAACAGAGCAGTCTCTGTTCATGGAGTTCGATTCAGTTTATAATGGCTTTTATATCAGGAATTCTTAATGAAAGAGTCAAAGTCTAAAATATTTAGCGATGCTTTAGAAATGGCATTGGAGCTTAGTATTGAAGGAGAGGTCTTCAAGATTCCCGGCGCCAATATAAAATCCCTGAGGATCGGTATCCGTCCCTACGGTTTTAAGGCCATGCTGAGTTTTTGGGTATCATCGGAAACAAGGGAAGACAAGCTCTTTTCCCATTTCATTAAGCACGATCTTATGGAGGTTGCGCTGAACGTTGAGCCACATTTCAAACCGCAGGATGCTGAAATAGAGTCACTAGAACTGCATGGGTTTGTAACCGGCAAGGCTGTGCTCAAGGAGCTCACGATAGAAAATGTACACCTGAAAGACAATCCCATCCTTTATCGTCACTATCGTATAGATTTTGCTGATTCAGCGCAGGTACTGTGGAGGCAGCATTTTCCCTGTGACCTTTTGGTGGATGGGACAGTAAAAGATCTGATAGAGGCTAATAAGGCAACAGGAGTTAATCTGAAATATGACTGGGAGTCATTAGATGAAAAGTTTGCCATTAATACACTTTCCGTAGAGCCGGGAGAAAAAGGGGCCGGCTTTTATGATTTTATTATTTGGTATGCAGTATCTCATAACGGTGTCTTCAGCTATGACTTAAAAGAAAACGAATACACCCTTTCCGGCGCTAAGGAACTGACTGGACAGGCGATCAATATGAGTAAGCTGGAAATAGCGGAACACAGCATAGCATTTCCACCAACCATCCGCTATAATGACAGATTTCTGAACGCATTTTCTGAAAACCCGCAAAAAAAAGAAACATCCCGGGATCAGTCAAAGAAAGGCTTGCGGCACGATATCCTGTTGTGTCTGCCGGTTGCCTCTGATTTTGAGGATGCTTTCAATCTGGAGTCAAACAAGCATAAAATAAAAGGCCATGAGCTTCATCTGATCCACTGCCGTTTTCCCCAGATTACCTATCGGCCCGGTATTTTTGTTAAGATAGAAGGCGGCCTCTGGAGCGATAAAATCTTTCCTCACGACACGGAATACCGCATGCGAGATATTTTTTTCCAGGCGCAGGCTGTTGACGAGGAGCCGGATGCTGATCACAATATGGAATATTCCCGCTACAATATCGATATGCGTTCCAGGTTGGAACTTAAGGATGAAGCTGCTCTGAATCTGCCCAGGTTCAAGACACCCTGCTACCCGATTTATGTCGAAGGAAAGATCGTCAGTGAGCAGGGCGATGAAGAAGAGGAAACCTATCAAACGTATGAACATCCGCAGACGGCGCTTGATCAGTACAAAGTAAAAATTCCCCTCTTTGACAACAAGGAAGTTGTTGTTCCATTTGACCCCCTTTTTGCGCCAGGGCACTTTTATTTCCCAGCCTATAAAGAACAAAGAGTTCTGGTGGCACTTGATTTCCATACGGCACGGATTGAGCGCTTTCTTGACTGGCGGCCGGATGGCCGTCTTCCAGTGGACAGCCAGGGTAATCATTTGTTATTAGGCAAGACTGATTCAAGCAAGACGTCTATCAATCACATTTATGTAGATAATAAACCTCAGTTCAACATGAAGCGTACATTTGATAAAGATACCGAAAAAATCCAGCTTCACGAGGGTACTATTATTCTGGAGACAAAAGAGGAAAGCACATAACTAGAGTGGACAGTGGGCAGTTGTCAGGGTGCAGTGGGCACTTCATGGTTAATCAAAACTGACAACTGACAACTGCCCACTGAAAACTGATAACTTTAAATTATGGGAACACTTGTTTGCCGCATAGAACTTGATAAGAAAAAAGGCGTTCTTCTGACTGTTGAGAACGGTGATGATCAGATTACCCAGACCGTTGTCATGGACGGTACCAGTATTACAACAACCGTCAAGGGCTCGGATGAAACAAGTACGATTACCCAGAAGCAAGACAGCATCGCCATGAACTGCAAAACTTTTACTCTGGATGCTGAGACCATAACATGCAAATCCACGAAAGAAACTCTCCACGAAAGCGGTCAGAATTTTGACATCAAGAGCGGAAAAAATATAGGTGTTGCCGCTGACAGCGCGGCAGAATATAAAGCCATGAATACGATCATTGAGAGTACTTCCAAAACCGAGATAAAGGGAGGCACATTGGTTCTTTCAGGCTCAGCCAGTGCTGAGTTAAAAGGGGCCAGTATTAAGCTTGATGCAAAGGGACTTATGGACCTGGTCGCCAGCGGAGCTGCGACCCTCCAAGGCAGTATTGTAAATATCAAAGGCATACTTAAGATGGGTTAACAACTTGAGATCTATATATACCTCGAAGGCGACTTTTAGCGATGCGAATTGACGAAAACTTATACAAAGCATTCCTGGAAGAGATGGATGCACTGGAAAATTTTCGTATAGCCTATGCATCCTTGTACCCGGGTGTCCCTCTGGATCGCGAAGATCCTGATGTAAGGCGCTTGATTGAGGCCATGGCTCTTTTTTCCGCCCGCACAAGGCTTGCCGGTTGTCGCAATATAATTTCCACACGCCGCAGAATTTTCCAGCAGTTTTTCCCCTATCTGCTGACACCTCTGCCCTCTATGGCTATCCTTCAGGCGATACCAACGGCGCAAATTTCAGAGGCTCTATTTTTCCCTAAGGGGTCCGAAATTACTGTGTCGCCGGAATCAGGGGGTGCGGCAATCTTCCAGACATTGAACAATTTGCGTATTTTACCCATATCTCTTTCCGAGTTCAGCAATTTGTTATTGCCAGGCAAGGGCTTTAGATTGGTTCTGCGCTTCAGGGCAACCTTTGCACGCAGCGAAGAAATCGGCAAAATCAGCATTTTCATCAATCATCTTAATAATTATGAAGCTTCACAGCTTGTACTTTACAATCTTAAGCATCATATTAAGCAGGCATCGGTGGTTTTTGATGAAAAAGTATATGAAACAACATCCGGCACTCCCTGTAACGTGTCCTATGGCATTGAATCGGACGATGATGATTTTAGTCACCCGCTTCAAAAGGAGAGGCTCTTTTTCCATTTTCCATGGCAGGAGCTTTTTTTAAATATTCAGGTTCCAAAGCCGTTGCGCAACTGGACAAATTTTAGCATTTGCCTTGATCTTGACTCCAACTGGCCGCGCAATCTGGTTCTAAACAAAGATGTATTTCAGCTTTTCGCTACTCCGATAATCAACATCAGGCAGGGTATGGCTCAGCCGGTTATCTGCAACGGGATGCAAGAACGTTATCCCATTCGTAACACCGACCTTGAAAACGGTTTTGAGCTTCATTCCCTGCTGGGTGTATACGAGATCACCAAGGAAGGTATGTCCCCCGTAAGACCCGGCATACTTTCCGGAGCAGCACCTTCTTATGAAACCGAGGAACTGAGAGACTCACAGGGGAAGAAGCATCACTATCTGAACCTGCACTTTCCACAAGCCTTTCAGGAGCCAAGAACCGTTACAACCGATGCGCTTTGGATTCAACCGTGGTTTTCTGAAACAATTTCGCAGAGACTTACGGTTTCTCCCTTCAGCCGCAGCACTATTGGTCTGAAATGGGAGCTGCCGGTAAACCCTGTCCCTCATGCCGAAGACCTGTTTCAGGACAATATGGACGGGTTTCTGCATTTTTTAACACTGACAAACAGGGCAACCTTAAACCGCCATGAATTATTAGACATACTCCAGGCGATGGGTATAATGAGGCAGGCTACATTCCAGCGTTTGTGCAAGCTTTTGGTTGCTGTGCGGGTTGAAAAAGCCATGCAGCAGGGCATCGATTTTTCGGGCATGCTGAGACATAGATACATCCTGAGTTTTCGGGAATATGATTCAAGCCTGGAACCCTTGATGGAAATCTTCCTGGCACATGTGGAAAATATTCTTGACGCCTGGATTTCAGGGGCAAAGATAGAAGTTCGTAAAGAAATTGCAGGCAGTGAAGCAGGAAAGGAAGCGAAATGAAAAATAAACATTGGGAAGCCATACATGAGATTTACACTAAGATGGAAAAGCTTTGCGGTAGAAGCCTCTACACTCCTGAAGATTTACTTTATGCAGGCAGCGATGATCTACAACAAGGGGTCGAAGTTCCTCAAGCGGATTCAGATATTAGCGGTTGTACCTCAGATGATATTGTACAAATTCGAGCGGAACTCAGGACCAAGCTTGATTTTCTGAGGGCCACGCTTGAAGAGCAGTATTCGGAGCGGGATACCTACCTCGTACTTTTTCCTATCGTGGCTCAGATTGACGAGCTGATCCAGACAAATTTTTTGCGGGCAATGCAGACAAGCTGGCCGCTTTTGCAAAAAGAACTCTTCCAAATAGATAATGCCGGCGAGGTTTTTTACGAAATTCTGGATGATATTCTTCTCAAGCCCCAGACACCCATCTTTATTTATGAAGTATATTATTTTTGTCTGCGTTACGGATTCCGTGGGCGTTATGAGAGTAATCCCGTTAAGGTAACCGGATATCTGAAAAAGCTGCAGGCAAGGCTTAAACAGGAGGCACTTCCCATTCCCCACGCAGAGACTGAAGAAATTGGCCGTATCAGGCCTTTTGGCTCGCCTTATTGGAACTACTTAGTGACAGCCGGAGTTCTTGTAGTCGTTTACTTTTTGTTTCTGGTTTTGGGGACTTATATGTGAGCCGCGAAGACTCATGAACCGAATTGAGCGATTAGCTGTTAGCCATTAGCGTTTAGCTTTGAAAAATCAAGATATTACATTAATTAGAAATTGCACCCAATGGGTGAAAGATTGTAATAGCAAAATATTCTGTAATCATTAAACTAATAGCTAACCGCTAAAGGCTAATCGCTCAACTTAGTTTTAATAAAGGTGTAAGGTGTGGCAAATAAAATTGATGACCTTTTTTCTCCGCAGCGCCTGCGCCCGCGTTGGAAACAAATCAAAGAAAGCGCCAAAAGACCTGTTGGTGTCGAAGTCTCAGGAGTAGAAGACCAAAATGCCTTGCAGCTTTTTCATCATCTTCAAAATCTTATAAATAATCGGTTTCAAGGTGATGATGTTGCAGCTCTAAATTTTTTGTTGCAAGAACTCCACGAGCTTATTGTTCGTAAGTTTCCAGAGGCTGAAAAGGAACCGTCCGCTCAGAAGGAAAAGAACGACACTGGCCCGGCCATCTATGAGGTCCTTGACCGAATCGAGGATTTGGTGGAAGCTTTTGAGGTCCCTGGTCGTGGCAGATAGGAGCAAAAGTATTTTTTTTGAGAGTGCAAGTATGAATAACCTTGAAAAAAAAATATCAGATAAAATACATGAGTTCGATATCATTTCTCTACTGCGGCTTTTGATGTCAATGAATTACCGTAAGGACGAAATCAGATTCAGAGGGCATAACAGCATCTGTTCACAGACAGGTCTGATACAAGGTATTGAGTTTAATAATGAGCCGGTTCGCGAGGTAGTAATTACATTAAACTTAGGTCTTTTAAGTGCCCAGTCTCCGCTGCCAAGTTATTTCAGGAAGAAGAGAGACAGCTCTATTACCGGCGGTCGTCAATTTGACGAATTTATCGGATACATTGATCATAACTTGATCTGGAATTATATCTGCAACCTTTACCCTGAAATAAACAGTTTCTATTTTCTGTCCTGGGAATTGACCAAGCGGCGTTACCTTGAAGCGCTTGATCTTAAATCCTGCAATACCTTGCATTGGCTTTTTCAGACAGTTTTTCCCGAGATCAGCGTGAAGGTGGAAAAGGTTCTTTTAAGCCTTGAAATGCAGACTGTCCCGATCCGTCTGGGCGAAAGTGCGCTTGGCAGCAACACAGCATTTGGCAGCAAATCCCAGGTTCCGATCCATGGCAGGTGTATTACCCTTTGCAGCGAAGAAGATAGCACCGACACCAAAGTTCCCTGGCCGTGGGAAATCAAAAACCGTTTAAAAACACTGGTATTCCCTCTCCTGCGACCAACAGGTATAGACTTGGAGATTAATCTCATCTTGAAATCCCAGAAAAGATGGGCAAAACTTCATCCGGAAACATATTTGGGCTATGACAGGATTCGCAACGGCGGTGAATCATATCGCCAAATCAGAATTTTCAGAGGGCATATCGGTGAAGAAGCTATGGAACAAACAGAATTAGCTATTAGCCATTAGCTTTTAGCTAACAGCTAATGGCTAATAGCTTTTTCATCGGAAAGGCACTAACTATGCAATGTAAAAAATGCGGTAGAGATCTTACGGGCATGGAGTACAAAAAGGTTGCCGAGTGGCCCTTTTGCCTGGAATGTTTCCAGACTCTGATGGACAAGGCAGGAGAAAAAAAAGAGGAAAAGCCGGAAGGCGAGACTGAAATGCCTGTCCATAAGACTGCGCCGGCAAGTGCCCGGCAAAGATGTCAGATCTGTGAAAAAGAGATCGAAGAGTGCAATGGCCGCGAAATGCTCGGCCTTTTGTTTTGCCTGGAGTGTTATGAAAACCTGGTGAAAAGGCCTGCCATCCCGCCACGTGCAGAAAGCGAGGAAGAAGAATTAGAGGTTAAGCCCATAGTAGCCCAGGTTCGCGTGGATTTAAGGCGGCCGGTGCAATGTCACGCCTGCGGCCGGCAGATTCCAGCCATGGGCAGCAAGGAGTTCGAAGGCAATCCATACTGCCCTGACTGCTACAACGGATTGCCGGAAATAAAAGCTCAGAAGCCCAAACCATTTCCGGCCGAGGTTCCTGATCAAGAGGCCGGAGCAGAAAAAGAGCACTATGGTACCGGGGATATAAAAGCCGGATTAAAGTGTCAGGCCTGCAGCCGTGAAGTGCTGCCCGAAAACCTGAAGACAGTCGAGGGCTTTGAGATCTGCTCCGCGTGTCTCTCAACAGATCCGGATGCTTCCTTTAAGATAGCGCGCGCCAGGCATAGAAGAGTACTGGAGCAGATAAAAAAACAGTTTGATGCGTAGAAAAATAGTAACCGTTCACGGTTTACAGTTACCGGTTCACGGTTGAAAAAAACAGAAGGTAGAGGAGACTTGTGGGGGGGTCCTCTTTTCTCGTTCCCACGCAGGAGTATGGGAACTAGGCAAATGCTTCGATCGTTGCATAGTTCATTGAAAAAACTGTGAACTGTGAACTGTGAACCGACAACCGTGAACGGTTACGAAAAATATAAATCAAATAATGGAGCTATCAATGAATATCGAACTCTTACAAGGAACGCTCGAAATAACTGAAAATCCCGGCCTTGAAACCATTGATCCGCGTTTAAGTGATATTGCCACCCTGATGCAGGATGGCAAATACGAAGAAGCAGCAGCACAGTCCGAGGCGATTCTGGAGGAACAGATCTATGACATTCGCATCATCGGCTATTCTCTCTACGGCCATTTTATAGACCAGGGTGTAGGGGCAATGGCCGACATTTACCAGTGCCTGGCAAATCTTCTGCGCGACAACCTGGATGCCTTGGGGCCTGTGAGAAATCGTGAAAAGCATATCCAGACCATTCTGAACTGGATGATGAAGCAGCTAATCAAGAAATTGCAGTATGAGGAGGGGAAAAACAGCAACCTCTACGAAGGCTGGATATCTGAGGTGTCAAGCGATCAGGTTCAGGAGGCTCTTGATGCGGGCGATGAGCTGCGGCGCACGTTGGGCCCGGTCCTAGAGGATGCGGCTGGTTCCGTGCTTGACGGACTGATAAAGGTGAATGACTGGCTGACTGCCTTCCAGCGTCTCGTTTACCGAGAGCCTGAGCCGGAGCCAGAGGAAGAGACGGAGGATTTGGGAGATGAGGAAGCAAAAGAAGGAATTGAAGAAGAGCGTCAGGAAGCAGGGAGAAAAGAAGCTTATGTATCTATTCCCCGGTTGGATGAAGATGAGATCAGCGTTGAAGGCTCCTTTCATCTGAAGCTTCTCATAAGAAAGCTTGAGGCCTTTGACCGCTTGATTTCCGCAGAAAAATATTCAAGTGCGGCCCTCATCTCTGATGACATCAACAGCATCATAGCGAACTTCGACCCAAAGGTCTATTTCCCAAAGCTGTTTACCAGGTTTTCTTTTCAACTTGCCGCAAATATCAACGAGCTTGTAGCCTTTGAAGAACATAAAAACGGTGCGGAGTGGCAGGCCATGCAGGAGCTTTATAAGGTCGATCTTGAGAGCTTTGTCAACTTTGATTCCGAGGCTGTCAATCTTGGCGCTTCAGGTGAGGCCGGAGATTACGAAGAGCCGGAGCCGGATGAACATGAAGACATGCCCGAAGAGGAGGAACCTTCCCAGGAGGAATCCAATGAAGAGGGAGGAGAGACTCATGAAGATGATGAGTGGTAAGAAAAGTTATCAGGGTGCAGTTTTCAGTTGTCAGGGGGCAGTGGGCAGTGGCTTTGGATCATTGCTTCCAGCTTCGGCGCTGAGTAAATAAGGAGTAAAATGAGAGATTTTCATTTGCGATTTTTTATTGAGCGTCGCTGGCCGGACGGAATAGAAGAGCTGATTGACATTGAAGACGAAGATATTTTATGGGCCCCGGAAATCGCAGGAGCATACGTCCTTGGTGCTAACAAGGGCACCATGTTTTCCTACCCGTGGGGTAATTCTCCTATTTATTATATCGGGCAATCAAGAGATCTGAGAAAAAAACTTGCCGAACATCGAAAATATATACTTTTAGCTAAAAATGACCGTGGGGAACAAAGATGGTGGCCGCGGTATCAATATGGCGCATCTTTTGGCGCAACTGTCGCCTGGTACACAGGAAGGGGGTCTCAATTCGCACACATGCTGGAATACGACTTAGTGACTTCTTTTTACGAAATGTACGGGTCTATACCTTTGGCAAACAGTAGGTGGCCGGCTAAGCTGAGGCCAGTACATGGGACAGATGAGGGATGAAGACAGGGAAAAGTGGGCAGTTGTCAGGGTGCAGAGAAAAGTGGGCAGTGTGCAGTTGGCAGGGTACAGCAACTAATGATTGGACTTAACTGACAACTGAAAACTGACAACTGAAAACTTCTTTTCAAAAGAAAGGGAAGAGGGTGAAATTTGAGGACCTTGATGTTTGGAAAAGATCTGCCAGGTTAAGCGCAGATATTTATAAGGCGCTGATCAATCTTAAGGATTATGGTTTCAAAGATCAGATTACTCGTTCCGGCTTGTCAATCCCAAGTAATATAGCAGAAGGAATGGAAAGAGAATCGCCCAAGGAGTGTATCAACTTTCTTTCTTATGCAAAAGGTTCGTGTGGTGAGCTGCGTACGCAAGTTTATATTGGTATGGACATAGGATATATTAATGAACAGTCCGGCAAGTTGTGGATAAATGAGACGCGAGAGATTTCAGCAATGCTGGTTGGTTTAATGAGATCGATTAAACATAAAACTTATGAAAGTTGACAGATGACAGTTGTCAGGGGGGCAGATGAAAGTTGGCAGTTGACAGTTGGCAGTTAGCAGCAACTAATGATCGAACTTAACTGACAACTGATAACTGCACCCTGACAACTTTTTACTGAAAACTGACAACTGATAACTGATAACTTTCTTTTTGGGAGGAGGATAAGTCATGGTTTCGATTTTTTGGGATACAGGATGACACCGGAATCTGCCTTGGGTCTTAATGTGGCCAGGCAGACCATTAATAACCACTTTGATAAGATTGCCCGGCTTTATGAGCAGGGTGCGGGGATGGAGCGCATTGGGCGATATGTGAAGGGGTGGTGGCAGTGGGTGAATGCGGGGGTTGATGTAATTGTGCAGAGGGCTGAGGAGTTGTGGAAGCAGAAGTGGGATGAACAGCAAGGGGGAATAAAACGTTATATGACGGGTCAGATGGCGACGTTTACTCTAACGCGGAAGCCGCACGGGCGATTACCGTGGAATACCCACCAGGCCCGAAAATACTCTTCAGGAGTTTGTCACGATAGTCAAGGATGTTCCCACCCAATGACGTCCCCCACCATATTTGTGTTGTGTAGCTAATTGTACTGATTCGGTCTGGCGTTTCTGGCTTTCGGTGTTATACCGGACTGAATAGTCGGTCGAAATGCTAATAAAGCAATAAACGTTATGTAATATGAGATGGGGGGGTGGTGAGTGCTGATATACGTTGAGTTTGGGTGGGGGGGTAGGATGAGGGAGAATGAAGAGGCGTAATTTGAAGGGGTAGGAAATACATTTGTGGTACGGGATAGACGGATTAGGGGCGGCCGGGGTGAGGGCAATGGCATTCACTTAAGAACTGCACACATTCACTTAAGGAATCGTTAAAAATACAATTAGTTAGCCAATAATGTTCATTCCCATGATTTCGCTTAACTTGTTCTCCATTTTTTTATCGGCTTCATTGACTTTCTCAAATAGGATCGATTGGGTCGAACTTTCTGTCGGTAACGAGAAATAGAACCAACTATTTGTTGAATTACCTCTCTTACACAATTTACTGGTACAAACATGATTTCTTCTAAATGTCTTGAAACAGTGGCTAAACAATTTTTGAAATTTACTTTAATTTTTGATATACTCTCATCTCTTTTGCTCAATGGACTAAGTATTTTTGAGAACTGATCTTCTGCTTTATTTGAACATAACCTGTTCATGGTTATAAGAACAAAATGGGCGAATAATTCTTGTTTGACTCCTCGTTCACTTTTTCCGTGAAAATCATCAACAACAATAAATTCTTTACTAACTTTATATAATTCCTCAATTCCCCAGCGTGAATGGTAAATATCTTTGAATAAATTAATATCATATTGTTTATCCATAAGAGTTGTCCCTATACAATATGTCGTTTCTTCAACAGTATATTTTATTAAACGAAATTTTAATGGAACAACAGTTATGTCGGGAAATTTCTTTTTTATCTCTCTGCTTGTATCTTTTGAAGGATTGAGCGTTATAATTTCGTCGACTTGATCACTTGTTCTAAATTCTTCGATTTCTTTGTAAGTGTTTTTTTGTAACCTGAAAACAGGATTGATATTTGATTTTACATGATAATACAGCATGGCATAGGAGAAATACCCTCTATCATATACAACAATATCGGTTTCTTTTAACGATGTCAGGTGTAAAAACGCGCATTTCCTTTCGTCACCGTGCTTTACTAAATCAAAGTCGTAAGGTATTTTTGATTTTAATTGATATAAACAACTTACTAAACCTTGAGGATAGTAGGCATTATCTGATGGCGTCTTGTATCCATTCTCAATCAATTCATGTGGTAAGTTTATTTTACTGCCATCAACTGCAAATATTCGCTGATTATTCAATTGATATAATTTATTGGTTTCGTCTTCATAAACACTTATGATCCTTTTATTGAGTATTTTAAATATTGTTTCATCTAATTTTGCACGGGCATTGGTAAATGCTGATGCAGCAATCGGTTTTTTCTGCGGTAAAGGAAAGTTCATTTTACGGCAATTATTCCAAAAATCAGAAATCGTTGTCCCATAACCCTGACTGTTTTTGGAGAATAACAGACGAAAGATCAAGAAGATAAGTAACATAGAGTCTATAACGCGTTTGCGTTTTTGCCATGTTTTATCAAATTCATGAGCAACCTCAGCGATGATAGTGATCACTTTACCCCATAAGTTGATAAAATTCTCATCAATTTCTATCTGATTATTTTGTAAATTTTTCTTTTGGTTTCTTAGTTTTGCCCTGGAATTTGACTCTAATGGATAAACAAAGATGGTTTTGCTCGAAGTTTTATCGTTATCAGATTCATCTTTCCGTGCTTTGCCTGTTGTTTCTCCTATGCGGTTCCAATTTGCTGCACGATAACAAGATCCAAAATATTTACCCGGATCGACAAATGTTTCTATCAATACCGGACGATAAAGATGCTCCTGTTGCCAATCATTTTGAATTTGTTTGACAATAATAGAAAGGGATTTGCTGGCCAAATTGTCAACTTTAACCCAGGGGAATATTAGAAAGCGATTGTTATTAACAATTAAGTTTAATCGCTTTACCCGATCTTTTTTGTCCCAACCAATCCAGGTGTCTCGATCCGATAAGTGCCACACAGCAGGTATAAACATCAAGCAGCCCAATAGTCGATTATTCAGGTTTTTGGAAACTATAAAATACCGTAAAGTATCACCAATAGGGTGCTTGTAACCCAAGTAATGATAGCGATCCACATATTCATTCCATAAGGATACCTCTTTTTTATCCTTTACGATCCGTAACTCTAAAGGTGTTATTTCCTCTAATGAGCATAGTATTGGGGTTTCTTCCACCGTTTTATCTGACCAAACAATTTTTTTCGTAACACGCTTTTTCTTTATTTGCTTTTGAGGTAATTGTATATAACCTCGGTTTTCAAGCTGTTCTAAACTATCTAAACAGGAATTTATTTTGTCAGAACCTTTTGGTGTTACCCAGGATAGGTGTTCACAAATAGTAAAGGCTAATTCAGTTCGACTTAAATTAGGAAACGTCTTCACAGTTTCTTGAACTTGACGCAGATCTTTTTTTGAAAAATATCTCCCTGAAAGCACCAAGGGTTTTGAAATAGCACATTCCATACAACACCACCTTATAAATCAAAATTAAGTTGATGCTATTATTAACGAATGTGTTTGATATAGTCAAGAAAAAAGAATAAGTTTTTTATTATTATCTCAAAATTTAAACAAATTTAAATAGTTATATCTGTCTAATAAATTTTGAAACTATTTACTTTTAAATGAATGCCATTGGGGGTGAGGGAGCGGTAGGCGTCCTATAGAAAGAAATAGTGTTGGCTGAATCGGGGGAGAAGTAAGGAAAGAAACTAGATATAATAATAAAGATATGGGTGCGATGTGTGCGGGGGTAATAATTATGAGTGTAGAGGAAGCGGTGAATGCGAAATTATGAATTCTATTGGACAGAAACGGGAATTGAAAATAAATTTGGAAAAAGGAAATATTCTAAGCGATTTAGTTGATTTTTGAGGTTTATAACTATAAACGTTAATCGGGGGCTGGAAAAACTATTTTTATAATCAGAGGGGCTGAGATAGCAAGAGAAGCAAAATGGTTATAAAAACGATATGATGCTTGGTAGTTTATAGAGGGGAACCAGGGAGGCGGAGCAGTGATACAGGATGATGGGAAATTGGAAGGTGAGCAGAAGGAGATAGTAAATATTTTAAAAAAGGCAAAAAAAATTACGGTGTGTGGAGGAAGTGATAGTGGTGTACACCGATTCATTGATGGAAGAAAAATAATGGGGGTGAAAAAGGGGAAGCATGGGGTATTAAAACCTGGAAGTGGGGGGGAGGGACCTAAAGCACCATTTATACAGGGTGAAAAAGGGCTGATATGCTATCTGCGGTTTTGCCGCTTGCCACATAAATCTATATGCACATTTCTTGCGTTCGTTAGGAATTTAGTCTCAGGTGTTAATTTAAAATTGAAAATCAATTTTGGGAGCAAGAGTGGGGTAGAAACGATTCAGACAAGATCAGTAAAGGTTGGCAGAGTGAATAATAGAATTAAAGAAATGTTAAAGGTGCGGTGGGGAAAAACACCTGAAGAAATCAAGGGGCTGTGTGATGGGAAGGATAGTATTATGATAGTGCGTGGGATGGATTGCGTAGATTTGTTTGAATATATTGACAGGTGTGACGGAACAAAGGTGGGGGCTGATGATAAAATTGGTTTAAAATTTGCGGTTTCGCTTGGTGCTTCTCATATCATCGATATATTACTTGGTAATGGAGATCGTCTACACCATCCTAATCTGGGGAATATCTTTCTTAGGCGTGACAGTCGTAATAAAGTCTTGCTGCTTGATTTGGATTGTACTCTGCCTTATAAATATGATTCACTGAAAAATAAGAAACAAAAATGGGGTGATCTGGTATATTGTGGGGAATATGAGGGATACGTGAAAGATCATTGGCAGAAATATGGGGCGGGGCCTTATACGACGAAGATACGGCATTTTAAAGAACATGACTTCAAAAGGTGCATGGAAGAGGATTTGGTCTTTGTGCTTAAAAATGTGCAGCAGCATAAAGAGGAATGTAAGCGAAGTGGGGGGGGGGAAGCTGCGAAATACTTGAAAATATATAATGTAATAGAAAGTCGAATCAAGAACGTAAATTTTAAAAATCATTTCGTTCTCGGCGCAACCACTGCAATGGGGTATATTGCCGAGCAAGAATTTTCAGATCTAGTTACATGCTATGTTAAAAAAGGTGACAACATCCTAAATTTCAAAGTGGTGGAGATTCGAGCTGATGTCTTGAAAAAGTCAACGAAGATAGGGAATAGGCCTGAGGGGAAAATAGTTAGCCCATCAAAGGTCCAGGCAAAAGAAATAACTTCTATGCTAAGGAAAAAGTAAGGGCTATACTGTTTATCAGCGAAGTTTCATACCTGAAGGAAGTCGAATTATGTTGTAAACCATTAAAGCAGACCTCGTAAAACAAATCTAAACGATTTTGCAGAAACTTCGTACTTATGGTGTTTTAGTGCAAAAATGGACAATTCACCTCGTCATTACGGCAGGTTGTTAGCCGTAATCTATGGAGATCAAACAACTTTCTGGATTCCGACTAACTGCATGCCGGAATTACGTAATACAAATTGTCCAAATTTTAGCAGCTAATTGTCTGAATCGGGGGTCAAGTCTGTTCTTGACACTTGTTTATTTTTATAGAAATAACGTATCCTATTCAAAAAACGTGGAACAGCTCTGATTTGAAAGCTATTTACTGATAATAAATACTGACTATTATATTCCGATTCGCAGCAAAGCGAGACGATACATTCATACCTATATAATAATATATTGTCTGCTGGTACATTTCAAGAATATACTGGAAATTTGAAGGAATTGAAAAAAACTCCCCTATTCAATCTGTGGCAAGAAATTTTGAATAATCAGATCCGCAAGAGAGGGCATACTGAATTTTTTGGAGATGCGA
>Ga0255441_1019_pt1 | contig 27492 bp, 16 predicted proteins | sample ANMaggSeSYBR02C5_FD_182645 | JGI IMG/M metagenome (GOLD analysis project Ga0255441, IMG submission 182645) | Sediment cell enrichment communities from methane seep in Santa Monica Basin, California, United Staets - ANME aggregate JGI... | ecosystem: Environmental > Aquatic > Marine > Cold seeps >... | reverse complement strand
CTCTTTTTAATGCTCTGGCCTGCCCCGTGGCGTTTGGCGCTGTGATAGCAGTTCCTCTGCCGTCCGAAGATATGCCCCAGCCATGGAGTATTGCGTAGATGTAATTTTTATCCATCCTGGCATCATCTAAACGTTTAAGGACAACGAAGCCGCAACCCTCGCCCGGGATAAATCCGCTGGCGCGGCGGTCATACACAGTCATATCATCCTTAGTCAGCGCTCCGGTCCTGGCAAACCCTACAAGCTCAAAAGGATCAAGGCTGATATCGACTCCTCCCGCTATAGCCAGATTCAGATCTTTATTCATTAATCCTGTGGCTGCAGTGGCAACTGCAATAAGGGAAGATGAGCACGCCCCGTCAACAGTGTATCCTCCTCCACAAAGGTTCAGGAAGTTGCAGATACGTCCCGCGATGGTGTTTGAAAGTCCGCCGGCCAATGTGTCTTCGTTCACAGATGGGAAAACAGATTTGTAGTATTCTTTCAGCGTGGTCTCAATTTCTGCGGCCTGATTGTCGGAAAGATTCCTTGATCTGGCTGCGGCCCGGAATGCGCGCCGGATATATGGCCATCGCAGCCGCATGGTATTAGAACGGGTCATCTCGCCAGTCAGGCTGTTTCCCACTATTACTCCCATGTGCTCACCAGGCAGGTCATCGCGGGAGTAACCAGCGTCTTCAATCGCTTCGATTGCTGTTTCCAATGCGAGCCAGTGCACAATATCTGTATTCTGGAAGGTAGTGTAAGGGATGCGCCTTGACGCCCAGTCAAAACTGAATCCGTCGATTACAGCAGCGCGCGAGATATAAGTCTTGTCCGGCTCGCAGCGGTTTGGATTGTAATAATCGGCTATAGGGAAACGCTGATCGGGAAGTTGCCTGAACTGGCGACGGCGCGCCAGGATGTTCTCCCATAGCTGCCGCGGATTGCGGGCGTCCGGATACCAGCAGGCCATCCCGATTACAGCGATTGATGATTTATTTATCATAATAACCTCTCATAACTACTCAGGTGGATAGGCTGAAGGCTGAAGACTGTTAGGGAAAAGCGCATTTTGAAGCCATGTTTGGTGCAAAAATCAGGTATTTCCGCCAAAGTACGGCAATCAAACTCTTCTGACCCCTTCAGCCTGACTACGTGACTAGTCACAACCTCTCATTCCTTATAATTGTTAATTCGTAATTATAACTGGTATTGTTGCCAAAAAACACGGTATGTGTCAAGCAAAACAAAAAGCGTGTAATAATATGAAATTTGCGATATAAAAGATGAGTACGAAATAAAAATACTGTAAAAGTTCACCACGGAACGACACGGAGTTTCACTGAAAAGTAAAAACAATGAGTAACTACTCAGGTTCACGGTTCCACTGTTCACGGTTAGAGAACGATGAAAATTGAACGGAAGATCAGAACAAAACCCAATTGATCAATTATCTCAAAACAACTCGCTTGAGAGTGGGTTTATTTATAATTCAGTGTATTTCCGTGAAAATCCGTGGTGAACTATTACAAAATGCTTTTTCAGATGGAGTATGAAGATGATAAGCCCTCCAGGTTACCAGATCGCAGATAGAATTTGTGAAAGTCTAAATACAGTGGTTTATCGAGGAAAGAGAGAGGCCGACAACCTGCCGGTTATTCTCAAGATTTTGAAAAAGGCTCATCCCACGCCGGATGAGCTTGCCCGGTACAGGCATGAATTCAGGATAACCGGTTTACTTCACCTCAAAGGTGTTGTCAGGAGTTATTCCTTAGAAGATTATGAGAACAGGCTGGCAATAATATTCGAGGATTTCAACGGGAAATCACTGGATAGACTGATGGCCGGCTCCAGGCTTTCCCTGGAAGAATCTCTTGCCATCGCCATAAAGATAGTGGATGCTTTGGGAAGTATACATGTTGCAAATATAATTCACAAGAATATCAATCCTGCCAATATCGTTATTAATCATGAAACAGGGGAGTTGAAGATCATTGATTTCGGGATTTCGAGTACCCTGTCCAGAGAAGAACCTGCTGTAAAGAATCCGAATATTCTTGAAGGTACACTGGCCTATATTTCGCCTGAGCAAACAGGAAGGATGAACCGCGTCCTGGATTACCGCACTGATTTTTACTCCCTGGGCGTTATCCTGTATGAGCTTATCTGCCGAAAGCTTCCTTTTGAATCCGATGATTTGCTTGAAATAATCCATTCCCATATCGCAAAAGAGCCTGTAGAGCCGTACAAGCTTGATCAAAGAATTTACAGGACTGTATCTGAGATTGCAATAAAATTGCTGGCAAAGAATGCCGAAGACAGATACCAGAGTGCCTGGGGGATCAAGGCAGATCTTGAGGAGTGCCTGAGCCGGTTAAAGAATTCCGGCAGAATTGAACCGTTCCCTCTTGCCACTCATGATATCTCTGACAGGTTCCAGGTTATTCAGAAGTTGTATGGCAGAGAAAAAGAAATTGAAATTTTGATGGAGGCGTTTGAGCGAACAGCAGACGGGAAACGGGAAATTCTGATGGTGACAGGCAGAGCAGGCGTAGGGAAGACCTCTATAGTCAATGAAATTTATAAGCCGATAACCGCCAGAAACGGATATTTTGTCTCAGGCAAGTTCGACCGGTTCCATCGGGATATTCCGTACAAAGCTATGGTTGAAACATTCCAGGAACTGATACGTCAGATTCTGACCGAGAGTGACACCCGGATTGATCAGTGGCGGGAGAAGCTTCTGGCAGCCATCGGTCCTAATGGACAGATTATCATTGATGTGATTCCAAACGTGGAACTGATCATCGGACCACAGCCTCCTGTGCCAAAATTGGGGCCTTTTGCAGCGCAGAACCGTTTTAACCTGGTCTTTCAAAACTTTATTCAGGCATTATGCCTGCCGGATCATCCTTTGACCATCTTTCTGGATGATATGCAGTGGGCGGATTCTGCGTCCCTGAAACTAATGGAACTGATGATTAGAAACAGAATGACAGAATATTTTTTTCTTATCGGGGCGTATCGCGACAACCAGGTCACGCCCGGGCATCCCTTGATGATTACCCTGAATGCAATTAAAAAGGAAGGCATTACCATCAATAATATCTCCCTCTTCCCCCTTGATATTGAAAATATTACTCAATTGCTCTCTGATTTGCTGCATGCTGATAAGGAAACGGCAAATCCGCTGGCTGAACTGGTCATGCAAAAAACAGGCGGCAATCCCTTTTTTACGGAGATATTCCTGAAATCGCTTTATGAAGAAAAGCTGTTGAGATTTGTCGCACCTGCTCCGGGAGCAGGAAGAGGGGGATGGGAGTGGGACATGGCCGGAATTCAAAGGCTTGGCATCACAGATAATGTTGTTGAGCTTCTGACAGGAAAAATCCGGCAGTTCAGTAAAAAGACTCAGCAGGCATTAAAATTGGGATCATGTATCGGGGTTCAGTTTGAGTTGCAGACACTGGCTGCGATCTGTAAAAAATCTCCAGAAGAGACAGCGGCCTCACTCCAGGAAGCGGTTGCAGAGAGTCTGGTGATGATTTCCGGCAACGCATACAAACTAATCGATCCGGATATCAGAGAACCGGCGATGGGGATAAGAGTAGAATACAGGTTTTCGCATGATCACATCCATCACGCAGCTTATTCTCTCATCAGTGAAACCGAAAGAAAGTTGATACATCAACAGACAGGTCAATACCTGCTTCGGATTATCCCGCCAGAACAGCGCAAAAAGAGGATATTTGATATTGTGAACCAGTTGAACCTTGGGCTGGAGCTTATTGATTGTCAGGCTGACCGGAATGAATTGGCTAAGCTGAACCTCATGGCTGGGAGAATAGCCAAGCAGTCAGCAGCGTTTGAGTCGGCTTTTGTTTACCTGAGGACCGGCATAGGACTGCTTTGTGAGGACAACTGGAAGAGCGAGTATGATATGTCGCTTGAACTATATACAGAAGCGGCTGAAGCGGCATATCTTTGCGCCGAGTATGCCTTAATGGAAGAGTTTGTTCTGTGTATATTGCAAAGGGGAGAAGTGTTGCTGGACAGGGCAAAGGCTTATGAGATCAGGATCGAGGCATACAAGGCTCAATATAAGAGGCAGGAAGCGCTGGAAACAGGGTTGTCCATCCTCAGGGAGTTGGGATTGAGATTTCCTGAAAAGCCGAACAGGTTGAATATCATGCTTGATCTCCTGAGAACAAAGTTGCTATTAGCCGGAAAGCGAATCAGCAAACTGGTTGATTTAAAGAAGATGGATGATCCGGTCAAATTGGCATCCATGCGGATATTGAACCGTGCGGGCTCTGCCGCCTATTTTGCCGATCCTGATCTCCTCCCCCTCCTTGTATTGAGATCTGTTAGATTTTCGATCATATATGGAAATGCGCCTGTTACAGCCTTTTCGTATGCTGTTTACGGAATGATGCTCTGCGGGATAGTCGGAGAGACAGGGACTGGCTATAGATTCGGCCGACTTGCCTTAAGCGTGCTGGAGCAGTTCAATGCCAAAGAGTTCAAGGCCATGACATTCCATATGGTTTATGGCTTTGTTATACACTGGAAAGATCATGTCAGGGAAACCTTGAAGCCATTGTCTGAAGCATATCAAATCGGGCTGGAGACCGGAGATTTTGAATATGGAGGCTATTGTGCTTTTTTTTACTGCTACCACTCATTTGTGGCGGGAAAGGGGCTGGATGAGGTTGAGCTGGAAATGGCCGGATACAGCGATGCACTTGTCCGGCTTAAGTATGAACAGTCCCTGCATGGGCATGGGATATTTCGGCAGACAGTTGCGAATTTGAGGGGGATGTCCGGAACCCGGTGTTCATTAGACGGCGAGTATTATAATGAGGGCCAGATGTTGCCGATTCACAGCAAGGCAAAAGACAGAACCACTCTTTATTATCTTTATAGCAATAAACTTCTTTTGAACTATCTCTTTTGCGATTACAAAGAAGCCATCAAGAATGGAATGCTGGCGGAAAACTATTTAGACGGAGTAGTGGGGATGGTGGTTGTTCCGATCTTTTTTTTCTACGATTCCCTGGCCAGGCTCGCAGTCTTTCACGATTCTTCGCTGTCCGAACAAAGAGTCATACTAAAAAAGGTGGCTGCCAACCGGAAAAGGATAAAGAAATGGGCGCATCATGCGCCAACGAATCATCTGCACAGGTTTTATTTGATCGAGGCAGAACGGATGCGGATTCTCGGCAAAGATGCCAGAGCAGAGAAGTATTATGATCAGGCGATTGAACTGGCAAAAAAACATGAATATATCAATGAAGAAGCACTGGCAAATGAACTGACGGCAAGATTCTATCTTGCAAAAGAAAACTCGAGGATTGCCAGAGCATATATGCAGGATGCCCGCTACTCTTACCTTATATGGGGAGCAATGGCCAAGGTCAGGGATATAGATGCACGATACAGCCAGTTGCTTGCCGGCAGGCCATTGAGAATCTTATCCGGGATTAACAAACCTGACGGAACCAAAACAACCATTGATTCAGGAGAATGTTTTGATCTTGCCTCTGTGATGAAGGCATCCCTGGCTATTTCCGGCGAAATCGTTTTGGACAGGCTGCTGGAACGATTGATGAAAATAGCGATTGAGAATGCCGGTGCGGAAAAAGGCTTTCTGATCCTGGAATCCATGGGAAAATTGATGATTGAAGCAGAAGGATCGCTCAATCAGGATCACATCACGGTATTGCACTCGGTTCCATTGGAAGAAAGCAATAATCTTTCACCTGCCATAATTAATTATGTAGCCAGGACCCGGGAAAGCGTGGTTCTCAATGATGCCGCCACTGAAGGTCGCTTTACAAATGATCCCTATATTCTTTCCAGACGTCTTAAATCGGTCTTATGCGAGCCTATTATTTACAAATCAAAACTCAGGGGTATCCTCTACCTGGAGAATAATCTTACAACCGGCGCGTTTACCATTGAACGCACGGAGATGCTCAAACTTCTGACATCCCAGATCGCCATCTCCCTGGAAAACGCCAGGCTTTATACGAACCTGGAAGAGTCTGAACTGCGTTACAGGGAGCTTTATGAAAATATTATCGATATTGTAATACTGGTTGGCGAAGATGACACAATACTCATGGCAAATCCCCTTTTCTACACCTTTCTCGGGATTCCATACGGAGATAAGATCGAATTTACCTTTAAGGAGTGTATATATCAGAAAGATCGTTCCAGGGTGGAAAGTGAGATGCTCACAAGACTTCTTAACGGGAATGATGTAAAAGATTTTGAATTTAGAATTGTAAACATGCATGGAAAGATTTTTGAGGTCGAGTGTAATGCAAAGTCTATCAGAAAGGAGAGCAAACTTGCCGGATTCCAGATGGTAATTCGGGATATTACCGAGCGGAAAAAGTTGACGAATGACCTGCTTGAATCTCTCAAAGCTGTCGCGAACGCCAGGATTGGAACTATCCTTGGTCTTGCAAAACTTGCAGAATACAGGGATAAAGAGACAGGCGCACACCTTGAAAGAATACAGGAGTATACCAGGATGCTTGCAGAGGAGCTTTCCAAAAGACCCAAATATAAAAAGTACATCACAAAGAAATACATAGAGGATATTTCCTTCACATCCATTCTTCACGATATCGGAAAGGTGGGAATCCCTGACGCGATACTCCTGAAATCCGGAAGACTTACAAAAGAAGAGTTCGAAGAAGTAAAACGCCATCCAGTAATAGGAGGGGATATTCTGAGGGAGGTTAACGCAAAGGTTGAGGGGCAATCGTTTTTGTCCATTGGAATGCGGATCGCTTATTCCCATCATGAAAAATGGAACGGCACAGGATATCCGAAAGGCCTCAAGGGAGAGGGAATACCTCTATCCGCCCGGATAGTCGCGCTGGCTGATGTGTATGACGCTATCGCAACAAAGCGGGTTTACAAAGATGCCTACTCCCACGAAAAGACTGTTGATATTATTGTGAGCGAAAAGGGAAAGCATTTTGATCCCGAGGTGGTGGAAGCCTTTCTTGTCCTCAAAGACAAATTCATGACGATATGCAGGAAGATGCAAGATGATAAGCCAATGGTTTTCGAAGCATAGACTGCGGATTATCGTTTCTTCTTACCGAATTCTATCCGGCCTGTCCGCTGCCGGAAGAGCAATCTGATGGGAGTTTTGTCTAACCCGGCGCGTTCACGGATCTGGTTGATAAGATACCTCTTGTATGAAAAATGAACTGCACCAGGATAGTTTACAAAGCAGACGAAAGTAGGCGGTTTTGCAGTCACCTGGGCGGCATAATAAAATTTAAGCCGTTTTCCCCGAAAGAGTGAAGGTTCATTTTTTTTGATTGCCAGTTCCATTATCCTGTTTAATTGACCGGTTGTTATACGCGCTGCATACTGGTTGTAAACTTCATCAACATACTTAAATATCTTTGGAACTCTGAGGCCGGTAAGTGCGGAGATAGTAATGGCCGGGGCAAAACTTAAAAATTTTGACTCTATTCTTAATTGTTCATAATATCTTTTTGCGGTTTTACTGTCTTTTTCAACAAGATCCCATTTATTAAGCAGCATTATACAACTGCATTTTCTTTCAAAAGCATATCCTGCGATATTTATGTCCTGTTCGGTAATTCCCTCGTCCGCATCTATGACGATAAGGGCAACATCACATCTGTCAAGGCTCCTTAAAGCTTTGATTATCGAAAACTTTTCAATTTTCTTTGATACTTTTCCTTTACGTCTGATGCCGGCGGTATCTATAAGAAGATATGACTTTCCGTTGATATTACAGACAGAGTCAATTGCATCACGAGTTGTTCCTGGAATATCGCTTACAAGCAGGCGTTTTTCACCCAGGATGCGGTTTATGAGAGATGATTTGCCGACATTCGGTCTGCCCACGACAGCAAGCTTTATCATATCTTCTGTTTGCACTGAGTCAGATTTTGGAAATGCTAATATCAGATCGTCGAAAAAATCATTAATGCCATAGCGGTGTTCAGCAGAAACAGGATACAATTTTTTTATCCCAAGACTGTAAAAATCATAAAGATTTGTCTCCTGTTCAAGACCGTCTATTTTATTAACAGCATAAAAAACCGGTTTTTTTGTTGTGCGGAGGATTTCGACAATATCTCTATCATAGGGTGATACCCCGGCTTTGCCATCAAGCAGAAGAATTATAACATCAGCATCTTCTATGGCCAGGAGTACCTGAAAGCGGATTTCATTTGCAAAATCATCCTTATCATCACTTAAAAAACCTCCTGTATCAACCAGGGTGAAAGCAACATCATTCCAGGTAGCATCGCCGTAATTCCGGTCTCTTGTGACACCAGGGAAATTATCGACAATGGCATCTCTCGATCTGGTAATGCGGTTGAAAAAGGTGGATTTGCCGACATTCGGGCGGCCAACAATTGCAACAATAGGTTTCATGGTTATATATAAGGTTGAAGGTTAAAGGTTAAAGGCTGAAGTTTCCTGCCAGTCTTCAGTCTATCTACATGAGTAGTTACTATAGACTTTCAGATAAATACTTTGGCATCCTTCATAACAGCCTAAAAGTAGTTTACACTTTTAAGGGTAAGATACCTCAAAAAATATGATTTGTGCGCATAGCTGTTAGCCGTTAGCTTTTAGCTTAACAGTTCGTTTTTATACAAAAGTTTTGCCTAATAGCTAACGGCTAACAGCTAATGGCTGGCATCCGTCAATGTTGAAAAAGTGTAAACTACAAAATGAAGGATGCCACTACTTTTGACCTATTTTGAAAGATGCCTTGTTTTGTTTTAAAATTATATGATAAGAAATCTGTTTATATCTTTCAACAATAAAGATTGATGGAAAAGAAAAAAGAACACAGTTATCATGATAATAATAGGCATTGAAACATCCTGTGATGAAACCGCGGCATCAATAGTTATTGACGGCTCTGAAATTTTATCTTCTGTGGTGTCTTCCCAGGTGGATGTGCATCATAAATATGGCGGTGTTGTGCCTGAGCTTGCTTCAAGAAAACATATAGAAGACATTGTACCAATTGTAAAGGAAGCTGTCAGCAAGGCTGGTATTAATTTTAAACAAATTAATGCATTGGCTGTAACCCAGGGCCCGGGGCTTATAGGCTCATTAATAGTGGGCTTTTCATTTGCAAAATCTTTTGCTTATACACTTGGTATTCCATGGATAGGCGTGAACCATCTTGAGGGGCACATAAATTCTGTTTTTCTGAAATCAAATCCGCCGGCATTTCCTTTTGTATCACTTTTGGCTTCAGGCGGTCATACAAGCATCTATTATGTTAAATCTCATACAGAGACCGAAGTTATGGGGCAGACAAGGGATGATGCTGCCGGCGAGGCTTTTGACAAAGTTTCAAAAGCAATCGGCCTGGGATATCCAGGCGGGATAGTTATAGACAGGCTGGCTAAAAAGGGAGACCCGTCGAAAATAGTTTTCCCCCGCTCATACCTTGATAAGTCCGGCTTTGACTTCAGCTTCAGCGGCATAAAAACTGCGGTAAACCGCTATATTCAGACACACGCTGATGAATATAAAAACCAGATTCCCGATATTTTTGCCGGGTTTCAGGAGTCGGTCGTTGATGTTCTTTCATATAAAGTTTTAAGCGCAGCAATGAAAAGGGGTTGTGATCAGATTTCTCTTGTAGGAGGCGTGGCAGCGAACAGCAGATTAAGAGAAAGGGTTATTAAGGATGCTGAACGGAAAGGAATTAAAGTCCATATCCCTTCGGTTGATCTCTGCGGCGATAATGCAGCCATGATTGCAGCTACAGGCTATCATTACTTAAAGAATGGAAAGTCTTCAGACATTAATGATGATGTGTATTCAAGAATTAAGATTTAGAAATTAAACCAAATATTTTTCTTTTATTTTCAGTATCCTCCGGACAGATTCCTTTCCTTTAGCCTTTATGTTTTTAGAATCCTTAAGTTCCTTTAAAATTTTCTCATATGCAATTTCTATATTCGGGCCTTTGTGACAGATCAGAGTAATGTCAATATCTGCCGAAAGTATCTGCTTTATGACGGTTTTAATGTCATAATTGCCTTTAATCGCTCCCATATCCAGATCATCTGTTATGACTATTCCATCAAAACCCATTCTGTCCCGGAGAAGATCTTTTGCAATTTTACTTGAAAGACTTGCAGGCCATTTTATATCTATTTTGCTATAAAGTATGTGCGATAGCATAATCCCAGCCACATCATGCTTTATAGCTTCGTAAAAAGGACGAAGATCGCTTGATTCTAAGGTCTGGAGATCTGCATCAAGCGGAGGCATTTCAATGTGAGGGTCAAGCACAGTTCTGCCGATTCCTGGAAAATGCTTTGCAACAGCCATGATTCCGTTTCGTTGAAGTCGCTCTATTAGTGTTACTCCCAGCTTTGATACCCATGCTGGATCATTCCCGAAAGATCTATCTCTCATAATACTTTTCTTGTTATCAAATGCCACATCCAGTACAGGTGCCATGTTCATGTTTATCCCGACACTTTTCAATTCAGAGGCGGTTATTTCTGCAAAATGCCCGGCATCTTCTTCATCTTTCATATCAGGATTGCCTGAAAACCTGGTAAAAGGCTCTTTCAGCCTGGCTACCTGTCCTCCTTCCTGATCAATTGAGATAAATAGTGGTGGTTGGCCGCATTTTATTGCATATTCCTGAAACGACATACACAGGTCTTTTATCTGATCCGGGCTGGTCAGGTTCCTTGAAAACAGAATGATTCCTCCGACCTTAATTTTATTGATGAGAAATTTTAGATCATCATTGAGTCTGGTTCCATCAAAGCCTGCCATCAGGCGCTGCCCGGCCAGTTGTTCGTTTGAAAGTGCTGAAATATCCATTGGATTTCCTTTTTTTGACAGGATATACAGGATTATCAGGATATAAGCCATGCCTGTCGGCAGGAAAATAAAGAAATCATGTAAATCTTGTTAATCCTGTCAGAAAAGTTCGTTATTTTCTTAATTGATACTTTCGTACAGCCTTGTTGTGAGCCCTTATATTAGTTGAGAACATATGAGTATTGTCTTTTTTTGATACAAAATAAAAAAAATTCGTATCAGCGGGGAAGAGAGCAGCTTCTATCGCCTTTTTCCCAGGGTTTGCAATTGGTCCTGGTGGAAGACCGGAAATCCGATAGGTATTATAGGGTGTTGATGTTTTAAGATGTGTTTTTTTTATATTTCCGTCAAAGTCTTTTATACCATAGATAACCGTAGGATCACTTTCAAGCCGCATTTTTTTCTTCAGGCGGTTGTGAAAAACAGAAGAGATAACAGAGCGTTCCTCGGGATCGCCGGTCTCCTTTTCGATTATGGATGCCAGTGTTACTGCCTGATGAATTGAAAGTCCCAGTTTTTTTGCTTGTTCTTTAAAAGCAGGGGTGAAAACAGAACGGAACCTCTTGACCATTGCAGATATAATTTTTTCCGGGGCGATATCTTTTTGGAAGTAATATGTTTCAGGAAAGAGATATCCTTCAAAGGTTTCAGCGTCAATTCCTTCTTCATGCACAAGCGATGAATCAAGTGCTGCCCTTAAAAAATCTTTTTCTTTGCCTAAACCTGCCTTGGCTAAATTTGAAGCAATCTGGTTTAGATTATAACCCTCCGGGATGGTCAGTTTATAAAGGCGTACTTTTCCGCTTACTACTATATGGAATATTTTATTCGGTGGCATAGCGGCAGAAAGAAGGTATTCTCCAGCTTTTATTTTTTTATCATATCCTTTAATACGGGCAAGTAAATTAAACTTATACAGATCTTTTATAATGTCTGCTTTTTGCAGTCTTTCTGAAAAGGATTTAAAGTTCTGGCCCGGTTTAATAAGTATAATTTTTTCATTATGATCAATACTCGATGCGGGCATGTCTGCATACATAAAGAGATTAAGTATAAAGCAGAACAGGCCGGAAAATAACAAAAAAAGCGTTATTAAAATGATCACTTTTAATTTATTCAAGCTGAAAGTTGCTCCAAAGGCTATATGGGATGTCCCCAAGTCCACGTTTAACCAAATGACACCCTTTTCGATAAATGTGAAACGGCGTTGTGCCGCGTTTCATCTGTTCTTTCTAAAATATTAAACACCTGGATAAGCGATAACCTTTTGAAGGTGTTTGTGCAAAGAATCCAAAAGCACAGTACAATGGCAATCAAAAGGAAAAGCGAACGAATTGTCCGCAGGTTGTTGTGGCGCTTGTATTGGATGGCGATGGATTTATCCGGCGGCATCGAATTTTTAACGAAAAAATAACAGATGTGAAATCATTGGATAAAATTCTCATAGCATTAGAGGACGATTTTAAAGACAAGCCAATGCCGACAATAATATTTGATAGAGGTATGGTTTCAGATGATAATTTGAAGCTTTTGAACAAGTATGACAATTTAAAATCGAACAAATTTGACCCAAATCTATACGCCTACTTGAGTAAGTTATTTCGTTCCTAAACGATCCAGATTGCCAGACTTACCGTGCGATTTAAGACACTGGTTGTGACACTTCCCATGAAAAACTCTTTTACTGCCGAAAGGCCGCGTCTGCCCAAAACTATTGTGCCATGATTGTTATCCTGCGCTTCCTTTAAGATATCATCAGCGGCTGAACGGCTGCCTTCTGTGACTTTTGTAGTTATTTGCTCTTCGCTCAGTCCGGCTTTAAGGAGTATTTCCCTGGCTTTTTTTACATAAGGGGCAATTTCCTTGCCCGTTTTATTTTTCCAGAGTTGTTCAAGATCCTCTGCTTCTTCAAGTACCTGCATGGGAACAAAACGGCTTAAATGCTTCATGGTGTGAAAAATGGTTATATGACAATCGGTTCCGGAGAGCATGAAACCGACGTGATCAACAGCCCTTAGAGCGTTTTCGGAGTTATCAACGCAGACCAGCACATTTTTTGAATCAATACAACCTTCTAATATCCATACCGGATTATTTCTGCGGTATTCAACCAGCCTGGTGGAGACTTCACCCATAAAAAAACTTTTTATTTCAGTTCTTCCCCGCTTGGTTAGAAGTATAGTATCTACCTGTTTAATTGACGCCCAGTTGCAGATATCCTGAGCAACGCTAATTCCTCTTTTTTGACAGCACGTTTTAATTTTTTCTTCATTAAAACCTTTGGTTAGAAGTATATTTTTGGCTTCTGATAAAATTTGTTCAGCCATCTCTTCGTTCTTTTTTTCTACAGACTTCAACCTGGCCCTGGTTTTCTTATCTATTGATTTATTATCTGTTAATATTGGCGGCAAAGAGGGGAGAATGTGAATGAGGGTTACTTCAAGGTTATGACCTGGCCCGTAGATGAGATTAATATACTCCAGTGATCTCAAAGAATTCTTGGAACCATCCAGTGAAATGACAATACTTTTGGTCAAAGCCTCCATGATTTTCTCCTTTCAGCAAAATCAGTAAATACCTATAGTTCCCTTTTTAAGAATAATTTGTAACACTTTAGCGCTTTGAAATATATCCGCTTCAGGTGTGATCAATTTCAAACCAGCAAAAACTCGCGCATAAGATATCATAAAGAAAGAACTTGCTGCAAATTAAAAGATATTGTTGCAGTTCAGCAAAATTTTATAGAAAAATACATAATCCTGCCAGGTTCTTTCTTAACGATTTCTAATGCACTCAAACAGTTTCCTGTTTTGAAATTGATCACACCTGAAGCTCATGCACGGTCTGTTTTTGTTTCATAAAGCTAAAGTGTAAAAGTTTTCATGAAACGCAAGACTAGTGGTCGCAGAGGTTATCGCCTGTAGTAAGAGCATTGTTTAAATAGCTGTTAATAAGCTCTTCAGGTTCAAGAGGCTGTGCTCCTGTAACCACTTTTATGTTTTGTTCATTAAAAAGAACCTGTGCTTTATTTCCCATTCCGCCTGCTATTATTACATTAACACCCAGTTCGTGCAGCCACTTGGGAAGTACACCCGGTTCGTGAGCAGGTGGTACCAGCATTTCTTTTTTCTTAATTATATTTTCTTCAACATCTATAAGCGCAAATTCCTTACAATGGCCAAAATGAGCAGTCAGCTTGCCATCAGCTAAAGGTATAGCAAATTTCATTGTATTAGATCTCCTGTCTTTTATCTCCTGTTTTATTTCAGATATTATATCAGCAATACTTAAAAAGGCACTGGTTACCTGGGAATCTTTATATTTCTCCTGGATAGATGTGCCGGAATCGCCGCAGGAGACAACGTTCAGGTCAAAAGGAATCCTTCCCAGAAATTTTAATCCTGCTTCTTTTGCGGTCCTTTCTCCACCACCATATCCAAACAGTTCGAGTTTTTCGCCGCAATGAGGGCATGTAAAACCGCTCATGTTTTCGATAAGTCCCAAGATTTTCATACCTACTGTTTTGCAGAAGCTGATAGATTTTCTTACGTCGGCAAGAGAAATTTCCTGAGGTGTTGTAACTATTATAGCCTTTGCATCCGGAATCGTTTGTACAACTGTCAGCGGCTCATCGCCGGTACCGGGAGGGGAGTCAATAATTAAATAGTCGAGTTCGCCCCATTCTACATCTCCGATGAACTGCCTGATTGTAGAATGTTTAATCGGGCCTCTCCATATTATTGCCTCATCATGGTTTGATGTAAGTGATTCAATTGAAACAGCCTTCAGGTTTTCAGAGTATTTCATTGGATTCAGCTTCCGATTCTCATTCAAGTCCATCATACCCTTAAATCCAAGCATTCTGGGAATATCGGGCCCATGTAAATCAACATCCATAAGTCCAACCTTAAAACCCTTGTTTGCTAAAGCTATGGAAAGGTTTACTGAAACGCTGGTCTTGCCGACACCACCTTTCCCGCTCATGACGATTATTTTATTTTTTATTTTGGTTAAAGAGCCTTTAACAGATGCCTCTAAAGCATCTTGTGCGTTCTTTTGATCAGAAATAGTGCAGCCGGTCTTTTGACATTCATCCATTATACATATCTCCTATAAGTTTTTTTATACCCAGTGCCCTTCCACATTAGGTCCATTTGTAGTCTCCAATTCGCCTTTTTTGTACATAGAAATTGCGTCGAGAACTTTTCCCTTTACATTAGTTATAATTTTTATGCCCGCGCTCTGTAATACATTAAACGCTTTAGGTCCGCAATTGCCTGTAAGCAGAACATCAACATTATTTCCAGCAATTGTCTGGCCGGCCTGTATGCCGGCTCCCTGGGGAAGGTTAAGGTGTTGTATATTTTCTACGACTTCATAATCCATGGTCTCAGGATTAACAATAATAAAATAAGCTGCTCTTCCAAAGCGAGGATCAACATTAGATTCCAGATTTTTACCTGAAGATGTAACAGCAATTTTCATAATTTCAAATTACCTCCCTAACTAAATGTTATAATTATTCTTTATCTCTAATTCTGTAAAAATTTTTATCATTGCAGGCAGGACAGTTTTTGGGCCTTCCAGTACCAAGAGGTTCTTCCCACCTGTTATCACAATTAATGCATATAAATATTTTCTTGTCGCTGATTAAGCTGTAATTTCCGCCTTCTATTTTAATAGCCTTACCGTTAATAAGTGCATCCGCAACAGCCTTTCGTGCACGCTGGACAATTCTGCCAAATGTTGCTCTGGATACTCCCATACGCTTGCCTGCTTCTTCATGTGACATCCCAAGAAAATCCGCAAGTCTTATTGATTCACGTTCGTCAACAGTTAGATGGACTTCGGACAAGTCTATCATTGGTATGCCTCTTGGCTTGAAATAGCTGACGTCCGGCTTGAATGCAACAATACGATTTTTTTGGGGTCTTACCATAAAAACTCCGTTATGAGAATATGCTCAAAAAAATTAAGTATTATTATTTATATTGTCAAGAAATTTGTTATATTATTTTTTGATTAACTAATGACTTTAGTAAGTTCTCCAGTTTTCCACTTTACTCCTTTAACAACCATGTTCAGAAAAACAGACCGCAGTGGCTTGACCGACATTGCAGCCATAAAAGGGGAGGAATTTTCGAGGACATGTATGATCCGTCCCATTGCACGGTGACTGAGCCGTTCAGGTTCATCAAAGATAAGATCTGCCAGCTTTTTACGCTCAATTGCCATAGCTATTAAACGGTCGAATATGCTTTCAGGGGTATAGACCCTTTGTATACGAGGTTTCATGGTAATCCCACCAAATTTACAGGCAGAATAGCATACACCACATCCAAGGCACAAGTTTTCATCACAGACTGCTTTTTTTCGTTTATTTTTTTTCTCACCTTCCTGAATTATTTCTATTGCATTTATAGGGCATGCATTTGCACATTTCCCGCACCCATTACATTTGGAAAGGTCTATTTCCATTATCCAGTTTGAGGTTACAATTGCATTGCGGATGTCAAAAATTTTTATTGCCTGCATCATCTCGCAGCAGCAGCCACAGCAGTTACATATATAGGCTACTTTACGCTGAACATTGTCTCCGGTTTGAGCCAAGCCGGCCTCCTTGCTTTTTTCAAGAATTTTCATTGCTTCGGTGTTTGTAATTTGTTTGGCAAGCTTGCTACGTATTATTGATTCTGCAACGTAATTGAGAGAAAGGCATGTCCATTTAGGGCGGTTGCAATTTTTCCCCAGAAGACTTGCTTTATGACGGCAGACGCATAACGATACTCCAACAGCAGTTGCTGACTTCACAATATGACTTGCGCGCTCCCAGTCAAGTATTTCAGTATGATCGCTTTCAGGAAGGGATTCCTCGCGAACAAGTGATCGACCTACTTGTGTTTGTCCCTGGAAGAGCGAGTGGATGAATTTATCATCCTGTTCCATATATTGGTCGAATAAACGAGCTAACTCTGCCATGGGCATGTCATTGCGAGTACGCATAAAAGTGAACTCAAAAAAACCTATTGCAACCGGTGCAAGGACGAAATAGCGTTTTCCTTTGTGTTCGAGATCTACCACTAAACCTTTTTGAGCCATTTCAGTTAATTTTTCGTCAAGTTCTTTACAATCTATAGACAGCTTTTTTGAAAGAGCATTCAGAGAAACAGGCTGGCCCGGGATTTTTCTGGCGAGTTCTGCTTCTTCTGGAGAAAACAGGAGTTTCAATATCTTCATAAATACTGGGGACTCGGGAGCACCAGTAATATTACGATCCAATCTTTGTTGCAGAAGTCGATACTTTTTATCGTAGTTGACGTTATGACCCATTAAAATTCCCCCTACTATAACTAAATTGAGCTATTTTTTACTCGACTTACACCAATCTCTTGCGCATCAAGGAACTATCCAGTCAGCTAAAGGCTATGAACATCGAACATCGAACGTCCAACGTCGAATTTTGAATAAGGTATTCTGCCAATTTATAAACTGACGGAGCGAAGCGATTTCATCATTCGATGTTCAACGTTGGATGTTCGATGTTCGACGTTCAAAAAACGTTTTACTCTGCCGTTCAATATTCTCTTATCAGAAACATTCTATTTCTTAATCTTATGCAAGAAATCGAGGTTTCCGTTCAGACACTATATATCTTAAAACAGTGTCTTGATATCTATCAATATATATTTTATGTAACTACTTAGGTGGATAGGCTGAAGACTGAAGACTGTTAGGAAAAAGCGCATTTTGAAGCCATGTTTGGTGCAAAAAAAAGATATTTTCGCTAAAGTACGGCAATCGTGCTCTTCTGACCCCTTCAGCCTTTAGTCTAAACAGCTTCAGCCTGACTACGTGAGTAGTCACTATTTTATATCATATTACTATCATCGGAAGTTAGCAAAATCGTAACACTTTAGCGCTTTTAAATATTATTTTTTTGGACAGGATTTACAAGATATTCAAGATTTAAATTATTGTAGCCGTTCACGGCTTGAAACTTGAAATTGGAAATTGGGAAGAACAGTTCAAAAGCATGAAGGCCAAATTTCTAATTTCAATGTTCCGTAAACGCTTACAAATCTTGTTTATCCTGTTATCCTGTCAGATTCTTTTTCAAAAGGCTAAGTTGTTACGCAAAATCAAAATTATATTAACAATCAAGGATGCTATTATGAAAAAAAATCCTGATCTTGAAGTCAGTATTGGAAAGATAAAGCTTAAAAACCCTGTGATGACAGCGTCCGGCACGTTTGGCTATGCGAGTGAATTTGAGGAGCTTGTTGATTTGAATCGTCTTGGAGCAATTATTGTAAAAGGTTTATCAATTGAAGCCTCAAAGGGCAACAAACCTCCAAGGATTGTTGAAACACCTTGTGGTATGCTGAATGCAATTGGTCTTGAAAACGTTGGCCTTGAAGTCTTTTTACAGGAAAAGCTTCCTTTCTTAAAAACACTTGCAACACCTACCTTTGTAAATATTTATGGGAAGGATATTGTCGAATATGCGGAGCTTGCATTACGAATAGATGATATTGATGGAATATCAGGCATTGAGGTCAATATTTCATGCCCTAATATAAAAGCAGGTGGCATGGCCTTTGGTGTTGATCCTGAATCAGCGTTTAATGTTGTCAAGGCTGTTAGAGAAAGTACTGCAAAAACTCTTATGGTTAAACTATCGCCGAATGTGACCGATATTGCAGAAATCGCAAAAAGTGTGGAAGAGGCGGGCGCTGACGCCGTATCATTGATAAATACTATAACGGGTATGAGCATAGACATTGAAACCCGTCGTCCAAAGCTTGCTAATATTACTGGAGGCCTTTCCGGACCTGCGATTAGGCCTGTAGCTCTTCGTATGGTCTGGCAGGTTGTTCAGAAAGTAAAGATTCCGGTAATTGGTGTTGGTGGAATTATGACACCAGACGATGCTCTTGAGTTTTTGATAGCCGGCGCTGTGGCTGTTCAGGTTGGTACGGCTAATTTTATTAACCCCAATGCCATCATAGATATAATTGAAGGCATTGAAAAATTTCTTATCAAAAATAATATTCAAAAGGTTACGGATATTATCGGAACGCTTGATGTTGAAGGCTGAAGGCTGAAGGTTGAAGGTTGAAGGCTGAAGGCTGAAGGCTGAAGGTTGAAGGTTGAAGGCTGAAGGCTGAAGGCTGAAGGCTGAAGGTTGAAGGTAGAAGGCTTTTAGAAACAAATGGTAGCCCCTGCAAAGCAATGCAGGTTAGGGAATATCGCCCCATAAGTGCTAACTGAATTTACAGGCTGTCCCTCCTTAGGAACGTGGACGAAATAACTTCCACAACTATGCATCACAGCTTCAGGCCACCTTTGCCCGATCTCAAATCACAAAAATATCAAAATAGCCCGCTATTCCATCAACTTTTGTGATCTGAGATCGAACGAATTTGACCCAAATCTATGCGCCTACTTGTGGAAGTTATTTCGTCCACGTTCCTTACGTTGGTAGCCGATGGAGTCTGAATAAACTCTGAGATAATATATTTGTACGGAATTTTTCCGTACGGCTTGACAAAATCCTCAATGAGCCTTATATTTATTGAATAAGTAAGGAGTTTAACCGAATAATATCAATGAGGAGAATGAGAATGGTTACTGCTCGCCTCGATATGAGGCTAAATGAAGAAATTAAAGCAAAAGCAGAAAAAGCGTCTGCCTTGCTTGGATTGAGGAGTCTCACTGAGTATGTCGTCAGACTTATAGATAATAATGCTACTAAAGTAATTGCTCAGCATGAAAGTATAACCGTTGAAAATGATATTTTCGATCGTTTTATGAGTGCATGCGAAGAAGCGCGAACCCCGAATAAAGCTTTGCTGGACGCCGCAGCTTATACAAAAAAACAAGGCATTAAATGAGTTGGGCTTATGAATTTGTCGAGCTTGACAAAGCTATCCATGATCGAGCTTCATTTGATTGCGGTGGAGCCGAATTAAACGTATTCATTCAAACCCAGGCAGCCAAACATACGAAGGTAGGAATAAGCAAAACTATGCTGCTACCAGCTTCCGTCCCACTTTATGATGGCAAATATCCCATCTGCGCATTTTATACAATTGCACCAAGCTCTATTAGAAGAGACACGCTACCAGAAGCACTTGCAAAAAAATTACCTCGTTACCCTGTGCCTGTGTTTTTGCTTGCACAAATGGCTGTTCATTTGAAGTACCATGGCCAAGGATTGGGGAGAGTTACATTAATAAAGGCTCTCGAATATTTATGGAAAATTAATTCTATGATGAGAGCCTTTGCAGTTATCGTTGACTGCTTAAACAAAAACGCAGAACAGTTCTATTCAAAATACGGTTTTGAAACATTGTGCGACCACAACGGTAAAACACGAATGTTCATGCCAATGAAAATTGTAGCAAAATTATTTCAATAGCATGTTAGCATTACAACTAAAAAACATAACAAAAAAATCAGCAATTCTAATTATAGCCTGTTATTCACCACAAAGAACACGAAGAACGCGAAGTAGATCTCGTTAATTTCTTATTTTTTCGTGATCTTCGTGTGCTTCGTGGTATTTCATTTCTTTTGATTCGCAAAAATTATTCCATAATTAGAATTGCTGACAGATAATTCGTTCTATTTCGAGGATGTCGTGAATGGGGATTAATCAAAGATGGCCCGCATCATGCCTTCTCCATTTTGAGAACTCACGAATCAATAATTGTAACTATTCATGTTTCAAAGTTCCAAGGTTAATGGTTCAAGGTCAGAGAGCGATTTATCATACTTTATAATGCCTTCCTTATTTTACTCGCTCTTATCTTATCTGACTCTGAATATGTGTAAAAAAATACCGTAAAATTATGTAAAAAATACCATAAAATTATGTAATTTACTTCACAATTCCACACTAAAATCCATGGTATTGTGTTCCTAATTTTCTATGCGTTTCAGTTAACTATCTGAAATTGTATAATTTACCTTCTAACTCTTTAATTTTGCATGATTCTTGCGTGTTAATAATTAAATAGATAGTATAGGAAATCCCATTTTTGGGTCAAAATTAATAGGTTAGAGACTATCTGTTTGCAATCATGGTTCATAGCTCTTAGCTGTTAAGCCAATAAGCTCAACAGCTTAATAGCTTAACAGCTCGCCCAAAGGGCGCTAATTTTATTTGCCATGGAATTCTACCTCAATCTCAAGCCCTATTGGAATTATTCAAATTCTCTACTTCTATTTTTGACTGCATGAACCTGAAAATTTTGTAACACTTTAGCTTTTTGAAAATATAATGGACTGTAAGTTGTCAAGCCAAGCCATTTACAGCGCATTGAAAGCGGACGACTGTAAAGTGGCTGAAAAGTTACTGGAGAGGATGGACTCGTCTTTTGGTCCACACAGGCTGATGGAACTGTCCGAATATTATTTTCTGAAAATCCGGCTAGCCATTCTCAGGGGCGATCCCGGAACGGCATCTCTCCATGCAGAGGCGTCATTGCAATCGGTCATTGAAGTAGGATCTCCTTTTTTTCTGGGTTTGCATTACTTGTCAAAGGCACATGTTGCGTATGAACTCGGAAGACATCGACATGCGCAAGAGTACTGTGCACATGCTTTGAGTATTGCACGCAAGACCCAAAACACCATCCTTACATTTTCTGTTTTTCTGGCAAAAGCCTTTTTTGCCCTGGATCAAGGGAAAGAATCATCTGGTTTGCAATCGCTGCGCAAGGTATTGGCCATCGGGAACAGCCAGGGATATTTGAACACATTCCCGGATAACCCAGCGCTTCAATCAGAAAAATGGCCCTGTGCGCTGAAAATATACACATTGGGACGGTTTGTCGTGCTGAAAAACGGACAACCGATCCGATTCTCCAGAAAGGCTCAACAAAAGCCTATGTCAATGCTCAAGGCTTTAATTGCATTCGGAGGCAGAGAAGTAAGAAAAGACCAGATAGCCGATGCACTCTGGCCTGAAGCGGACGGCGACATGGTTGAACAATCTTTCGCAACCACTTTGCACCGTCTTCGCAAGGTGATCGGCTATCGCAATGCTATCGAACTTCAGAATGAACGCGTAACCCTGGATCGACGACACTCCTGGGTCGATGTCTGGGCATTTGAGTGTATTTTCGGGCAAGCCGATGCCGCCTGGAAAAAAGAACCGTCGGGACGGGAAGCGATGGAAGCCGTTGTATTGACCCGAAAGGCCATCCACATGTACCAGGGACCTTTTCTGGCAGGAGAAAGCAGCAACCCGTGGTCAATTTCCCTTCGCGAACGTTGCCGGAGCAAGTTCCTGCGTGGTGTGAGCACATTGGGCCGACACTGGGAAAAGGCGGGACAACTGGAAAAGGCTGTGCAATGCTACCAGCGCGGCCTTGAAGCAGACGACCTTGCCGAGGATTTCTACCAACGTCTCATGAGCTGCTATCACCGGCTCGGACGCCGAGCTGAGGTGCTGTCTGTGTACGAACGCTGCAAGAGGGTCCTTTCCGCATCGCTCGGAATTGAACCTTCCTCTGAGACAAAAGCGATACGCAGGTCCATTTTTTTAAAAAAATCATAAATTTTTCATTTTATTTGAATCTGTAAGCTATCTGTAAGGTTTGATGTGTTAAAATATATTTTAAAAAATTTAGGCAAACCGAACATATCGAAATCCGAAATTCAAAACAAATTCGAAACCAAATGACCAAAACTAACGTATTGGGAATACGATATTTTTATCATTAAAATTAAAAAAATCGTATTTTGGTCATTATTTCGGTTTTAGTGCTTCGAATTTCTGACCGAAAATGTATAGATTTTTATCCATTGTCCCGCAGTACAAGAATACTGGAAAGCCCAGTTTGGCAGAAACACTTTGAAAAGCAAAGCACAGAATGCGTTGGATCAACTCAATGCCTTTGAAATTTAAATAGAGAACTGTTAAATCCCACCACAGGAGAAAGTTAACTTACTAATATCTATAGCGAAACTTATGATACGCTGCAATAGGAGGCTGTCCGAGAATAGAGCCTCTGAAATTTTGAGCACACTATATTGTTTCTATCAACAGATCTAAACACTTTATGTAGTGATCAAAAAATTAAGATTCGCATTCACGGACAGGCTTCTATAAATCGACCAAGGATAGAGGAGGATTCATAATGAAAATCAAATGGATTACAAGAAAGTTGGCTATCCTAAAGCTAATCATACTGACAAGCGTTCTCTTAGGCATCTTTGTGGCACAACCACACCCTGTTGCGTTGGCATCGGATACTGGTGTGCTTGAGGTATGTGCCTCAGGCTGCGCTTATTCTTCGATCCAGGATGCCATTGACGCCGCGTCGGATGGAGAGACAGTTCTGGTAGGTGACGGAACATATGTGGAAAATATCAACTTTTTGGGCAAGGCGATAACTGTTACATCGGTAAACGGTGCGGCCACCACTATCATTGACGGTAATGCTATCGATAGAGTAGTGACTTTTAATAATGGCGAAGAAGCGGACTCGATTCTGCAGAAATTTACCATTCAAAACGGGTATGCCATTAATAGTAACGGAGGTGGGATTCTATGTAGCGATTCATCTCCCACAATTATCAACTGTATTATTGATGATAATCGTGCTGCATGGGGTGGCGGAATTTATTGCACTAATTCCTCGCCTGTCATTACCAATTGCACTATTTCTAACAACTATACTTACACATCCGGTGGCGGAATTTATTGCTGTTATACTTCTTCACCAATAATTACTAATTGCAATATTAATGACAATGTTGCTAAAAGTGCTGGTGGAGGTTTCTATATTATCACTTCTTCTTCGCCTGTAATTGATAAGTGCAACATCAGCTTGAACGTATGCCTCTTTAGTTATGGAGGTGGAATTTGTTGCTCCGACTCTTCGCCTACAATTACGAATTGCAATATTGATCGCAATAACAATAATGATAAAGGTGGAGGAAGATATGGCGGTGGAATTTCTATCAGTGGGGAGTCGCTTGCTGTAATTACTAATTGCACTGTGACAAGGAATAGGGCGGTTCATTGGGGCAGTATAGACTACGGCTCTGGAGGAGGGATTTACTGCAATTCGTCTTTGTCGGTTACGATTACAAATTGTACTATCAGTGATAACTACGCATTTACATGGGGTGGTGGAATTTGGGCAGATTCCAACAAAACAGAAGTGATCAATAGTATTATTTGTAATAATACGAACTTTGCCTCGGGCGGTTTTCCATACCGTGAAATTTATGGACCACCTGTCGTTACTTACTCTGATATCCTGACGGGGTATGCTGGTGAGGGCAACATCATGGCCGATCCTTTGTTTGTGGGCGGCGGTGATTATCATCTTACTGCTGACTCGCCGTGCATTAACGCAGGCACCGATGCGGGAGCGCCTGCGAATGATATTGATGGCGATATCCGGCCGCAAGGCGGGGGATATGACATGGGGTCCGATGAATACCTCAGCGGCGACCCCAATGATGTCGATGGAGATGGGGTGCTCAATGAAGACGACAACTGCCCCGACAACGCAAACCCCGACCAGCTTGACCTTGATCATGACGACATCGGCAATGTATGCGATGATGACAGGGACGGAGATGGTTTCTCAAATGAAGAGGACAATTGTCCTGACGCAGACAATCCGTTGCAAAACGATGGGGATAATGACGGCATCGGCGACGCATGCGACGAACATTGTAATCCGGCGCTGACAGTAAAACAAGGGTGGGTCGGATCCCAATCCTCATGGTGGTTGCAGCCCTGGGGCAATACATGTGACGGCAAGGCCCAAAACGCTATTGACGGCATCTATAAAAAATTTACTTACAGCCGGGATTACTGGAACTGTACCGGGGATCTAAGCCCGCGAAGCTTTTTCGCACCGCGATATACGGGACAGGATGTGGGGGAGTGGATGCAAATTGACTTTCCTGAAATCTATACCATCAATGGGATAACAATGACCCAGGCAAAAGAGCGCATGTATGTATCCGGGCTTGTTCGGCCTCATAAGCACACCGCGTATCTCGAGAACGCCACTCTTATTTTTTCCGATGGCAGCGCCTTGGAAGTCACCTTTCCGGCAGGGGTTAGTTCAAATGTTTCATTCCAACCTATTGCCACAGAATCAGTGCAAATCATTGCAGGTAGCTTCTACGGAACAACCACTACGAATCCTGCCTGGTTTGTGATGGAAATCGACTTTAGCGGTGCCCCAGGGGATGTTGACCTGAACCTTGAAATTTGTCATGAGGATGCGCCACCGCCACCGGACGATGATCAGGATGGAGTGCCGGATTATATCGACGAATTCCCCACAGACGAAACCGAGTGGATTGACAGCGACGACGATGGAATCGGTGATAACGCTGATCCTGACGACGACAATGACGGTGTGCCCGACGAACTAGATACCAGTCCTGGAGAAGATGACTCAGGCGTGGATACGGATGGAGATGGAATCACTAATGCAGTAGATACGGATGATGATGGTGATGGCGTTCTGGACACTGAGGATGCCTTCCCTAAGGACCCAACTGAGCAAAGTGACAGCGATAATGATGGTATAGGTGATAATATTGATAATTGTCCAGGTCAGTACAATCCGGATCAAACTGATACGGATAATGATGGACTTGGTGATGCTTGCGACACTACTGACGTGATAATTCGACTTCTGGACAGCAATGGCAACGGCCTGGCCGGGGGCGAAGTCTCATGGCGCATTGGTACCGGAGGTAATTGGCAAGATGCTGGCATTACTGATAGTGAGGGTAATCTCGTTGCGAGCTTTATTGAGGGGCTTGCACCTGAAGAAAAGGCGAATCTAAATATTCGAATGGAGTATAACAATGCCTATAACTCTAAAATACAGGATGTTAATACTGAGCTAATTGTTGAGTTCCATACTAATAAAGTCACGCTGGAACTCAAGGATAGCGATGATAATCCGATTACCAGCGGGGTCAGTTTTTCTTACCGCATCGGGACTGGCGGAAGTTGGATTCCACTCTCTGGTTCCATGATCGAACTGCTGCCGCTTACCAACTACAACTTCAGGGTAAGTTACGCAGGAACAACGAATAACCAACATCCCGTTGATATCACTGGAGGCTCAACCACTGTGACATTCCATACCAATAAAGTCACGCTGGAACTCAAGGACTGCAGTGATAATCCGATTGCGGGTGGTAGCTTTTCTTACCGCATCGGGACCGGCGGAAGTTGGATTCCCCTCTTTGGTTCCATGATCGAGCTGCTGCCGCTTACCAACTATAACTTCAGGGTAACATTAGGAATAGCAACAAATAACAAGTATCCTGTTGATATCACTGGAGGCTCAACCACTGTGACATTCCAAACTACCGAAGTGAATCTGGTGGGCAGTTCACCAGTCCAGTTCCGCGTAGGTACTGGTGGAGGCTGGCAATCCTTTAATGGACCTATGGCCATGCTGCCAGGTGATTACAACTTCAGATTTGGTGGGTCTGATGGATTTATCGTGGCTATCAACGTCAGTGGTTGCTCAATTACTCAAAGCGTCCTTCTTATCCGGCTCAAAGATAGCACAGGCGCAGGCGTGCCGGGCGGGAAAGCATATCTTGGTGTAGGCGGCTGGCCTCATATTGGTGATACAGACGACAACGGTGTTCTTGTCTACTTCCACGACAGCCTATTAGGGAACATGAGGATCCGAATGACTGCCCCTGATTGCGGTGGTACACAGACGAGTCAATATCAGGATATTGCTGACAATTCGGTTTACGATTTCCACTTGATTCAAGCCGTCATCCAACTAGAGGATTCTTCAGGAAACCTGACAGACGGTGGAGTTGTCCGCCTCGGCATTAGCGGTTGGCCCGTTATTGGCACAACCGGCGACAGCGGCACTGGCACTGTTCATTATGAAATGTTTGAAGGAAGTTATAATTTCCGCATGACTTACAATGGGATAACTGAGCAGAAAAACGGTCAGGACATCAGTTCGCCTGTAGTCTTTAAGACAACTCAGGCCGTCATCCAACTAGAGGATTCTTCAGGAAACCTGACAGACGGTGGAGTTGTCCGCCTCGGCATTAGCGGTTGGCCCGTTATTGGCTCAACCGGCGACAGCGGCACTGGCACTGTTCATTATGAAATGTTTGAAGGAGGTTATAATTTCCGCATGACTTACAATGGGATAACTGAGCAGAAAAACGGTCAGGACATCAGTTCGCCTGTAGTCTTCGAGATTTCCCCATAGATCTTTATCAGAAATTTGCAAACTCGCTAACTATGGGAAAGCTTTGGTGTCAAAGCTTGAATTGTGAATTAACTTTTTCGAATTGGCTTTTTACTTTTTTATCTTTATTGAAACTCCCTGCAGCCAAGTATAAGGGGGATATTCGCTTTTGCTTCGACAAGCCATGGAGAAATGCGCTCGCTTTTGCGGTTCAATTCCTAATGTTCTGCCTATACTGATTTTGCTAAAAAATAGTGGCTTAATTATCAAGCATTAATTCACAATTCAAGTTTACGAAAGGCGAGAACCTGACTTCGCTATTTTAAGGCATTCTGGCTGCAATCGGGACTTGCTGACACCTGAGTAAACAGATGTCAACTAATCTGCTAATCAAGATGTACCAAAA
>Ga0255441_1017_pt1 | contig 29178 bp, 25 predicted proteins | sample ANMaggSeSYBR02C5_FD_182645 | JGI IMG/M metagenome (GOLD analysis project Ga0255441, IMG submission 182645) | Sediment cell enrichment communities from methane seep in Santa Monica Basin, California, United Staets - ANME aggregate JGI... | ecosystem: Environmental > Aquatic > Marine > Cold seeps >... | reverse complement strand
TTCGTAGAAATTCTCACTTTTCTGAGATAGCTTGAAGTATATCATAAAAATACCAAATTAATAACAATTTGTATTTATTGAATATTATTAGTAAATTCCATAATGAGAATTGCTGCTATGACACGCAATGCGATGTTTGAGAAAATCAGGGACAGAGTTATGAAGGTTTCCACGTTCTGGTTGCATTCAGAGGTTCCTTTTTATTATTGACTGCACTGTTCAATAGTTGGTAAATCAAAATACCATCAAGAAAAAGAAGAATAGATAGTGCAAGAGAAAAATCTACATGGCATGGCAGAAAATAGCCTTTATTTGTGCCAAAAGTTTACGAAAAATAAATCTCTAAACACCTTGTTTTCAAGGATAGAGCATGCGAGCGGGAATTGCTGTCATTTTATCAGCAGTTCTACTCGTTGGTGGTGAGAAGATATGTATAAAATCAGAGGAATTTTTCTCTATGATTTCATGAAAGATAATATATTTCCTTAAGCCATTATTCAATTCCTTATATGTCCTATATACTCCAAAATGACGGTCGAAGACCATCAACTGATTTCCTTCTGGAATAACTCGAATATCTTCATTACAAATATTATCTGCAATTACATTAAGATGAGAATGAGAATGTTCTTTCCATTCGCTGGTAGGCGGATCACCATGATTCTGCTGGAGATAAATAACAAGGGAAAAGTTGTCACTAATGCCAATGTCCTCTAAAAGTCGTTTGTTCCAGATGTGCCATATCTTTTTATAAGCCTCTTCGGCACTTATCTTTTTTAACCGTAGGTCTTCAATTAAATTGTTATTGATTTGTTTTGCTCCAGGAATTGAAATAGCGCTGTCATATATTAGGACCCTAAAAGGCAAAAGCCTTAATAGGTCATTGTATTCATCAGAGGTCAGTCTTTTGTGCTCAGATGATAGACTTTCACCTATGACAACAAATTCAAAAGTGGCTATGGATCTTCCATGTTGGCTATGATTTTTGTACTTCTTATAAGATGTGAACCCCCATACACCTGCTCCTATTTCATCATCAGTTTGTAATGTATCTATTATTGCAACCTTCTTAGGCCGCATCATGTTGAAGGTATATACAAGACTTTCTTTCCCGTTCTTGCCCTTGCGGCATTTCTTTATCTTAAGATTCTCTTGCATCTTGATAAAATTATCGGAACCCTTAAGCAGCGTGGCCATAATTTTTATCTCTGCCACACCCAATGCACTTTTCTTGATACTTCCATCTTTATTTATAATAGGCTGTTGCACACGGTGATTTAGAAACTCTATTAATGGTATAACTTTCTCACCCCCCTCAGTCTTCAGCGATATCTCTTGTAAAGGGTCTGTTACATTATCCCATACCTCAACCTTGTAAAATTCTTCGTCTGCCTCAGAAACCTCTATGTAAACACCAAGAAATTCCATAGATTCTAACCCATCTCTATTGTGTTTAGCAGCATTTCTAATAACGTTCTCCAAAAGGCAATATACGGCATACTCTCCGAGAGGCCCTGGAACAGCAACCTCAAAGTCATTTCCTGTTATTCCATTAAACTGAAGTTCTTTATTATTAGTGCAACAACTACATGTAGCAGAGTATGGATAATTAGATAATGTTGACATAATCGAACAGTTAGAAGGACATTTAAAGTTTGCATCCAATTTTTGACCATTAAACCTGGAGATTATCCTTATCTTGCTATTAATATTCTCATTTTCAGGCCAACCTATTCCTTCATTGGCACAAAGATTGTCCATTATGAGTGAATTAGAGACAAAAGGATATATTATTCCTGTTAAAAATGGAACAGTCTTTGTTGTAATAACCGGTTCAGTTGATACTTCTGCAAAAAAGTCTGATTTTTCCTGGATGTACCTATCAAGCCTCGTTTTCAAGATGTTAATGATGTCTAAAGCAGAGCTGCTGCTGAGCGATGGTAATCGCTTACGTAATTTATTCTTTATATGCTCAACCGATGTGCGAGGTGTTATATGGCTATGTATATGATGGGAATGATTGCGGTTGATTATGGCAGACAATGCTGCCTTGGTTGCATTCTTCAGCCATGCAGCTTCCATGTCGGTTATGTAAACAGCAGTAAAAGCGTCATGAACAAACCTACTTACCCTTTGAAATTCATCATTTGTAAAAACGTAGTTCGATGAGAATATCGAAATTCCGCCCGAAGTCCCCTTGAGTATATTAGTGGGGAAATAATGGATTGCATTAAAAGAATTAATGTGGGGAATCAGTATTAAGTAGAAAAGAAGGACATCCATCTTAGAAAGGTTATTACTTATATATCCCGATTCCAACTCCTTAAGTGCGTCGTCATAATATTTTGATAAAGCTCCATTCATTTGCTTACTAAAGGCCTCCCAGATATTAGATTTTTCCTGTTTGAGGCCTTCAAGCCATTGCATTAGTTCAATATCACTACCCTGTTTTAATTCATCAAGACATGGAATCAATACAACTGGATAATCAAATTCTTCATTATTGTTAACCTCTTCTAAATAGTTATTCTCCGATACTGACCTCAATAAACTTGGCGGACGGTTATGGATTGAGGATGTACAAACAAAGTGTCTAAAACTGATTCCAAAATCTTTTTCTATTTGTTGATGAGTATCTATAGTGATATTAGAAGAATTGTTTTCCTGGACTGAGTCAAACACTGGATGAGATCTTCCAACCCATTCATTTTTTATGACGTCCCAATAAAAAATATATATCTGATCTATTAAATTGTCTTCTTTATATCTACTAAATTTGTTTTTAAACAAGTCTTTGAAATGCTTCACCCGAGTAGATGGGTTATTTGAGAGTTGTATCTGAGTAATAAAATGTTTGTACTCGTCGCAGAAAACAGCTTCTTTTATATCTATAAGTCCATTTGTTTTTTTTGAAAAACACATAGATATAATTCTCCTTTTAAATCTACCAGTTGATCAGGGCGAATTTTTTTCATATTTAGCCAATTCTGCATTTCCTCCTTCAAAAGCTTGCGGTACCTTAAGGAAATTCCCTCTCTTAGAGGAGTGTAGGCTCCTCGATAAATAAATGCCAAGAATTCTAAAAATGAGAAGCGAATAGGAAATTCTATTGTTCTATTAAATAGAGTTTGAAAACACTGTCCAAGCGATAACCGCTCTATAACCCTATTAATATCGTAGATACTTTTAACCTGTAAAGGAGGATACAACCCCAATTCGTTGCGTATTGCATAGTAAGTCTCCCAAAATTCAAAGAAGGATGAATTTATAACTTCATATTTCGATGAAAGTTCTCCAGAAATCACACGAATAAAAACGTCCGTTCTCAATAAAACCCAAAGCAAACCTCCATCCTGTAGGGTTCTATTCAAAGCAGTGTGCAATTCTTTGTTTTTGTTAATTTCGTCTGGAATGTATTGAAGAACGAGTGATAGTATCCAATCAGTAAACCAGTTTTTATGAAAAGGCAAAGGCCTTGTTATATCTCCCCATCCTGCGGCAATTAAATGTGTTTTATTTATGAGATTCACATTATCCAGCTTTATTCGTGATTCAAATGCTTCTAAACTGGCCTCCGAAATATCAACACCCCAATATCTCCATGGACATGGGATATTACGCAGAAAGGGAATGGTAAAACGCCCATTTCCACAACCCCCTTCAAATATATAACGTGGCTCGGTATATTTATGGCTATTCCATACCTCTTTTAAGGAAGTCTCGAGTATTTCCCAATCCCATTTTCGCCATTCGAATAATTTTTTGATTGTGTTTTTTTTGTCAAAAATCATCTCAAATTTTCAGCGTTTTTCCGCAACTATTACAAATTCCAGCTCGTTGGAAAATTCTGTATCTACACCCAATGAACCTTTGAGTAATCCCTTGCTTTCGATTATATGTAATCCCGAGTCTTTTAATATTGCAACAACCTCTTCAGGTATCAGTGAGCTTAAATAAGAAAAAAGAAAATCTTCAACGGGATATTCCGGAAATTCAAGTAAAAGTGGTAACACTCTACTTTTGTAACTTTCCCATTTAGAGTTTCGCAGAATTTCTCTTATATAGATCTTACCTTCGGGCAATAAAATACTGACAGCCTTTTTCAAACCCTTTTCAATATCTTTAAGCCTATTGAGCACACTTCTGAAAATTATATAACTTGGCCTAATTTCTCTTGAGTTTACAAAGTCAGAAAATTGATAGATATTTCCATATACTGCATGTACTGTTGTGTTTTTGTTATTACGGAGACACAATTTTACCATCTCGGGAGAAGAGTCAAAACCCCATATGTCTGGGAAATTTTCAAATGAATTCTTTAACTGCCTATAAAGGGCTTTCGAGACGTACCCAGGACCTACTCCAGCTTCTATTACTATCCCTGGCCGTTCAAGAAAATTCGTTTTCTCAATAAAATCGTGTGCTATTGCATCCCATTTTTCCCTTCTCAACATACATAGCTTATCATAAAGAAAGGCAAGATTCCCTTTAATTTCTTCGCTGGAAAGGATGTAAGTTCGCTTCCGTGGGTAATTACTGATAGATATATCAAACATATCTTGTATCGCTGCCTTAATGGAATTCGCTGATGATAGAATCTCTATTTTTTCTGTATTTGTTTTATTTATTGTCACCGACTGGTTCAAGCTTGCCTCCCTTTATCGTTACAAGGCTCAGTTCTGTTTTTGCATCACCAGACGGAAGTATTTCTAATTTCCCTGTAACTCCTTCAAACGATTTTATTTTGTTAATTGTGTTTACAATTTCTTTAGCCTGTAATGACTTGTTATTCTTAAGAATTGCCTTCAAGACCCAGACATTATCAAATGCGAAAGCTGCATTCCAGTTTGGTTCTTCCCCATAACGATTTTTGTATTCTATTAAAAATTTCTTTGTTAAAATAGAGGTAGATGTTTCAAGGTCAAATGTTCCAGTAACAAATATTGGTGACTCTTTTAATTCATCGACTTTTTTCCATACAAAAGGCCATGATGTCCCTATAGAAGTAATAAATTTAGATTTAATTTTTAACTCCCTTGCCTGTTTGATTATTAGATACGTATCATTGGGATATGCCCAACCTAATATCCAATCATAATTTTCCTTTTTTAGTTTGATTAAGTGGGGCCTGAAATCTTTAGTCCCTACATCATGAGGTAATATCGGTTCAAGAGACCCATCACCCTTAAATTTATCAACAAAAAAAGTTTTTATAAAATTCCCCAACTCATTATTTGGGTACATTAAGGCAGTCTTAGTTATCTTTTCTTTTTTGATAAATTCCCATAAAAGTTGGGCCTCCTGTTCAGCGTTAGGCCAGAATCTGAAGATGTTTCTACCATCTGCAAGTCCGGGCTCTGTTGTAATTGTGAAAAGGATACAATCCTTATCCTTTACTATTGGGGCAATAACATGCGAGGAGATAGAAGTAGAAGCCATCAATATCTTGACATTGTTAATGTTAATTAGTTTAGTTGCAGCGTCAACAGCTTTTTTGGGTAACTTCTCAAAATCTTCAAATATAATTTCAAGTGGTATACCATTAATCCCTCCATTTCTATTAATCCATTCTTCAGCGATAATCATTGCATTTTTTTCAGGAACACCGATAATTGAAATAGGGCCCGTTAATGGCAATATCGCTCCTATCTTTATTGTCTCAGGCTCTTTCTTAGCACAGCCGTTTGCAAAAAACAGACTGGCGACAAAAACAACAGCTAAAATCGCTACTAAAGAAACTCTAAAATATTTCACTGTTTGATCCTCCCTTTCCTCAAGTTTTTCAGGTTTAAGCATCAACAGCCCTCCTACTAATAGCTTCTCTGATCTCTTCAGATGTCCCTTCAAAGCTTACCTGGCCGTTTTTGAGCAGATAACCCATCTCCGCTATTTCTAATGCACCCCCAATCTTTTGCTCTACAAGTAAAATAGCGGTCGAATAAGTTTTATTGATTTCAACAATCTTTTCCATAATCACTTTTACAAGCCCTGGCGCAAGGCCCGCTGACGGCTCATCCAGCAACAGAAGCGTAGGCTTCGCCATAAGCACAATGCCGAGTGCAAGCATCTGTTTTTCGCCGCCCGAGAGAAGACCTGCTCTTTTATTGAGTTTATCTTTGAGCAAAGGAAAAAGATTGAGTGTATCTTCAACCGTTTCTTTGAAGACAGATTTATTAAGGTTTGCGCCTCCCATCTCAAGGTTCTCATACACAGACATGTCAGAGAAGACCTCTCCGCCCTGAAGAAAGTAACCTATGCCAAGAGCCATTCTTTTGTAAGACTCCATAGCAGTGATCTCTTTGTTTTTAAATATTATATCCCCTTTTTTAGGATAAAGAAACCCTGAAATCACTTTTAAGACCGTGGACTTACCTGCTCCATTTGGTCCTATAATACAGACTATTTCACCAGCGTTAATATTTAGAGGCAAGCCTCTCAATATCTCTCTTCCATTATATCCGGCATGTATGTTCTTAAGTTCAAGCAACATTATCAAGCCCCATATAGGATTCCATGATCTCATGGTTGCCAAGAATATCTGTTGGCTCCCCGGATGCCACAATCCTGCCGGAATCCATAAAATAGACATGATCCGATATTTCTTTTACTGCTGCCATATCATGTTCTACTGCAATTATTGTTTTGTTGAGTTCTTTTAGTTCTCTTATTTTTTTAAGAATGACCTTTACCATATCAGGGTTAACCCCGCTTACAGGTTCATCTATGAGCAATAAATCAAAATCACCGCATAAGAGCCTTGCAAGGCTCAAGAGCTTTTGCTGTCCCCAGGAGAGGTTCTCTGCAAGGCTCTTTTTCATATCTGCAAGGCCGACAAAATCAAGCCATTTCATGGCTATCTCGATCTTATCCCTCTCTCTCCTGCTTTTTCTCCTAAAAACGGCCTTGAAAGGGTTTTCAGATCCATCATTGAACGTAACAAGGAGATTTTCAAGAAGAGTAAGTTTCTTGAATACCCTTATGTCCTGAAAATGTCTCCCTATCCCGCGAGACGCTCTTTCCCATGGATTCAGCATGGTAATGTCTTTGTCTTTGTAGATTATCCTGCCGCTGTCCGGATACAAGTAACCACAGATGAGATTAAACAAAGTCGTTTTGCCTGCGCCATTTGGGCCGATTATGGCTGAAATCTTTCCAGCTTCTATATTCATGTTTAGGCTGTCTATTGCTTTAAGCCCGTCAAAAGAACGGCTGACATTTTCTAATTTTAAGATTTCAGTCAAGTCTATACTCCCCTGCCAGGCCTTGTGGTCTGAACCTCATAAGGAGTATCAGAACAAGGGCATAGATAATCTGCCTCAGGTTCGGGGCAACACTGTCTGGTATTCCAAGAAACCGCAAGCCCTCCGGCAAAAAAATCATTAACAAGGTGCCTGTCACAGGGCCTCTCAGATTGCCGGAACCACCTACCATAACAATGGAAAGTATAAATATGGACTCATCAAGGGTAAAACTCGTGGGATCAATATATGTCACATATACGGCATACAGGGCACCGGAAATCGCAGCCAGACCGCCACTTATGGCAAAGGCAAGCACCTTGAACTTTCTCACATTTTTGCCGATTGAAATGGCCGAAAGTTCATCTTCTCTGATAGCCTTTAGCACAAGCCCAAAGGGAGAAGAATAAAGTTTCTTTGCCACTAATAAAATTCCAATGGCTATCGTTCCAGAGAGTGCAAAGAATTTGGGAAGGCTGTCAAAAACTATTCCGAAGAGTTCAGGTCTTGGTATTCCGGGTATCCCATAGGGGCCTCTTGTGAGGTCAATCCAGTTATATAAGATCGTAAAGACAATTATCTGAAACGCAAGAGATGCCAGGATAAAATAATCACCTTTTAATCTGATGGATGGATAAGATACAAAAACTGAGAGGATCGCTGAAAATATAACTGATAGAACTACAGCCGCAAAAAAATTAATTCCTGCTTGCATCATAAAAAGAGTTACCGCATACGCTCCTATGCCATAGAATGCAGCCTGCGCAAGGCTTAAAAGCCCTGCATAGCCTACAGGAAGATTTAAGGAAATAGAGAGTATGGCATAGATGGAAATCATTATAAGGATATGAAGCAGATAATTCATAGCTCTTCCACCCTTGTTTTTACCACAAAAAGCCCTCCTGATTTATAGAGGAGAACCGCCACAAGGACTAAAAATGTAACCGCAGACTCCCACCTTGCTGAAAACTGCCAGATGACAAGGTTCTGAAGTATGCCGATAAGAAGCGCTCCCAAAGCTACTCCCTCAAGCCTCTTAATTCCACCGATAATGACAGCGACAACAGCATTCAGAATCGCAAACATTCCTATGTGTGGGTCTATTCCAACATCTAAACCTGTGAGTATTGATGCCAGTCCCGCGATAGCAGAACCTATACAAAACACCATCCCTTTAACCCATTTTTCATTAAACCCCAGGGCTTTAAACAGTCTGGAATTATCGCCAATTGCCCTGATAGCCCTTCCAGCCTTTGTGCCTTTTACAAATAAATAGGAGAGAACTAAAAGAACAAGAAAAGATATAACCTGATAAATTTGTATCTTTGTAAGAATAATATCCCAAAAACAGATGCTGTCACTTAATCCCTCAGAGAGTATCTTTGTTTCATTGCCGTATATCAGAGCTATCACGTTGACTATGAATATGTATATGGCCAGCGAGCTTATAAACTTTACCCCTGTTGAAGCATTTTTTTTCTCAAGAGGTCTATAGACTGTAAAATACATAGCCAGGCCAAGCACAGCACCCGAGATTAACGAAGCAGGGAGGGATAAGAGCAAAGAATATCCTTTGGTAACGTAAAGGCTGTAAAAGATATAGCCAGATGCAGTATAAACTGCACCGTGAGCGATGTGAAATATGTTGGTAGTCCTGTAAATAAACCAGAACCCGATGGCCATAACGGCTATAAGAGAACCAGAAACAATTCCATTGACAATAAACTGTACTATCATAATACGTTATTTATCGCCCAAAAATTTAAAATAAAATATCCCGAAAATATCCTGAAAAAGATACTAAATCTGTATAATCTTTTGACCTGTGCAAACAGCCGGCACTGTCTGCTTCTTGATCCGCACGGCCTTTTTCACCTGTTTAAAATCATCAATTCATGTTTAAAAAAATCCTTGAAAGTATGAAACAGGATCAACAACTTTGATTTGATTTTTGTCGAAAGGCCGCTTGGTCGTGGCAACGATTTGCGTAGCCCTTTTTGGGTTCAGGCGCTTGGCATAATAGAGAAGGGATTTCGATATGTTCTCATCTGAAAATTTAGCTTCGATCAACTCTTCCAGTTCACCATCTCTTACAATGACAAAATCGACTTCACGTCCCTCTTTGTCACGGATATACCGCAGCTCATATCGATAACCGTCCCGGTCTTCAAGAAAGTGCAATCGCTTAAGCAGGGATGTTGCTACAAGATTTTCAAAACGAGCTCCCTCATCCCCAAGGACATCACCATTATCAAAGAAATATACTTTGGGAGGCTTTAACACCGCCCGGGGCAAGGATTTCGTGTATGGGCGAACAATGAAAACAAGATACATCCTCTCTAAAACCTCCAGCCATAATTTGGCTGTTTTCGGAGAAATCTGTAAGTCATTTGCAATGTTTGATAACGTAATTAATCCCCCTACCCGATGACGCAATAAATCCAGATACATGCCAAGCAGTTGAATGTTGCGTATAGATTCCAGATCCCGAACATCTTCCCGAATGACTCTATCAAAACGCTCTCGCCGCCATCGCCGCGCCGAACGTTCATCTCCATCAAGAAACGGCTCGGGAAAACCTCCAACAGTCATGAGACGATGAAAAGCTTCTTTTGGGGAAATACCTTTGGGAATTTCGTCAAGAGTAAAGGGGTGTAAACGCCAATAATGATAACGTCCCATTAATGAGTCTCCGCCACGACGATAAACATCAAGACGAGCAGAACCCGTAACAAGGAATGAGTGCGTTTCATGCGATACATCATAAATTCCCTTAATCCATCTTTTCCACCTGGGGAATTTATGCAATTCATCAAACACAAGCAACGTATTGTCTGCACTCCATCTTTTCTGTAAAATATCCTGTCGATCCTCATCGAAATCCCAGTTGAGATAACGCCCAGCAGGGAAGGCCGCTGAAAGAACGGCTTTGGCGAGCGTGGTCTTGCCGACCTGGCGTGGACCTCCAACGAAAACCATCTTTTTTTTCAAATCTTCAAGAACAAACGGGGTAATATATCGCATAAGCCTATTTTAACCTGTACTACAAAATAGTCAAGGCTATTTTAGACTATGATAAAAATTAGCCGTTTTCTGATTAAATTCACCGCAAATACCCTTACTCTCACTTTAATTTAAAGCATACAGGAACTCTGACCCACATTTCAATTTCTTCATTTTCTTTTATCGCGGGCTTAAACATCCACTCCCTGACAGATGCCGAAGCGGCTCTGTCTAAAACTTTAAAACCACTGGACTTTAAAATCTTTAAGTCCCCTACCCTTCCGTTGCGTTTCACCATAACCTCAAGGACTACTGTGCCCTGAAAGCCTCTTCTTCTGGCAATTAATGGATATTCAGGCGAAGGATTTTTATCATATATGGGAATGGCTTTTTTCACAGAGTTAAATCTCTGACTGTATGAGAAACTCTGGTTTGCCTCAGTAGTATTTCTATCCTTTAAAATATCTCTTACTGGTTCTTGAGTAAGGTCGGCTTTCTTTGAAATTGTTGGAGGTTCTGCATTAGATGATTGTATGACATGTTTTTTCTTTTCCGGTTTAGGTAAAAGCTTTTTTTTCTCTGGCTTTTTTTTATTTCTATCTACAGGCACACGCTTGTTAATAGCCGGTTTAGATTCAGCTTTTTTCGGCTGTCTGGAAACCAGTGTCATGGTCACAATACGGGATTTCGGCCTTTCTGAAAATCCGCCTCTTGTCCGGTCAAACTCTATCCCCAGAAAAAGCCAATGTATTCCAACAGCTATTATTGCAGCAATCAGAATTCGTTTCACGGTTGCTGGTCAGCCTCCGCCTGAAGAGAAATCCGATTCAGACCTGCCATCCTTATCTGATCTAAAATGCGGAATAACTTTTGATATGAAAGGGTTCGTTCAGCAAAAAGGAGAACGCCGGTATCCTTATCAATTTCAGCCTTTTTTTTTAAAAAACAGGCCAGCTTCTCAATGGAAATCAGCTTTTCATCAACATGAATCGTTCCGTCTGTTTTTACTGTCACAGATAGTGTTGATTTTTTTTCAATTTCCGCGGTGGAAGAAGCAGGCAGCAAGACCGGCAATACGCGATGCACGGCCATTGAAAGCATCGCATATATAAAAAACACTAAAAGCAGGAAAACAATATCAATCAAAGGAAGCATTTCAATACGTACACTTTTGTGTGGATTCATATTGAGCTTCATGTATTATCCTCCTTTTGTGCTATGGAAGGCTGGATTAATTTCTCATAGACTATTTCAAGGCTTGTAGCGTATTTTTCTATGTTAAGAGCGGCCTTCTCAATACGGGAATTGAAAAGATTATATGGAAATACAGACAGAATAGCAATCCCCAGCCCGGTTGCCGTGGTTATAAGAGCCTGTGCTATTCCCGCAGTAACAGCCTGAGGATGTTCTATTCCGGCTGAGCCAAGCGCCTCGAATGACATTATTATACCGATAACGGTGCCAAAAATTCCCATAAGAGGCGCAACGGTAATCATGGTATCCAGCACGCCCATATATCGACGCAACTTCCTGATCTCTTCTGCGGCAGCAGATTCCATGGCTTTGGTCATTGAAAATTCTCTGTGAAGAATGCCGGTTACAAGTATTTTGATAATAAAATCCTTTGACCCTTTTGTCTTCATTCTCACCGACTCCCAATCCCCTGTTCTGCATAGTTCAATAACCTCGTCTATAAGATGCCGATCGCGATGCATATTTACACTTATCCAGAACAAAGCCCTTTCTATTATTACAGTAAGAACAAGAATCGAACAGGCTAAAAGCGGATACATGACAGGCCCGCCTTTAATGAATATTTCCAGCATTATTCCTCCAATCAATAGAATTTTTGAACAGACTTCCTCATTTCTCATATCTCTATTTTATTCTGACGTAAAGACCATTCAACAAGCTGTTCAATGCCATCCTGAGCACACGCGGCATGTCTTTATCAGCAATCAGATCTTTTGTGGTTCCTATCTTTTCCCCGGCTATCTCCTCAGCCATATCACTGCACCAGAGTTCAAAAAAGCCAAGATCGTTAACCAGCCCCTTTTCATAGTCATCACTTATGGCAAAAGAAGATTCGATAAAGCCGGCATAGCGAGGCTGAAGAAGTATCTCTTCAAAGGCCTTAATCAAATTGTACCTGCGGACGTTACATTCACATACGGAAATCAATCCAAAGCCACTGATTTTTCTGTCTTTCAGACGTTGAAAAACATTACGTCGAAAAACCATCCCGTTTTGTTTATACACTGCTTCCTGAACAGCTTCATATACGGCCTTTGCAATCAGTTCCCCCATCTTTGTGTGGCCGCCGGCATTGTCAATTTTACTTCCTTTGCCCTCCACAACGATGATATTATCGGTTCCTGTTCCGGTAGCCTGGTGAATGAGGGGAGTGCAACTGCTTCTGATATCAAAATCCTGTAACGCTGCGGTTTTAGCCTCAGTAACGCTGATGATGGCTCTTGTCATCGCACGCTGTGATAGCTTCATATTGGTTAAAAGAATGATATTTATGGTCCCGGGTTCATAAAACCTCCCTTCATCAACTGACATCCTGACCGCATTTGATTTGACTCCGGCAGTTACCAGCGCATATACCTTCATATCTTTAAACCGTTTTTGCTTTACCGCCAGGTTGTCCATATCCGCACCGGTAAAGATGAAACTGACTTTATCTTCCGATTTACCGATGACCTGATATACCCGCTCCCTTATTTTCTTCAATCCGAGTTTATGTCCAAGCGCCCAGCATGGAGGAGGAGAATAATGGTTTCCTACAGATATGATATGCTTGCGTTGTCCTTCGAGGGAGGAAACGATGGATAATGGTGCCTTGAATTCGACAATCAGGGTTTTGTTCACAAAATCATGGATTCTGCTGTATACGATACGTGCATCTTCTATGTAATTGAGGTCAAGATCAAAATGACGTGATTTAAATATATGATCTTTAAAGACTTGTACTTCTTCCCTGGAAAACTCATTTTCATAAATCCTGGCGGAAAGCCATGAAACAAAATAACCGGCACGGGTAGAAGCCCTGCATGTCAGATCGCAGGGAAAGTAGAATATCTTACCGTTTTTTACTGCCTCCACATCCTTCCAGCCGGGCTGGTCGAAAAACTTCCTGACTGCTTCTCTATCACCGCCGCAGCCATAAACAATCTGTGGGTTAAACCTAATCCATTCCTCTTTGGTCACAGGTACAATATTACCCTTTTTGTTGAGCTTCGGAGGAATACCGCCGGCAATTCTGATATATTCATTTTGAAAGGAATCATCACCGGGGGTCATCACCGGGTCACGCCCCATGAGGCGAATAACCCTTTTTCTCTTTGATTCCGGAATCCTTTCTACCTTCCCGGCAACAATTTGAAGCTCATTTCTTATATCTTCGATAAGCGTTTCCGCTTGCTTTTGCCTGTTAAAAATTTTGCCTAGCAAATCAATATTTCGATAGATATCGGAAACAGACTTTGCATCAAGATTGATTAATTGACATTTTTTTTCAAATCTTTTTCTCACTTCTTTATGAAGACCGGATAAAAAAATCACATCAGGCTGTATCGCTTCAATAGCCTTAAGGGATGGTGAGAAGAAGCCGCCAACGACAGTTTTATGAACCGTCTCAGGCGGATAAGTGTCGTAATGGGTAACGGCCTTGACCGCATCTCCTGCCCCTATTCTGAAAATAATTTCGGTTATGCCGGGTACCAGGGAGACAACTCTCAACGGCCTTTTTGTAATTGAGATATGGTTGCCCTGAACATCAGTAAAAGATATTGGATGGGAAAATACCGGAACTGCACTCCAGAGAATTACAAAAAGAATAAAAGTGCATAGATAGTAGTAATGTTTGACTTCTTTCATCTTACCCTCATCAGAAAGGCAGGGCAAGGAGAGATACTCCGCAGGAGCCTCCCCTTGCCATCATGTCATTTTAGAAATCATACCCCAGACCGAGGAAGAAGCTCCTTCCCGGCATTGGATAGCCCTGAACGTGCTCACAATCCTTGTCAAAAAGGTTTTGAATCTCGCCTCTCAAGGTGATCCCTCCATATTCTTTGAAATCAAAAATCCTTTTACTGACAGTCAAATTAGCAAACGTAAAGCGGCCTTGTGTTATCGTCGTGTAAGTACCGCCTTCGTAATCAGTAATATCCTGTTTCCCTGTGTAGTAAAGGTTCAGGTTGGCGGAAAAGCCGTCAAGATCAGAGACTGTGATACCGTATGATACATGAAGAGCCGATGTGTATTTAAGGTCTTCACTAGCTTCCTTATCCTTGTATTTTGTAAGATAGACAAAACTGACGTAAGGTTTGACCTGATAATCCCAGGAAAAGAAAGAGCCAATATCGTACGAAAGCTCGCCTTCCACACCTTCTACTTCAGCTTTTCCAAGGTTTTTCCATGAGGTATCACCACCCGCTGTCGTGTAAGTATCTATTTTATCCTTAAAATCGGTATGAAAATAGGTGAGGGAAGAATCGAAAGAAGCATATGAGAAGTCTATACCCGCTTCATATGTCCCGCTTTTTTCCGGTTTCAAATTGGGGTTGCCCACATAATGTGTAGGCCAAAACCCCGAAGTAGTGAAATCCGCAGCTAACTGCTTTGCAGAAGGCATCTTGAATGCCTCCCCATAGTTTGCCCTCAGCTTCAGCGAGTCTGTAAGTAGATAGGCCGCTCCAACCCGCGGGGAAGTGTGATCATCACTCTCTTTCTTCCCGTCACCTTTCATATCCACTTCATATTCGTCATATCTTACGCCGCCGGTGATTATAAACTTTTTGTCAAAAAGCCTGGCTTTGGCTATGAGAAAACCAGCAGGATTGTCATATTCGGATTTTTTCGGATCCCAGGTAGTTTCTATTTCATAGTTTACCCAGTCAACGCCGGCGGTAACAAGAAAATATTCCTGGTTGCAAGATACCTGTACCTGTGCCCCCTTCTGATCGGTTTTCTGTTCGTCTGGAATACCATCATCCCAACCGTTGGGATCGCTTGCCGTAGGATCAACCCACTTGTCCTTATCCTTACCGTCAAAGTATCTGGCCTGCCAGGTAAAGAGACCATCCGGAGTTCCGCCGTCATAAATAAAGTCGATTGCCCTGTTGCTTGAATTTTTATAATCGTCCAGATCGTTTTGGCTCAAGTATCCTGAATCGCCCACATGATCGGCATCATAACAACTGTAAATGACGCCGATGCGATTTTCGGGCAGGAACTCATAACCGAGATTCAGGCTGCAGTTTTCCTTGCGATCATATCCGGTGTTGTAAAACTTCTCTCCACTGGCAGTATCGTAATCGTCTTTAGAATCACTGGTAAAACTGCCGGAAAAATCAAACGCTTTATACTTTCCTGAAGCCCCTGCACTTCCTTCCTTGTAGCCAAAACTTCCCAGTGTTCCCTCAGCAAACGCAGAGGGTTTATCCTTCCCCTGTTTGGTAATCACGTTTATGACTCCGCCCATGGCGGCAGATCCGTATTGAACGGATGCGGGGCCCCTTATTATTTCCACTCTTTCTATGTTTTTGGTGCTGATTTTGGCTGTGTTACCGGTACCGGCCCTCCGGCCGTTCACAAGAATCAGCACACGACCCTCAAGGTCATTGCCGTGGGTTTCTGTCCTGAAGCCGCGAATACCGACTGAATTTAAGGCACCCGGATATCTATGACTGTGCCCAATAGCCTTTTCAGTCAATAATTCTCCTAGATCCTTGGCAGAAGAATTTTTGATCTCTTCCGCATTAATAATGGTTACATTGGTGGTAATCTCCTTTTTCTTTTCTTTTACCCTGCCTGCGGTTACTACCACCTCTTCCATTGTTGCAACATCCCCACCTTCCTGCGCAAAAATCGGTACAGGTAAGGCAAAAAACATAAATACTGATAATACTGTCACACAACTTAACAACTTCTTCATTTTCTTATTTCTCCTTTCCCCTCGGTTGGAATTTCACAAGGCCAGAAGGAGGAAGGCGTATTAGTTATACGTCAACGACTGATAACTCAGTGAAATTATTTATCTGAAAAGTCTATAGGTCTTCTGGCTTTCGGATCACACTACTTACCGCGCCTTCCCATCCTAATCAATTGGACAGTGACATTTTGCGGTTTTCGTCCCCGATTACAGCGACGGGCTCGCTCCCGATTTTCACGAGATTTCCTTAAAGTCACCTGAAATCAATTTTTAAAATTACACTTTTACATGAATACGTCAATGAAAAATTGAACTTTTACTTTTGTATTTTTTTTGATTTGCATTGGGAGAGTCAGATCAATCCTTTGGATTTCAGCCGGGCAGCAAGAGGCGTTTGTTCTGTAATTTTCCGGGTCTGATTTACAAAAGCAAGCCTTTGTTCGATATCCCGATCAAGCACATCCCGATGATCCCAGTAGTAGGCTAATGCCGAGTATATTTGCCCCAGGGCAAGATAGGGATGCTGGAAATGCAGTTCTTCCGGACTCCAGCCGTAGGCTGTTTTTTCCAGGACTATCTCAATTACCTTCATGTTTGTCCCTGCAATAATGGGGACGCCTTTTTCGTCTAAGACTACATGTTCATATTTTGTTTTTGCAGAAGTCAAAGGCATAATTTACACCTCATATTAAGGAATTTTCTATATTTTATATATATCATGAAATTAGATATCTATTCAAAACAATTATTGAGATTCAATCTGTACGCCGGTGCCAAGCTCAGGACGTTATTGGAATTTTACTTTTGTATCTTTTTTGATTTCCATTTACGACGTCCAGCCTAAACCAATTTTTCCGAACAATATTGCACATGACGATTGAGATTTGCGGTTCAAATCAGACGTTCGCCCCGTTCATTTTGCGCTTTCCTTCAAGGGATTTATAGTGGTAAAACCAATGACTTCCGCAACCTTGCAAAGGTTGTCATCAGCCACCACAAAAGACCAATCCTTTTCAGATATGAGACTAAATGCGCCGAGATGTAATGCATCCAGAGCCTTGAGACCGTAAGTTCTTCCATGCTTTTTAATAAAAAGTTCAGATAGCTCAAGAACAGCATGCCTTAAAGGTTCGACATTGAACCCGCTAATTTGATTCTCAAAAGAATCGATTGCCGTGTTCAATTGCCCTTCATCCAGCTCTTTGTTACGAAATCTTCTAAAAACGGCGCTTATGAATTCCAGCCGTCCCAGCTCTGAAATCCATATTTCATTATTCTGCTCAAGGATCAAATCCGTAATAATATCTGTCCCTTCTTCTTCATGGAAAAACTTTACCAGCGCTGAAGTATCAAAGAATAGATTCATATTCTGTCTTCTCTTTCCAGCATTATATCTTCAGATAGAGAACCTTTGCATTGTTTCAATGCCTCCCTAACCTTTATATAATCAGCGGCGGCGGCGGTCGGTTTGTTTTTTTTGGCCTGATTTATCCGTTTTAGCTCGGTTATCAGGTCATATACTTTCGCCAATGCCTCGGGCTTTAATTCATCCAGTTCTTTTATGGTCTGTTCTTTTATATTAAGCATTAAAATACCTCCCTGGATATTTTCTATATTAAGAGGACCGGCGTTTGAAACAACATTTAATGCCATTTAGAAAGTTCCTCTTTGACCGTCTGTTCGGAATATTCTGGATCGATATTATGATGACGCGCTTCCCTGATCAGATCCTGTTTGTTAAGCCCCATTTGTTCCGCAACATAACCCAGAGAGCCCACACCATCCCGATACAACTGAATTGCACGCTCTACCTTGTACTGGTAAATGCCCAGACGAATGATTTGTTTGAAAGTTAGCTCTTCTTCAGGCAACCCCTTTATCCATGTGCGTGGTATTTTGACAGTGACATCTTGTTCCATAATGCTGTTTTCTTTTTTACTTATAATATTCTGATATCATTTTCTATTTCTTTAATTTTCTGGTAGTCCATACAAAGCAGTGCAGGTTTGGGAATACTGCCCTGTTTTACTTTGTAAACACCTGGTTTTTCGCTATGTGCTGCCAGAAGATATGATATGCAACTCATTGAAATATTGACCCACACTGTTTTGTAGGGACTACCAATTTATGAAATTCAGATAATTTGTTTAAATTAGCTACCCCTGTGTAACTTCTCAAAAAGTTAGGCTAAAGATAAAAAAGACGAGTCCGCTGGTGAGTCTTGTATCATGTATTTTGCATATTGCATATATTTCCCGTTATCAGAAATTTGAAAACTCAAAAGTAACTTGTTAACAATTAGAGGTGGCGGGCATTTAAATTTAAAACGGCTGACTGTTTGAGCGTATTAGTGAGCATTAAGAAAAAAGAGGCACTTTTGTATATTTTTGTTAAAAGGATAAACTCAAGCCATAACGTTCTATTTTTCTAACTGTTATTAATACTCTTTTTTCTTTAGGCTCACTTATGCGCGAGTTTCAGACATTCTTAAATTTAATTGCCCGCTGCCTCTGGTTAATCTCATATTTGAGTTTTCAAATTTCTGATTATAAACTCCGCACTTTTCAACATTATTACAATTCACGTACCGCTTTTAATTCATATTCTTCAATCAACCCTTCATCGGCAAAGCTGAAGTAGCGGTTATCTCCGATAATGATGTGATCGAAGAAGCTGATGCCGGTTGCCCTGGTCGCCATCATAAGACTTCTTGTGAATGCTTTATCATCGTTACTGGGGATTACTGAGCCGGAGGGGTGATTGTGGGCGACAATAATCGACGGGGCATTATATTTGATGGCGGTCTGGATAATATCGCGGATATATGGATTCGCCCGATCAACTGTACCATAGTCGATATCAATCATATCTGATACCGCATTCCGTCTGTCGAGAAGCAGCAGCGCAAACCGCTCTTTTTTCAGGTCTCTCATGAGGGGCATCAGGAAATTCGCAACATCAGATGATTTTTTAATCGAGCCCTCAAGCGCCTTCTCCTCACTTAACATCCTTCGGCCCAGTTCAATGGCTGCTTTGATCTGAGCGACCTTTGCGTCTTTGAGCCCGGAAATTTCCTTAAATTCAGAAGCATCAACGCCGCTCATTAAACGAAGGGATTTGAATTTATGGAGTAATTCTCTGCCGATATCCACGGCGCTTCTTCCAGGTGTCCCTGTTCTGATTAAAATTGCGAGAAGCTCCGCATTGCTCAATGTCTGTTCGCCATACTTGAGCAATTTTTCCCGTGGCCGGTCATCTTCCGACCATTCACGGATGGGAAGGGGATATTTTGTTTTTTCTTTTTTTTTCATTTTTCTGTTAATTCACATTCCAATATATCAAGAAAGCAGTGCTGATCACGGGTGATTTTTTCAGATTTTAAGATATTTATTCTTTTCTTGAATATGGGACCCGATACCACAAAGGTATGATATTCCCCAGCTTCGCCGGAAATATCAACTCCCTTAATTTTCGAAATATCCCTTACAAAGTCATCATCAATCCTGCGCCCCAGCCATTCATGCCCCAATACATCTTTTTTTGTGGCCACAATAACAGTTTCAAAGCCTGCTTCTATCAACTCTTCTATGAGGTTTTCCCTGTTCTTCTCCCCCCACAAAGGCAAAACCGCCTCCATCCCTGATTCTTTGCTGACCCTTTCCACCCATTCCCTGTGCGCATCCAGATCAATGTCTCCAAAAATTCCTGTCTCAACTCCCCTACCCTTCAAGCCAGACAGGGTCTTTTTGAATTCTGCCTCGTATGTTCCCCATGAACTTCTGACCTGAACGATGGGAAGACTCATTGCTTCCGCCTGCATCCGCAGTACATCTGTCCTGATACCGTGAGATCGGGATATCCGGCCGTCTTCAGCCACCATGTTTAAGAGATGGGTTACATGAAAATCTCCCATCACCCTGTAATACGAAAGAGCCGCATCTTTTCCTCCGCTCCAGGAAACAAATGTCTTTAATTTACTTCTTTCCATTCCAAAACATCTCCGCATGTTTTACAGTGAAAGTCATTGAGAGCCATGCCGGCACCGCAACAATCACATATTTTTTGCCCCTTTTCAGGAGCGGGAATTTCACCGACCACCTCCCTGTAAATACGGTAATAATAGAGATGCTCTTTATTCCAGAATTTTATCGGAAAATTCTTCTTCCCATCCTCAAACTCTTTGTCTGACACCTTTGATTCAATAACATTTCTCAGTTCCGTCATGCCTGACCCGTGTTCCAAAGGCCTTTTTGTCTGCCATAATATTTCTTGCGGCAACACGCCTTCAAACGTCTTTCTCAGTATCCACTTTCCACAGGTTTTCCCGTTTTCTTTTCTGATCTTAAAATCGACATCAATACCTTGACTGAAATCCATAAATTCTTTATCCAGAAAAGGCTGTTTTATATTGATCCCCAGGTTTTCCCCTATTTCATTGGAACTGAATCGCATTGTGCGATACATTCGATCCAGGTATGTTTTTAAATCCTTTTTCTCCTGCATAAAATCGTAGCCTAAAAAAATTTCATCACTTCCATCGCCTGTCATCATGCTCTTTAAGCCCATATCCTTCGCACATTTGAGTCCCAGGCAGGCTGTCACGTCGTTTGGAATCGCAGGATCAAAACTCCTGAGTATCTTTATGACTTCCGGAATCGCAGCAATGGCCTCATCAATTTTCACTGTCCTGTGGTAGTGGTCCAGTTTGAGGAATTTTGCAGCCTTTTCAGCATAATATTGATCCTCACCATATGACTCAAGCCCGATTGAAATGGCCCTGCAATTTGTTGAATAAGCGGCCACGAGTGCGGAATCCAGACCCCCGGAAAAAAGTATCCCTTCGGCTCGATTTCTGCTGATCGCCTCGGCAAATCTTCTTTTCAATTCAGGAAAAAGAAATTTCTCATCCTTCTTCATATCTTAGGGCCTGTTTAAAAACTGATGAATTGGTTGCAAAAGCGTAAAAATGGTTCAAATCTTCACAAATTTTAAGCCAATAGACTGTCTATTTTATCAGGCGCAGCGCTTCTCTAAATTCAGGGGTCCCGGCTCTTGCAAGCAATTCGTAGATAAGCATCTCGGTTGATGTTATTGTAATGCCATTATGCCGCATTCTGTTTAAGGCAATCTCCCAATCATAAGTAGAACGAGAAGATGTCGCATCACTTACCACATGAACCGTGTAGTCAGACATTGCATGCAAAGCTGTTTGTGCCACACAAATGTGTGCCTCAAGACCAGTAATAATAAGGGTATTTCTATTGAGTTGTCGTATATGTTCACCGAATTCTTCGGCTCCGAAACAACTAAATGTTATCTTTGAGATCGGCGGGATGTCCGGTATTTCCCCTTGTATTTCCGTCACGGTTTCCCCGAGCTTTTGCTGCTCAGTGAGGACAACAGGAAGGCCAATGATTTTAGAAAACTTGATAAGCTTAACTATATTTTCGATGACTCGGCCGGCTTCTGCGATAACAGGCACCAGTTTTTGCTGGACATCAATTATAACTAATGCACAATCTTTGCTGCTCACCAATGGTGCAGCGGATGGATTCATTTTTTCAACCTCCTTGTACTCCCGCGATTCTAACAAGTTGCCCCAGAGTCTTTACACCGTTTTCATTCAATATATTGATAAAACGTTGAAAAAGCAATGCCGTAGACAGGGCGTCGCCAAAGGCGGTGTGACGATCATTGGCGGTAATGCCGAAGTGTACGGCTATAGCGTCAAAGCGTGTATCATGACAGCTTTCAGGAGCTATGAGTTCTACATCCTCCATGCGCCGGATCCAGGCAGCAACAAGGGCGGTGTCAATGACACGGTTCTGAACAGGAAATCCAAAACAACTTTGCATGGCATGATTTAGAAACTTCATATCAAAAGAAGCGTGATGGGCCAATATGACATCGCACTCTATATAAGCCAAAAACTTCAAAAGAATGTCCGAAATGTGCGGCCTGGCACTTGCAATGTCAGGCGTAATACCGTGAATAAAGATGGAAGAGGTCGGAATAGAGCCTTTGGGATCGATTAACTCGTAGAAGGCATCTCCCAGATGAATCCTGCCCCCTGTCATCCTGACTGCTCCGAGGGAAAGAAGCCGGTCACCTTCTTCGAGGTGGAGGCCGGTTGTTTCTGTATCAAAAATGACAAAGGGGTTATTTGAAATAAGTGTCTCTGGCTGATATGCCTCTTTGACTTCCAGTTGTTTGCGAAGAGACTCGGGCATGTCGTGCCTGCCTGTGTGACGAGCATACACCTTTCGCAGATTGATAGTCTTGAGGAAGTTTAACATGATTTTTTTAAACTATATGCTTTCCGGAAAACGCACTGTTAATTCGCCTTGCAGATCTCCAATCACATGAAACGCCTCGATAAGGGATTTTCTCTGAAGTTTGGACAGGGCTTTAGGGTTGATATAATCAGTTGGTTCTATTTCCTTTTCCTTTTGTATTATGTGGTGATTTATTTTGAGGAACATAATGAAATTAAATGCCTCCTTAATATCTTCTGCCATATCTTTGGAAAGCAATTTCTTGCGGGTAATAGCTTCCAGTCTATTCAAGGTGTTGGTAGCGTTGATTTGCTCACTTAAGCTGAGTACACGAATGGCATCGACCACAGGCACCAGTCCGCTCATTTTTAGATTGAGTTCATTCTTGTAGTCACCGGTCTTTTCAACCACAAGCGCCCTGAGAAAACCGATGGGCGGTCCGTTATAAAGAGCGTTGGTGCTAAGATGTCTTAAAAAAGCTCTATTCTTTTCAATGTTGTGATTCAAAAAAGTCTGAAGTTTTTGGGCCAGTACAGCGTCGCCTGCAAGGGGGCGAAAATCGAAAAAAATTGTACAGTTTCTCAGGTCTTCAGGCGATGCTTTGTTGATCCATGATGAAAAGTAATGTCTCCAAACTGTTTCCGGCTGACACCATTGTGGGTTGCTGGCCATAATGCCTCCTTTGCATAGCGGAAAGCCACAGATTTCCAGGCCGGAAACAACACATTGAGCTAAACGAAGAAAGTACTTATGGATATCCTGCTCTGAGCCAGGCTCCGGTTCAGAATAAATGATAGCATTATCCTGATCTGTTCTCAGTGTTTGCTCTTTGCGGCCTTCACTGCCCAAAGCAAGCCAGCAGTAAGGAACAGGAGGATGCCCTATGCCTTCTTCACGCAGGGCTTCTTCTGTCAAGGCGATGATCTTTCGTGTCAGGTGGTCATTGCACTCAGAAACAACGGCCGCGATCTCTTTTGAGGATGCACCGGAGCTGAGAAGTCTCTTGACCATTTGGTCCATGGCATTAACCAGCCGTGCAACCCCTTGAACAGTTGTCTGCTTTTGAATGTCATTGATTACAGCAAGGGGATTAGAACCCTGGAGTATGATCAGATCATGCTGCGAGATAATGCCTGAAAGCGACTTTCCCTCAACAACACAGATGTGATGACAATTAAACCGCGCCATCTTAAAAAGGACATTGAAACATAGTTCCTCTGGAGCAACGGAAAAAACAGGCTTACTCATAATCGTTCTGATTGGTTCAGATCCTGTCTTTCCTGTTGCGAGAATTCGATTTGTCATGTCGCTTTTGGTAACAATCCCCTGAGGGCAATTCTGAGCATCAACCACAACAACGGAACCAAACCCCTCACGGGCCATCAACTTGGCCACAAAGGAGACTTCCTGATAAGGTAAGCATGTTAGCGGTTTCCGTTTGACCAGATCGCCGGCCGTGACATTGAACAGGTAGTCGTCTGATCGGAAAACCACTGTGTCCGATACCCCGCGAGGCGCAAAAATAGCCGTCCGGGCCTTTTTCAGCCGGTACGCAAGATTGGACAACAGGATGGCAAAATGTTCGTGAAACCTTGCATGGTTTTGCATCAGCTCATCAAAGGTCTCCCTGGGAAGTAAGTAACATACCGTATCTTCGTAAGCCCGGACATTGAATTCAGGGCCTGTCCTGTTGATAAGGGAAGCACTTCCGAAAAAATCGTTCTCGGCTTTATAGTCCAGGAGGATATCCACACCATCCTTGCGAACAGTTTTCTCCACTGCGCCGGTCTGAATAATATAGAGATAATCACACGAAGAGCCATCCTGCTCAAGGATTAAGCTGTCTCTGGGAAAATAATCAATTGATATTTTTTGGGGAAGGCCGCTTAGAACTTCCCGGGGAAGCTTATTAAAAGGGACAATGCCGCGAAGAAACTCAATAATTTTGTTGTAAGGAATTTCAACCATTTTCTGTTGTTTGTTGTGTCTTTAGTGTTTCCTCCAAAAATTTAACTCTTTCTCGCAAATCCGGGGTCTTGGGTTTATTATGAAGAAACCTTTCCATAAAACCCGGGCCTTTTCCTGTCTCAGGGTTAATGGATAAGGCCGTTTGGTAGTCAAAAAGGGCCTCTCTGTGTCTGCCCAAATGATCGTATGCAATGCCGCGATTTGCATACGCAATGGCAAGTGTCCTGTCGTTTTGGATCGCCCTTGTAAAATCGACAATAGCTTTCTTATACTGCTCCAGGCAGATATAAGCAATACCACGGGTCAGATAGCCCTCAGCCTTTTCAGGCTCCCTGGAAACAGCCTCTGTAAAAAGATCGGCCGCCCTTTGGTACTTCTTTTTTTCCAGAAGACGATTGCCGTCAAGCAAAAGAGCCCGATAAACCTTTTCATGCTGGTCTATCGGGCTGTTTTGCTCGTTGCATCCAGGGCAGAGAAATACAACTACTGTCAGGGCGACAACCCTCAAAATATTCATTATCAGGTTAGTGGTTCGCTCCATCTCTTCACCCTCACAAGTAAGCGTTCACGGTTGTCGGTTTACAGTTCACAGTTTTATGTCTTGAACAGCCGTTAACCGTAAACCGTGAACTGTTGCCTTCACCGGAATCAGAAGTTGTAGAACGGGAAAACCTGTGGAAAGTGGATACTGAGAAAGACGTTTGAAGGCGTGTTGCCGCAAGAAATATTATGGCAGACAAAAAGGCCTTTGGAACACGGGTCAGGCATGACGGAACTGAGAAATGTTATTGAATCAAAGGTGTCAGACAAAGAGTTTGAGGATGGGAAGAAGAATTTTCCGATAAAATTCTGGAATAAAGAGCATCTCTATTATTACCGTATTTACAGGGAGGTGGTCGGTGAAATTCCCGCTCCTGAAAAGGGGCAAAAAATATGTGATTGTTGCGGTGCCGGCATGGCTCTCAATGACTTTCACTGTAAAACATGCGGAGATGTTTTGGAATGGAAAGAAGTAAATTAAAGACATTTGTTTCCTGGAGCGGAGGAAAAGATGCGGCTCTTTCGTATTACAGGGTGATGGGAGATTTTCATGTAACCCATCTCTTAAACATGGTGGCTGAAGACGGCCGGATATCCCGATCTCACGGTATCAGGACAGATGTACTGCGGATGCAGGCGGAAGCAATGAGTCTTCCCATCGTTCAGGTCAGAAGTTCATGGGGAACATACGAGGCAGAATTCAAAAAGACCCTGTCTGGCTTGAAGGGTAGGGGAGTTGAGACAGGAATTTTTGGAGACATTGATCTGGATGCGCACAGGGAATGGGTGGAAAGGGTCAGCAAAGAATCAGGGATGGAGGCGGTTTTGCCTTTGTGGGGGGAGAAGAACAGGGAAAACCTCATAGAAGAGTTGATAGAAGCAGGCTTTGAAACTGTTATTGTGGCCACAAAAAAAGATGTATTGGGGCATGAATGGCTGGGGCGCAGGATTGATGATGACTTTGTAAGGGATATTTCGAAAATTAAGGGAGTTGATATTTCCGGCGAAGCTGGGGAATATCATACCTTTGTGGTATCGGGTCCCATATTCAAGAAAAGAATAAATATCTTAAAATCTGAAAAAATCACCCGTGATCAGCACTGCTTTCTTGATATATTGGAATGTGAATTAACAGAAAAATGAAAAAAAAAGAAAAAACAAAATATCCCCTTCCCATCCGTGAATGGTCGGAAGATGACCGGCCACGGGAAAAATTGCTCAAGTATGGCGAACAGACATTGAGCAATGCGGAGCTTCTCGCAATTTTAATCAGAACAGGGACACCTGGAAGAAGCGCCGTGGATATCGGCAGAGAATTACTCCATAAATTCAAATCCCTTCGTTTAATGAGCGGCGTTGATGCTTCTGAATTTAAGGAAATTTCCGGGCTCAAAGACGCAAAGGTCGCTCAGATCAAAGCAGCCATTGAACTGGGCCGAAGGATGTTAAGTGAGGAGAAGGCGCTTGAGGGCTCGATTAAAAAATCATCTGATGTTGCGAATTTCCTGATGCCCCTCATGAGAGACCTGAAAAAAGAGCGGTTTGCGCTGCTGCTTCTCGACAGACGGAATGCGGTATCAGATATGATTGATATCGACTATGGTACAGTTGATCGGGCGAATCCATATATCCGCGATATTATCCAGACCGCCATCAAATATAATGCCCCGTCGATTATTGTCGCCCACAATCACCCCTCCGGCTCAGTAATCCCCAGTAACGATGATAAAGCATTCACAAGAAGTCTTATGATGGCGACCAGGGCAACCGGCATCAGCTTCTTCGATCACATCATTATCGGAGATAACCGCTACTTCAGCTTTGCCGATGAAGGGTTGATTGAAGAATATGAATTAAAAGCGGTACGTGAATTGTAATAATGTTGAAAAGTGCGGAGTTTATAATCAGAAATTTGAAAACTCAAATATGAGATTAACCAGAGGCAGCGGGCAATTAAATTTAAGAATGTCTGAAACTCGCGCATAAGTGAGCCTAAAGAAAAAAGAGTATTAATAACAGTTAGAAAAATAGAACGTTATGGCTTGAGTTTATCCTTTTAACAAAAATATACAAAAGTGCCTCTTTTTTCTTAATGCTCACTAATACGCTCAAACAGTCAGCCGTTTTAAATTTAAATGCCCGCCACCTCTAATTGTTAACAAGTTACTTTTGAGTTTTCAAATTTCTGATAACGGGAAATATATGCAATATGCAAAATACATGATACAAGACTCACCAGCGGACTCGTCTTTTTTATCTTTAGCCTAACTTTTTGAGAAGTTACACAGGGGTAGCTAATTTAAACAAATTATCTGAATTTCATAAATTGGTAGTCCCTACAAAACAGTGTGGGTCAATATTTCAATGAGTTGCATATCATATCTTCTGGCAGCACATAGCGAAAAACCAGGTGTTTACAAAGTAAAACAGGGCAGTATTCCCAAACCTGCACTGCTTTGTATGGACTACCAGAAAATTAAAGAAATAGAAAATGATATCAGAATATTATAAGTAAAAAAGAAAACAGCATTATGGAACAAGATGTCACTGTCAAAATACCACGCACATGGATAAAGGGGTTGCCTGAAGAAGAGCTAACTTTCAAACAAATCATTCGTCTGGGCATTTACCAGTACAAGGTAGAGCGTGCAATTCAGTTGTATCGGGATGGTGTGGGCTCTCTGGGTTATGTTGCGGAACAAATGGGGCTTAACAAACAGGATCTGATCAGGGAAGCGCGTCATCATAATATCGATCCAGAATATTCCGAACAGACGGTCAAAGAGGAACTTTCTAAATGGCATTAAATGTTGTTTCAAACGCCGGTCCTCTTAATATAGAAAATATCCAGGGAGGTATTTTAATGCTTAATATAAAAGAACAGACCATAAAAGAACTGGATGAATTAAAGCCCGAGGCATTGGCGAAAGTATATGACCTGATAACCGAGCTAAAACGGATAAATCAGGCCAAAAAAAACAAACCGACCGCCGCCGCCGCTGATTATATAAAGGTTAGGGAGGCATTGAAACAATGCAAAGGTTCTCTATCTGAAGATATAATGCTGGAAAGAGAAGACAGAATATGAATCTATTCTTTGATACTTCAGCGCTGGTAAAGTTTTTCCATGAAGAAGAAGGGACAGATATTATTACGGATTTGATCCTTGAGCAGAATAATGAAATATGGATTTCAGAGCTGGGACGGCTGGAATTCATAAGCGCCGTTTTTAGAAGATTTCGTAACAAAGAGCTGGATGAAGGGCAATTGAACACGGCAATCGATTCTTTTGAGAATCAAATTAGCGGGTTCAATGTCGAACCTTTAAGGCATGCTGTTCTTGAGCTATCTGAACTTTTTATTAAAAAGCATGGAAGAACTTACGGTCTCAAGGCTCTGGATGCATTACATCTCGGCGCATTTAGTCTCATATCTGAAAAGGATTGGTCTTTTGTGGTGGCTGATGACAACCTTTGCAAGGTTGCGGAAGTCATTGGTTTTACCACTATAAATCCCTTGAAGGAAAGCGCAAAATGAACGGGGCGAACGTCTGATTTGAACCGCAAATCTCAATCGTCATGTGCAATATTGTTCGGAAAAATTGGTTTAGGCTGGACGTCGTAAATGGAAATCAAAAAAGATACAAAAGTAAAATTCCAATAACGTCCTGAGCTTGGCACCGGCGTACAGATTGAATCTCAATAATTGTTTTGAATAGATATCTAATTTCATGATATATATAAAATATAGAAAATTCCTTAATATGAGGTGTAAATTATGCCTTTGACTTCTGCAAAAACAAAATATGAACATGTAGTCTTAGACGAAAAAGGCGTCCCCATTATTGCAGGGACAAACATGAAGGTAATTGAGATAGTCCTGGAAAAAACAGCCTACGGCTGGAGTCCGGAAGAACTGCATTTCCAGCATCCCTATCTTGCCCTGGGGCAAATATACTCGGCATTAGCCTACTACTGGGATCATCGGGATGTGCTTGATCGGGATATCGAACAAAGGCTTGCTTTTGTAAATCAGACCCGGAAAATTACAGAACAAACGCCTCTTGCTGCCCGGCTGAAATCCAAAGGATTGATCTGACTCTCCCAATGCAAATCAAAAAAAATACAAAAGTAAAAGTTCAATTTTTCATTGACGTATTCATGTAAAAGTGTAATTTTAAAAATTGATTTCAGGTGACTTTAAGGAAATCTCGTGA
>Ga0255441_1015_pt1 | contig 30471 bp, 25 predicted proteins | sample ANMaggSeSYBR02C5_FD_182645 | JGI IMG/M metagenome (GOLD analysis project Ga0255441, IMG submission 182645) | Sediment cell enrichment communities from methane seep in Santa Monica Basin, California, United Staets - ANME aggregate JGI... | ecosystem: Environmental > Aquatic > Marine > Cold seeps >... | reverse complement strand
GCCGATCCCCGAAGGAGTAAAAGCGGATGGGGAATAGTATGGATGAAACTTATGGAAAGAGAGCCGACTGACGCCAGCCTGTTCAACGCCGGAGAAAAGTGGCTTTCTAAAGCCGATCCAAAGCGTAGCATATGGGGCGATGTTTGGGTAAAATTGTGGGAATTGAACCATAGGCGGCATTCCCTCCGGCAAGCGGGAAATAGGTGGTTAAAACTGGCAGTCCCCGATCACCAGTTTTGGTTCCTTGTCTGGGACAAACTCCTGGAAGTTGAGCCGAACAATAAAGGGTTATCCAATGCCGGAAAAAGATGGTTGAAAAAGGCTGGTTCTAACCATGCCTCATGGGGGGACGTGTGGCTAAAACTATGGGAAAGGGAGCCGGGAGATAAAGCATTGAGGGAACAGGCGGAAAAGTGGCTGAACACGGTAAAAGAGAACCATCCCCAAGCGGCCCTTGTCCAAGAGGCCTTGGGGGACGGGATATAGGGACATCCTTTACATTTACAGATTTGAAATTATGATTCTTTTGCGCGTTAAGGCAAAAAGTCTGTTATGCTATTGGGCGGTAAGAGACCTTGGTATTGGTATGGCTCAAATAGCAAGGCGCTTGAACTGAAACAGCGAGCGCATTCCCCGTAGCTTGTCAGAGCAAAGCGGAGATCCCGTCCCAGCGGGGCTGCGGGGTTAGCGAGCGAATCAAAAAATTGACAGAATTCCTTACAGTCGAATCCCGCCAGAAAGCGGGACTGTAGCTTGCTGCAGGGTTCTTCAATCTCTCATTGGCATGGGTGAGTCAGTCGGTAAATCGAGGAGAGACAATGGTACAACAAAAGGGCTACAATCTCATCGATCCTTAAGCCTAAAACTGTAAATATGGAAATGTAAAGGATGTCCCCAAACTCACATAGGAATTATCGGAAGTGGGGGAAATATAAGTGGTGGGGGGTTGAAGCTTGAGAAGATGTTGAGGCGGCAGAACTGGCTCGGGGATTAGTTTTTATGATTTTTTTATTTAAAGACGTGTCTTTCTCATAAGGAGGTCCTTATGTTGGGGGTTATGTCTGAAATCATTCGGTGGGCCAAGTCCCTGAAATATTGGGAACAGGCCACGCTGGACAAGATCTTCGCCGGGGATCCTTTCACGGACGAAACCTATCAAGAATTATATGGATACCTCCTTGAAGATGCGGGACTGATGAAAAAATCTGATGAGCCCCGGCTGGAGCTCTGGCACCTGGATGAAACAAAGGCTCCCGAAAAATCATCCCCTAAAAAATTGCGGCTCAGCAAAATTTCCAACCTTCAGAACATCAACGCTCTTGCAAAAGACCAGGAAATCCCTTTCAGCTCCCAGTTGACAGCTATTTACGGCGCGAATGCGTCGGGCAAATCGGGTTACGCTCGCGTTTTTGGTAGTGCCGGTTTCACTCGCGGGGATAGGAAGGTGTTTCCGAATATCGCTGATGAGTCGGCTTCGGGAAGTCAACAGTCTGCGGACATCCAGATTTGTTCTGAGGACGGCGAGGACGAGGTTTGTTACCTGGTTGGCGAGCCGAACCCTGATTTTTCTTTCTGCCATGTTTTTGATTCCACCAGCGTGAATGTGCATCTGACGAAGACAAATGAATTCAGTTTTTCACCTGCAGGCCTGGAAAACTTGGCGCGGTTGGCTGAGGAGACTGATGTTGTTCGGAAGATTTTGCGTGACAAAATTGCTGAATTGCAGAAGCCGCATGACTTCAACAAATATTTCGTTGGAGAAGAATCGGTTGTTTCGGAGCTGATAAAGAACCTGAGCGAAAACACGGATACTGATGAGATCGACAGGCTCGCGAACGTGACGGCTGAAGATGAGAAAAAGGCCAGTGAAGATGAGAACCGGCTTAATTATTTGAAGTCACTTAATATCGATGAGAAAGTTAAGGGCTATAACAAGGATATCGCTGATCTTAATGGGCTGAAAGAAAAATTGGAGGTTGTTGGTGAGCAGTTGAAGGATGAATTTTTCGGTGAACTCAGCGATTCCATCAAGTCTTATGTTGAAGTCAGCGAGCTTGCCAAGAAGATGGGGGTTAACCAGTTCAAGTGTGATCATTTTAAGCAGGTTGGGAGCGATGAGTGGTACCGGTTCATTAAGTCCGCCAAGGAACTGGCTGAAGCTGAAGGCGTTCCTCCTGAGACGGAGCCGTACCCGCAGGAGGGCGAACGGTGCCTTTTGTGCCGTCAGTTATTATCTGATGAGGCACTGGGCTTGGTCCGCAGAATCTGGAAGTTCCTGGAAGATGATGTGCAAAAACGTCTCAAGGACGCGGAGGATGAGTTGAAGAAGCTCAAGGACGGGTTTGACCTTGTCCAGACAGATTTTTTCAATGAGGACTCCGTGTATTACAGGTTGGTACAGGAAAACAAGGCCGAGCTTTTGCCGGTCATCCAAGGATTCTCAGCGGCTTGCGGCACGAGGAAAAGCAAAGGGGTGGAGTTCATTGAGAATGCGAAGTCAGAGACTATTCCGCCGCTTCCTGCGGATAGCGTCGAGGGTGTTACTGAAATAGTTTCGGCTCTCGAAAAGCAGCACGATGAATTATTGAAGAAAGACCCAGCAGAGGAAATCTCTAAATTGGATAAGGCTTTGATGCTGTATCGCCACAGGCTAATACTGAAAAAAATCAAGAAGGATGTTGTTGTTCATGTTGCCTTGCTGGCCTGGGCTTCGGCGGCCTCGAAGAGTATAGGGTCTACGAACCATATCACCAAAAAGCATGATGCGTTGTTCGAGGAAGTAGTGACAGAGGGATACGTAGAACAGTTCAATGGGGTTCTTGATGAGTTAGGCCCCCCTATCAATGTCAGGATTGATACGATTCCTAGGAAAGCTGCAACATATAAGCAGATTGTGCTTGATAAATGCGTTGCGGCTGTCCCTGAGGCGACTCCGGACAGGATATTGAGTGAGGGGGAAAAGCGTGCTGTTTCTTTGGCTGATTTCTTGACGGAGGTCGATATTGATCCTGGGTGCACTTGCATGGTACTTGACGATCCTGTGACGTCTTTTGATTTGGAATGGGGCGAAAAGATTGCGCCTGTTTTTGCGAGGGAAGCGGCTAAGAGGCAGATCATTATTTTTACGCATGACCTTGCTTTCCTGTATCACTTGATTGAGGCGGCTGAGAAGGAAAACGTCGAGATCCTTTGTCATTGGATTCAGAGGGGTTGGGTTGATGGTCTGCCTGGGTATGTGTCGGTTGACAACTGTCCTGCTATTGACAGGTCTTTTAAGAAGCCGACCAAGGCCCAGAAGCTTTTTGAGCGCGCCAAGGACGAACCTAATTTTGCTGAACGGGAAAGATTGTTGAAGGACGGGTTCGGGGCTTTGAGGACGTGCCATGAGGCTTTCATCATATACGATTTGTTCAATGAGGTGGTTCAAAGGTTCAGTGAGTGGATTAGTTTCGGTCGTTTGGCGGATATCGTGTGGGATGAGTCTATTGTTCAGGAAGCCATGGATAAATATGAGGATCTGTCAATGTTGATGGAGGGGCATCTTCATAGCGAGAGGTTTGCGTATAGGGAGCTAACCCCGGATATTTTGAATGCGGAGATTCAGCATTTCGCGGGATTGAAAAAGAAGCTGAGGGATTTGAAGAAAGAGAAAAAGGCTGCTTAAGATGCTGTTATTTGCGTTTAAATTCAATTAATAATGGCTTGGAGGACTTTGGGGACATCCCTTTACATTTACAGATTTGAAATTATGATTCTTGTGCACGTTAAGGCAAAAAATCTGTTGTGTTATTGGGCGGTAAGAGACCTTGGTATTGGTATGGCTCAAATAGCAAGGCGCTTGAATCTCTCATTGGCAGGGGTGAGTCATTTGGTAAAGCGAGGAGAGACAATAATACAACAAAAGGGCTACAATCTCATCGATCCTTAAGCCTAAAACTGTAAATATGGAAATGTAAAGGATGTCCCTAAACTCATGGTATTAGGTTAACCACCTTTGGAGAAAAGATGAAACAAAACACGTCGCTTTCTATGGTCCATGAAATCATGACTGAATTTGCCAATCTGACCGGGCTTTCACCGGCCATAAAGGCTCCACGGCGCTACTTGTGGACCGACGCTTTTGCTGTATGCAACTTCTTGGATCTCTATCTTCAAACGAGTGATGATAAATACAAGAATCTCGCGTTACTGCTGGTAGATCAGGTTCATAACATACTCGGCCGCTATCGTGAGAACGACTCACGAACCGGTTGGATCAGTGGCCTCGATGAGCAGGAGGGCAAAATGCATCCTACGAAGGGTGGTTTGAGGATCGGTAAGAATATGAACGAACGGAGCCCTTCTGATCCCTTTGACGAAAATTTGGAATGGGATCGTGATGGGCAATACTACCATTACCTAACGAAATGGATGCACGCTCTCAATCGTATGAGCCGAGTCACTACAGATACAACATACAACACGTGGGCTATAGAGCTTGCTAAAACGGCCCACGCTAAGTTTACCTATGTTCCTTCTTTCGGAGGTCAGAAATGCATATACTGGAAAATGAGCATAGACCTCTCCCGTCCTCTCGTACAATCCATGGGACAGCACGATCCTCTCGACGGATTCATCACATACACTCAACTTCAGATGTGTGTAGCTGACGATTCGAAAAAATCACTGTATCCAGATCTCAACAAGGAGATCACCGACATGGCCAATATTTGCAAAGGAAAAAGCTGGGGCACAGATGACCCACTCGGCATCGGCGGTCTTTTATGTGACGCCTACAAAGTGGCGCAAATGATTGTTAGCAGTTATTTTGAACAAACTGACCTGCTGGAGACTTTGTTGGATTCTTCCCTAATAGGGCTGGAATCCTTCGTGAGAATGAATCCATTAAAGCTTTCTATTGATTACCGCCTTGCATTTCGTGAACTCGGACTGTCCATTGGAGCGCGGGCGGTTCAAAAGCTACATGGATTAATTGAGGAAAAACCGGCCTTTTTCAAGGAGAGTCTTCCATTACGTAAGCGCATTGAGATGTTGATGCAATACACGCCGTTGATTGAAATAATTGAGAACTTTTGGCTCGAACGCACTAACAGAGAAGCAAAAAGCTGGATGGACCATCGTGATATCAATATGGTAATGTTGGCGACAAGCTTGGCCCCTGATGGATTTTTGACACTCTGAATGAGTTACGAACAACCACTGTTTTTCAGGTTTTTCCAAATTTTTCAAGCAGTTTTCGATTTGTTGGATAAAGAATCAATGCGAATTTTGGGGGCATTCGCCTGAGCCACCTGGAAGCGCATGCGACCCATCACAAAGAGGCGTCGCCATGACGATCACTATAGACGAGTTAAAACAGAGCCCCTTGTACTCCGAAGAACTGGGCATCGCTCTGCGAGAGAATAAGGAGCGGGAATACTTCAAGTGGTTCCTTGCCAGCCTGCTCTTCGGCGGGCGGATATCCGAAACTATTGCCCAAAACACCTACCGGACATTCGAGCGTTACAGTCTCCTAAGGCCACGGAAGATTCTGGACGCGGGTTGGGATTTTCTCGTTAACCCAATCATGCGCGAAGGCGGCTACGTGCGCTACGACGGGAGAAAATCGACCCAGATATTGCGTGACTGCGAAATGCTGCTCGAACAATATAACGGCAGTGTAACAACGCTGCACGACATGGCCAAAAACCGCCGAGATCTGGAAAATCTGCTGCTCTCCTTTTATGGCGTGGGTCCAGTCACCGTCAACATATTTTTGCGAGAGCTGAGGCCTTACTGGCGTAAGTCTGATCCTATTCCGCTGCCGGTCGTGACTGAAGCGGCCGCTAAGCTGGGACTGGAGATCGGCGCCTACAATAGAAAAACAGTTGAGTTCACCCGGATCGAAGCAGGGCTGATTCGACTTAGAAGGCAATTGAACCTGGTCAGAGGGAAATCCAGTAAAAGTCCTCTTTGCTGAATATTCTTTACGTTTCTTCCGAACACGAAGCTAAAAGCAGCCCGCTTAGCAACAACACGAAACCAAGGTACACTAGAACTCTTTTCATAACATCTTCCTTAGTTTGCAAAAAATGTGAAAGTTTAGTAAATGTGACCCATGAAATTCTGTTTCATTATAAACCCAAAAGCAACTCTTCATTCTTGACAACGCGGCATCATATTGTGCGGATATCATGCTTTGCCTTGCTTACATCTACTCCAAGTAGTAAAAGTCTACTTTGATGAATATTCTTTACGCTTCTTCTGATTTCTGCCATAATTTTTTTAATGTTATGAGCAATTAAACACAAAATTTGGCCTGATATTGAAGCCGAACTGGGTGGCGGAGAAAAAAGCAATGGATGAAAATTATTATTTTTTAAACATAAAAGAAGTTTTAAAGTCATTAAAAACTTCTGAAGAAGGCTTAACTAAAAAAGAAGCTGAAAAGAGATTAGAAAAGTATGGAATTAATGAGATAGAAAAAAGAAAAAGAATCACGCCACTTCAAATATTTGCCAGGCAATTTACTTCATTTATTGTTGTAATTCTTTTAGCTGCTATTGTTATTTCTTTGTTAATTGGAGAAAGATTAGATGCAATTGTTATTTCAATAATAGTAGTTCTTAATGGTGTGTTTGGTTTTGTTCAGGAATATAAAGCAGAGCAGGCTATTGAAGCATTAAGAAAATTAACTGCATTAAAAGCGAAAGTTATTCGGAATGGACAGGAAATAGAGATAGATTCTAAGGAATTGGTTCCAGGCGATATAATTCTATTAGAGACTGGAAGTAAAGTTCCTGCTGATGCAAGGTTGATTCAAATTGCCGCATTTCAAGTAGATGAAGCATCATTAACAGGCGAGTCTGTTCCATCAACAAAAATTATTGGCTCCCTTAAAGAAGGCACACAAGTGACAGATCAAGAGAATATGGTTTTTATGGGAACAATTATAACAAAAGGCCATGCAAAGGCAGTGATAACTAATACAGGTATGAATACAGAAATAGGCAAAATTGCGGAAATGGTTCAGGAGGTAAAGGAAAAGCTCACACCTTTGCAAGAAAAGTTAAAGCAGTTTGGCAAATGGCTTGGAGTTGTTACAATTGGAATTTGTGCTGTTGTTTTTGGAGTTGGTGTTTTAAGGCAATATTTAACGATAGGTTTAATTGAAACCGTTTATGCAAGCGAAATGTTTCTGGCCGCTGTTGCTTTGGCTGTAGCGGCAATTCCAGAGGGTTTGCCTGCCGTTGTCACGATTTCTTTAGCTCTTGGAGTTAAGAGGATGGCCAAAAGAAATGCTTTGATCAGGCAGCTTCCTGCAGTTGAAACCCTTGGTTGCACTAATTATATTTGCTCTGATAAAACAGGAACTTTAACAAAAAATGAAATGACTGTAAGGGAAATTTACGCCAATAATGCTCTGATTAAAGTTACCGGCGAGGGGTATGGCCCGGAAGGTAAGTTTATTCCAGCGGGCAGTGAAGTATTAGACACAAAAAATATTGAATTCTTATTAAGAATTGGTATTTTATGCAATGACTCCAGGTTGAATAATAATAATAAAAGATGGAAAATATTTGGAGATCCAACTGAAGGGGCATTGCTTGTTTCAGCCATCAAAGCAGGTTTTAAAAAGAAAGAGTTAGAAAAACATTTTCCAAGGATAGATGAGATTCCATTTGATTCTGAAAGAAAATGTATGACAACAATTCATAAAATCAATAGAGAAAGTGCTGCCTATGTTAAGGGAGCGCCGGATGTAATCCTGACTAAATGCAAATACATCAATATTAATGGCAAGGTAAAAAAATTAACTGAAGAAGACAAAAAAAGAATCCTGAACATTAATCAGGATATGGCTAATAAAGCCCTGAGAGTTTTAGGCTTTGCATATAAACCATTAACTGGAAAATATAAGTCAACGCCGGAAGAAGTGGAGAAGGATTTAATTTTTGTTGGGTTACAGGCGATGCTTGATCCTCCAAGAGAGGAAGTTAAAGAAGCGATTGTAAAATGTAAAACCGCTGGCATTGAAATTGTTGTAATCACTGGAGATCATAAATTAACTGCAGTTGCAATAGCTAAAGAATTGGGCTTATTTAAAGAAGGTGATAAAGCATTAAGCGGAGATGAGTTAGATAACTTAAGTGATGAAAAACTGGATAGCATAATAGAAGACATAGTAATTTATGCAAGAGTGAGTCCGGAACATAAAGTGAGAATATTAAATGCTTTAAAAAAGAAAGGACATATTGTTGCCATGACTGGTGATGGTGTTAATGATGCTCCTGCTCTTAAAAAAGCTGATATTGGTGTTGCGATGGGCATTACAGGAACAGATGTTGCCAAGGAAGCTTCTGATATGGTGCTAACAGACGATAATTTTGCCTCAATTGTAAGTGCAGTTGAAGAAGGAAGAGGTATTTATAACAGCATTAAACAATTTGTCCAATATACCCTTTCTTCAAATTTAGGAGAAATACTTGTTATTTTCCTGGCAATTCTTATTGGCTGGCCCCTTCCCTTAATAGCCATTCAGATACTATGGGTGAATTTATTAACAGACGGTTTGCCGGGATTAGCATTAGGATTAGACCCCTTCAGCAAAGATATTATGAAAAAACCACCAAGAAAAAGAAAAGAAAATATAATCTCTAAAGAGGTTATTCAAAATATTTTGATAGTTGGATCTATAATGGGAATAGGAACACTTTTCATGTTTTATAGTTACGGAGTCGAAACTGACAAGGCAAGGTCAATCGCTTTTACAACGCTAATTATGTTCCAATTATTTAATGTGCTGACATACCGGGCAAAAAATTTCAAAATTAATATTGAAACAAGCGGATTTCTAATCGGTTCGGTAATTATTTCAGTATTAATGCAGCTTGCTGTACTTTATACACCATTGAATGTTGCTTTTAAAATAGTTCCTATTGGATTATTTGATTGGATTAAAATACTTTTAGTATCCTGCACATTATACATAATATTAGAATCAAGAAAAATGTTTATGAATTATCGGGAAACAAAGTCCTGACCGTGAACCGTGAACCCTAAACTTAAGTAGTTACTATGTTTAAATGGTTTAAAAGGCAACTAGACAAAATCGGGAGCCCAACCCTGGACTGGGTTCAGGTTGAAGTAACAACCCACTGCAATGGAGCCTGCATTTATTGTCCCCATACCCTGATGAAAAACCATTGGACAGGCAAACACATGTCAATAGATCTGTTTCATAAATTGTTCCCTTTTCTCAAATATACGGATATGGTTTACCTGCAGGGGTGGGGAGAACCTCTTCTTAATAACAATATTTTTGAAATGATCCGAATTTGTAAGGATCAAGGGAAATGCGTGGGGTTTACTACAAACGGCATGCTTCTTACCGAAGATACCATTCGAAAGTTGGTTGATTTAGAGCTGGACATTATCGGTATCAGTCTCGCCGGCACCACCGCAACAACCCACAACCAGATCCGCAAAGGGACCGACTTTAATAAACTCGTTTCCAATCTTGAACTGCTGCGCAAGATAAAAGCTGAAAGAAAAACCCATGTTCCGTCGGTGCATCTCGCCTATCTCATGCTCAGATCCAATTTCCATGAACTCAATGAGATTCTTCCCCTTGCAAAAAGGGTGGGAGCAAAACAGATAGTAGTTAGTAACATGACATTGATCATTGATCCGAAACTTTCCGCAGAAGCGATCTTCAACGATACGGAACATATAGATTATTACAACATTACACTGAAGGAGATCAAAGACAAAGCAGCCAGTGAAAACATCATCTTTGACTATCACGGTCCCGGCCTTGACGATACCTCTCAGCGCTGCCGCGAAAATGTTCTCAATGCATGTGTCATCAATGTTGAAGGCGAAGTCGTCCCATGTGTCCTTATTGATCCGGTTCTCTGTGAAAATTGCGAATCTGGTGACCGTAATCCTCCATGTTACATATTCAAAGGTCAATCTTTTCCAATAAGAGGAATTTCCTTTGGCAACATCCAAAACGAAAGCTTAACCCATATCTGGAACAAGAAAGAATACTCTGGCTTCAGAGAGTTTTTTAATCCAAAGATAACGAGAAGCCCTGAGCAAATTCTGCCGGAAATGCCTCAATGCTGCGTAACATGTTATAAGCGGCTGGGAGCGTAGGAAAAAAACATCACAAAGATCCCGAATGTCCGCGAGGCGCAAAATTCATCGTGTTTTCCATGTGAATTTCCGCCTCGAAGAACTCCTCTATCTCGGTGTAATACAACGCACTGGCATCAATGTAATTTTCATCAATGAAACAAATAATGGGCGCCACCGCCGGCGTTTTTTCAACCCAGGGGGCTGCAATGAACATAAATGCCCAGATAATGAATATGCACAGGAACAGGCGAGCCCATCGCCAGGCTAAAGGTAAAAAGCGTCTCAGCCCCAAGCTCGTTCCAACTCCCCTTTGACTTATTGTAGTTTCCATGGTTAAATCCGTGCTGTGATCTCCGGAAAGACCAGATAAAACATTATGTATGCCATTAGAAGCGTGAGCATCAGATTAAATGACTGGCCGCACACATAGAGAATAAAAGGTTTGCCTCCCTTGAAATATTTTTTCAGTTCACGGAAATTGGTGGCTAATCCTATGCTGACAAAAGCCAGACAGAAGAACCATCCCCTGAAAATCTTCGACAGCCCCCTGATAGCTCCATGGTCTATTAATGCATGGGATACATCACTGCCAAGGTATTCATACACTACAGAGAAGACAACAGACGCGGTGATAAATCCCAATACGAACTTGGGGAAGCGGTGCCAGATTTCCATAGCTCTCACTTTCTGCCCGGGGACACATTCAACCCGCGCGCACCAGTAAACAGCAACGCCAAAGGCGATTACTCCGATCAGGACATTCTGGATCATCTTTATGGTGGCAGCCACATAAAGTGCCCGTTGGCTCAAAAAGGCTCCGGCAGCAGCCACAGCGCCGGTGGAATCAATAGTTCCGCCCATCCACGCCCCTCCCAGAATATAGGGCATTCCCACCAGCTTAATGACAGCGGGCATAGCAATCATCATAATGGAGGTAAAAACCAGAGAAAATCCGACGGCAAGGGTCAGCTCCTCCTTCTTGGCTCGACATGCGGCGGCAGTGGCTATGGCTGCCGAGACGCCACACACGGACATGTCTGCCGAGATGGTCATATTGAGCGTTTTAGACGGTATCTTGACGACCTTCTGTCCAAATATATAGGTGGAGATGAGCACAGTGGGGGTAACCACCCATGCCACGAAGATCCCCGGGACACCGATTAAGAGTATTTTCCCAAACAGTATTTCAGCGCCCAATAGCACGAGCCCTGTCTTGATATAATATTCAGTTTGAACAGCAGGCATCACCCACTTGGGCGTTCCCACTGTGTTACTTATAATAAGGCCGAAGAGAATGGCCCATGCAGCGTATCCAATACCGTAATTTTTCATCGTTGCATTGCCTTCTGCGATGTAAGCCAGAATAGCCATAAAAAAGATAAAAACAAAGCCCGCCATGAATTTTGTCATCGAATTGCCCATAATCTTCCATCCGATCCCAAAAAAAACAGCCAGAGCAATCATAATACAAATAAGGGATGGTATAAGGTTGTAAGAATGGGCATCAATCTTAGACTCAGCCTTTGAGGCTTTTGTGTGGGCGGCGCGCCATGCATCTATTACATTGCTTGCTTCAGCATTGAGGGTTTCATCATTAAAGCCTGCGGCAGACGCTGCGTCTTCAGCCGCCTTCGCCTTTTCCAAAGCCGCGGCGCCTTTCTTCCGGGCGGCTTCGTATTTGACCATCGCCTTTGCCTGGACTGCCTCTGCCGCCTCTTCGTTAATAAAAAGAGCGTTCAAAGGGTTCGCGCTCCATTTTTTTGGTTTGCTTAAGAAATTCTTTATTTTTTTTCCAAGTTGGGAACTGGTCGCTTTAAGTCCCGTTTTAGCATCTACAGCCTGATACCAGGCAATGGTCTTGAACGGCGCCCTTTGCGACTCCGCCTCCAATGTGGCATTGGCGTTGGCAATAGTTTCCTGCATATCGGCGGGACCCCTCGGAAAATAAATTACAATGCCAATGATAAGCAACAAAAAACCAAGCCAGATAGCCCAGTAATCTTCGAGCTTCCAAAAATCAGAAAAACTGCTTTTCGCCTCGCACGTAATGACATCCGCGTTTTGATCCTCTCTTTTTTTATCTTCCATTGCTACCTCACAAAATGACTAAGTTGCTTTTTACGAACCCATACCGAACATAAAAACATAAAAGTCTTTTTTTTAAGTATACAATAATCGGGTATTAATTGTCAAAATAATTAATCTGGACTTTTTTGACAGGATTTACATGATTTCTTTATTTGGCTTACTTCTTGATAATCCCGCATATTCTGTCAAAAACAATTTTTAACGCTTTTCAAGCGGGTTTTGTTGACATGACAAACTCCTCTGTCCATCATTAAAACACTTTTTCCCATACCAGTCGATCTGTCTGCATATTCCCATAATAACACTTACTTCTCTGGCCTGCAAATGTAACCGTATAAAAAAATGGCGTAATTTGTTCATCCAGTAATCGGGATTTTCATTATTTATATAGCTTATTCTCACCAGTATATCTTTAAGCTGATCATACATACCTTCCAGCTCATGACTAGTTGCAAGACGAGGGACAAAATCCTGGCTTTCCGCACAACCGGCATTAAATATTTCATAACAAACAATCATTACAGCTTGAGCTAAATTAATGGAAGAAAAGTCCGCTGTCGGAATATTAACAAGGGCGTCACAGAATCTTATATCCTCGTTGGAAAGCCCCCTGTCCTCAGGACCAAAAATTATGGCAATATTGTTATCTCTTGAAATGGGTATCAGGCTTTGAGCAAGTTTTGAGGGACTCTTTACAGACAGACGATGTTTTCCTGTCCTGGCGGTTGTTCCAACAACATAACTATAAGGTGAAAGTGCTTCTTTAAGTTCTTCATAAAACTCTATTTGCTCAACAACTTCAGCAGCGGCATGGGTAGCCAGTTTCATAACTTTGGTAAAATCGTAGTTTATCGGGTTAACCAGTACAAGCCTGCCTATCCCCATATTACGTAAAGCGCGAGCGGCAGCCCCAATATTTTCAGAACATCGGGGCTGTTTCAAAATAATGGAAATATTGTCAAAATTTACTTTTTTTTTCATCAGTTAACTATTTCGAAACTGTTGAAAAAGTAACCGATTTCAAAGTCAGATGATTTCTTTGAGTCTGAACCGTGAACAACATTCTTTTCAATATCTGTAGCAAAATCCCTTCGGATAGTGCCTTCCTCAGCTTCCTTGTAATTTGTCGCACCCATTAAATCACGGTATTTTAAAATTACATTCTCTCCCTCAAGTACCATTACGACAACCGGACCTGATGACATAAAGTTTGTTAAACTGTCAAAGAATGGACGTTCTTTATGAACAGCGTAAAAACCCTGTGCCTGCTTCTCGGTCATTTTCAGCATCTTCATGGCAATAATTTTCATATTGCTGTTTTCAAGTCTTTTAATAACTTCGCCTGTCAGACCGCGGCCAACTCCATCCGGCTTGATTATTGATAATGTTCTCTCCATATTTCTTCTTATCCTTTCCTGTAAATTTCGATTCATGGTTTACATATATATAAACTACTACGCATGTCAAACACTTAGCACGGCAACGTCAAAGTCGAGGATAAATTTGGGAAATAACACTATTTCAAAAAAATATTGCCTCACGCAAAGACGCTAAGTTTTATTTTTTTCTTTGCGAGCTTGGCGCCTTTGCGTGAGAAAAGAACTTGCGCAAAAATAAGTTGCCTTTATTGTTTTATGGCTTAAATTAAATATTTTACATACTAATAATTATAAGATATATAGGTATCCTTCATTCACCAGTTTACACTTTTTTCGAAAAAGCGTGTATTATCGAATTGAAGGTTGATGCCGAAACTGGAAATTTGAAATTAGGTAACGCATCTACATCTTAGTATTTTTTCCAATTTCTATTTTCAAATTTCACTGCCAAAATACAAGATCAACAAAGTGTAAACTACTTTTGACTTGTCGTGAAGGATGCCGATATATAGTTTATTTAATTTTCGTTTTAGGGGGAAAATAATGAAAGTTTTGATCAGCGATAATCTCGGTGAAGCCGGAATTAAAATGTTTCAAGAAGAAGAAGGGTTTGAAGTAGATGTTAATGTTGGATTGTCTCCGGATGAACTTAAAGAAATCATCGGAAACTATGATGCCCTTGTAATACGGAGCGCTACACAAGTAACAGATGATCTTCTGCAAAAGGCAACCCGTTTAAAAGTCATAGGCCGTGCAGGTATCGGTCTCGACAATGTGGATATACCAGCGGCAACGAAAAGAGGTATAGCCGTGATGAATACGCCCGGTGGCAATGTTATTACCACTGCTGAGCATACGTTAGCTCTAATGCTTTCATTAACACGCAATATACCATTGGGGACTTCATCATTGAAGGCTGGACGCTGGGAAAAAAAGAATTTGCAGGGCAGAGAGCTGTATAACAAGGTTCTTGGTGTTATAGGGTTTGGTAAAATCGGCTCAATTATTGCAGATCGGGCACGCGGACTCAAAATGCAGGTTATTATATATGATCCTTTTGTTGTGCCGGAACTTATAGAAAAGGCAGGATTTAAATATGCTTCTCTGGACGAATTATACGAAAAATCTGATTACATAACTCTGCACGTTCCAAAGCTTAAAGAGACCACCGGCCTTATCAATAAAGATGCTATTGATAAGATGAAGGACGGCGTTATGATTATAAACTGTGCTCGCGGTGGTATTGTTAAAGAAGATGATCTTTATGAGGCCATGAAATCGGGAAAGGTAGCTGGAGCAGCCCTGGATGTTTTCGAAATCGAGCCTCCTTTCAACTCACCCATCCTTAAAATGGATCGCCTGGTATGTACTCCGCACCTCGGAGCATCTACCCGGGAAGCCCAGACCAATGTTGCGGTTGCAGTCGCAGAACAGATAATTGACTATCTTAAAAACGGAACTATAATAAATGCTGTAAATATTCCCTCTGTGACCGGCGAACTCATGGCAAAGCTTGGACCTTTTTTAACACTTGCGGAGAGGATTGGCTGCCTTCAGGCACAGCTTGCAAGCTGGCCTATAAATGAAGTAGTTATTGATTATACAGGAGATTTTATGGGCCTTGACCTTTCACCTGTTTCAAGGGCTATAATGAAAGGGCTGCTTACTCCTGTGGTAAAAGATGATGTAAATTTCGTCAATGCAATTGTTCTTGCAAAGGAAAGGGGTATTAGAGTTACAGAGACAACTCATTCTAAATCCGAAGATTATTTAAATCTGATAACTGTACGCGCAATCAGTCCTGAAACAACTACCACAGTGGAAGGAACATTATTCGGCAAAAAAGAGCCGAGAGTTGTTAAAATAAATAATTTCAGGGTTGAAATGGTCCCGCAGGGACATCTGGTTCTTATAAACAATATTGATAAGCCGGGCGCCATAGGCAGTATTGGTATTACCCTCGGAGAAAATGATATTAACATAGATAAGATGCAGGTCGGCCAGGAAAAAGAGGGTGAAAGAAATATTATTTTTCTAAGAACTGATATACCAATCCCCAATGATGTCCTTGAAAAATTACGTGCCCTGCCGCTTGTTAAGAGTGTTATATCCTTTGAACTTTAAGATTGATGGATTGCGGATAATTAATAAGGAGATTAGCCATGTCGGAAGAAAAATCAGGCTTTACTGTAAAAGACCGGAGAATTTTTGCTGAAGAAAGTGAAGAAGAAAAAAAAGAGCCTCCAAAACAAGAAACTAAAGAAGAAGAAAAAGAAGAAAAAGAGCCCCAAGCTCCTTTGCCGGAAATAAATTTTGCAACCTTTATAGTTTCCTTAAACGCATCTGCTTTGTTACATCTTGGTGTTATGGAAGACCCTATCGCAGGCAAAAAGGTTAAAAATCTTTCCATGGGAAAACAGACAATAGATATTTTAGGTATGCTTGAAGAAAAAACAAAAGGGAATTTATCAAAAGAAGAAGAGAATTTGCTGAAAAATATTCTTTATGATCTCAGGATAATTTATGTCAAAGAACAGAAATAACGGTTTACAGTTCACGGTTATCGGTTAACAGTTTTATGTTTTTAGTAACCGTTAACTTTAAATCGTTAATCGTAAACTGTTACAAACAGGGATAGGTTATAGAAAATACAAAAAGGAATTGTTTTATGACAAATTGTAAAAATATAAAAAAAACAACAGGTAAAAAGGCCTTTTTTACCATCATATCTATTATCTCAGCCTTTCTGGTGGTTTCAATTTTTTACCCGGCACAAGTCTCTGAGGCAAAAACAAAAGTCTCCTATCAGATACCGGAAAATTTCACCGACCTTGCAAAAATGGCAAGCCCTGCTGTTGTCAATATAAGAACCGTCAAAACAATAAAGGGCGGAGGCCGTGTTTATCAACATTTTTTCAACAGCCCTTTTGGCAAACAAGACCCTTTAAATGACTTTTTCGGCAAATTTTTCGGCAATGAGTTCCAGAAGGAATTTAAGCAGAGAAGTTTAGGTTCCGGTTTTATTATTGATAAAGAAGGTTATATTGTTACCAACAATCATGTTATCGAAGACGCAGACAAGATCAAGGTAAAGCTTAAAAACGGCAAAGAGTTTGATGCTGAAATCGTTGGTCGCGATCCCAACACTGACATTGCCCTTATCAAAATAAAATCAAAGAACAACCTTCCTGTTGTAAAACTGGGTGATTCCGATGCGTTGGAAGTCGGTCAGTGGGTTGTGGCTATAGGCAGCCCGTTCGGACTGGAGCATACAGTTACTGCAGGCATTGTAAGCGCTAAAGGACGTATTATCGGCTCAGGACCTTATGATGATTTCGTACAGACAGATGCCTCAATAAATCCCGGCAATAGTGGAGGCCCTCTTATTAACATGAAAGGAGAAGTAATAGGAATAAATACAGCTATAATTGCCAGTGGCCAGGGATTAGGATTTGCGATTCCTATAAATTCTGCAAAAAGGATTGTAGACCAGCTTAAAAGCAGCGGCGAGGTCACAAGGGGATGGCTTGGTGTAGGAATCCAGGATCTCAGCGAAGAACTCTCGGAATATTATGGAATTAAAGAAGGAAAAGGTGTTCTTGTAACTGAAGTATTCCCTGGCGATCCGGCTGACGAGGCCGGAATAAAGCCAAAAGATATTGTACTTTCTGTAAATGGTAAAAAGGTTGAAAATACTCGTGAACTCAGCAAGTTGATTGCTGATACAAGTGTAGGAGATACAGTTAATATAAAAGTATTACGTAACGGAATTGGAAAAAAAATCGGAGTTAAAATTGTAAAAAGAGAGGATGATAGGATCACCGGCCTCACACCTTCAAAAGGAAATGAGTATGAACTCGGCATCCGTGTTTCTGAATTAACCATGGAAATAGCCCGACATTTCAACATTACTGAAGCAGTCGGCGTTATTGTGATAGACGTTGAATCAGAAAGCCAGGGAATGGAAGCCGGGATCAGGGTCGGCGATATTATAAAAGAAATAAACCATCAGCCGATAGAAACAGTAAAAGATTATAAAAATGGAATCGAAAAACTTAAAAAAGGCGACCCCATACAAATGTTCATTAAGAGGGTTAATGGTGGTTTTGATGTTGTAACGCTGACAAAATAGGACGGAATCAATATTATAAATACCGGACAAATAAAGATTCTCTCGCCTGCAAAAATAAACCTTTTTTTGCAGATCACGGGAAAAAGAGCAGACGGATACCATAATCTTTTTACCCTTATGTGCTGTATCAGTCTTTACGATACAGTCTCAATTGAGTTTGGAGTCGATAAAACCTTTGTAGTCTGCAATAGCCCTAACGTCCCGGAAAATAATTCAAACCTTGCTGTTATTGCCGCAAATATTTTTTTCAAAAAACTGAGTAAAAATGAAAATATTAAGATCCTGATAGATAAAAAAATACCGGTGGCGGCAGGATTGGGTGGCGGCAGCAGTAATGCAGCTTTTATACTTTTAGGACTTAATCAATATTATGGCTGTCCTTTTTCCCGCGATGAACTCATTGACATGGGGCTTTCTATAGGGGCTGATGTCCCGTTTTTTATTTTTCAGAAACCAGCTTTAGCTTCCGGTATAGGTGAAAAACTTGAAGCATACCAAAAGCTTGATCCTTTTAAAGTTTTAGTTATTTACCCTGGTATTGGCGTATCAACTTCAGATATATATAAAAATCTTAATTTGGGATTGACAAAATGCAAAAAAAAACTTAAAAATTTTTGTTCTAACGAAACTTTTGAAGTAAATCAACATTTATGCAATGATCTTGAAACTGTTACAACTTCAAGGTATCCTGACATAATTGAAGCAAAAAAAGCTTTACTGCATTATGGTGCAAAAGGGGCTCTAATGTCAGGAAGCGGTCCTGCTGTATTTGGCCTTTTTTCAGATTCTGATAAAGCCCAAAAAGCATATCACCTTATTTCAAAAAAAAATAAGTGGGAACTGTTTTGTGCTGATATGTTAATATGATTGGTGATTGGTGATTGGTGGAATCGCTTCGCTCTGTCTTTTTGTTATAAAATCAATAAAATACCTTCAATCATAAATCAACAATCAACAATCAACTTGTTTGTGTATTGGGGCGTCGTCAAGCGGTAAGACACAGGACTTTGGTTCCTGCATTCGGAGGTTCGAATCCTCCCGCCCCAGCCAGATTGATATTATATAATATTAATTTTTGACAGGATTTACAGGATATTCAGGATTGAACTTAGGGGCTTCGCCCCAATTACGAAGCGAAATGGAATTTTAAATGAACGATTTTATAATTTTTTCGGGCAACTCAAATCCCGAACTTGCACAAAAAATATGTAATTATCTTAATGTCCCTATGGGAAAAGCCAAGGTAAAAACATTTAGCGATGGTGAAATACAGATTGAAATCAATGAAAACGTAAGATTGAAAGACGTCTTTATTGTTCAGTCAACCTGCCCGCCTGTTAATGATAACCTTGTTGAGTTGCTTCTTATGATAGACGCTTTCAAGCGTTCCTCAGCAAACATAATAACGGCTGTAATACCTTATTACGGCTATGCAAGACAAGATAAAAAAGTTGCACCCCGAGTTCCTATCAGCGCCAAACTTGTGGCGGATCTGCTGACAGTTGCCGGTTCGAACAGGGTAATCACAATGGATTTACATGCAGGTCAACTCCAGGGCTTTTTCAATATTCCCGTAGACAATCTTTATGCTGCTTCAGCTATCCTGAATTATATAAAAACCAATTTTCAAGAGGATCTTGTAATAATTTCTCCGGATGCCGGAGGAGTCGAAAGAGCAAGGGCTTTTGCAAAACGTCTGCACGCAGATTTGGCCATTATCGATAAACGCAGAGAGGCACCGAATAAGGCCAAAGCTATGGCTGTAATAGGCGATGTTAAAGGAAAGGTCGCAATCATCCTTGATGATATGGTTGATACCGCAGGAACATTAATTGAAGCTACCCATGCCATTATCGACAAAGGCGCAAGGGAAATACATGCATGTTGTGCACATCCCGTATTGTCCGGCGAAGCAGTTGACCGATTAGCCGATTCGCCCTTGAAAACCCTGGTTGTGTCGGATACCATTCCTCTCAACAGTAAGTCCGGCGCATGTGATAAAATTAAAGTGTTGTCAGTTGCAGATCTTATTGGGGAAGCAATAATACGCAGCCATAAAGGTGATTCAGTAACATCACTTTTTGTATAACTTATCGCACCTTCGATGCGGACATGAGTGCCTAAAGTGAGCTAAAGTATATTAAAGTGCCTAAAGTTAAGGAATAATGCCATTTTTATATATTTTTTAAGCCATCAGCACGAGGTGGTGGTAAGCTCCTTTAGTTTTGGATTATACTTAGCACGCCGAAGGCGTACCACAACTTTAGGCACTTTAGCTCACTTTAGGCATTTTAGGCACTTTTTACCCATCTATTCTATAGTACCTCATTAGACAAAAAATGGGATTTTCTATACTATAAATTTATAACGCGTTATTAAGGGGGGAGTTTTTTGGAATTAATTGAACTTAAAGCAAATATAAGAAATTCTACAGGTAAGGGTCAAGCACGGGCTCTGCGCCGTGCAGAAAAAATACCGGCTGTTCTTTACGGTCCCGGGACAGAACCTGTCCTGCTTTCAGTTAGCATAAAAGATCTTGAAAAAGCATTAAAAAAGAGTACCGCAAGTCAGGCTCTTTTGAATCTAACTATCCTCAATGGCGAAAATACCTCCAGGACCGCCATGATCAAGGAATTGCAGACCCATCCGGTTTCACGAAACTATCAACATATTGATTTCTATGAAATATCAATGGATCGTAAAATCAGGGTCAAAATTCCTGTGGTAGTCAAAGGAAAATCACGAGGTGTCGAAGAAGGCGGAATATTGCAGATAATCAGGCGTGAACTGGAAATACTTTGTCTGCCGGCTGAAATTCCTGAGACAATAGAAATCGACATCACAGACCTTGATATTGGAGATTCAATCCACGTTAAAGAAATTCCTTTCGAAGGCGATATTGAGATTCAAGCGGATGTTAATTTTACTGTCATAACAATAGTCAGCCCGAAGGCTGAAGTAGAAGAAGAGGTAGAGGAAGAGGCTGAAGAAGGTGCCGAAGAGGCAGTTGAAGGAGAAGAAACACCTGAAGCTAAAACCGAAGAATAAAGTTACCTTATGCCTCAAAAGAAAGTACTTCTGGTAGTTGGTCTGGGCAATCCCGGTGATGCATATGTAAAGACCCGTCATAATGCAGGATTTATGGTACTGGATGAGGTTGCGGAATCCTTTTCCATTTCAATTGAAAAAAAAAAGTTTGATGCATTATTCGGACGCGGATTAATTGAAGACTCTGAAGTTATCCTTGCAAAACCAATGGCTTTTATGAACCTGAGCGGCATTCCGGTTCAAAAAATTTTAAATTACTTCAAAATACCATTTGAGGATATGCTTGTCATACATGACGACATAGACCTTGCTTTTGGAAGATTGCAAATTAAAGAAAATGGGGGACATGGGGGACACAAAGGTTTAAAATCAATAATCGAAACAGTGGGCGGCAACAACTTTGTTCGACTTCGCATTGGTATCGGGCGTTCTGAAGAAAAAATCGATGTTGCGAACTATGTTCTAAGTAAATTCAGTACAAATGAAAAAAAGCTTTTAGATACAATAACCAAGAGAGCCCGTGATGCAGTGGTTGCAACTACTTGCAAGGGCGCAAAAAAAGCTATGAACATATTTAATGACAAAAAATTAATAAGTACTCAGGTTCAAGGTTAGAAAGCGATGAAAAGCACATAGTAGCCAACCGTGAACAGTGAACCTGACAACCTGAATAGTTACTAAATATTTATGCTGACAGTTATTTTTGACCGTGCCCTAAGGATTGGCGCATTTATTTGCCAATCCTTTTTTGTTGATTATGTGGCTTATTAATGATATAAGAATATTTTTCTGATTATTATAGACAAAAAAACAGCAACTAATAAGCGATATAATTATCTGTTTATATAAAATTTTATTCTTATTCGTAATAATATTATTTGGTATTTGAAAATGGAATTAAAAAAGCTTAAAGAAAAAAAAGAAAATAACAAGCAAAACAAAATTCGAGAATTTAAAGTGGGTGATCTTGCAGTCTATCCTGCCCACGGAGTTGGAAAGATAAAAGCTATTGAAAGTAGAGTTGTAAACGGCGAAAAACATGATTTTTATATCCTTAAAGTTCTTGAAAAGAGCATGGTTATAATGATTCCAACCTGTAATGTAGAATCAGTCGGTCTGAGAGATGTAATAAGCAAAAAAGAAATCCCTAAAGTTTACGAAGTTATAAAAAAAGATAGAGAATCCCTTATTGATAGCCAGACATGGAACCGCCGTTACAGAGAATATATGGATAAAATAAAAACCGGTTCTCTTTATGATGTAGCAGAAGTTTTTAGAGATCTTTATTTTTTAAAAATAACAAAGAATCTATCCTTTGGAGAACGCAAGCTTTTTGATACAGCAACGACACTGTTATTAAGTGAACTTTCAACAGCCAAAAATACTGACGAAGAGACCATAATGACGGAGATTGAGTCTCTATTGAATGATCCTCTATAAATATTTTCCCTCACAACAATGCCCTACAAAGGTGCTTTTACCATTCTTGTTAATGAACACGAATCCGGCAGGCGTCTTGATGTAATTGTTGCGTCCCATATTTCCAATTGTTCACGATCTTTCTCGGCCAGCCTCATCCAAAAAGGAGAAATACTGGTTCAAGAAAAAGTTAAAAAGCCTGGCTACCGGGTAAAAACCGGTGATAACATCAGCGTTAATATTCCTTCTCCTGAACCGGTTTCGGCAAAACCCGAGCACCATAATATAGATATACTGTACGAAGATAAGCATATAATAGTAATAAATAAGGAACCGGGGCTTGTTGTTCATCCCGCACCCGGTCATAATAAAGGGACACTGGTAAACAGACTTCTTTATCACTGCCCAGGGCTTGAAGGCATTGGAGGAAAACTCAGGCCGGGAATTGTTCACAGGCTCGATAAAGATACCTCGGGTACCATGGTGGCTGCAAAAAATGACGTAGCGCATATAAATCTTGCGGCACAATTCAAGTCAAGAAAGATAAAAAAACTCTACCTTGCGTTAGTACATGGTGTTGTAAAATCTGAATCAGGCTCAATTTCACTGCCAATCGGCAGGCATCCTTCTGACAGAAAAAAGATGTCAACTGTAAGCCGAAAAAGCCGTTCAGCCAAAACATTCTGGAAAGTAATCGAACGCTTTAATAGTGTAACATTTCTTGAGCTTGATCTAAAGACAGGACGTACACACCAGATCCGAGTTCATTGCGCTGCAATTAACCATCCTATTGTAGGCGACCCTGTTTATGGCGGCAAAAAGGCTGCGAAAAACTTCCCAGTATCCGTGCCAAGGCAGATGCTTCATGCATGGCGGCTTGAATTCACGCACCCTGTAACCGGAGAAGCAATGTCTTTTGAATCCCCTATTGCACCAGACATGGAGAAAGTTATTGAAACATTGCGGGATAATGCTCAAGTTTTGACTTGTCGTGAAGGATGCCGAATATTTCAAGAGAAATAATTGACAAGTTGTTGGGAATCAGACTGAGAAAAAAGGAGGTTGTAATTTCTGGTGTAATTAAAACTCTGTTGAGTTAATAATTTATAATATTAAAAATCTGAATTCAAATAAACTTTTTGAGGTATTCTCTTGGACTCTCCACTTGTTTGGGCGGAAGTTGACCTTAAAGCCATAGCCCACAACATCCGTGAATTACGACGCATTACAAACCCAAAAGCACGCTTTATGGCCATTGTAAAGGCAAATGCTTATGGGCACGGCATAATTGAAGTTGCCCGGCAGTCGCTTGAAAACGGCGCAGAGGCGCTTGGTGTTGCGAATATTGAAGAAGGTATTCAGCTCAGAAAAGCCGGCATTAATGCGCCTGTTCTGATTTTCGGATATACTTCTCCAGTGCATGCAAAAAAACTTATTGAATTTGATCTCACTCAAACTGTCTATTCTTACGAAACATCCAGAGCGCTTTCTGAAGCCCTATCCGCATACGGTAAAAAAATTAAAGTTCACATAAAAGTTGATACCGGAATGGGAAGGCTTGGGCTTTTGAGGGGGATTAAAGATAACTCTGTAAGTGAGGTTGAATCAATCTCTCGCTTACCCATGCTTGAGCTGGAAGGTATTTACACCCACTTTGCAACAGCCGATAAATCGGACAGGTCTTATGCTGGTAAGCAGTTTGAAATATTTATGGACTTTCTTAACCAGCTACGCATTGCAGGCCTGGAAATACCCGTAACTCATGCTGCAAACAGTGCAGCTATAATAAATATGCCGGAAACCCATCTGGATATGGTTCGTGCCGGCATTTCAATTTATGGACTTTACACCTCAGAGGAAGTGGACAGAAGCATAATTAAGCTAAAACCGGCAATGGCACTAAAGACAAAAATAATTCATTTAAAAGAAGTTCCGGCTGGTTTCAAAATAAGTTATGGAACAACCTATGAGACTGAAAAGCCCACAACTATTGCCACAGTATCAATAGGTTACGCAGACGGACTTAACAGGCTGCTGTCCTCAAAAGGCCGCATGCTTGTATGCGGCCATAGTGCACAAATCGTGGGACGTATCTGTATGGACTTGACCATGCTTGATGTGGGAAATATTCCAGAAATTGCAATTGGAGAAGAAGTAGTTGTTTTCGGCAGGCAGGGCAATGCATCGATAAGTGTTGATGAAATTGCTTCAACGATAAATACAATCAACTATGAAGTTGTTTCAACAATAATGGAACGTGTGCCAAGGATTTATCTGCGATAGGATTTATTAACCCGAATCCTGATACTCACAAAGCGAACAAAATTTGCTTTTTACGAGTTGAAAAAAAGTATCTTGACAAATCAGTTGCCGGTGTGTACCGTTTCGGTATACAAAAAGTACAACACAAAAAGGGAAGGGAAATAGCAAATGGCAAAAACGGCAATGACACACGCAAGACTTACGCCGGAAATAAAAGAAAAGGCTGAGGCCATTCTTAAAGAACTGGGAATTTCCATTTCTGCTGCGTATGAAATGTTTTATCGGCAGATTATTGCTCATCAGGGCATTCCATTTGATTTGCGTATTCCAAATAAAAATACGCTTCAGGCAATGAAGGACGCAAGAAACGGTAAAGGGAAAAGATACGATAGCGTAGGAAAAATGTTTGAAGATATGAAAATTTAATGCTGCCAATTCGCCCGACATCCAGATTTAAAAAAGATTTGAAAAAAGCCACGAAGCAGAGTCGAAATATAAAAAAACTGCAACAGGTTCTTGAACAGTTGGCCATTCCTGCTCCCTTGCCTTCAAAGCACAAAGACCATAAGCTAAAAGGAGATTGGATAGATTTTCGGGAATGCCATATTGAACCTGACTGGCTGCTGATTTATACAATATCAGATTTCGAACTTAGACCGGTTCGTCCTGGCACGCATTCTGAATTGTTTGATTGAACGATCAAAAAAGCAGGGGCTTCTTGATGGATAAGGAAATTCATAAATATCAAGTGGAAACCTTTTGGATGTAATTTTATCTAACGAAATTCGGACTTGTCAAAACCTTTGATACCAATATCATAAGTAGTGTTTTCATGTTAAGTAGTACCTGAACGAAATGCCTGCTAACCATTATTAAATAAGGCTTTAAGGTATATTTAGCAGTTAGCTGTTAAATGAAAAATATAGCTTTTAGAACTAATTGCTAATACCTAATCGCTCAAAATCTTCGTTTACTTAATTATCCACCCTCTTTACATCATGTACAAGCTTTACCTTTTTAATAGCTGATACCACTCTATCCAGATGTTCCACATCTTCAACAGCCAGGGTAAAAAAACTATCAACAATTTTGTTTTCTCTTGTTTCTGTTGTCGCATTAAGTATATTTGCTCCGCTTTTGCTGATATTGGCTGCAATGTCAGCTAACAAACCAACCCTGTCAGAAGAACTAACGCAAATTTTTACCGGATATGTCTCTGTAACATCCTTGTTCCATTCTATATCGATCTGCCTTTCAGGGTTCATTTTCAAAGCATTTATACAATTTGTCCGGTGGACAGTAACTCCATGCCCTATTGTTATATAGCCGGTAATAGCATCCCCTGGAACAGGCTGGCAACACTTGCCAAACCTTATAAGTATATCATCCACACCCTTTACAATTACACCTGCCCTGGGTTTCTTCTTTCGCACACGGCCGATTATCTTATTAAAGATAGATTCATGATCTTCTTCTGTTTCGGGTTTGGGTACAATTTTCCGTATAATTTGCAGGGGTGTGACTTTACCGTAGCCCACGCTTGTTATCAAATCATCTGCCGTCTTAAAACCAAAATGCTCAACGACTCTGTCCATATCTTCTGATTTTAATAGTTCATGAAAGTTAAGACGATACTTGCGAAAGGCTTTTTCGCACATCTCACGGCCAAGAGTAATGCTGCGATCTTTTTCCTGAGTTTTTATCCATTGCCTTATCCTGGAGCGAGCCTTGACGGTTTTAACAAAATTCAACCAGTCCTTGCTCGGATGATGATTTTTCGTTGTAATAATATCAACGATATTGCCTGTCTGCAACTCATGTTTGAGAGGAACTATGCGACCGTTAACCTTGGCGCCTGTGCACTGACTGCCCACTTCCGTATGGATTTGATAAGCAAAATCTACAGGCGTGGCGCCCCTGGGTAGTGATTTTATCTCTCCGTTAGGTGTAAAAACATATATTTCATCAGGGAATAGATCAATGCGAACATTTTCAAGAAATTCATCCGGATTCCTGAAAATTTTCTGATTTTCAACCAGGTTCTGAATCCATGCAAATTTTTTACTTATACTTTCATCAACATCTTTCCCTTCTTTATAGCTCCAGTGAGCAGCGATTCCGGATTTTGCGACCTTATCCATATCCCAGGTTCTGATCTGAATTTCTATACGTTCCCCAAAAGGCCCTATAACAGTTGTGTGCAGCGCCTGATACATATTTGGTTTGGGGGACGCGATATAATCCTTAATCTTTTTGGGAACAGGCTTCCACAAGGAATGTATTAGACCCAAAGCCTTATAGCCGTCAGAAACTGTATCAAGGATTATCCTGAAAGCGATAATGTCATAAACCTCTTCAAACGGCAGATTCTGTTTGACCATTTTTTGGTATATACTGGAAATATTTTTGTATCTGCCCAGAATCTTACACTTCAGATTATTTTCATCCATCTTTTCCTTGATAAGGTTTTTAACTTTTTCAATATATTTATCACTCTCCTTTTTATCCTTGCTAATCAATTTTTCAATATTTGAATATTCTTCGGGATAAATATACTTGTATGAGATATCTTCCAGCTCATTTTTAATCCAGTAAATACCCAGGCGGGAAGCAAGTGGTGCGTAAATATCAAGGGTTTCCTGAGCAATTCGCTTCCTTTTGCTTTCCTTATGAAATTGAAGTGTTCTCATGTTATGGAGGCGGTCTGCCAGCTTGATTAATATTACCCGGATATCATCCGCCATAGCGAGAATCATCTTTCTGATACTTTCTGCCTGGCGTGCCTGTGAACTGTCAAAGGAAAGAACGCTGATTTTAGTTACACCGGAGACTATATGAAGGATTCCCTGGCCGAAAATCTCTCTGATTTCTTCTTCTGTAGAGTGAGTATCCTCTATAACATCATGCAAAAGGCCGGCTGCTATGCTGACAGGATCCAACTTCATATCTGCAAGGATGCCGGCAACTTCAAGGGGATGAGACAAATAAGGTTCACCGGACAGCCGAACCTGACCGTCATGGACTCTTGCCGAGTAGATATATGCCCGGTCAATTATATCTATATCTGCGTCAGGATTGTGTTTAGAAACCTTGTCTATTATGTCGCTAATACGGATCATTTTCAATACGCCTTGGCAAATACCACCCGATTTGCACTTGGTCGTCCACAGTAAATACACTCCCCTTTCTCATTTTCAATATCAAAGGGAATGCACCGTATTGTAACGCTAAGATCTTCTTTAATCCGGGATTCGCATTCATCGGATCCGCACCAGTGAGATAGAGCAAACCCACCGTGAATTTCAGGCTTCTCACGATTTTCAGAAGTAAAAAATTCTTTAAATCTGCCTGTTTCATCAATTTTTATGGTATGTTTTTTCTTAAAAGAAACAGCTCGCTCAAATAGATTTTTCTGTATTTCATCCAGAATGGTTGTTATTTCAGCGACAAACCGATTTCTTTCCAAAGAAATTTTGTTATTATGTGCCTGGTCTCTCCTGCCGACAAACACAGAATTCTCAGCAATGTCTCTTGGACCAATTTCAACCCTGAGTGGTATGCCTTTCTTAATCCAGTCCCATCCTCTTGCTCCTCCTATATCCCGGTCATCAATTTCCACTTCAACTCTGCGGAGGCCATAAAACTTCTCTTTTAGCTCTCTGGCAAGGCTTTCGGTAAACTCCATCACCATAGGCCTGTCCTTAAGCTTTCTTATAACAGGCAGTAAAACTACATGTGAAGATGCAATTTTAGGAGGAAGTATTATGCCGTCATCATCGCTATGGGTCATTATAAGTCCGCCGATAAGGCGTGTGGAAACGCCCCATGAAGTCGTCCATGCGTATTCTTCTTTTTCTTCAGCAGATTGAAATTTTATATCAGATGCCTTTGCGAAATTCCGACCTAAAAAATGTGATGTGCCTGCCTGAAGAGCTTTTCGATCCTGCATCATAGCTTCTATACACATGGTATCAACCGCTCCTGGGAATCTTTCCGAAGGTGTTTTTTTCCCCTTTATCACAGGCATGGCCAGATATTCTTCGGCAAGCTTTTCATAAATATCAAGCATCATTCTGGTACGCTCAATGGCTTCATCTTTAGTGGCATGTGCCGTATGTCCTTCCTGCCACAGGAATTCACTTGTTCTTAAAAACATGCGGGTCCGCATCTCCCATCTGACAACGTTTGCCCACTGGTTTATCAAAACAGGAAGGTCTCGATAACTGCTGACCCACCTGGAAAATGAATCTCCTATAATTGTTTCAGAAGTGGGCCTGATTATTAAAGGCTCATTGAGCTGGCCTGCAGGGACAAGGCCGCCGTCAGGACCTTTTTCAAGCCTGTGGTGTGTTACCACCGCACATTCCTTTGCAAAACCTTCAACATGTTCGGCCTCTTTTTCAAGAAAGCTCAACGGTATAAAAAGAGGAAAATATGCATTTTTAACCCCTGTATCTTTGAACATATTATCCAGTACTTGCTTAATATTTTCCCAAATCGCATAACCCCAAGGTTTTATGGCCATACAACCTCTTACCGGAGATCTTTCAGCCAAATCCGAATGTTTTATAACCTGTTGATACCATTCCGGATAATCTTCAGCTCTCGTTGGAGTAATTGCGGCTTTTGCCTGTTTTTTCATATCTATCCTTTCTGTACCTCTTCCAGCAGAACTTCAACAAGTTTCTCCTCTGGAACTTTTTTTATAACTCTTCCCTTCTTAAACAATATCCCTTTACCATCACCCCCTGCAATTCCGATATCAGCCTCTTTTGCCTCTCCAGGTCCATTTACAATGCAACCCATAATTGCGATCTTGATATCCAGAGAACTTGTTAAAAGTGCTTTGTCCACCTGTTTAACAATGTCAAAGAGAGCGATTTTGCAACGTCCGCAGGTGGGGCAGGAAATTATTTCAGGTCCGCGCCGCCGGATATCAAGGGCTTTCAGTATTTCAAAACCTACACGTACCTCCTCTACCGGATCTCTGGTCAAAGAAACACGAATAGTATCTCCAATACCTTCTGCGAGCAGCATGCCTATACCAAGAGAAGATTTTACGATTCCAGGAAAAAGCGCGCCGGCTTCTGTAACACCGACATGAAGAGGAAGGTTGGTTTTTGAAGAAAGAAGCCTGTAAGCTTCTACGGTGCGATGGACATCAGACGCCTTTATTGAAACTTTTATTTGATGGAAATCTAATGATTTTAGCAATTCTATATGTCTGACAGCGCTTTCCACCATTGCCTCTGCGCTAGCGCCATTATATTTTTTTAATATGTCCTTTTCAAGTGAGCCTGAATTTACCCCTATTCGAATGGGAATATTAAGCTCCTTTGCACATTCAACAACGGCTTTTACTTTTTTTACACCACCTATGTTTCCTGGATTTATCCTCAATCCGTCAGCGCCGGCTCTTGCTGATGCTATAGCCAGCCGAAAGTCAAAGTGTATATCAGCTATAATTGGAATCGAAATTTTTTTCTTTATCGATGATATTGCATGGGCTGCCTCTTCATCAGGCACAGCCACCCTTATGATTTCGCATCCAGCTTCTTCCAACTGCCTTATCTGGGAAACAGTTGACGCAATATCCTGAGTAAATGTATTTGTCATTGACTGGACGGCAACAGGAGCCATACCCCCTATCTTTACTTCTCCGACCTTTATCTGACGTGTTTTTTTTCTATTTATAGTAAAAGACATAGTGATAAATCTCAATAATTTCGTTGCTTGCATGAAACAGGTCTGGAATACTTTGACAACCAATCCCTTTCAAAGCGAGTTTAATCAATGCCTTGGCACGATCACTGACTACATATTTGATGCTTATTCCCCGTTCCTAAAGCATCTTTAGCTTGTTTTGTTTCTATTTTTCTTGAGCGTTGTTTACGATCTTTTAAAAAACTTCTAAATGATTGAGCTATGGAAAGTGTCCCGCCTTAAGTTGGTAGCCAGGGTAACGGAATATGAATTTTCAATGGTTTATTTCGGATTTGTAAAATAAAAAAAGGGCAAGGC
>Ga0255441_1001_pt3 | contig 30770 bp, 27 predicted proteins | sample ANMaggSeSYBR02C5_FD_182645 | JGI IMG/M metagenome (GOLD analysis project Ga0255441, IMG submission 182645) | Sediment cell enrichment communities from methane seep in Santa Monica Basin, California, United Staets - ANME aggregate JGI... | ecosystem: Environmental > Aquatic > Marine > Cold seeps >... | reverse complement strand
ATTTGTTTTCCAAGAGCTTTAAATACGGCATTAATCGACCTGATCAGGGTTGTTTTTCCGGTTCCAGGGCCTCCTGTAATGATTACCGCCCGATGAGAGAATATTTTTTCCAGAACATTAAGCTGTTCCTGTGAGAGCTTTATGGCCAGTTTTTTCAGAACTTCATTTGATATTTGTTCCGTGTCTATTCCTTGAAGTACAACAGGAACGGACAAAAGAGCTTTAAGCCTGTTTGCAAGGCCCGCTTCCGCCTGGTGAAGGGCTTTCAAATAAACGGCTTTTTTATCCCTTTTTTTATCCGGAACTTCTACTTTATTTTCAATAATTAGATCTCCGGAAGCTGAAAGATCTTCTATTGCTTCTTCAGTTGCTTCAGATTCTATTTGAAAAAGATTTTTGCAGCGTGCAGTCAGTTGATCCAGATAAGCGAAAACATGGCCCTCATTTGAAAATTGCTGCATAAGATGGATAATGCATGCTCTGGCCCTTTCCGGTTCATTTTCTGATTTTCCAAGCTTAAGCGCTATTGCATCTGCCATATAAAAACCGATACCCGGGATGTCGTTTGCCAGGCAATAGGGATTGCTTTGTATTATGTTCAGAGCATCCAGGCCGTATTCCTTTAGCAGTATAGCGGAATATGAGGTTTTTACTCCAGCGTCTTGAAGGAACTGCATTAAACTTCTTATTGCATGATGATCTTTCCATGCATTGCTGATAGAGGCTGCTTTTGTTTTTCCTATTCCTTCTACTTCAAGCAGTTTTTCCGGGCAGTTCTCTATTACATTCAGGGTGTCGGCTCCGAAGCGCTTCACCAATCTGCCTGCCATCAAACGGCCTATTCCCTTGATAATACCTGATTTAAGGTAATTTCTTATTCCTTCAACAGATGCCGGCAGAGTTACATCATAGGATTTGATTCTGAACTGCTGTCCGTATTTGGGATGGGTTTCCCACTCTCCCATTATTTTCAGCGCTTCGCCCGGACTTACTCCTCCCATGAAACCTACAACTGTAACAAGATTATCTGTGTTGCCGTGTTTTAATTTTGCAATAATATAGTGGGTTTCTTTGTTAAAATATGTAATTTGTTCAAGCTTGCCTTCAAGGGCGGTTAAGGGAAGGGACGTGTTCATTATTTTTTTGGATTTCTATTTATGGGTAACTATCCATTTGGCTGCATCTAAAAGATCTTCAGCCACGTGGTCAGGGAAAATCTTTTTTTGTGCAAGAATTTTTTCGGCATCAACCCCGTTTCCTGTTTTTACCAGAATACTGTGACCGCATCCTGCATTGCGGGCGCACATAATATCCTTTACGCTGTCGCCTGCCATAACAGAATTTGCAAGATCAATATTGTATGTTTTTTGGGCTCTGTGAATTAATCCAGGCTCTGGTTTGCGACAGTTGCATCTGTCTTCGGGGATATGAGGGCAGTAAAATATGTCTTTTATCTCTCCTCCGCCTGACTTAAACGCTGACTTCATCATGGAATGAATATATTCAAGGCCGTCTAATGATACCATGTTTCGGTTTATAACCGACTGGTTTGTAATTATGATAACGACAAAGCTGTTTAAGTTAAGAAGTTTTATCGCATCAATACTGCCTGGGATAAACTTAAATTCCGCCCAGCTCTTTATGTAATCAGGAGAATTTTTATTTATAACACCGTCTCTGTCCAGAAAAACTACATTTTTCAGCAATTTTTTACCTCCATTCAGCCATTCCGGTAACTATCTAAAACGTAACTTCTCAATAAATAGAGGCTTCAAATTTTATCACCTAAAGCCGGATTATAGAACCCCTACCCCCTACCCTTACTCTGCAACAATAAATGCGTCATTAAATCCTTTGTCATTAAGATATTTTTCATACTCTGCCGCCTGCTCAAGACTTGAGCATTTCCCAAGCCGTACTCTGTAGTAGATCACATCACCACCATCATATGTTATTATGTGAGCATTTCTGTATTGTTGAGCAAGTTTCCCCCTGAACCTTTCAGCATTTTGCCGGTCGCAGAATGCGCCGACTTGAAATGTAAAATTTCCTGCATAATAGTTCACAGGGACATAAGTCCGGCGTTTATCGGTTTTGGGTTCAGATTCTCCGGCAACACCCAGAGCTACGATTTTGACCTTTGCCGTACCTGATCTCACTATACCAATTTTTTTTGCCGCACCATAGGAAAGATCAATTATTCTGCCGCGGACAAATGGCCCGCGGTCATTAATTCTGACCACAACTTTTTTATTGTTAAGCAGATTATGTACCCTTACATATGTCCCAATCGGCAAAGTTTTATGCGCAGCAGAGATAGCATACATGTCATAAATTTCACCGTTTGCGGTTTTTCTGCCATGAAACTTCTTGCCATACCAGGATGCTTTTCCAACCTGCACAAAATCCTTTGCGTCATACAGTGGCTGATACCACTTGCCCATTACTTTGTAAGGCCTGAATGTCGGGGAAGTTTTTGGTTTGACAGGAGGTGATTTTACTGTGGCACATCCGTGGAATAAAAAAAGGAGAAAAGCGAAAACAACAAGAAAAGTAACGGAAGAAAAAAAAGTTGCGTTTTTTCCCCTATATTTTAAAGCCATTTAGCTACTTTCCTATAGCAATTTTCAGTACTTCCATCATCTGGTCAACAAAGTGGAATTGAATCTCTTTCCTTACCTTTTCCGGTATATCTTCTTCTAAATCCTTCTTGTTCCACTTTGGCATGATGATGGTTTTTATCCCGGCATGATGGGCGGCAAGAACTTTTTCCTTTACGCCTCCAACCGGAAGTACCTGACCTCTCAAGGTAATTTCACCGGTCATGGCAAGGTCTTTTTTTATTGTTTTGCCGGTCAGAAGAGATACAAGGGCTGTAAGTATGGTGACACCGGCGGAAGGACCGTCTTTGGGTATGGCTCCTGCCGGTATGTGTATATGTATATCAATTTTATTAAAAAAATCTTCGGAGATTCCGATTTCAGAAGCATTTGCACGGATGAAACTCAAAGCTGCCGTTGCGGATTCCTTCATAACATCCCCGAGCTGACCGGTTAAAGTAAGGCCTTTTTTCCCTTTCATGGATGTAGCTTCGACAAAGAGCAGCATACCTCCTGCTTGCGTCCATGCAAGCCCCATGGCTATGCCAGGTTTTGAAGGTCTTGCTCTGACTTCGGAAGTATAGTTTACAGGACCGAGGTATTTGTAGATATCTTTTATATTAATTTTTACTGCTTTTTTATCACCCTCGACAATTTGTGTTGCAACACCCCGGCAGATGGTTGCGATTTCGCGTTCAAGATTTCTTAAACCCGCTTCCCTTGTGTAGCCTGTGATTATATTTTTTATTGAAGCATTTGTGAAAGATATTTGAGATGAATTGAGACCATGTGCTTCGCGTTGACGAGGTATGAGAAAACGGTTTGCGATTTTAATTTTTTCATCCAGAGTGTAGCCCAGCAGATGCAAGACCTCCATCCTGTCTAAAAGAGCCGGAGGTATTGTGTCTAAAATATTTGCAGTAGTAATGAACATGACTTTTGACAGATCAAATGGCACATCAAGGTAATGATCTGAAAAAGAAAAGTTTTGCTCTGGATCAAGAACCTCCAGCAGAGCTGAAGATGGATCACCGCGAAAATCGCTTCCTACCTTGTCTATTTCGTCCAGCATAAAGACAGGATTGTTTGACTCGGCGCGCCGGATTCCCTGAATAATACGCCCTGGAAGTGCGCCGACATAGGTTCGCCTGTGTCCTCTGATTTCAGCTTCGTCCCTGACACCGCCAAGTGAGATTCTATGAAATTTGCGTCCTAAAGCTCTGGCTATTGAGCGGCCAAGAGATGTTTTTCCTGTACCGGGAGGACCTGCAAGACAAAGGATAGGGCCTTTTGATTCAGGCTTGAGTTTCCGGACCGCCAGAAATTCTATAATACGTTTTTTTGGTTTCTTTAGCCCGTAATGATCATTATCTAAAATCTTTCTGACCTTTTTTATATCTAACTTGTCTTTTGTGCTTTCATTCCAGGGCAGTGATGTCAGCCAGTCAAGGTATGTTGATGCCACAGTATATTCGGAAGAAGAAGGGTGCATTCGTGATAAGCGGTCAATTTCTCGTTTAGCCTCTTTAAGTGCTTCTTTAGGAAGATTTTTTTCTTTAATTTTAGCCTTGTATTCTTCAATTTCAACACTTGTTTCATCTTTTTCACCAAGTTCTTCCTTGATCGCTTCCATTTGCTGGCGGAGATAATATTCTCTCTGCTTTTTATCCATATCGCCTTTGACCTGGGACTGTATCTTGTTCCCAAGTTTAAGGATTTCCAACTGATAATTAACAAGACGTGTAACTTCTTGCAGTCGTTTTTTTATGTCCAGGGTTTCTAAAACTTTTTGTTTTTCTTCCAATGTTAAATTTATGATTGAAGTAATCATGTCTGCGAGAATGCCCGGCACCTGTATTGATTTCGCCATAGAAAGAATGTCAGGTGATAATCCCGGAGAGAACTCGACAATCTTAGTGAACAGGCCGATAAGGTTGGCCATAAGGGCATCGATCTCCTTGCTTTTTGTTTCTATATCCTGAAGATTTTCTACCCTGGCCTGCAGGTAAGGCTTTCCTTTTATAAAATCTTTTACTTTGAATCGGCCCAAACCTTGTACAAGCAATTGTGCCCTATTGTCTTCGTTTTTTGCCATTTTAAGGATAAGTGCGGTTGTGCCGAATTTATATAGATCATCAGGAGTGTATTTGCTTTTAACCTCTGAATTCTTGGATAGAATAAGTCCAATGGTTCTATCTTTAGACATTGCTTCATCTACCAGTTGAATTGATTCGCGCTGCATTATAACAACCGGCACAACCATTTTGGGGAATAAAGTAGCGTCAAATAGAGGAAGAATAGAAAGTATTTCCGGGAGTTCTCTACTTCCAAAGTCCAATGATGGTTGTTTATCTGCCATGTATACCTCCGGAGTCTGTTTCTTAAAACCTTAATTGTAACCTATAGACTTTCAGATAATTAATTTCACAAGGCTAGAAGGAGGAAGGCGTATTAGTTATACGTCAACGACTGATAACACAGTGAAATTATTTATCTGAAAGTCTATAACTTATTCCTCGGTGATTGGCACCTTATGTCTGATTGCAGGCGGCATTTTGGCAAGCCTGATCTGAAGAAAGCCGTTTAGATATGATGCCGTTACCTTATCAGTATCAATGGGTGCGGGAAGAAAAAGGATACGTTCAAATTTACCATACTGGATCTCCGCTAATCTGTATTTTGTGTTTTCTACGCGCGGCAATTCAGTACGATACCCATAAACTTTAACTGCCTTGCTGCTAATTTCTACCTCCAGGTTCTCTTTATTGACTCCTGCAATTTCAGCTATAATAATTATTTCTTCAGGAATCTCATAAATATCCATTTGAGGCTTCCAGGTACATTCAGAAAAAGAAAAAACAGGATTCATAGATCTGAACATGTCCTCAATGGTTTTTTCGATTTTGGAACCTAATTCATCAAAATTACCGCCAAATCGTATTTTGATATAATCCATTTTTGGCTCCCGCTTGTTACGGCTTATTAGATGTTTGTATATCAATTTAAGTTTGTAAAAAACTATCACGATAAGGCTAATTTGTAAAGAAAAGATATAAAAATGGAATGGATTGCGTTTTATATATAAATGCCGTATTGCACAAATATGATTAAAGGCCCCAGGGATTCATTCAGATTCATAATATGTTCTCAGTATTTTTTATATTTCGGCATTATGGGCATTTCTTTGCCCTATTTTAATTTATACTGTTATCATCTTGATTTTACCGGTTTTCAAATAGGACTCCTGTCTGCATTTAGAACGGTGATGATAGTTTTGTTCCCTTTATTTTGGGGGGCTCTGGCGGACCGCTTTCAGATCAGGAGACCGATATATATTTTATGCAATTTTGTAAGTACCGGGATATGGGCATTTTATCTATATACCACTGATTTCTGGTTAATGCTGGTTATTACCATATTTTACGGAATTTTTTACGCTCCCATTATATCTTTTCTTGAAGCCTTTACTATGGATGTGCTGGGCAAAGAGAAGAAAAGTTATGGAAAACTCAGGGCATGGGGATCAATTTCCTTTATTGTTATTGTAATAGTCCTCGGCAGGATAATTGATATTTTTTCAATCGAGATTATTATTGCTGTAATTCTTGCCGGCTCCCTGCTTCAGGCATTTATTTCCGTTAGAATCCCTGATGTTGTTATTTCAAAGAAGAAGTCTTTTACCCCCAAAGCAAAAGTTCTATTAAAGAGGCGTTTAACTGTCTTCCTGTTTTGCGCTTTTTTAATGCTTGTAAGCCATGGAACCTACTATGCTTTTTTTTCCATCCATTTAGACAGCCTTGGCTATGGTAAAACATTTATCGGAATTACCTGGGCTATGGCGTCGATGGCAGAAATACTTGTAATGATAAAGTCAGACAAAATATTCAAGCGTTTTTCCCTGGAAAATGTTCTGGTATTTTCATTTATGATAGCAACATTAAGATGGTTAATACTTTTCTTTGTAAAATCTCCGGCTTTAATCCTGATATCACAGCTTTTTCATGCTATCTCATATGGTGCATTTCATATAGCAAGTATATTGTATATTGATTTGCTAACTCCTGATGAAGCCAAAACTCTGGGGCAGGCAGCAAATAATGCTGTAACATACGGCCTTGGGATGACAGTTGGATTTCTCTTTAACGGCTATTTATATGAAAGCGTGGGCTCGTTTAATTTGTTTATAATAAGCAGTCTTATCGCTCTGTCCGGAGGTGTGATTTTTAAATTAGGGCTCGCTAAAAAATAAAAAAGCGTCCTCAGCACAGATCTGATAGAATCATTTTTTCAAGGAGACCTTTGAAAAAAGGTCTTTCATTCTTCGTAACCGTTCACGGAACGTTTTTCATTCACCTGCCTTGTCTCTCCGGGAGACAACATGGATTGAATGAGTTCCTGATATTCATTTGTCCAATTCATTCGTTTGTAAATATACGCAAGACAGAGCTGTGTGTTTGTGTCATCCGGATAAAATTTGATGTAGTCTTTGATAACATCTATGGCTTTGTTCCATTCACCCTGTTCCTGATAATGTTTTGATAAAAGCTGTGTGCCCCATGGTTGCCGGAACTTCGGCGGAATGCGTTTCAAGAGATCACATGCCGCTGTGTTGTCACCGATCTGCAAGAATGAATAGGATAACAGTACCTGATATTTTGGAAGCGGCTGCTTGAGAACAATTTTTTCAAGCACCTCATTGGCCTTTTCGTAGTCCTTGCTCACGTAAAGATAAAAAGATGCAAGTCTGAACAGATTTTCTTCCGTGGGATTCCGGCCAGCCGACTCTTGCAATGCTTCTTCATAAACAGCCTGATCTAGATTATATGCGCACGACACCATACTTTCCAGATAGATTATATTCTTTGTCTCGCTGTAAACCCTTTTGTAAAAATCATACGCTGTGCGATAATCTTCTTCTATTTCAAATAACTGTGCAAGTTTTGCAAGATATTCGTTATTAGACGGCTCTATCTTATTGAGCATAAAAAAGAGTTTTTTCGCCGATTGATATTCATGATCATCTAAATATATGTATGCCAGTTTGCGCATGATTTTCTGGTCTGATGATTCTGCAATCCCTCTTTTAAACCATTTTTTTTGTAAAACCAGATCATTCTGCCAGTACGAAATCTCTATGGCCTTCTTCATGTCCTCTGGTGACAGCTTGCCCTTGCGCCATCTTGTTTCATATATCTTCAAGGCATCGAAAAACCTTTTGTTCCAGACAAGAAAATCGACCACAAAGTCTTGTTTGCCTATATTCCTCGCAATCCTTATGACCCTTTCCTGATTCTCCCTGTTATCGGGATTTTCTCGCCAAAAATCCATGGACACGTTGAACGCGCTGTCCTTCAGTCCTTTGTCCTTCAATTCAAGCGATAATGCATCCGAGCCTCTTTCAAGCCACCTCTTGCGCAGGGTTCGGTCATTCTGCAACCATGCAACTTCCATTGCCACCTTCAGACTATCTGCCGACAGTTCTCCCTTGCGCCATTTCTGTTCATATATCTTCAAGGCCTCGGAAATTCTTCGGTTCTGCACAAGAAAATCGACCACAAAGTCCTGTTTACCTATATTCCTCGCAATCCTTATGACCCTTTCCTGATTTTTCCTGTTATCGGGATTTTCTCGCCAGAGATGGAGAGATGCGTTAAGGGCGTCATCCAGCAGCTTTTTATCTTTGCTGCCGAGGACACAAAGGGCTTCAACAGTATCTATTACCGACTCAAAATTGCCATTTTCCCAATAGATATAGACAAGTTGAGTCAGGAGCTTTTTGCTTTCGTCGCTTCCCTTATCCTTAATTGAGGCAAGCCTTTCAATACAGATGGATTCCGCCTTTATATTAAACGCTCTGGCCTTTTTTTCATCTCCGGTTTTTTTATAAAGCCTGGCCAGGGAAAGAAAATCATCAAGAGTCTTGGGTGTTATCCGCGAAGCTAACTGCATGGCCGTTTCTTCATCCCCCAGGGCCACACAGACTCTAAAAAGTTCTCTTGTCACTTCCGCGTCCGCGATAACATCTACGGCTCGCTCAAGCCACTTTTTCCTTTGCTGAATGTCACCTGTCCACCTTGAAACGGTGACGGCCTTCTCCATCTGATCTTCTTTTAAATCTCCTGAATTATATGCCTGATCATATAAAGTAAGCGCTTCATAAAGCCTCTGGTTTCCCAATAAAAAATCTATCAGAAAATTCCGGTTATCCTTTTTCTTAGCAAAAAAGATAACATCGTCCTGTCTTATTTTGCTTGCCGGGCTAAAACGCCAAAAGCCAATGGCCGTATCCATTCCGTCCCTCATGAGTTCGGGACTGATATATTCCAGGTCTAAAAGACGTTTTACAGTGGCCAGGAACTTATCGTAGTCTCCAATATAACGACAAAGTATGGAAATCCTGACCAATATCTCCTTTTGAAAATACTGATCATTCGTCGCTTTCAGGCTCTTTTCGTATGCCGCTATTGCTTCCTTGTACATGGAAAGCGACTCATAATAATGAGCAACCTTCACGTCTATAGGTTTGAGCAAATAGCCGCACACTGTCATGCCCGCAAGAATGATAAAAAAAGTGGCCTGGAGAATATGCTTTCTTGAATACATTTATTGAAGGTCCTCCCTGGCCCATTTCCATGAGACACCAAGGCGTTTTGCCTTTTTTTTGAACTCAAGCTTCTTGTCTTCAGACATTGGGGCATAATCCACGGCAAGAATCATTTTTTTGTCTCTTCTCAACATCTCCACTTTGTCAAGCAGCCACTCAGTGTTCGTGTCCATGTCCGTCCTTTCGGTCCAGCCCGAGTCCTCCTTTTGATAGAAAAGAGATTCTATAAATACACCGCAGATGTCGTCCCTTATATCATCATAAATGCCAAAGCCCCTGTTTATAATCATATTTCCAGGAATGCTCTTCTTTAGTCATTTCATCTCCTGTATATACTGTACTCAACCGTTTTTTAGCGGACGAACTTTTTTTCAGAAGAACTGATTCCATTTTCAACGCCCTGATAGCATCATCTGTCATTATGGGATGCTTATCCATGTTCATCTCATCTGCTGTCATCTTTTCTTTGTCTTCAGTCACTGCCAATTACAAAATAACCTTTGTTGTCCTTACAACTCTTCTATCACTCCTGTGGTGCATTGTCAGTGTATTAAATTCCCTTGATAAGGATCGTCTTACTTTTTGGCTGTTCGTAACAGGCATGGGCATAAGCATCGGTTTTCTTTTGCTCACAGGCACAAGCGATATCCAGGGGCTTACCCTTATTTTTATTGCAGGTATTACCATTCCCATTGTAGGCGGATATGCCTTTATCCTGAAGCTCTATCTGCGGGAATCGGTAATGATGGATTGGGGATTTTTTATGCGTCCCAAGGCGTATAAGCCTGGACTGGCCTTATTTTTAGTCAACCTGGGTTTCTGGATAGATAAGCCTATCTTCTGGTATTCGAAAACCGCGGGCAAATCCATTGTTGATCCCTTTTTCCGGTATTCGCCTCAATATGACTTTCCATTTTTTGTGGCTATCAGCCTGATGATGATAGCGACGTTCATAGTATACAGGGGCATAAAAAAGGAAATCAGAAATCCCTTCCGGTTATTCATATTTAAACTGTTAAACAATTTTCCTTTTCGGGAATTATCCATGGAAAAGGTGAACATTGTTCACTCTGTAAGGCATATTATGCTGCGCATTTTATTAGTGCACGGCGGTGTTGTTATTGTGGCGCTTTTTTTCGTATCCACAGCTATTATTCCCCTCCCATGGACAAATCCCTTCGTATTTCATTATCTTATGATAGGAACTATATTTTTTGCCTTCTGGTTTTTCTGTATTCTTTTGATACAATATCTTGATGATTATGATTCCATTTTATGGCTGGCACTTGTTTTTTTTATTTTGAATATTGTGTGCACAGTTGTTTCCATAAAACTTGGCTGGAAATACTACGGTTTGGGCTTCATGATAGCGTGTATGGTTTCCTCAGTTCTCTCTTTGATTGTTTTGAATTCAAAGCTTGGCAGGCTTGAGTATGGTATTTTTAAAAAAGCCGGTCAGGCTTCTTAATTTCGGACTCATCATGATGCCTCTATTGGCAGGCTTTGAAATCACATATCTTCCCTTTGTGGAGATCAACAAGACTGATGATATTTATATCATATCACCATATGCGCAAGTAAAAGGGGATATATCTCGAGCGTTTGCGTATGTCTCCCTTTGTGAAATCGAGATGAACTCCGGTCATCTTTCCTCCCTTCCTCCGCAAGCTGTTGTGCGGAAGGTTGCGGATTGGCCGGCATTTCTCGTGGATATATCAGCTCCTGAATGGGAGGATGTAATAAAAAAGGAAATTGAGTTTTTGCGGTCAAAGGGATTTGAAAATGGAATCAGTTCTTCTGAAAAAAAGTTCGTCCGCTAAAAAACGGTTGAGTACAGTATATACAGGAGATGAAATGACTAAAGAAAGACCCGTTGCATAGGTAATCACAAGAAAAAACAGCGTTGGGGACTTGCCGGTGGCAAGATTGACCAACAACCCCATCACAGCCAGGCAGGAAATGGTCAGGAACCAGGGCCCGACCGCCTGGCTTGCCTGCTCGGTTTCCGTCATGAGAAAACTGGCAAGGTGTGGCCGTTTAATGTGTTTCTTCAGCAAGAATGAGATTCCCGCCATTAAGTTCCTCCTGATATATATTAAAATACTGCTTGATAATTAGGTCTTCCCGGTAAAGCTGCTCTATCCGCTTTATCCCGTTTTCCCCGAAATCGTTTGCCAGTTTCCCGTCCTTGAGTATCTTCACGGTAGCAGCGGCAATTGCCTGCACATCCCTTATTCTTGCTACAATTCCTGCAGGGCCTATGCTGTCGTCAATGCCATATACAAGCTCATTGCATGCTCCCACATCCGTTGTCACCACGGGAATTCCGCAGGCCATGGCCTCCATCACCACAAGAGGCATTGCCTCTTTAATGCTCGTCAAAACAAGGACATCCATCTTCTTGTAATAATCAAGGACATCCGCTATTCCAGTAAAAGTAATGGTGTCATTCAATCCAAGTATGTCAAGGAGTTCGGTGCATTCCGTGTAATACTCCGGCTGGTTATCGGTCGGCCCGATAATCCATGCCTCCACTTTTTGATACTCCTTTTTGACTATTGCCATTACCTGCAGGAATGTCTTGATATCTTTTACATTATCAACCCTTCCCACAAAGCCGACCATCCTGGGGTCTTTTGTGCAACGGCTGCACCTTGCCTCTTTAAAACGAGCGACTTCGATTCCATTCGGCACGACCATGATCTTCTCCGCCCTGGCCCCATATTCGACTTCAAGGTACTTATTCCCCTGAGAGAGTGTGATGATTCGGTCGCAGGAATTGTATTGCCATAGGCATATGGCCGAAAAAAAATCAATCCACATCTCTTTTAGGTAAGGGTCCTCCAGCCAGCCAGCCTTCAAGAGTTCCATCTCTCTTTCCTGAAGGTATATTCCATGTTCGGTGATAATCGATTTTTTCCCGTCAATGGCGGATTTCAGACATGCCAGCATGCCGGCATATCCCGTACTCGGCGCGTGATAAATCTTTGAGGCTGGTAGCTTTTGATAAAGGGAAAGTAATCGAAAAAGGATGAGATGAATACTGCGGTGGGCATAGAAATACTTCAAAAATCCCGCGCTCTCCCTCCTCTTCTCATAGATCCTTGTAAGAAGGGCAAATGCGGCTTCGTCCTCAAGAAAATTCCTGAAAATTCCAGGAGTTTCATTGTTGACAAGATCCCTTATAAGAGAAAGACTTCCTTCAGAAAGGACCCCTTTCCTCCAATCCATCATGAGCTGATAGATGCTGTCGGAGATGCTCTGCCATTTTTTCCGTGAGAGCTTCGAAGAGGGATGTTTTTCTATTTCATCATAGTCAAACAAGACAAATTCCCGATATGACAGGACGTTGTCGGGAAAGCTGTATTTCCGTTCCTCAGGCTTTTTTTCCTCGGGGATCAATGCTACTATGGAAAATGTAAACTCCTTCATTTTTTCCATGAGCCATTGAATCCAGGAAGAAACTCCGCCGGTAACATACGGGTAGTTGCCTTCTACAACCAGGCAGATGTCTGAACCCTTTTCCATGTGTGTGCCGCCTCTTTGACTTTGTCGGGGATATATGCGCCTTCAGTCGTTTCAATAGTTTTGTAAATGCGATTAAACGGATCAAGCTCCCCATGCGCCAGCGCGAGCTCAAACTCGTAAGGGATCCATTTTTGCATTTGCAATAGACAATCCCCTTTTTCTTGCACTGCCTTATAGATATTTCTTGCCCTTGCAACCTCTCCTGCCTCGAGAAGGTACCTCACGCTCAAGAGGGCATTTTCTTCAGAATCTTCCCGCTCAAAAGCACGAACCGCCCAATGGCAGGCCTTTCCCTGATAAAATGGCTTCATGATGGAATCACACAGATCAAGGTAAGGAATTTCGTGGTAGAGATTTGCAAGCCTGCGCATTGTCCCGGCATCCGTGTTCTCTGCGCTCTCAACGGTATTGATGTCTGCAAGAATCCGATCGAGCTTTTTTGTAAGGATATCTATGGCCATAAGTACCATATTTTCACGAGAAGCGAGTCTTATGATATTTCGCAGAATTACCGCTTTCATGACCGTCCATTCCATCTCATCAATTCTCGAAATCAGTCTTAATGCCTGATCCGCATTGATTCCGCGAAGAAGAAAGGCCTCCAATACAGGGATTACCCGGCCTTCGTATTTCTTTTTCAGTACCGCAAGTATATCCTTGTCCACCCTGTCAAACATCTCAACCCGTACAGGATATAAAGGATACAGGCGAAAAAACAAAACGATACACAGAGAAATAACCGGCCCTGCCAAAGGGATAACAGCGAGAAAAACCAGAAACTTCATCAATGCCTCGGAGATCATTGTCTTACCAAGGGAATTATCGTGCTTTATCAATCCGTTGACTATCAGGTAAACGATCAGGATTGAGAGCCCGTAAGCAGACAGAAAAGAGAGCAGATCAGGCAAATCCGAGATTCCATTGATGAGGAAAAAATAGACTGTAACCTCCGTAATGCACCAGCAGCACAATAGTAATAGAGAGAAAAAGTTATAAATCATTAGTAACCCGTCTTGTCCGTGGCTTCAATTTCAAGTTGTGGCTCCACAACTTTTAATCTGTCAATAATGAAAGGAAGACTGCTTTCATCGGTCATGGACAAAAAAATGAGTATTTCTTCCTCGTTAAGCATAAACATATCGTCATAGATTCTCAGGCCGGAGGATATTTTCCTCATATCCGCTTCACTCATAATTCCCTTTATCCGCAAAAGAACAAATGGAAGCTTGTGTTTCTCGTGGCTGGATATGGTCTCATCAAGGACTTTTCGAGCAACGGACGGCCGATATACTGTAACAGAAGTAAATGCGCTCAGATGTTGAAGTTTTTCTCTGTAAAGACGTTTTTCCAGCAGATATCTTGTCCAAAAGGCTGTTAGCTTCAAAAGGCCTACAAGTTTCTCAGACATATTGATAAATCTGATCTCTTCGATCAGCAGGATATATATAAATTCGTTTGAAACAGAAAAAATCGGAACAGCCATAATAAGGCGCTGATCTATTTTCTTGGGGATGATTATCTCTCTCTCCTGCATCAAAACCCGCATGATTTCCGGCATCTCCTTACTCTTCCATTTCATGTTTTCAGGCAGAGATGTAGCGCCAAAGGATGCGACCCTTTTGATGCCCACTTTCATATCAGGTTTGTAAAAGGCCGATTTTTCCACATGACAGTACGTGTAAAGAATATGAAGTATTTCGTTAAGAAATGTCTCGTGATCTTCAATAATACCTATTCTTCGAATAGCCTGATACAGAATCCTGGGAGATTCCACTTCAGTCAAGACCTGCTCAAGCACATCCTGCAATCCCCTGTCTTTTTCAGACAGCTCAATGAGAAGTCTGTCCATCCGTTGTCTCATAACCGCATTGGCAAGGCTGGTCTGGGTTATCTTCTGCTCAACGGCAGTCCTTGTGATGCCTGTCAGAACAAGACCCGTAACAAAAAAACTGGCTTCCACGTAGTGCAGGGAAAGAAAGACAAGCACCTCGCCTTTTACGACCAAAGAGATGATCGCGCTGGCGCCGATGGCAGCAGCGGCAATGCCGTTTATGCCGTAATAGAGCGCAAAAATAAGGCTCAAAAATGAAACCAACAAGTACACAAGGCCTTCGGAGATTATGCCCTGATAGTAAATAAGCCCAACTACCCCATAGGACAATATTACCTCGACAAAGACTATAAACGGCTTCTTATCTATCTGTTTCATATTGCAATCCAATACCGGAATATTGTAAGTTGTGAATGGTAAGCTTCAAATCCACGGCTTACAACCATCAGCCCTGTTTTGAAACCACCTCCCATCCCTAAAAAAGTATCTCAACGCCTACATTTGTCCTCCATTCCCCGGTGTTATCCCATTTCTCCTCCTGTTTTTCCTTCCGATCCACTCCCCGGTAAATACCTAAACGATACTCCGAGCCCCCCCTGATACTGACATTTCTGTGAACGTGGAGATCAAAAGAGCATCCGGGAGAAAAGACAAATCCTACTACTTTGTTATCTTTGTTATCTTCGCTATCTATGTCATAATAAGGCTGGTCAGATCCCCAAAAATATCCCAGTCCAATTTTGAAGTTAATATGATCAGAATACTCATCTGAAACAGGATATGACAACCTGAAGGTGTACGAAGGCATATAAAAATGCTTGGCAATGTAAACCCTATTCTTCCTATCTTCCTCCTTCTCCCTATCCAAGCAATCCTCATCCTTATCCTCATGTCCCCCAATCACGAGCACATTAACTGTGTGATGCAGTACTATCTTTTTAACAGACAGATGCTGGTCAAAGGTGGCGCCGATATTAAATATATTCATATAACCCTGACGACAATCTGAATACAGATGATAATCTGAATACTCATGCTTGAACGATCCTGTCAGCATATCGGAAAATTCATAATCAAAGCGAAGAGAACCACCTTTTTTCAAGCTGAATTCATCCATCAGCGCAGTGATTTCTCTTTCTACCTCGTTATAGTATCCTTTGATTTCCACATAAGATTTTTTTATTGGATTAAAGGTAGTTTTAAAGCTTGCACCTGCATCGCCGTCATCAGTGATGGATAATAAGAGCTCAACAGAAACTTTTCTGGAAAAACCACTCATGATGCCCACGGAAAAAAAATTTCCACTCTCTTCACCGTTCATCCACAGATATGATGTCGTAAGCCGATTGTTTTTGTATATTGGAATTTCACCGGAAATAGAGCTCCAGGGGATTGATCCATATTCCTTTGAGTCCACGATCCCGGCATCTGCATTAATTCGGGGAGCATAGTGTCTTCTGATATTTGCTATTTTCTTTCTGGCGAGATCTCTTTCGTAGGGTGTATAATAAACCGACTTTTCCACCCCCCCTAGAATCCTTAATGACTTTCTCCATTGCCCTTCCATGAGATAGATATCTGAAATAAGAAGTTGATCATCCTTTGAATCCGCAAAGGGCTCTATTTCGGATATTGCCGTATCAAGTTCTTCCCTTTTTACATGAATTTGGGCATTGAGGAACGAAATACGTCTTTTGTCGTTGTCATTCAGGCTATTGATATCTTCAGGTCTTATCTTTTTCAGCAGGTTCCTGGATTCATCAAACCTCTCCATGCCGATAAGGAGTTCAACAAAATCAAGAACAAGGGGAATGGATTTGGGATGTTTTGCAATGGCGGCCTTGTAGCCTTCATACGCTTCGTTGCGCTGTCCCGATTCTTTAAGAATATGCAGGCGTTGTCTTTCTCCGATGTCTGCCATTGCAACTTGAAGACAGAAAAATGTCTCTATGATCGAACAGATAAGAATGAATTTAAGGGTTTTTGACTTCACGAATTCCTTACCATTATGTAGATCCCCAAATAATTGAGTCACCGAGCTGTCGAGTAAGGAAACAATTACTGACAATTCAACTTGATACATTGGACAATCGTAAAAAAGTACCCTTGAAATCGGCAGGCAAAAAATCATCTCTAAGTCTTTTCCAAACGAGTCGAAATTACTACTAAATGATTTTCAGATTGATGTCAAGCGAGTTTAAAAAAATAATATAAAATTACCCATCTATCTTGTAATTGGAATCATTTTAAGACATCGTTTTTCAAATGTGACTATATGACTGTATCCAGCCGAAATAAGCAATGGCAATGCCTTGTCATAATACTGACCAACGCTCTCAGGCTTATGAGCATCCGACCCAAGAGTAAAAAAAATCCCCTTTTCAAAACATTTTTCTATAATTTCTCTGGAAGGATAAGCCTCATTTACCGGATGATTATATCCGCTTGTATTAAGCTCCAATGATAAATTCTTCTTTTTTATCTTTGATAATATCTCATTTATTTCTTTATCAAGGTTTTTTAAAGGCCTCCTTCCAAATTTTTTCAACAAATCAAAATGACATATTATATCATAATAATTATAATCCAGCATTTTATCAAACTTTTCAAGGTAAAGGCCGTAAATGTAATCTGTGTCATTTTCTCCACGGCTCCATTGTGAACCATGACTTACTACGTTAATGCCATCAAGAAAATGCAGAGAGCTCCCAATAACATCAAATGAATACATCCCCACAATATCTCTGATAAGATCGGTATGCTCCGGACAAAAATCAACTTCCAGACCGGCTTTAACATTAATAATGTTCCGGTATTTATGTTTAAAAAGCTGAATTGCCTGAAAATAAAACGGGACTTCGCCGGGTGTCATAGAAAGCCTGTTTGCAGGCTCAGAAATAATCAGATGATCCAGAAAGCATATCTCTTTTAAGCCTATATCCACGGCTTTTTGTATGTATGCCTCTATTACACCTTCTGCATGGTTGCAAAGGGAGGTATGTACGTGATAATCAATCATATAAGTTCAGTCAGGGTTGTGTCGGTTTACAGTTAACAGTTTTATGTTTTGATCAACCGTTAACTGTTAACCGTAAACGCTTACTAAGTATATAAATGACATGATATAAATTTAAATGTCAAACAATAACGATCAGCAATTCTAACAGAAGGGCGCTAAGGAATGGTGATTATCTTGCCCACGTTCTTTACGAGTGAGCAATTACCATCAGGGTGCGAGATCGTTTGAGTACACACTTCATGACCTGTTGGAGAGTTTCAGGGTCAAGAGCTCCAAAACTTTCGTCAAGAATTACCAAATCGGCATTTTGCAAAAGCGCACGTGCAATATATACGCGGCTGCGTTCACCGTGAGACAGCCGCCAGCCTGTCTCTCCCACCACCTGAAGGATTCCGGCAGGCATTCGGTCGAGAAGGTCTCCAAGACCTAGTTCGCGACAGATTTCCTCTGCTTCCTGGAAATCTTTTCCTTGTGGCGGCCAGCCTCGACCCATGAGCAGGTTAAATGCAAGTGTACCCGTAAATACATAATTTTCGTGAAATTGGGGGGCGCACGCCACCAATCGGCGCCACCCTTGTGAACCGAGCGTGGAATGATCAAACCCGCGCAAAAGGAGCAATCCTGATTCAGGCAACCGCAGACCGGTCAAAAGAGAGATAAAGGTAGATTTTCCGCCACCGGAAGGTCCTTCCAAAAGCAGGCGGTCTCCTTCCTGAATAAAAAGATTGCAGGCTCTCAATACCGGACTGCCCTGTCGTTGATATCGAAAAACAAGATCATGGGCATGAATTACTTCCGAAACTGTTTTGGCTCCTGCTTTAACATCGCGGGGAGGGATTGTAAAAACCGTTGCGTCACCTGCTTTTTTGCGGGTGGCGGCTTCAAAAAGAGGTTTTGCCTTGCCCCATGCAACGGCCGCGTCAGCAAGCTGAAACATACTAACCGATAGCGTGCTAAAAGCCTGAAAAGCAAGCAGCACTCCACCAACTCCTAGGGCAATTAGCGCCACTGAATCCTGATTGGATACAAAGGCCGGAGAAAGGCCCGCAATGCCTGCCACCAACCAGCCGCGGGAAAGAAAGACAGACAAAAATATTGAAACTCGATCCATGGATTGTGAAAGTGTCAGGTAGTCCTCAATGGCATGGTCTTCACCCTCGTGAAGACATTCCGGACGTTCCTGTACCAGTCGAGTTCTGTGCCCCACCATCTGCTCCACCAAATTATGGGTCATCTCCAGACGGGAACCTGTCCAACGCTTTCTATGCACGTAATAGCGCCACCCTATAGCCAGAGATATCATCACCCAGACCAGAAGCAAAATAAGGTGGAAGGTTCCTCCAGCGCCCATTAAAATCACACCCCCGGCTGCTAGCAAATCGACCAGGGCAATAAAAGCATAAATACCGCCGTGTAACGTTGCAGAGGCCAGCATCTCGGATTCCACGACACGTCCGATCTGTTGTCCTACTCCCTGACGTCGCATCTCCTCTGGTTCAAGTTTCAATGCGCCATATAGAAGTCGTTGCTTGAGTAGTCTCACCACACCGAGGCCGAACAGCCCTTGCCACCACCCAACCGTGAGCTGCAGAGGAACCAGAGTGAACAGGAGCAGCGCCCATGCTATGAACCATCCATGGTCCAGGCGTCCATCAAGAGCCCCTCGTCCAACAATCCACCACGCCAGCAGTAAAAAGGAATACTCCACAAGGTGTATTCCGAGAAAGCCAATGCCCCGTGAGAGGATGCCGGCCCGGGTGAGCTGTCTCCTGAAGCTTGTCCCGGGAGAGAGGCGCAGCATCCAGCATCCGCTTCTTCGCACAGGGCTGATATGTTCACGGAGAATTGCTGTTCGTGCCCTTTCCAAATGTTTGGAGTCGATACCGGCGTCTGCAAGGAGTTGGTCCACTCTATATGCATAGTGTTTTTTCGTCTCAAAGGAGAGAGCAGCGCGTACGTCTTCCAGTTTGGTACAAAATATTTCAAGTTCCGGACCGAGCAGCTTCAAAGTTTTGCCCCTGGCGCCGATCAAGGCCAGGAAGCGCGGATTACCTTCATATTGCAATTTCAACAAAGCAGGCCCTCCCTGGCGAAGGAAGCGCTCCAGCTCGCCATAGGATACTTCAACCGGTTCGGCCTCCAGGCCGATAGCCGAAGCAGCATCCTCAATCCATTGCCCCATCCTCTCCCCATTCTCTTTAATCAGACTTTGTGGCAGTGTTGGTAGTTCAATCCTTTGTTGGGCAGAACGGTTCATCCTGGCCAGGGCAACAATGGCTTCGCCCAATCTTGATATAGGCCAACTCTGACGGTCAAGATGCCTTAACACCTCCTGCCCTCCTCGGCCTGGCTTTCTTTAATAACCCCATCTTCCATCCTTATGTGTCGCCAGCGTTTGTCTGTCCGTAAATCTGTGCGGATTTTCTTTTCAGCATCCATCAAAGTTCGGTATCGTGAATCTGATTTTTCAAGCAGAAAGCAGGGCCGACCGTCTTCGATAATTCGGCCTTTGTCCATCACAATTACTTGGTCAAAGTCTTTGGTCTGGCCCACGTCATGGGTAACACACAGGAGGGTTGCATGACGCCACCACTGTCGCGCATGAAGGAGCAACCTTTTGCGTTGCCCATAATCAAGCCCGCGAAATGGCTCGTCAAGAATAACCAGGCGGACTCCCTGGCGAAGCATTGCACGCCCCAGTCTTATTCGCTGACCCTGTCCACCGGATACAAGACCGCCGCTCTCTCCCAGTACAGTTTGCAATCCGTCAGGAAGATTTTCCAACACATCCCTGAGGTCTGCTGCATCAAGTGTTTGAGAAAATGATTGAAAGCCGTCTTTCGAAGAACCATATTGAAGATTTGCAAGAAAAGAACTGTTCCAGAGTTGCACCGCGGGATCCACCCATGCGGTCTGCTCCCGGAGTACATGAAGATGATTTCCCTCCAAACGCTTTCCGTTCGCCAATACCCTGCCTGATGTTGGCCGATGCCAACCCAGGAAAAGTCCCACAAGGCTCGATTTACCAGCACCCGATGAACCAACGATTGCCACCTGGCTTCCTGAATCAATAGAAAGGTTGATTTCCTGAAGGATGATGTGACCTCCGGCAAGTACGCCTGCCTGTTCAATACGCAGGCTGACGCCGTTTTGGGATTCTTGTTCTGTCATTTGGTGTGAGGTTTCGCGTGAACAACCCTTGTCATTTTCTCTGCATTGATTTGCCTCCTCGGGCGCTCCCAGTGGTTCAAAAAGTCGAAGTACCACATTGCGCATAGCGGGGTACTGCCGGGCAAGCTGGGCCACATTTCGTCCTTGAGCCGGCAAGGAAAGCGCCCAGTATACAAGAAGCATAACACTGCCCATCTGGCCGTTTCTGTCCATGTGGGAGTAAAGAAGCCATGCAGCCAGTCCAAATCCGGAGATTGAGAGAAGGCTCTCCACAGCCACTGAAGAGCGTAAAAATTTTACCCCTGCATGCATCCACTCTGAAAGCATTGTTTCGTGCTCTTTGCGCAGGGAACGTTCTGCGCCATGAGTGCGCACCGGCACCAGACCCAACAGGGCATCCAAGTAGAAGCGGGTCAATGCTCCACCAAGAGTGCGAAGCTTCAGATCTCTCTCTGCGAGCAGTGGCTGAGCGGAAAGAGGAAGCAAAATAGCCAGAATAGCCACAATTATAGCTGTCGGAGCTCCTGATGGATCTATCCAGGCAATTCCCACTGTAGTCAAAGCCAGGGTAAAAGAGGAGCGGATCAGTCTTCCCCCAACGGTCGGAAGGATGCGCAGCAAGTGTACGCTGTGGCAGCGTTCCGCCATGTCCGAGATGAGACGACTATGGAAATACTGATCTCCCAGGCGCGGAATTTTCTTTTGAAAAGCAATACGCAGACGGGATTCCAGATGTCGTCCGAGACGCCACAGACCGGAAATAACAGGCAATTCAAGTAAAAACATTGACAGGAGAAAAAGCAGAAGCACACCTACGGCTATTACACGCTGTTCATTGGTTGCAAGCATTCCGCCCATGTCCATAAAACCTCTAAACAACACCGCCTCAAATACCAGTCCGGCAGCCGACAGGATCAAGGCGGATATCAGGAATACAGGGGCAAACAGGCCGTCTGAAACAAGCATCCTGAGGAACTCTCTTCCGGGTCTGCTCGGTGGCTCATCAATAGCGGCAACCAGTTCAGGTGAGAGTGGCAGCGAATCTTCCGGAGCAGATGTGGATGGATGTTTTGCCTTTAGCCCTTGTATGCGGACAAGAACCGCTCCCCGCAGGAATAGGTGATTATCCTCCTTATGAGAGGTCGTCTGGTTCGGAAATATGGTCCAGTACCTGGCAGGTATGGTATTAAATGGACTATCGGATTCGTGTCTGCTGCGGTCAAAAAAACCTTCCAGCACCTTGCGGGCCTGAGCGCCCCGTTTCAGGCTGCGGGAGTCAACCAAAAAATCGGTCAATCGGGTGGCGGCGTCCAGAGCGGCAAAGGAACGCCACTTTAAGTCCGATAATGCGGTATCAATCAGTCTATCGGCTATGGATTTTGATATGACAAGGCGTGTGAGTTGTTGGAGCAGAGGCATGCGAAACTCGTCACTCTCTGTCCATTCACGACAGTCTTTGGCAGGTATCGGCATGGTATGAATATAGAGTTCGCCCAGAAACTGTTTCAAGTTGGGCCAACGTCGTCCGGTGCCTGGGTCCATCAGTTGGACATGGCGGCCGCATCGGTTCCAGACAACTACAAAGTGGGTCAAACCACTTTGCTGGAGAACCACGGCAATGGCCGGCATGTTTTGAGCCTCGGAAAGTAATATATGGTCAACCGGCACTATGATCTGTTCCGCTTCAAGACCGAGCTGGTTAGCCATATCTTCCAGCGTATCAATGGAGGTTCCGTCTACATCGGTCTGACATGCCTCCCTGAGACGGCCATAGTTTGCGTTGATGCCAAACCCGGCAAGCAATGATTTGAGACAAGCGGGTCCGCAGTCCATGGCTGAAGTCTGTACAACCTCCGGCACAATGAATCGTTTACGCTTCCTCGCAGGGGCGTTCACTGTGCGTCCTTTGTTTCCAGAGCAGTATCCGGCAGAGACGTATCTTGACGTGAGAATAACCTGCCCGCTGCTCGGAGAGCGAGCAGAGCAGGGGAAATGCGCTCTACCTCTACCTCAATTGCACCGGGCAGGCCATGCTGAACAGGGATGAGTGATACCTGCTCATCGTTGATGCTCAGTTCTACACGCACCAGACCATTGCGCACCTCACAGGCCGTTCTTTCCACGGTTGCTGCAATGGCCCCATACTGTGCCCAGGGAAAACCATGCAGCCTCAACCACGCGGTCTGTCCGGAACTGATACGGCCTAACGCTGCTGATGGATGGAAATCAGCGATAATCTTGTATGTTCCAAAAGGTATCACTGTCGCCAGACGATCTCCTTTTTGAACAATCTTGCCGATAGAAATCTGTGATAGCTCTCCGATCCTGCCGGTAATGGGAGCGCGAATATTGGTCTGCTCTATTTCGTATTCAAGTCTTTCAATTAATCCGGCAGAGGCAGCTATGTACCCTTCAATCTCGCTGATTTCGCTCATCACATGGTTTAGCGCGGCCTGGCGGTCATTTTTCTCCGAATTCAATTTAAAATGCAATTTTTTTGTGTAAAATTCAAGGCTCTCCGCTACAGCTCGCTTGCGTGCGGCTTCGGTATCTGCTTCATCCTTTTTTGCCTCAAATATTACGCCACGGTCAAAAAGGCTATTCGATCGACCTGCCTCCTTTTCAGCAAGCTGAGCCACGCTTTCCGCCTCCCGAAGTCTGGCCTTTGCCTCATCAATCTCAGCTAAAGCAGCGCTGTTTGTTTGGTTCAATGCTCGCTTGCGTGCGGCCAGTTCTTCCTGCAAGGCATCGGCTTGAGAGGTAAGAGCGGCCAGGCGCATACTTTCTTCCTCAAGCTGCCGCTTCAGAGGCTTAGCGTCGAGCCTGGCAATTATTTCTCCTTCTTCAACCTTCTGCTCAAGCTTAAGATTTATCCATACCACACGACCGTAGATTAGCGCCTCAACAGGATGAGGCAAACGGTTTACCGAAAACCGTGCCATGTCCGTTTTTTCATATACAGACACACGGCTGAATGCAAACCACGCTCCCCAGGCTCCAAGAAGCACCGCAGCCAGGCATATAACCACAATGCTCCAGCGAAATCCGTCTGCATGCAGGGACCTGGCTGACCGAAAAAATGACCCGGAATCAAGGCCGTTTTGTGACCCTCCTCTGATTTTAGACTTTGTCTTCAATAGATTCCTTGCATAGCCATATATTGCAAGCGGACATAATTCTCTTACAGACTTTCAGATAAAAAAACCCCGACAAGATCCTCATCACAAAGAGCCTGTCGGGGTTGGGAATACCGCCCTGTTTTACCTTTCAACCAACCCAATAGTACCACCAGGAATGTTCCCAGCTTTAACACCTGTTTTAACATTCATTTCACTTCACCTCCTTTTAAATTTTTTTCGTTGTTTTTCGCCCTTGCATCACATGTGACATTCTAAGCCTTGTTCATATCCTTTTTGAAACTCCAATAAGCAAAACAGAAATCATTTTTTTGTCTCACTTTATTATTCGTTACTGCATGATCGCCGCCAGCTCCAAAGTTCATCTACTTTATTTGTGTACCCAGCTTTAATGCCTGTTTTAACCTTCATTTCACTTACACCTCCTTATCACAAAGAGCCTGTCGGGGTTGGGAATACCGCCCTGTATTATTGTGTATACTCACATATCTGTAGACTGTGTATACTCACACTCAAGATAATGAGCTACAGCAGCTACAGTACCAGCTTTAATACCTGTTTTAACCTTCATTTCACATCACCTCCCTGTAATTTTTTTTGTTGTTTTTCGGCCTTGCATCACATGTGACATTCAAAGCCTTGTTCATATGCTTTTTGAAACTCCAATAAGCAAAACAGAAACCATTTTCTGTCTCACTTTATTATTCTTTACTGCATGAGAAGTTCTGAAAGTTCCTAATTTAGAATATCCCCAAAATATTCACCTGTCAACAGGAGAATAACGAGAAATTGGTGAAATTCTGAGAGTTTTCTTGACAGGAGAAAATATATAGGAAATACATAATTGATATTACTAACCAGTACAAAAAAGAGAGGGGGGTAAAATGAAAAAAAAGAAAGTAAGTAAAAAAACGGAAAAATCTGGGAAAAAGGCAAGAACGCAAATACGTGCTGGAATGAATAAAGCTGAACTAATTGATGCGATGGCTAAAGACAGCTGACATTAAATAAGATAAAAATGGTGTCATGCTTCATGGATAGAAGATATGACAAATTCAGACAAAAAACAGATCAAAAAGTGGGTTGAGACCTGGAAACGTGCGGGCAGGGCTCTGGATGAGGTAAAGCGCCAGGAGTTACGCGCATATGACTATTCTAAAAATCAGGACATGGTTGACAAGATGCTGCAATGGGCGGTTGACCATCAAAAAGTTCGTCTGACCACCGGACTGGCTGAACAGCAACGCCTGTTTATGAAGATGAAGAAGGCTATTTGTTAAAAGGTGGGAGGAAAACTTGAATTCACTTTTTCAAGCAGGTTTGGAATTACAACAATTCATAATGGGGAAAAAATGGCCGTTTTGTTTTATCGGAGGGCTGGCAGTAATCCGGTGGGGTGAAATTAGCGCCTCAACAGGATGAGGCAAATGGTTTACCGCAAACCGTGCCATGTCCGTTTTTTCATATACAGACACGCGGCTGAATGCAAACCACGCTCCCCAGGCTCCAAGAAGCACCGTAGCCAGGCATATAACCACAATGCTCCAGCGAAATCCGTCTGCATACAGGGACCTGGCTGACCGAAAAAATGACCCGGAATCAAGGCCGTTTTGTGACCCTCCTCTGATTTTAGTCTTTGTCTTCAATAGGTTCCCTGCATAGCCATATATTGCAAGCGGACATAATGCTCTTATAGACTTTCAGATAAAAAAACCCCGACAAGATCCTCATTACAAAGAGCCTGTCGGGGTTGGGAATAGTGCCCTGTTTTACTTTACAGAGATCATGGTAAATGCCTTTTTTTCTCAAAAAGCGTGTGCAGAACTTTTAGATAAATGCTAATAAAATCAATAGGTTGTAGTTCAATAATGCACAATCAATTTTGAGAAACACTTTTCTTGTAATTTCAATAAGTTACGTCGAAAAAAGGTCATTTACTAGTGAACTCTGCCGTTAGTTTGTCATCCCAGTCATCCGAATAGTTACCAACACACCCAGCTTTAATACCTGTTTTAACCTTCATTTCACTTCACCTCCTTTTAAATTTTTTTTCGTTGTTTTTCGGCCTTGCATCACATGTGACATTCAAAATCTTGTTCATACCTTCATACAAGTTCAAGGGGTTTACAGTTAACGGTTACTTGTAAGTTTATAAATGACATGATATAAATCTAAATGTCAAACAATAACGATTTGCTGGCGGGCAGGGATTGTAATATAATTAACTGATTGCCGGTTGTATCGTGAATAAGGCTTAAAATTTATGTCTCTCCTTTGGGACTTTGTGCCTTAGTGGCTGAATTATTACTCCATCAGAAATTGGTTACCATGAAAAAAATCTCTAAAACAATTTTTTGCTGCCAGGAATGTGGATACCAGGCCCCTAAATGGATGGGCAAATGCCCTGACTGCGGACAATGGCAGACCTTTGTAGAAGAAGTGCAAACATTGAAGCCGTCTCAAGAAGCAAGGCGCAATGCATTATCTCTTCAATCAGAACCAGTCCCCATTGACTCAATTAAACTTGAGGATGAATATCGTTTATTAACCGGAATCAAAGAATTTGACCGGGTTTTGGGCGGCGGACTTGTCCCGGGAACACTTGTGCTTATTGGCGGTACTCCAGGAATAGGCAAGTCCACTCTAATGTTGCAGGCTTTGCACGGTCTTGCAAACATGGGGCACAAGGTACTTTACGTCTCCGGAGAGGAATCAATTAAACAGATATGCTTGAGGAGTAAAAGGCTTTTAACTGTCTCCCGCGATTTGCTGGTGGTTTCAGAGATAGATATAGAATCCATACAAACAATGATTGAATCAACCAGGCCGGATGTGCTTGTAATAGATTCTATCCAGACCATGTTTAACGCAGACCTTACTTCTGCTCCGGGAAGTGTAAGCCAGGTCAGGGAATGCGCCATTAAACTCATGCTCATAGCCAAAAATACAAGTGTTCCGATATTCCTGGTTGGGCATGTGACAAAAGATGGCGCCATAGCCGGGCCCAGACTTCTGGAACATATGGTAGATACGGTTCTTTATTTTGAAGGCGATAGAAATCATGTTTTCAGAATTTTGCGTGCCGTCAAAAACAGGTTTGGATCAACCAATGAAATAGGCGTATTTGAAATGAATGAAATGGGCCTTGAAGAAGTTGTAAATCCTTCTGCGGTATTTCTTTCAGAACGTCCTGTAAACACACCAGGATCAGTTGTAACTTCCAGCATGGAAGGAACCAGGCCGATACTTGTTGAACTTCAGGCTCTGGCCGGCAGTACAAATTTTGGAACACCCAGAAGGACAGTTCTTGGTCTTGACCAAAATCGGGTTGCTCTGCTTGTGGCTGTTATGGAAAAAAAATTAGGCATGGATTTAATGGGACACGATATCTTTATGAATGTGGCTGGGGGTGTAAAGGTAGATGAGCCGGCTATTGACATGGGAATTATTTCCGCCATCGCGTCAAGCTTTTTAGATAAACCTATTTCTGATGCAACACTTGTTCTTGGTGAAGTAGGATTGACAGGTGAAGTCAGAGCTGTGAGCCATATTGAAACCAGAGTTAATGAAACAAAAAAAATGGGTTTTTCAAGATGTCTTGTGCCGGAAAGCAATCTGAAACGCATGACCGAAGTAAAAGGCATAGATGTTATAGGGGTTAAAACAGTATCAGAAGCTATGGAAATCCTGTTTTGAGGCGAAACAAATCAAATCATAATGGGTGGCAAGATCATTATTCCACACTCGCTAAAAAAGAAAATTTTCCTGCAAGATCGGTTTATAAACTTAAAGAGATACAGCAAAAATACAATTTAATTAAAAAGGGGGACAGAGTTCTTGATCTGGGTTGTTCACCTGGATCCTGGCTTATCTTTGCAGCAGAGCTGACGGGTAAAAAAGGCAGGGTAATTGGAGTTGACCCGAAGCCTTTATCTGTAAAGATCCCATCAAGCGCCAAGGTATTTACCGCAAATATTCTCTCTATTAATGATGAGTTTTATGAATTAACAGGAAAAAATTTTAACGTTATTTTAAGTGATATGGCACCGGCTACAACCGGAAATAAAAGTGTTGATGCTGCGAGATCATTTAATCTCTGCGAAGCAGCTCTATACATTGCTCAAAAAATTCTGATGCCCGGAGGATCATTTGTTTGCAAAATCTTTCAGGGTGAAGATTTTAATAAATTTTCAGATTTAGTAAAGGCCGGTTTTAAAAAAAGCAGGATTTTCAAACCACAAAGCAGCCGAAAGGCGAGTAAAGAGATTTATATTATCGGATTGGATAAAAATTAGACTGTGGATTCAGGAGGTAAATATGTCAGGTCATAGCAAGTGGTCTTCCATTAAACATAAAAAAGGTGCAACCGATGCCAAGCGTGGCAAAATTTTCACGAAACTCATAAAGGAAATTACTGTAGCAGCTCGTATGGGAGGAGGAGGAGACCCTGCATCAAACCCAAGGCTGAGAACGGCAATCCTGGCTGCAAAAAGTGAAAATATGCCCAAAGACAATATTGAAAGAGCTATAAAAAAGGGGACAGGAGAACTCGAAGGAGTAAATTATGAAGATATAATTTACGAGGGTTACGGCCCGGGTGGCGCAGCTATTTTAATCGAATCACTTACAGACAATAAAAACAGGGCTGTTGCCGATATTCGCTATATTCTAAGCAAATCCGGAGGGAATTTAGGTGAAAACGGCTGTGTTTCGTGGATGTTTGACAAAAAAGGATATATTGTTGTCGAAAACAACGAGGTCGATGAAGAAGCTTTGATGGAAATCGCCATAGATGCCGGCGCTGAAGATGTGAAAGAGGATGAAAGTAATTTTGAAATTATTACCGAGCTTCAGGATTTTGAATCAGTTAAAACAGCAATAGACAAAGAATCAATACCTTACATTGTAGCTGAAATAACCATGTTTCCAAAGTCAACAGTAAATCTTGAAGGCAAAGAGGCGGAACAAATGGTAAGATTGATGGAAAATCTTGAGGACTGCGATGATGTGCAAAAAGTATATACTAATGCAGATATACCGGAGGAAATTTTGAACAGCATGTAAGTACTGAGGGATCAGAGTTATAGTCTTTTTCTCGTTCCTACGCTCCTGCGTGGGAACTCGCATGGTATGCATTCCCACGCAGGAGCATGGGAACGAGAAATGATATATCTGACTACTTAGATAAAGAAAGATCTATCATCCTCTGGACCGCTTTTAACGCCGACCGCTGTGTATCTTCCGGCACCTTAACCTCGCCTTCCATGAATTCAAGGCTTCTGACAATATCTTCAAGAGTGATTTTCTTCATATCACTGCATTCCATGTTTAAAGATGCAGGATAAAAAAATTTGTCGGGATTTGCTTTTTTCAAAGGATAAAGCAATCCTGTTTCGGTCCCTACGATAAAAGATTTGCTTTTCGATTCCATGGCATATCTGATCATGCCGGAAGTACTTAAAGCAGCATCTGCCATATCAATAATTTCCGGCGGGCATTCCGGATGAGCCATGAAAACGGCATCCGGATACTTTTGTTTTGCCGCATTAACATCTTCAACAGTAAGGCTGTCATGAATCGGACAGTATCCATCCCAGAAATGTATCTTCTTTTTTGAATGCGAAGCTGCATACATGGCAAGGTTTCGATCAGGAACCATCATTAGTTCATTAGCATCAAGGCTGTTTACGACTGCAACAGCATTCGCCGATGTGCAGCAAATAGTCGAGATCGCCTTGACCGATGCAGATGAATTAACATAAGTTACGACCGGCATTGGAGGAAGCTCTGCAAGCTTGGTCTCAAGGTCTTCCGGAGTCACCATATCCGCCATAGGACACCCGGCATCTTTGCGCGGAAGCAGTACTGTCTTATGCGGCGACAGGATTGAAGCTGTCTCTGCCATAAAAGTTACACCGCAAAACAGAATAACCTCGGCATCGGTCTGGGAAGCCTTTATACTCAATTCAAGTGAATCACCGCAAAGATCAGCAAGATCCTGTATCTCCGGTGGCTGGTAATTATGTGCAAGCATAATTGCTTTTCTTTTTTTTAGCAGGTTTTTTATCTTATCTCTCATTTTTATATCCATATTTACTCATCAAGTTCCAGGACATCTGTACCATAAGGTATATCAAAAATAAATATCGAATCGTCAGGATCCTCCAATAGTTTAATATCAATCAGCTTTATTCGAGTCTCATCGCCGTATGAATTATATGTAACAATCTCTTCAAGATAAAATGTCTTCTTTGAAATTGACAAATTTATGTATGATAAATCGTTTGTTTTCTTTACCGACAACAGCTTAAGTATATAATAATCATTGCTGTCAGTATTTTCCAGGGTAATATTGAATTTTTGCCTGATAAGCCTAATGTCTGAAAGGAAACTGGCACCCTTGCCATCTCCAAAAAATGATGGGAATTCCCCAATCATAACCTGGTTATCATCCGGTCTGTAAACCCATAGATCCTTGCCATCTGTAACTATAATCTGTATGTCAGGCTCTTCATACTCCCATCTCATCTTACCCGGACGTTTGACCGTTATTTTGCCCGACGCAGAATCCGTTATATCCATTGCCTTTAATGTCGATTTCTGAACAAAACGGGCAGAAAATCCGGCAACAGCATACTTTTTCTCAACTTTGTCCATAATTTTATCAAGCAAAATGTTCGATTCCTGCGATTTCGAATCTTGACGCATGGATGAATCTTTGCACAACACATGTTGTGCATTAAAAAAAATAACTACCCATAAAATACATATAACTAATTTAAATCTCATACTACAGACCTCGTTAAGTAGTTAAATGATATGTGTTCACGGAACGTCAAATTTCTGAAGTTTCAAGCCGTGAACAGCTACCTTATTACTT